>JAEEGH010008243.1_pt1 | contig 24718 bp, 24 predicted proteins | sample 9134181 | NCBI WGS metagenome assembly JAEEGH01 (sample SAMN16246544, study PRJNA631951) | gut metagenome | biome: gut microbiome; feature: rumen; material: DP-attached | host: Bos | place: Iran: Karaj | collected 2018-10
TAAAGCAGGTCGTGCCGCTTTTCATCATCTCAAGGATCGCGAGGCACGCGCCCCAATACGCATCCTCATCCGTCATCTTATCTTCGATCGGGCTGATCCTCTTAAACAGCCAGTCCATGAAGGGAAGATCGTCGGCGCAGTTCTTCATAAACGCCATATAGCTATGGGTATGCGAATTGATAAGTCCGGGCGTCAGGAGCTTCCCTTCCCCGTCGATCGTTTTCTCCGCCTGAAATCCCTCCGGCGCGTTTCCGATGGACGAGATCTTATTTCCCGCCACATAAACATCGGTTTCTTTCAGCTCCGGCCTGTCTTTTCCCGGAAGCACGACCAACGCATTTTTTATTACAATATTCATTCCGGTCTCCTTTGTTGTTTATACGTTAGAATTATTCAAATATGCTTCCTGCTCCGGTGTGAGGGTATCAATCTCGACGCCCAGGAAGCTCAATTTCTTAACAGCAACGTCACGGTCAACTTCTTCCGGCACGTCAATGAGCTTCTCCTTCAGCTCGCTCCCGTGCTCAATGAGGTACTTCGCGGACAGCGCCTGGATCGCAAAGCTCATATCCATGATCTCTGCCGGATGCCCGTCGCCGCAGGCCAGGTTCACAAGCCGCCCTTCTCCGAGCACCGCAAGGGTCTTCCCGTTCGGCAGCGTATAGCCTGTAATGTTATGCCGCAAAGGTTTCCCTTCGCCGCAGATCTTCCGGAGTCCCGCCATATCGATCTCGCAGTCAAAATGGCCGGCGTTGCAGAGGATCGCTCCGTCCTTCATCTCCATAAAATCTTCTTCATCAATGACCTTGTCGCATCCGGTCACGGTCACAAAGAAGTCACCGTATTTCGCGGCTTCCTTCATCGGCATCACAGAGAACCCGTCCATCACGGCTTCGATCGCCTTCACCGGGTCGATCTCGGTCACGATCACCTGCGCGCCGAGCCCTTTGGCGCGCATGGCGACGCCTTTTCCGCACCAGCCATAGCCTGCGACCACAACAGTCTTCCCTGCTACGATCAAATTCGTCGTCCTGTTGATCCCGTCCCAGACAGACTGCCCTGTTCCATAGCGGTTATCAAAGAAATGCTTGCACTGCGCATTATTCACCTTCACCATCGGGAAGCCCAGCTTTCCTTCCCGGTTCATGGCCTCCAGCCGGATGATCCCTGTCGTTGTCTCTTCGCACCCGCCGATCACGCCGGGGATCAGGTCCTTTAATTCCGTATGCATCATATGCACGAGATCGCCGCCGTCATCAATGATGATGTTCGGACCCGGCGACAATACCGCGCGAATATGGTTATAATACTCTTCCTCGCTGCAGCCGTATTTCGCATGGACCTCGAGCCCTGCATCCACGAGCGCTGCCGCCACGTCATCCTGCGTCGAAAGCGGGTTACTTCCCGTCACGTACATTTCCGCTCCGCCTGCCGCCAACACCAGGCAGAGATATGCGGTCTTCGCCTCCAGATGCACGGAAAGCGCAACCTTCTTTCCCGCGAACGGTTTTGTTTCCGAGAACTCCTTTTCCAGCGTCCTCAAAAGATCACAGTGTTCCTTCACCCATGCAATCTTCAGTCTTCCTCCCGGCGCAAGGCCTATATCTTTGATCTCACTGGACATATTCCGTTCCTCCTTTTTGTTATTCCGTACGGACCTGCTTTCTTGCAGACACACTTAAGAGTATTATACCAGATAATTCCTCTCTATAGAACCATGAATTTCATGAATAGGTCAGCGAATATGGGGCTGTCGGAAAGGGGGAGTTCTTCCATGAGGGAAGGCAGGGCTTCAAGACGCTTGCGGGCGGAAGGGTCAGTAGCTGCAAGGCAGGCGCCGGCGAGGGCGGAATTGCCGATGCTTTCGGTTTTTTCGGCAAGTTCTGCCGGCAGAAGGCCGATCCCGGCTGCTTTTTGGGGGTCCAATCCCTTCCCGAGCCCGCCGGCAAGGTAGACCGTTGCAATATCCTTCGGCTCACAGCCATAGCTTTTCATCAAAGTTTCCAACCCCGCGCGTACCGCGGACTTCGCGAGCTGCACTTCCCGAATGTCCTTCTGTGTAAAGGACACAGCCTCCGCGAGTGGGAACCCCGTTTCTTCATACGGGGGCTTCAGCCACCCGGTCTCATCGACAAGCTCCTGCATACGGAGTTCATAAAGCATTTCGATGACGCCGCTGCCGCAGATCCCGACAGGGTTTTCATCGCCGATCACGGCAAAGACCGGTTTTTCGCCGTCAAAACGCATTCCGCTGATCGCGCCTTTGAGCGCCGGCATTCCGCAGGAAATATTACCGCCTTCAAGCGCCGGTCCCGCCGCCGTGGACGCTGCCAAAATCCGATTTTTGTTCCCGAGCGCCATCTCCCCGTTTGTCCCGAGATCGAGGAGCAAAGAGAGCTCCTCCTTTTGGTCCATTCCACAGTGCAGCACGCCGCACAGGACGTCTGCGCCGATGAACGAGGTGAGCCCCGGAAGAAATGTGTATTGCCCCTGTTTTCGCAGGGAAAGCTCCGCAGGGTGAAACGGCGGTTTCATGATCTCTTCGCAGCTTCTTCCCTCGAAAAGATACTGCATCGCCGTATTTCCCGTAAGGACCACTTCCCCGGCAAAGCCGCTCAAATGAAAGCGTTCCAGAAGCCGCTCTACGTCCGTACGGACGATCCGCTGCAGGTCAGAGAGCTTCCCCTTATTGGCTTCATCGATCCGGCTGACCACATCCGCCCCGTAGCTTCTCTGGCGGTTCATGACGGCCGTATGCGATAAGGCCTTACGGGTTTTAAGATCCACTACAGCCGCCTCGATCGTCGTGGTCCCGAGGTCAACAACGGCCGCAAGGGCCTGCGGGTCCGCCACAGCTCCTTCCAAAAGTTCCTCTTCGCCCCAAAGGCTCTCTTCCCGGTCTTCGTATTCAACCGTAAACGCTCCGTCCGGCCGTGTTTCGCAAGCCTTTACCCACTTTGCTTCTCCTGCAAAACGCACCCTGCACTTCCCGCAGGTTCCCCGACCATTACAATCGGCGGGAAGGAATACTCCCTCCCGCCGCATAAGTTCCATTACCGATTCAGTTCCATTTCCTGTTCCAGAAAACCGTTTCATAATTCGGTTCGGATCGCTGTTTCCAGGGCGATCTCCATCATCTCGTGGAAGGAATCCTGCCGGTCTTCCGCTGAAAGGGCCTCCCCCGTGAACACATGGTCCGAAATAGAAAGGATGCTGAGCGCCTTCTTATGGTCGTTCATCGCGCAGGCGTATAACCCCGCTGTCTCCATCTCAACCGCGAGAAGGCCGGCGCTGCGGATCTTCTCGTTGATATCGCTCGACGGATAATAGAAGAAGTCGGATGTATATACGCTCCCCACCGCAGTGTTGACCTTCAGCTCTTCCGCTGCTTTCACTGCATTATAAAGCATGCTCCAGTCCGCCGTCGGCGCGAGAAGCCCGGGCAGCCCATAGGCATAACTCATATTCGAATTTGTCGAAGCGCTCATCGCGATCAGCACGTCCCTGAGATGCACATTGTCGGAAATGCCGCCGGCGCTGCCAATCCTGATGATCCCTTCCACGCCGAAAAACGTGAAGAGTTCATGCGCATAGAGCACCATGGACGGCGACCCCATGCCGCTTCCCATCACGGATACCTCTTTTCCCTTATACGTTCCGGTGTAGCCGAGCATATTACGCACGGAATTGAAAACGACCGGATTCTCCAGATAATGCTCCGCCACATATTTTGCTCTCAGCGGATCTCCCGGCATCAGAACGCACTTCGCAACATGCGTTCCGTCATTCACTGCAATGCAGGCTGATGGTGATTCCTTACTCATCTTGTTCCTCCTTATGTGAAAAAAATTTTTTATGTAGTTACAAACACTTTGTCCGCATATCTTACCGTTTCCATCGCGTCCTTCGCGTACGCGTCCGCGCCGATCATGCGGGCGTATTCCTCGGTCATGACCGCCCCGCCGACAACCACCTTCGTATCCGGCGCCTTCTCACGAAGGAGCTTTACGGTTTCTTCCATACTGGGCACCGTTGTCGTCATCAAAGCGCTTAAGCCGACCAGCCGGATCTCTTCCGCCACCGCCTTTTCGGCGATCACTTCCGGATCCACATCCTTCCCGAGATCAAGCACTTCATAGCCGTAGTTTTCAAGCATGACTTTCACGATATTCTTGCCGATATCGTGAATATCGTTTTTAACCGTCGCGAGGATCACCCGCCCCTTCACGGGGCCGTTTGCCTGCCCAAGGGTTTCGCGGATCACGGCAAAGGCGCCCTGCGCGCTGTCCGCCGCCATCAGAAGCTGCGGAAGAAAAAGCGTCCCCTTTTCAAACCCTTTTCCGACTTCATCCAAAGCAGGAATCAATTCTCCCTCGATGATCTCCATGCCGGCTTTCGTTTTGATCAGTTCCTTTGTAAGCTCCGCCGCCTTTTCCTTCCGGCCGCGCAGGATGCACTGATGCAGCGTATCCGCAGCGGCAGGCGCCTTTTCCCTCACGGGCTTTCCCGCTGCCACAGAACCGTTCTCTTCCGGCATGGCCTCGCAGGCTTCCAAATACCCTTCAAAGTTCGGGTCCTGATCGGTCAGCGCCAGGAACGAAACATAGGCTTTTTTCATCGCCAGGTTATTCGGATTGATGATGGCGCAGGACAGGCCTTCCTGCATCGCCATCGTAAAGAACGTTGCGTTCAAATTTTCCCGTTTCGGCAGGCCGAAGCTGATGTTGGATACGCCGAGGATCGTGCGTCCGTACGGCAGGGATGTAATGCCGCGGATCGTCTCCAGCGTGGCTTTTGCGGCTTTCGGGTCCGAAGATACCGTCATCGCCAGACCGTCGATCACAACGTCTTTTCGCGGAATGCCATAGGACTCCGCGGCTTTATAAATCTTCTCCGCGATGGCCAGCCGCCCTTCCGCCGTTTCCGGAATACCGTTCTCATCCAGCGCAAGGCCGACGACCACGCCTCCATACTTTTTCACAAGCGGCAGGATCGAATCGAGTCTCTCCTTTTCGCCGCTGACAGAATTAATAAGCGCCTTCCCGTGATAGGCCCGTAATCCCCGTTCCAGGGCTTCGGGATCTCCGGTATCCAGCTGCAGAGGCAGGTCTGTCACCTCGGAAAGGCGGCGCACCACCTCTTCCATCATTTCCGGCTCATCGATTTCCGGCAGCCCCACATTCACGTCCAGAATATGCGCGCCGGCTTCTTCCTGCTCTTTTGCCTGTTCCAGGATGTATTCAAAATCCTTTTCCCTGAGGGCCTGCTGAAATCTCTTCTTTCCTGTCGGATTGATCCGTTCCCCGATCAGGACCGGTTTCCTGCCGATCTCCACGATCTTCCGTCCGGAAGAAACATAGGTGCGTTCTGATTCCCGGCGAGGCGTGAAGGGAAGGTCCTTTACGGCACGGATCATCGTGCCGATATGGTCAACCGTGGTCCCACAGCAGCCGCCAAGGATATGCGCGCCAAAACCGGCGATCTCCACCATTTCTTTCGTGAACTCTTCCGGCCCTACGTCATAAACCGTTTTCCCGTCCCTTACCTTCGGGAGCCCCGCATTCGGATCCACGATCAGTGGAAGATCCGTCACTGCGCGAAGGCGCTTTACATTCTCCTTCATTCCGGAAGGGCCGGTGCCGCAGTTAAAGCCGATCGCCGCTACGCCGAGTCCTTCCAGCATGACAGCCACGGATTCTATCGTGCCGCCCGTAAGAAGCACGCCTTTTTCATTAAAAGTCAGCGTCGCAGCAATAGGAAGAGACGAATGCTCTTTCGCGCCCAGCACCGCCGCCCGGGTCTCGGTCTGATCGTTCATCGTCTCGATGAGGATCAGGTCCGCTCCCGCCTTTTCTCCAAGCGCGGCAACCTCGCCAAAGATCGACACCGCCTCTTCAAACGGCAGCTCTCCCATGGGTTCCAGGAGCTTTCCCGTCGGCCCGATATCAAGCGCAATAAAGCCGTCCGCCTCACGGTTGGCTCTTTTTCTGCCTTCTGCCGCAAGGCGGACGCCTTTTTCAATGATCTCTTCCAGTTGGTCCGGAAATTTCAGGCGGTTGGCGCCGAAGGTGTTTGTTGTCGCCAGATCGGCGCCGGCCCGGTAAAATTCCAAAGCATGATCAATAATGGCTTCCTCATGGGACAGGTTCCATAACTCCGGCAGCTCCCCGCTTTTTAAGCCCCTGGCCTGCAGATATGTGCCATAGGCTCCGTCGTTATAAAGCCTGCCCTGTTTCAGCCGTTCGATAAATGTCATATTATTCCCTTTCCGCAAGCCATTCCTGCAGCCTCGGAAGAAGATCGCCCAGCGTATCCTTCTGCTTCTCCAAAACGCTTGCGGTGGCATCCTTAAAGGGCCCAAGCTCCGGCTCGTTGATCTCCATGCCTGCTTCTTCCAGCGATGCGATCAATTCCTCGGTCTGCGCGCGGTTGCTTTCCCGGTCCAGTTTTGCGGACGCTTCCGCCGCGTTTTTCACGATCTCCTGCTGTTCCGGCGTCAGTTTTTTCCACACTGCGTCCGAGATCGCAAAACACATGCCGGAATAGATATGATTTGTCACCGAAAGATATTTCTGTACCTCATAGAGATTGTTGTTATAGATCACGGGGATCGGGTTTTCCTGCGCGTCATAATTCCCCGCCTTCAGCGCATCATAGAGTTCGCTGAAATCCAGCGGCTGCGGATTCGCTCCAAGCTCCGTCATCGTCGCCATGATCACGGGATTCTGCGGCGTACGGATCAAAAGCCCCTCCATGTCGTCGGGCGTTTCGATCGGATGTATGGAATTGGTCACACAGCGGAACCCGTTGCAGTAATGCGTCAGGACGCGGATATTGTCATCCAGAAGCTTTTCCTCCGCCGAGGCTTCGATATCGCTGTCCATGAATTCCCAGGCCGTATCAAAGTCCTCAAACAGGAACGGCATCGCGGAAACCGCCATGGAAGGCTCATAATCCGAGAAGTTGGAGGCGTCCGAGATCACGACATCCACACTTCCGTCATTCAGCGCCAGCGCCCCGATCAGAGCCGCATCCGCGCCGAGAGACCCTGAATCATAGATCTCCGCAGTAACGGCTCCATTGGTCTTTTCCTTGATCTCCTCGGCAAAGCTCCTGGCCGCCACGTTTCTCGGGTCGTTTTCGCCGGTCGAAACGCCGATCTTCAAAACGATCGGTTCTCCGGATCCGGAAGCCGCATCAGCGGTTGCTGCTGCGTTCCCGGAAGGCGCTGAACCCGAAGCCGCTCCTCCGCAGCCACAAAGCCCGGTCGCCAAAACCGCCGCTGCACAGATCACTCCGACAACACTTTTCATTTTCCTCATAACAAGCCTCCTTACTCTCCCATGATCTTTTCAGAAACTGATTCCACGGAATAGGTTTCAAACTCAAGACAATTCGCAACGCTCTTCAACGGGATCTCACAGAAATACTCAACGATCTCCGGATCCAGATGCGTGCCTGCCGCCTGCCGCATTTCCTCGACCGCAGCCTCATAGCTCAAAGACGGCCGGTAAGGGCGCGATGTGGTGAGCGCGGCAAATACATTCGCCACCGCAATGATACGGGCTCCCATCGGGATCTCTTTCCCTTTCAGATGATAGAACCCGGTTCCATCCATCCGCTCACGATGATAAAGGATCCAGTCCAGCACCGGATTAAATGACGGGATCTTGCGTAATACAGCCACGCTGATCTCAGGGTACCCCTGCATCAGCTTCTGCTCTTCCTTTGTCAGCTTTCCGGATTTATTGCGGATCGTATTCGGGATCCCGAGTTTTCCGATGTCATAAAGCAAAGCCGCGCAGTAAAGATCTCCACGGCTAATGCGCCAGCGGAGACGGAGCGGAAGGAAATCGTAGATCAGGACGGAGAGCTCCGCCACTTTTCTCGAATGCTCGTCCAGCGTCGGGTCTCCGGACTCGACAACCGTCATGATCATCGCCATGATCTGCCGCGATTTTTGTTTTGCGTTTTCCATCGCCCAGACGGCGGCGAGGATCGTCAGCGTCAGGATCACGGCTCCGACCAGGAGCTGCACGGAAGGCTGGATCATATCTTCCGGTAATGAGCCGACCACAGGGCGGCAGGCAAAAAGAGCGAGCACCGAGCAGACCAGCATAATAAACCACGCGATCACTCCGGGGCTCTTTCGTAAAAGGACGTCTCTGCTGAAGAAACACGCGAAGGCAAGGATCACGAGATCTGTCACCAAAATAAACATTATGATCATCAAAATAACCTGTGACATAGCTCTTCTCCTACTTTGCCCTTACGGTAACCTGATTCTTTCCGGCGCGCTTGGAATCATACAACGCGTCATCCGCGATACGGTAAACATTATCAATATCTTTCTCATTATCCGCGATCTCGGCAAGTCCGAGAGAGGCCTGCAGCCCTTCCAGCGCTTCAAAGTGAATAGCGTTTAAGGTATCCAAAAGTTTTTTCAGTTTTCCGATCGCTTCATCCAGATCCTTATTCCCGCGCATGAGTATGATGAACTCATCCCCGCCGAGGCGGCCCGCAAAGCTCATTCCTTCTTTCACGGCCCGTTCCGGGAAGGACCATCGTTCTTTTGTGTCGATCTCGAGGATCTCAATTATGGCCTGGCCGGCCAGCTGGATCGCCTTATCCCCCATCTGGTGGCCCAGTTTATCATTGATCTGTTTGAAATTATCGAGGTCAACAAGGCAGATCGCCATGTAATCATTTCGCTCTCTTCGCAGCACTTCTCCTGCCATGGACATGAACCGGCTCCGGTTCAGAAGCGATGTCAGCGTATCGAAGCTGGACTTCACTTCGAGTTCTCTCGTCATCTGCTGGCTTCTCAAATAGACTACGAACTGGCGAAGGCGCGTGCTCTGCCTCGTATAGTGTAAAACAATGGAAAGGATCAGGAAGAATAACAGCATCACCAGATCCTCCAGAGCGATCGAAGTCGCCTTGGCCGGGTATTCCGCAAAGCCGCCGATCCCTTGAAACACCGTCCATAAGAAGACCGCGCAGCAAGCGATAAAGACGGCGATCATCCGGAAGAAAAGATCGATATAGGATACCGACAGCAAAACCAGAAATGCGGGGAAAAACATAGATGCCTTATAGGCCTGCGCTGCGGAAGAAAAGATCGAAAAGCCGAGGATCAGAAGTATATTTCCATAGGTCAGGACATGCATGTTGAATTTCGGATGGGAATTCCCGTAAATGATCCCCACTTCCAGCACCGCCGCAAGCACAACGAAAACAATAAACACTACACCGGACACCCGGGTCATCCCGAGCATATTAAATTTGGTGAACGTGCTGGGGCTGGCATATCGGATCACACAGCACAAAACCGCCACAGCAAGAAACCAGGTGTTTAAGATCAGGGCATGCTTTAAGTTCATTGCGCGGATCTGCGGCATACAGTCGTTATAGATCCCCTTATCATACCCGTAATGGTTAATGGTTTTTCCGTTCATAATATCCCTCTCAAAATGTTCAAGATCCCAAACGCAACCTCCGGTTTATTCATGCTGTAAACATGCACATGGGTCACATCGTTCGCAAAAAGATCTATGATCTGATCTGCCGCATACACGATCCCTGCCTGTTCCATCGCTTTCGGATCGTCCCCGAAGCAGTCCACGATCGCGGAGAACCGCGGCGGCACCATCGTTCCGCTCATCGCCACGGACCTGCCGAGCTGTTTTTTTGTCGTGACCGGCATGATCCCGGGCAGGATCGGCACCGTGATCCCGGCTTCCCTGGCGCGGTAGAGGAAGTTATAAAAGACCCCATTGTCAAAAAACATCTGCGTGGTCAGAAAATCCGCTCCCGCATCCACCTTTTCCTTCAGGTGTTTTAAGTCTTCCTTTTTGTTCTCGCTCTCCACATGCCCCTCGGGATAACAGGCTCCACCGATACAGAAATCGCCGTTTTCCTTCAGTTCTCTCACTAACTCACTGGCATGCGCATATTCATGAGGCACCGCCCCGCCCTCCGGGATATCCCCGCGGAGCGCCATGATGTTCTTGATCCCCTTTTCCCGGTAGACCTCGATCGTCTCGCGCACCGTTTCTTTTGTGGACGAAACACAGGTCAGATGAGCGATCACGGGAACACCTGATTCCGCCATCAGGTCATGCGACAGCCCGGCCGTAAATGCGGATGTTCCTCCGCCGGCACCGTAGGTCACACTCATAAAATCCGGCCCCAGCGCCGCGATCTCCTTCGCTTTCTGAAAGATTCCCTCATATCCTTCGGTCGTTTTCGGAGGAAATACCTCAAAAGAGATCGTTTTTTCTTTATTTTTCAATATTTCGGTAATCTTCATATTCATTATCCCTGTATTTCCGGGGTTTACTCCTGTGCAGAATCTATTTTGCACATAGATAGTAATATTATACCTATTCTTCGGATAAATTCAATAAGCGTGGTTCTGCTTTAAATAAAAAAACGCGTTTCATCCTTTCGGACAAAACGCGCTTAGCTGATCTGGCCCTGCCTTCTCACCCCCCGATCTGGCAATATAGGCCGGTATTATTCGAAATTGCTTTTTGAAACTGTGCCATCTTCTCCGTCGATGGCCTTTTCGCCGCCCCCATCGGGTAGTCCCGGCCAAGGCCGGTGTACTTCCCTTCTCCGAAGTTATGGTATGGAAGGAGGTCGATCTCTTCCACGCCCGGCAGGGAATCGGCGTATTTTGCGATAGCAAGGAGCTCCGCTTCGGTATCGTTAAAGCCCGGAACGACCGGCACCCGGATAATGAGCCTCGTCTTTTGGCTTTCCGCGATCCGGCGGGCATTTTCCAGCATCTTTGTGTTTTCCTTCCCGCACCAGGCCGCGTGTTTCTTCGGATCCATGTGCTTGATGTCCATAAGATACGTATCGAGGTACGGCAAGATCCCGTCGATCGTCTCAAAAGAAGCAAAGCCCATGCTTTCGAGCGCCGTATTGACCCCGAGCGCCTTCGCCGCCATGAGGAGCGCCTTCGCAAACGCCGGCTGCAATAGGCTTTCGCCGCCGGAAAGCGTGACGCCGCCGTCCGAGCGGCTGTAATAGGGCATGTCGCGCCGGACCGTCTGCATGACCTCCCGCACGGTCACATCGCGCCCATAGGTCTTCGCTCGCCCATTCACCATCATCGTTTCGATCTCCCACGACTGGGACTCGGGATTGCAGCACCACTTGCAGCGCAGGGCGCAGCCCTTTAAGAACACGATGGTCCTGATCCCGATCCCGTCATGGATCGAGTACCGCTGGATATCAAATATTCTTCCTTTTTCATCAAGATAATCGTAGTTTTCCATATGTTTTATACTTGGAAGCAGGCGGTGGCTTGCGCATATCATCAACAAGCAGACTGTGGACGCTACGCGTTACTTAGCGATACAGCCCCTGCTCCGTTCGTTTGATGATGTCATCCTGCAAAGATTTCGACAATGTCGTAAACAAGGCGGAATAGCCGGCCACACGGACGACGAGCCCTGCGTATTTCTCGGGATGGGCCTGCGCGTCCAGAAGCGTCTGCCGGTCCACCACATTGAACTGCATATGCATACCCTTCTGGTCGAAAAAGCCTCGTACCAGAGATACAAAATCCCAAAGATCCTTTTCGGTGCTCATGGCTGTCGGATGGATCTTCATGTTGAAAAGCGTCCCATTGCTGGCATCCGCATGGTCAAGCCTTGCCACGGAATTACAGGAAGCCGTGGGTCCGTGAAGGTCATAGCCGGAAGTCGGCGAAACTCCGTCTGCCACCGGCGTATGCGCGAGCCTCCCATCCGGCGTGGCTCCGGTCTGCGCACCGAGCGGCACGTTTGCGGACACCGGATACAGCCCTGCCTGAAAGATGCCGCCGCGGGGATTTTGGTAATTCGGCAGCGGTTTCGTGTAAAAATACGCCGCTTCCCTCGCGATCTCATCCACTTCATCCACATCATTTCCGTACTTCGGAAGATCCAAAATCTCCTGCCGTATCTCTTCGTAACGCTTTTTCTCGTCCTCCGGCAACTGATAGGCCAGCACTTCTTTAATGACTGCAGCGATCTCGTCCGAAGTGATCTTTCTCCCCTCCGCTGCCATTGCTTTTGCTGCCTGCGCCGCCACTTCTCCCGCCGTGACCGCATCCAATCCCTGGCCAAAGTTCATTTCCAGCGCTTTTTTCAGCTCCTTCAGCGTAAACCGTTTTTCCTCAAACACGAGGCGTTTTACCGTATAAAGAGAATCCGCCACATTCGCGATCCCAAAGCCCTGCGGGCCGGTAAAGTTATAGTGCGCTCCGCCCTGCTGCAGCGGCGTCCCGCGCGCGATGCAGTCGTCGATCAGCGCCGATTCAAACGCCAGCGGCGCGAGTTCGGCGTGCGCCCTGTCGATCGCGTTATCCGCGTTGACCAGCAGCGCCAGGTTATAATCCATCTGTTTCTTGTACGCCGCCTTGAAGTCCTCATAGGTTGTGAACGAAGAAACGTCGCCGGTCTGGATCGAAGCTACTTCCCCGTTGTCGATCCCGTTGGAAAACACCATCTCCAGTGGCCGGCACATATTGAAGAATGCCGCGTCATGCCACCCGTCTTCTTTTCCGGGCACATGCGGTTCCACACAGCCGATGATGCAGTACCCTCTGGCGTCCTCGATCGGGATCCCGCGGTTTTCCATCGACGGGATGATGATCTCGTCGTTATAATACGCAGGGAAGCCGATCCCTGTCTTTGTCACTTCCGCCGCCCGGATCAGCAGTTCCTTCGAAGAACCGTTCCACACGCGGATCGAGATCGAAGGCTGTGGCAGAAAGACATGCTTTGTCGCGTCCAGGCACATGAACGAAAGATCGTTTGTCGCATCCCTTCCGTCCGCTGTCTGCCCGCCGACGATCAGATTCTGAAACAGGGAATACCCCGAGAACCCTTCCGCACTGGCCGCGTCACGGCATTTATTGAGGTCATTCAGTTTCACCCAGATACAGTCGATGAGCTCCTGCGCGTATTCACGGCTCAAGCGCCCCTCCTGCAGATCCTTTTCATACAGCGGGTACATGTACTGGTCAAAGCGGCCCGGCGAAATGGAATGGCCGGAGGATTCGATCTGGATCGTCTGCTGCACAAACCAGAATGCCTGGCAGGCTTCTTCAAAGCTGTGCGCCGGATTTTCCGGCACGTGGCTGCAGGTCTCGGCGATCCGAAGGAGTTCTTCTTTCCGTTTCGGATCCCTTTCTTTTTCCGCTTCTTCTTTTGCCAGATCGCTATAGCGATGGGCATAGTCGATCACGCCCTGGCAGGCGATGAGTACCGCTTCCAGAAAGCGCTTTTTATCCCCGTACTTCGGATCACAAAACTTAACTTTATTAAGCTCTTCGGCCGCCTGCCCCATAATGCCCTTCAGGCCTTCGTTGATGACCCTGTCATAATGCACGTTCACATGGCCGACGCCGTTGTAATAATAGTTCCCCGGCGTGAAGAAATTATGGTCCATCGCCCGCAGCGTTTCCGGCGCCATGAAGGATCTCGCCAGTTCGCTCGTGGTTTTCCCTTTCCAGTACGGATGGACCTTCCGAAGCCTCTTCTTCGTCTCTTCGGAAATATAAAAAGGATCCGCCGTCCTGGTTTCCACGGTGTCAAACTCCGCTTCCAGCCATTCATAAGAAAACTCGGGGTACGTCTGGCACCCCCGCGGCGCGATCGTCGTAGAACCCACGATCAGCTCCTCCGGCCGGATCACGATCGGAAGCCCATGTAAGATATCCCGGAAAGCAATGGCTTTTCGGACCACGATCGGCAGCCCTTCCGTCTTCTGAAAAGATCCCGTCAAAAGCTCTGCTCTGGCAGCTTCGATCTCCGGTTTTTTCGCAAACAGATGCTGCACAAGCCGCGTGATCCGTTCGCTCTTTTGTACCGGAGTACTGTCAAATGCTCTCATTTTCTACCTCCAAAACGCTTGATCAGCGTTTCCTTAGCATGCGCAAAATTTCGCAGAGGAAAGTGCTTACGCACCGCGAATTTTGCGCGGGGAAACGCTTGATCAGCGTTTCCCATCCCACAAACACTGCACCTTATTTTCCTGGAAATAGCGCAGCCACAGGTCGTCCGGTTTTTCGTCCGTGATCAAGGCATCCGCCCGGTCCAGGCCGCAGATCTGTGAAAACGCCACGTGGTCAAATTTCGTATGGTCCGCTGCGATATAGACCTTCCCGGAAGCCTCCAGCATGGACCTCTTAATGCCGGCAAGCTCTTCGCTCCCGTCCGTCGCCCCCTTCTCCCGGGACAACCCCTTGCAGGAGAGAAAGACCTTGTCCGCGTTATAGGACAGAATGCTTTCCACGGCTTTCCCGCCGAGCAGCGACATGGAACCGCCGGAAAGCGTTCCCCCCGTAGCGATCACATTCCATCCCGGCATGTCGGAAAGCTCCACCAGATTCTCAATGGAATTGGTGATCACGGTCAGCCTTGAAAACCGTTTTAACTCCCTCGCGATATACACCGCCGTGGTGGACGCATCCAAAAAGATATGCTCTCCTTCCTCCACCTCTTTGGCAACCAGGCTCGCGATCTTTCGTTTCCCCTCCGGATTGGCATTCCGCCGCACGTTAAAGGGGAGCTCGATCGTGTCCTTTTCGTTGGCAATGGCCCCGCCGTAGCTCTTGATGACGTGGCCCTCTTCCTCCATCTTATCCAGGTCTCTTCGGATCGTTTCCTCCGAAACTTCAAACTCTTCGGCCAACCGGCTCACGATCACTTTGTGCTCAGTCTGGACCTTTTCCAGAATGCGTTTTCGTCGTTCCAGCGCCAGCATAACTCCCCCTAATTAATGAACTTCATCAGGCGGTCCGACGGACGGTTGATGACCGACGAATCAAGGAACATGCCCTTGTCGCCGGCGGACCTTTTCGCCGCCTCCAACGCCGCGCTCACTGCGGAAACGCTCCCGGTCAGGGTCATATAGCTCTTTCCGCAGAGCCCCTTTGCAAGCCGAAGTTCCAATAGCTCCACAATGGCTGTCTTCGCTGCGATATCCGCCGCCACGATCATAGACGCTACATCATACGTTTCCAATACCCCAAGCGCTTCGATCTTTTCCGGCGCCGCCGTTCCGTAGATCGCCGGAAAGATGGATTCATGCGGATTCCCCAGCACGAACGTGTCGATCACTTTATCCGCATAGGCCCTTGCCGCGCGCTCCACCGATGCCTCTACCGCGGAGATCTCCCCCGTGATCAGGATCACGAATTTACCGGGGCATGTCGCCTCCGCCTGTAAAAGCTCCACGTTCGCGGCCTTCGCCATATCATCCGCCGCCTTAAATCCCGTAGAAACCGTTGTACATTCCACCATGCCGATCGCAGCACTCATACTTTACCTCACTCCATCTTACCGCTTGATCACAATTTCTCTCTCCGTCACCGCCTCAACCGTTCCGGAGATACTGCTGTGTATTGAGACCGATAATCCGTCCGCCGCCCGGCCGATCATCTGTCCTTTCAGAACCTTCTCCCCTGTTTTTACCACCGCTTTGGCCGGCGCCCCGATGTGCTGGCTCAAGGGAATGCGTACCTCATTTCCTTCCCGCGCCAGATCGTCGAGCGGCGCCTCTTTATCGTATTCCCTGAGCCCCAGCCGGTCTCTTAACCTATGCACCGGAACCTTCTTCATTTCCCGGTCCGCTGCCACCACACTTTCCTTTTCGTACGGCTCTGCTTTTACACCGGCTTTCCTCAGCCCCGCCTTGAATTCCTGAATAATGGATTTCGGCGACAGCCCCTGCGGGCAGGCGTATTTTTCACAGATCCCGCAGCCGCTGCAGTACGCCGCATTTGTAAAGACGGATAGATCCGAAACATCCTGATTTGCAACCGCCCTCATGATCCGGTGCGGCTCAATAGGATGCCCCAAAAGGTGCCTTGAGCAAAGGTCCGTACAGGTCCTGCACTGGCAGCAGGCAGACGAGGCTCTTCGCCTTTCGACCTCCAGATTTTTATCCATCTTACGGATCAGTTCATGGCCTTTCGGCAGCAAAATGATCGCGTTCGTGGTCTTCGTCACCACGGTCGATCCGGGACCGGTTTTCCCCATCATCGGTCCCCCGAAAAGATACGCGTAATCCGTCACGGTCGGCTTCCCTGCAAGCGCCACCGCCTCTTCCGCCGCCATCCCGAGCGGGATCCGCAGCGTCATCGGCCGGTCGATCTCCCCAACGATCGACACCAGCTTATCCGTGACCGGCTTATCTTCATGCACCGCGCGGTAAAGGTTATACATGGTCTCCACGTTGTAGACCACCACCTTTTCCTCCAGCGGCAGGCCCCCCGGCCGCACAATCCGCCCGGTCGCTTCATAGATCAGCACCACCTCATCCCCCATGGGATAGGCCGGTGTGACCTCTTCCATCCTAACCTTCGGAAAATCCGCCAGAACGGGCTTCAGTGCCCTGATCGTGCTGGCGTACTCGCTCTTGATCCCGACAACAGCTTCCGCCGCCCCAAAGGTCTTACGGACCTCTTCCAGCATGCCGATGATCTCCTGCGGATGCGCTGCCAGTAATTGCCTGTGCAGCTTTAAGAGCGGCTCACATTCCACGCAGTTTAAGATCACGGTATCGGCCTGATCCGTCATCTTGGCGTAGCTCGGAAAGCCGGCCCCGCCGGCTCCCACAACCCCATATTCTCTTGCTTTGGCTTTCAGTGTTTCGATATCCATTTAACCGATTTCCTGGCCTTCGTCCACGATCCCCACGATCGCCGCATCCACGGGCGCGTCCGAAAGGTCGCAGCCGATGCGGGCCGCAGACCCGGTCGCGACCAGAACCTGCTCTCCGATCCCGGCGCCGATGATATCAATGGCGACCAGGTCGCCGTTTTTATTCATCGTGTCCACGGGGCGGACGATCATAAATTTATTACCTACAAGTTTTTCGCTTTTTCTAGTGGAAAAAATGCTTCCCACCACCTTACCGATGATCACCTAAAGACCTCCTCTTTATGCATTTGAAACAATCCGGGCAACATCCCCCTGCCTGATCTGGCAGGCATTCGCCTCATCGGTATCGATATGCATCTCCAGGGTAAAGGAAGGATCAACGCGGATCTTCACTTTCGAAAGAGTCGCTCCCCGTTCATTTCCCATTTTCACGGTCACATAGTCTCCGTCCTTTAAGCCTGCGCCAGCCGCCTCCTCCGGGGTCATGTGGATATGGCGGGCCGCCACGATGCAGCCCTCCTCCAGATAGATCGCTCCCTTCGGACCGACGATCGCGATCGGTGCCGATCCGTCCAGATCGCCGGACTCACGCAAAGGCGCATTGATCCCGAGGGTTCTGGCATCCGTGGCCGAGATCTCCACCTGTGATCTTTTCCTCACAGGCCCGAGGATCCGCACGTTCTCGATCGCCCTGAGCTTCAGCCCCACAATGGTGCACTGCTCGTTCGCGGCAAACTGTCCGCCCATAAGGTCCTTCTTTTTCGTCAGCCGGTAACCCGGTCCGAATAACCTCTCCACATCCTCCTGCGTGAGGTGGATATGGCGTGCGGAAATGCCCACGGGAACCGTCATACGCGTGTTCTCGCCCCTCGCTTTTTCCATGGCACGGACTACAAGCCTTGTGATCTCTTCAATTCTGCTTTCGTCCAAGGTACCCTCCTATAAACGCCTATTTCAGTTTGGGTAAGATCATCTCCACGTCATTGTGCGGTCTCGGGATCACGTGTGTCGCAATAAGCTCACCCAGCTTTCCGGCTGCGTTGCTGCCCGCTTCCACAGAAGACTTCACAGCGCCGACATCTCCGCGCACCATTACGGTCACAAGGCCGGATCCGATCTTCTCTGTTCCGATCAAGGTAACGTTTGCTGCTTTGCACATCTGATCCGCAGCCTCGATCGCTGCTACCAGACCTCTTGTTTCCACCATTCCCAATGCTTCGAGTGACATAATTTTTTCCTCCTTGTTATTGATTTAAACTTACTTCTTCATCTGTTCCTTAATGTTGAAATCCGGCGGATCCTCGCCCAGCATTTTGGACGAAAATCCTTCTTCCGTTTTCCCTTTGAACCGGCTGGCGGAGATGGCAACGATTCTTCGGATCTCATCATGCGGATTCGCCAGAACCCCGGTGGCCACCGGCTTTTTGATCGCTTTGGCACTGCCGGCTTCAATGGCCTGCTTTACCGCCGCCACCTCGCCTTCGATCACGATCGTCACAAGCCTTCCGCCGAGCTTCCGTTCCCAGGTCGACAACGTCACGTCCGCCGCCTTGGTCATGATGTCCAGGCAGTCCACTGCCGCCACCACCCCGGTTATTTCGATAAATCCATACGCGTTTGCCATTGTGCTCCTTCCAAAAGAAAACTACTTGAATTTAGGCAGTATTCTTTCCACATCATTGTGCGGCCGCGGGATCACGTGCGTCGCAACAAGTTCGCCAAGACGGCTTGCTGCTGCAGTGCCTGATTCGACGGCGGCTTTCACCGCGCCTACGTCTCCGCGGACCATAACAGTGACCAGGCCGGAACCGATCTTCTCGGTGCCGATCAGGGTGACTTCAGCGGCCTTTGTCATGGCATCGGCTGCCTCGATCGCAGCGGTCAGGCCTCTGGTCTCCACCATTCCCAACGCTTCAAGTGATTGTGACATTTGTTTTTCCTCCTTTTTGATCAAATGATTACAAGTATCGTTTACGATTTATCCAATGCGCTGATCTTCAGCATTTTTTCGGTATCTGCAGTCGGATTCGGGATAATGTGCTTCTGCACGACCCCGGTCGTTTCCTCCGCTACCGCCTGCGCCGCCCGCATCGCTTCTTCCACGTCTGCCACCGCTCCCCGGAACTTGACCGTCACGAGCAGGGGCACCGGCAGAGATTCCGCGTTTGCCGGCTTGTTCTTATCGAACACCTCCAGTGTCACGTTTGCGGCTTTGCAGCCCGCGTCCGCGGCAAGGAACGCACAGACCAGGCCATATACTTCCAATAAACCAACAGCTTCGCCGTTCATTTATCTTTCTCCTTATTTGGGCGGTAATACAACCGCGATCTTCAGGCCCGACATGGCCAGGTTCGTTTTCAGCGCCTCGTTGATCTCGTTCAGCGGGAATTTGTGCGTGATCAGCTCCGTCACCGGTAAGCCGATCCCTTTTGCCCGTTTCAGGAAATCAAAGGTCGTGCCGTAATCCCGCAGGGTGTAGACCCAGGAACCCACCAGATTGATCTCCTTGGAACAAAGATCAAAGTGCGGATTGATCGTCGCGTCCCCGCCGTTTACGAAGAAACCGAGTTCGCAAAGGCCGCCGCCGTTGCGGATGAATTTGTAGATGTTCGAATGCGCCACGGGATTGCCGGTACACTGGAACGCAAAATCGGCAAGATGCCCGCCGAAGGACGCTTCCACGGCTGCGGTCAGCGCTTCTATTCCCTTGTGCTCACTGAAGTTCACGGTCTGATTGGCGCCGAGCCTCTTCGCAAACGCAAGGCGCTGCTCATTCCCGTCCACCGCGGTGATATTTTCCACGCCCATCGTACGCAAAACCGCGATGCAAAGGAGCCCGATCGGCCCGCACCCCTGCACGGCCACGCGGCTGTTGAACCGCAGGATCCCCGTGGTCTTCGCCCTTTCAACCGCATGTACCAAAACGGCGCTGGGCTCGATCAGGATCCGCGAATCCAGATCCAGGTCGCTGACATTGAAGACGGTCGAGCCGCCGCGGATCAGGATGTAATCCGAAAACCAGCCGTTCAAATGTACATCATCATCGGGAAGGAGCCCATACACATCCGCATCCCCCACGTTCTGTTTGTTCAGGTCGAACATCGTGATGTCCGGATTGTCCTTGAAGATCATGCAGGTCACGACCTTGTCGCCGATATGAAGGTCTTTTCCCGCCGAATCCTTCTTTACGTTTTTCCCCATCTTCACGATCTCGCCGGTGCCTTCGTGCCCGAGCGCCACCGGGATCAGATTAAAGGGGTCTCTCTTGAATTCATGGGCGTCCGTGCCGCAGACTCCGCAGCCTTCCACCCGGACCAGGATGTCATCATCTCCGACAGCCGGCATCGGGAATTCCTTCACCTCAAACCGTTCCTTTTCGACCAGCATGGCAACATGCGCTGTTGCGGGGATCTGCGCCGGTGCGCTTCCCATATTGCTATAACCGGTAAACGGAGCAACTCCCGCGCCGGAAGGCGCGCCGCCCATCTGGGCCAGGATCTGTTTTACGATGGCTTCCACATCTTTTTCGTTTACTGCCATTCTTTCCTCCTCATTTTCTACTGTGTCATCTAATGCACAGGCTGTCCGACATCACGCAGCGCCTTCGTTTGGTGAACGTCGCCGCGGAAGTCAGGCCTTCGCCTGTGCGGGATGCGATCGTGAAGGTGGGATACCCTTCGCCGCCAAAACCAAGTGCCGCGTAACTGGGCCCGTTCTTCACCAGGATCGCCGTATCCATCGCTCTCGCGTATGTTGTGATCCGGTCTACGTTCTTGGAATGGATGTGCGCCGAATGCCGGTTCCCATGCTCCAGCCAGACGGCCGTTTCCACGCCTTCCGCAAAGTCCTTCACTCTCACCACACCGAGGATCGGCATCATGAGCTCAGTTGTGATCAGCGGATGCTCCTTCGGCCCTTCAAAAACGATGCAGCGGATGTCCGCGCCGACATTCACGCCGACCATGGAAAGAAGTGTCCTTGCATCCCTCCCCACGCATTTCCGGTTCAGGGCTCCCTTCGGTGTGATCACAGTGGCGATCAGTTTGTCCTGGACTTCTTTACTGGCGAGATAGCAGCCGTTATCGTTGATAAAGGCGTTCATCAGCTCGTCGCAGATCGAATCCACCGCCACAACTTCTTTTTCCGCGATGCAGGGCAGGTTATTGTCAAAGGTGCAGCCGTTTACGATATCACGGGCAGCTTTTGGCACATCCGCCGTTTCATCGACAAGTGCCGGCGGATTTCCCGCGCCGGCCCCGATCGCTCGTTTCCCGGAGCTAAGGACCGCTGTCACCACTCCCGGACCGCCGGTGGCCACGAGAAGCGGTATGTCCTTATGCTTCATCATGACGCTGCTGCTGTCGAGCGTCGGGTTCTCCACGGTGCAGGCGATGTTATCCGGCCCGCCCGCCGCAAGAGACGCTTCGTTGATCATATTGATCGTAAAAATTGTTACTTTTTTCGCATTCGGATGCGGGTTAAATACAACCGTATTTCCGCCGGCGATCATCCCGATGGAATTGCAGATCACGGTCTCCGACGGGTTCGTAGCGGGAGTGATGGCGCCGATAACACCGAACGGCCCCATCTCCACCAGCGTCAAGCCTCTGTCCCCGGACCAGGCGATCGTGGTAATATCTTCCGTCCCCGGGGTCTTATCCGCCGTAAGCCTGTGCTTTAATATCTTGTCGCCCACATTCCCCATGCCGGTCTCACTTACGCCCATATTGGCAAGGATCTCGGCATTCTCATTTGTCTTCTTTCGTATTTCCGAAATGATCTTTTCCCGCTGATCCAGTGTCATGACGCGCATCACCTTCTGCGCTTCCTTTGCCGCCTCGATCGCGTCGTTCATATCACGGAACACCCCGTGCATTCCCGCTGCGCTTTCCTGAAGCTGCATTCCCGCCATAACCTGCTGAACTATGGAATGAATCAATGCTTCATCTACAGGCACGAAAATCCCTCCTTCTACTCTTATTTTCCCAAAGATTCAAGAACCTTCTTCGTGATCTCGGAAACCAGGTCCTGATCAACAGCTGCGCTTTCATGGCCGCCGTGCCGCCCGCAGTTATGGCAGTTCGCCGCGCCCTTATTCAGGCAAAGGTCTGCCGGATGCTTTCCGGGAAGGCCCATCTGGCGGCGGATCTCATACAGCCTTTCCACGGTCTTCTGGTCAAATTCCTTCGGGCCGCCGAGCGCTCTTGCCTTGTAAAGAAGTTCTGCATAAAACTCCACGGATTCCATCTTGTGATACGCTGCAAGCAGGTCCACCGACCAGGTCAGCGCTCCGTGGCTCTCAAGGAGCACGGCATCATAATGCTGAAGATACGGCTCCACGGCGTCCGGGATCTCCATTGTGGAAGGAGTTCCGTAAGGAGCGATCGGTACGCAGCCGAGCGCGATCACCGCTTCGGGCATGATCGGCTGCGTCAGCGGGATCCCTGCGATCGCAAACGCAGTCGCGAAGGTGGGGTGCGCATGCACGACGGAATTCACATCCGGGCGCTTTGCGTATACGCGCATGTGCATCTTGATCTCGGACGAAGGACGGAAGCCCTTGTTCGCCTGGATCGTATTGCCCTGCGCATCCACCTTGCAGATGTATTCCGGGGTCATGAAGCCCTTGGATACACCGGTCGGCGTGCAAAGGAACTCATTGTCATTCAGTTTCACGGAAATGTTGCCGTCGTTAGCCGCAACCATGTTCCGGTCGTAGATCCGCTTGCCGATCTCACAGATCTGCTTTTTGATTTCGTACTCGTTCTGTACCATACTCTCTTCTCCTTCTGCTCTTTTTGTTTCTATTTTCAAAAATGAAAGTTCATTTTTTTGAACCCTGAATAGTATTTGCGGTCTTCATTTCAGCCTCGCCGCTACGTCCTCGTGATCGGAACGGTTTCATACCTTAGCGTATTCTCGCAGTAAGCCATCACCGCCTGCACCGAAGATTCGACCGCCGATACGGAACCGGTGATGATCAAAGATCCCGACACCCGGTCCACAAAGCCCAGCTCGATCCCCGCCGATTTCATCGCGATGTCCGCCATGATGATCGCCGTCTCCGCAGGGCTCACCGTCATCACGCCGATCGCCGCCCGGTCCTGATCCGCGGCAGGCTTTAACCCCAGTTTTTCATATAAGGCCTCGTCCGGATTTGCAATGATATGCGCCAGTGTGATCTGTTTCCCCGGAACCAGTTCCTGTATGATCCGTTGTTTTTCTTCCATCTTCTAATCTCCCGTATGAATGAAATTATAGGACATTTCCGCTGTGAAGTCAACACAAAACCACATATCTCTGTTTGTTTTTGTTGTTTTTTCTTATGGTTTTATGCCGTTTATTGAATTACGCATTAAAAAAGTGGCTTTCTGCAGGATTTTCCACAGAAAGCCACAAAATAATATCCGGATTGAATAATTACCTCGTCACGATATCCACCGGCACATCGAAGATCTTCGCCACCTTGAGGATCGTCTCGATGTGGCGGCCGACGCCGGCGGCAAAGTGATGGGTCGGTCCGCATTCGCACCAGCGGTTCGTGAACTCTCTCGCGCCGCAGGTAAAGCGGGTGCGCATATTGGTGTCGCCGTTGTTTAAGATCTTCCCCTCTTCGTTCACGCCCTCCGCGACGATGAATTTGAAGTGCCCGTCCATGTCCTGCGTGATGGCAAGATAGGTGATCGGCCCTGTCGGCGGATAGAACTGCGTGAGATAGCCGCCGCCGGTCTTTCCGTGGAACACATCCACGATCTTCATCGTCGGCTTCTTCGCCTGCGAAATGTCCGCGTCTCCGGAGCCGCTGTGTCCGATCAGCACCACATCCTCGTTAAAGTCAATGGTGTAGAATTCCGAAAGCTGCCCGGTTCCGCAGATCGTTTTCATAATGCTCATCGCCATGGCGACCTTGATATCCCCTTCCACGGCGCAGGCCGTTCCCTGCTTGATCAGCATCGAAAACGCGGGGATCAGAAGCGAATCCACGACGCCGGCCTGGCCCTTTGCATAGCCGTCATAATGCGATGCCACAAGCCCGAGCTTTTCATCTTTCACCCACTGCTCAAAGGCGACCACATATTTCGCCATCTCCCAGACCTTTTCCACGGTCCCGCCGCCTTCGATATCGAAGGTATTGATGATGTCCTCCGCCTTCGCTTTGATCGCGGCTTCGTCATTGATATCATCCGCGATCGCCCAGATCTTTTCCCAATCAAACTGCTTGGTGTAAAGATCCATCCGGTGATAGAGATTGGATTCGTCGATATAAAGATCCATCATGCCGGGATAAGGACGGCCGATCTGCGCGAGATTTGTCTCTCTAAAGCGCCGTCTCACCTGCGCCGCGCGGCACCACTCGTCGATCTCCTTTGCAACGCCCTCGTCTCCACCTTCGACCACGCCCGTGATCACTGCGTGGCGTTTTCCATAGCGGTTTAAGTCCGCCACCATCTCGCCCACGGCGCCGCAGGCATAGCCCTCGCCGAGCCAGGCCGCCGTATCCGCCGTATCCAGATCCAGGCATTTCAGTTTCTGCACATTCACCAGCACGACCGGCACATTCAGATCCTTCACCGCCGGGAGCATGTTGTACGACGTGGCATAGGTCAGAAGCTGCATGATCACAAGATCCACATCCGCTGCCCTGAACTTGTCCCCGGCCGCCTGCGACTGCTCCTTCGTCGTCACCATTCCGCCGTCGATGATCTCGACCGTATCCGGCAGCGTCTTCTTGAACGCTTCAAACTGCGCCTCAAATTCCGGCACCAGCGACGGAAACTGCGGCAGATAAGCCCCGAGTGCGATCGAAAACACGCCGATCCTTGCCTTTGTTTCAACTAACATAAGTAAACCCTCCTTCTTTTCCCCTCCCCCTCAGAATACCACCATTTGCCCCTTCACTTCAACACCTACGTTAAGGAGTCTCCATATAAAGAGAGATCCGCCCGCATCTTTTTGACCTTGGTTTTCTTTATGACCAGCATCATGTTGTAGACCAGCTGCCTTGTTACGGATCTGACAGAATGGCGCTGTTTCGTTTCATCTATTCCTCC
>JAEEGH010008244.1_pt1 | contig 24717 bp, 14 predicted proteins | sample 9134181 | NCBI WGS metagenome assembly JAEEGH01 (sample SAMN16246544, study PRJNA631951) | gut metagenome | biome: gut microbiome; feature: rumen; material: DP-attached | host: Bos | place: Iran: Karaj | collected 2018-10
AGCGAGGATGCTGCCAATCTCTATAAGTTCGGCGAACTGGTGGGACTTGCCTTCCAGTTGCAAGACGACTATCTCGATGTCTATGGTGACCCTGCCGTTTTCGGCAAGGCCATTGGCGGCGACATCCTTTGCAACAAGAAGACCTATATGCTTATCAATGCCTTCAACCTGGCCAACGACAGCCAGCGCGAGGAACTCAGCCGTTGGATCAACACCCCGTGTGCCGACCCTCAGCAGAAGATTGCGGCCGTCACCCGTCTTTACAATGAGATAGGCATTCGTGAACTGGCCGAGCAGAAAATAGCATACTACTTTGCCGAGAGCCGCAAATACCTTGCAGCAATCAGCGTGAGCGATGAACGTAAGGCCGAACTGAAGGCCTATACCGACAAAATGATGCACAGAACTTATTGACCGATGCCTTACCGCCGACTACCAAAGACAGACACCGCACGGCTGAAAGCACTGAAGACGGTGCTTGAAAACAACGCCATCTACACCGTTCGCAACCGTTTCATCGACTGGCAAACGCTAAACCGCGCCCAGCCGGCCTACGACCGATTGCTGACGGCCACCGAGCAATACCGGCTCACGCTGGCCACACAGGTGCGCAACGGAAAGAAGATTGAGCGTTACCAGCGCACGGCGCTGATGTATGTCAGCCATTTCATCCAGGTGCTCTTCATGTCGGTTGAGCGTGGCGAGATTAAAAAGCAGGTGCTGCCCCTCTATGGCTTTACCGGCGACACGATGACGCTACCAAAGCTGAACACTCCGGAAAACCTGCTGGAGTGGGGGCAGAAAATCGCTGAAGGCGAGCAGCAGCGCATCAAGAACGGCGGCCGTCCTGTCTATAATCCTTCTATCGGTATGGTGAGCACCCACTACGACATCTTCCGCGAAATCTACGAGCAGCAGAAACATTTGCAGGAGCGCACCCGTAAGGCGCAGGCTGCCGTAGAGAAGCTGCGGCCTGAAGTCGACGACATTCTGCTCAGTCTGTGGAACCAGATAGAGAAACACTACGAGAACGAGCCCCCCGAGGTGCGCTTCAACAAGTGCCGCGAACTGGGCGTAGTCTACTATTATCGCCGCCACGAGCCCCACGAACTTTAATGCTTCGTGCCTTCAGGTATTCACCATCACCCAACACCCATCACCTAACACCCCAAACAATGAACTTCATTGACACCCATACCCATTTAGACGGTGAAGAATTCCTCGACGACCTCCCCGAGGTGGTGGCACGTGCCCGCGAGGCAGGTGTCAGCCGTGTCTTTGTTCCCGCCATCCATCTTCCATCGGTAACCACTGTGCTCGATGTATGCCGCCGCTTTCCGGGCTTTGCCTATCCCATGATAGGACTTCATCCCGAGGAAGTCAGGGCCGACTGGTCGGCGGTGCTCGGTGAGATGAAAACCATGCTCAATGCCGATAGCGGTCAATTCATTGCTATCGGCGAGGTGGGACTCGACTTCTACTGGAGTCGCGAATTTCAAAACGAGCAGCTGGCTGCCTTCGAAGAGCAGGTGAAATGGAGCATCGAGACGCGTCTGCCGCTGATGATTCATTGTCGGAAGGCACAGAATGAGATGGTTAACCTGCTGAAACCCTACCACGATGAATTGCCCGGTGGCGTGTTCCATTGTTTTACGGGAAACGAGCAGGAAGCAGCCGAACTGCTGCAGTTCGACCGTTTCGTGCTGGGCATTGGTGGGGTGCTGACATTCAAGAAGAGCCATCTGCCCGAGGTTCTTCCCGCCGCCGTCCCGTTAGACCGCGTGGTGCTCGAGACCGACAGCCCCTACATGGCACCCGTTCCCATGCGCGGCAAGCGTAACGAGAGTGCCTACGTGAAATATGTACTCGAGAAGATGGCCGAGAGCTATGGCGTGGAGCCCGAGGCGATTGCCCAGGCCACCAACGCCAATGCCGCCCGCATTTTCCCCAAAGCCTTCAATTGAGGCTTTATCCTTTTCTATTCTATAGTGGTCGTCGAGAAGTAGTGCTCCCTCAGCGGCTTTGCAGAGGGCTCGCCTTTCAGCGTGACCTTTTCCTCTAACCTGATATCGGCCGACGATGCGCCTACCTTCACCGCATAGGTGCCGGGCAGCACGTTCCATTGGCGTTTGCCCTCGTTGCTGTAGAATCCGAACTGTTCGGTGTAGAGCTTCACGCGAACGGTCTTTGTCTCGCCTGGCTGCAATGCCACGCGTGCAAAACCCTGCAGCTGTATGGGACGGATAGTCTGCTTCTCATTTGTCGGCGAGAGATAAATCTGTGCTATCTCATCAGCAGCCACCTTGCCCGTATTCTTTATCTTGAACGAGATGTCCACGCCTTCGCTGGCCGTGGTGGGTTCGCCTTCAGCCTTCAGGTCGCTGTATTCAAACGTGGTGTAGCTCAGGCCATAGCCAAAGGGCCACTTCACGCGGGCATCCTTCTCCAGACTGTAGTTGTAGCAGATGGGCTCGTCCAATTCCTTCTCGGGATAGCTTACCGAGAGCTTGCCCGATGGCGACACTTTGCCGTAGAGAATGTCGGCAACGGCATTACCGCCTTCCTCGCCCGGATACCAGGCCTGAATCACAGCAGCGCAACGCTCGGCAATGCCCGAGATTACCTGAGCCCGGCCGCCGAACACCACCAGCACCACGGGCTTTCCCGTCTGCAGCAGTTCTTCCACATACTGCTCCTGTCGGCCGGGCAGCCGCAGTCCCTTGCGGTCGCGGTTCTCACCACAGAGCATTACGTTTTCTCCCACGGCGGCCACAATCACGTCGCATTGCTGCGCCATGCTCAGGGCCTCTGCCTTGTCAGCCTTCTCGCCCGAATCCACCTTACGGTGCAGAATCCAGTATTCCCAGGCGCGCTCGTCGCCGGCTTCTCCATACTTCGTCTCAATATCCTCGGTCCAGTCGCAGCCGCGCGAGTACATAATATTCATGCCCTCGGGCTGATGTCCCTTCATGCCTTCCAGCAGTCCCACCACGTGGGGCTTGTCGTGGCCGGTTTCAATCCTTTTCCAGAAATATGACATGGCAGGGAACGAGTAGTCGCCGCACATGGCCCACATCGAATTGGCGTTCGGTCCAGTCAGCAGAATGTTCTTCACGTCTTTCAGCGGCAGCACGCCATTGTTCTCCAGCAGCACCACCGACTGTGTGGCTATGTCGTAGGCCGTCTGGCGTTCCTCCGGGGTGTCTAGCGTAATCGTCTCTTTGGCGTACAGATAGGGATTCTTGTCGAACAGTCCCATGCGGACTTTCTGCCGCAGCACGTTCTTCACGGCTCTTTCCAGCGTTTCGGGCTTCACCAATCCCTTGTCGATGGCTTCCTGCAGATGCTGGTAGTTTTCACCCTTTGGGAAGTCCACGTCGCAACCGGCATTGATGGCCGCTGCCGCTTTCTCAACAGGGCTTTCCAGGTCGGGAATCTGGTCGATGGCCGTATAGTCGCTCACCACCATTCCGTCGAATCCCACATAGCCGCGCAGTATGTCCTGCAGTATCTCGCTGTTGGCCACGCAGTTGGTGCCGTGGACGGCATGGTAGCCGGGCATCAGCACATGACTGTCGGCCAGTCGTATCATGGCCTCGTGCGGCATCAGTATCTCTTCCATCATCACCTTCTCGTCGGCATCGCCACCTCCTCCGTAGCCCAGATAATGTTTCGAGCAGGCACCTACGCCCTTCTTCAGGTCACCCTGCTGCAGACCCTTGACGAAGGCCGTGCCCATGGCAGCCGAGAGGTAGCCGTCCTCGCCGTACGACTCTTCCAGCCGGTTGAAGCTCGGTGTGCGGCACACGTCCACCATCGGCGAGAGCGATAACACGCCGCCCATTTTTCTCATGGCCGTGCTCGTCTGCTTGGTCTTCAGTTCAGCCAGTTCGGTGTTGAACGAACATGCCTGTCCTATCTGTTGCGGATAAATGGTGCTTCCCTTGGTGTTGACGCCCGAGAGCACTTCCTCGTGGCACAGCGCCGGTATGCCGTTGGGCGTGTTGTTCATCAGCCAGTCCTGCACGGCAGCCACCCGGTCGCGCAGCACGTTGGGGTCTCTGGGCTGCTGCATAGCGAACTGCGAGAAATGTCCTATGCCGTTCGGAATCAGTTGCCGGCATTTCGCGGTGTCCAGCTTTCCCTGCTTGTCGAACAGCTCGTCCATGTACATGCTTCTCAGTTGTGCGATACGTTCCTCTTGCGACATCTTGCCGTAGAGTTCGTTAACCAGTTGTTCGGTGTCGGGAGTCGTGTTGCATCCCGTCATCATGGCTGCCAGGCAAATTGCTGCCGCCACTTTCATTTTCTGTAGAATGAATCTGTTTTTCATAAGTTATTTCTTGAAGTGTTTATATATTCAAATTCGTCGAATCGGGTGAACCCCATTCTTTCCAGCAGCCGTCTGCTGTGGGCAACGTCTGCCCTGGTGTTGTAGCCGGCTATCAGGGGAATCCTTATCAGGATGTCTGGATTCGTGCCGGCGTTGGCAATGAGCCATTCCAGGTTTTCTTTCACCCGTTTGTTTTCCTTTCCCGTGTATTGTTTATAGATATCGGCGTTCATATCTTTCACGTCAACAATCCATCCGTTCACTTTGGGGAAAATCTTTTCTATCGCACTCCTGTCCACGTTGAGGCTTGTTTCGATAGTGATGTTCCATTCACGGGGCATAAGCGAAGCAAATTCGCTGATGAATTCCGCATACAGACAAGGTTCCCCACCGCCGAAGCAGATGCCGCCCCCTGTGGCTTGGAAGTAGAGATTGTCAACCATCACCTCGTGCAGAAGTTCCTCGGCCGTAACCGTGCGCCAAACGCCATCGGCACTCTTACAGCTGGGATTAAGGCAAAAGGCGCAGTCGAGCGGGCATCCATGGAAGGCAACGAGTGTGGTGACACCCTCCCCGTCGGTGGCCATCCTGTGGCGTCTTAATGCGATGAGTGGAGCTTGTTGCATGTTGTTGTTAGATATGGTGCGGAATGACTGTTGCCATTAATGGTCGTGTCCATATACGTCATCATAATTCTTTTTCTCCACACCTCCTACAATAACTATATCTCCCATCAGCTCATCGTAATCTTCAAGACATACAATGACCGCATTCTCTTGAGCCACGGTCACCTTTGCTGACTTATAGCCAATGTATATAAACTCAATCACGCTTCCCAAAGGAGCTTCGATGGCAAAGCGTCCATCCAGGTCGGTTAATGTATGGAGAATGGTTTTCTTTTTATCCTCAACGCGCCTGATGGAGGCACCTAATAGTGGTTCCCCCGTCTTGTCAATGAGACGTCCGCGCCACACCACGCCCTGTTCTCCTTCGTGCAGAAAAGGAACGACGGGTATCTTCTCCAGACTTACCGTATCTTTAATGGCAGGCTGCTGAGTGGCAACCTCCTGTGCCTCGACTGTGGTGGGGTGGAATACCGACAATGCAACGCCAGCCACGGCCACCGCCTTGCCCAGCTGTCGCCTCAGCTTTAGCATCCGTTCCAGATAGCTTACCTCCTGTTCACACATCGGACATGTTCCGAGGCACGGTCCTTTATGTGTGCATTCTCTTGGCGCATAGTCTATGCCGTTTGCCCGTGCTATCTGCAGGCGGATTTCTTTTAGCTTTTTGCAAGTGTCTTTTCCTCTCATGCCTTTTCCGTTTTTCCTATGCTTTGGTGCATCGGTCGTTTATCGGCGCTAAGTTACACCATTTTTTTCAATCTGCAAAATAATCCGCCGCTTTTTCCGTGTCGCGCCTTTATTGTTTGTGTTTAGTCTGTCTAGTCATACATGCAAGATGATGTTCTTCCTGGCTTTATCATGCGTTTAAACTAGTTCAAAAGTTCAATTATAATTGTAAGAAACTACCAATTATTATCAATATAGGCTAATTTGAAAAGTAATTTAGTCTAAATTACCGAGTAAATTAGACTAAATTGAAAAGTAAATTAGACTAAATTACTTACCAATTTAGACTAAATTACTTTTGATTCTTTAGAGAAATGTTTCTGATGTGCAGTTTGGAGCTTTGGCAACTATACTCAACCAGCTAATCACCAACACCTGCAACCCGCAACCTAATGCCCAAATTTCGGAGTCCGGTTTTGGCAGATTAAAAAACATTTGCTAATTTTGCAGCCCCGTTGCCGAGGGCGCGGGAGAAATGACTGGTAACGAAAAGAATGAAACTGGAACGAAACACGGGACTTGTGCTTGAGGGTGGCGGCATGCGCGGGGTGTTCACTTCGGGGGTGCTTGACGCCTTTATGAAGCACGGACTGCGGTTCCGCTACGTGGTGGCGGTATCGGCAGGGGCGTGCAACGGCGTTTCGTATATGAGCCGGCAGCCTCGGCGTGCGCGTATCGGTAACATCGACTTGCTGGCAAATTTCGGATATATCGGACTGAAGCATCTGGTGACGCAGGGCAGCATCTTTGACCGACGGCTGCTCTACGATGATTTCCCCAACCGGCTGGTGCCTTTCGACTGGGATACGTATGCCAGTAGCGGGGAGGAGTTTGAGGTGGTGACGACGAACTGCCTGACGGGGCGCGCTGAATATCTTTCGGAATATAAGGACCCGCAGCGGCTGAACGACATCATCATGGCATCGTCGGCCCTGCCATACGTGAGCAGCATCGTGGAGGTAGACGGGGTGCCGATGCTCGACGGCGGAATTGTGGACAGCATCCCTGTGCAGCACTCCATAGAGCGCGGTCATGGTTTCAACGTGATTATTGCTACGCGGAACCTGGGCTTCCGTTCCCAGGAGCACGACATCAAGATGCCCCCGGTGATGTACGACGATTATCCCAGGCTGCGCGTGGCGCTGAGCCATCGCGTGGAAGCCTACAACGAACAACTCGAAATGATAGAGCGCATGGAGCGGTGGGGCGAGGTGGCCGTCATCCGTCCGGAGCGAAAGATAGAAGTAGGGCGTGTGGAAAAGGACATCGACAAACTGGAGCGGCTCTACGAAGAGGGCTTCATGCTGGGTGAACGTTTCTGCAAGGAGTGGAGTTAGTTTTTGTGAAATGATTGGAAAATTTAAAAAGGCCAACCCCGGAATGTGGGGCTGGCCTTTTTAATATACTTAGGCAAGCAGGGCTTTTGCCAGTTCGGTGAGCTTCACGATAGTGTCGGCCTTGACGGTGGACTCCACGGTAACGATAGGCTCCACGATGGTGATCTGCTTCATAGCCTCCATGGCCTCGCGCATCTTTTTGCCGGCAGCGGGTGCCCATGAGCCGTTCTCGATGATGGCCACGCGGCGTTTCTGATAGTTCTTGATGGCCAGGTGGTGGATGAAGTCTTCCATGATGGGCATCACGCCGGCATCATAGGTGGGGGCTGCGAGCACCAGACGGTCATAGCGGAAGGCGTCTTCCACACACTCGTGAAGGTCATCACGGCGCAGGTCGGCAATGCTCACCTTTGTATCGCCGTTCTCCCTGAGAATCTCTGCAAGCTTCTGGGCGGCTTCCTCGGTGTTGCCGTGCAGTGAGCAGTAGGCGATGAAGATGCCTTTATCCTCGGGCTCGTAGGAACTCCAGGTGTTGTAGGTGTTCAGGTAATACTCCAGGTTCTCGTCGAGTATCGGACCATGGAGAGGGCAGATTTTCTTGATCTCGAGTCCGCCGAGTTTCTTGAGCAACGCCTGTACCTGAGGGCCGTATTTGCCCACGATGTTGAAATAGTAGCGGCGTGCCTCGCAGGCCCATCCTTCGGGGTCGTCGAAGCTCAGGGCTCCGAACTTTCCGAACGCGTCGGCGGAGAACAGTATCTTCTCTTTCTGCTCGTATTCCACGATGACCTCGGGCCAGTGTACCATGCCGGCTGTAAAGAATTGGAGGGTGTGCTCGCCGAGCGAAAGTGTGGAGTTGTCCTTTACGGTGATGATGCGCTCGGGGGCCACGGACTCACCAAAGAAGCGGGCCATCATCTTGACGCACAATGCGGAGCAGACCACCTGCATCTGGGGGTAGGTGTCGATCATCTCCTTGACGAGCGAGGAGTGGTCGGGTTCCATGTGGCTCACGATGAGATAGTCGGGTTTGCGGTCGCCGAGCACTTTGGCGAGGTTTGCCTTCCATTCATCGGCCTTGCGGGCATCGATGGTGTCGAGTACGGCCACTTTCTCATCCACGATGACGTGTGAGTTGTAGGAAATGCCTTCGGGGGTTTCGTACTGTCCTTCGAAGAGATCGAGTTCGCGGTCATCGGCACCGATGTAATAAATGTTGTCTGTAATTTTGTTCATATTATTAAATAGTATTTAGTTTTTAATCTTTCAACAAATCTGGACGTAGTTCTCGTGTTCTGCGAAGGGCTTCGTCCATTTCCCATTGCTTGATTTTGGCCTCGTGGCCAGAGAGCAGGATGTCGGGCACTTTCCAGCCTTTGTATTCTGCCGGACGGGTGTAGATGGGAGCCGCCAGGAGATCGTCTTGGAAACAGTCGGAGAGGGCACTCTGCTCGTCGCCAATAACGCCGGGAACCACGCGGACCACGGCATCGGCAATGATGGCTGCGGGGAGTTCGCCACCAGTCAGCACATAGTCGCCCACGGAAATTTCGCGGGTAATGAGATGGTCGCGCACACGCTGGTCCACGCCTTTATAGTGGCCGCAGAGTATGATGATGTTTTCCTTCAGGGAGAGGTCGTTAGCCACGTGTTGGTTGAACTGCTCTCCGTCGGGCGAGGTGAAGATAACCTCGTCGTAGTCGCGTTCGGCCTTCAACGCCGAGATGCATCGGTCGATGGGTTCTATCTGCATCACCATCCCGGCAAAACCGCCATAGGGATAGTCGTCCACGCGGCGCCATTTGTCAAGCGTGTAGTCGCGCAGATTATGGAGATGAATCTCAGCGAGCCCTTTTTTCTGTGCTCTTGCCAGGATGCTTTCCCTCACAAATCCTTCGATCATCTCTGGCAGCACGGTAATGATGTCTATTCTCATATTATTTGCTTACGGCTGCAAAGATAAACAAAAAAGTGAAGAGTGAAGAGTGAAGAGTGAAGAATTTTTTCAATTTCTCAATTTCTCATTTTCTCATTTTCTCAATTTCAGTTCTACGTGATTCATTCGGTGGAGCGTGTAGATGGCAACGGCCTCGATGAGGTAGGCAATGAGATAGCTGTACCAAAGCATGGAGGGCTGGATGCGGGCCACGAGCCAAAGCACGGGAATGACCGTTAGCGAAAGGGCGAAGGAGATGAAAAGCGCCATACGATGCTGTCCGTAGAGCTTGTAGACAATCATGATGACGTAGATGTAGCAGAAGGGGATGAAACTCAGGGCGAAAATGCGGAGGGCATGACTGCACTCGGTGAGCATCGTTGCCTCTTCGGCACCAAACAGCCTGGCAACGGACTCGGGGAAAGCCCATACGAGGATACAGGTGACGGCCATGGCCGCGGTGATAAAGCGGAAGGCGCGGCGCAAGATGGTGTGCAGACCCTCTTCGTTTTTCTTTCCCACCTGGATGGCCCCCAAAGACTGGAGTGTCTGACACGTTCCCGACAAGAACAGGTTATAGACTTGCAGGAGGTTCATGCAGACGGCGAAGGCAAAGATGCCCGTGCGTCCGAGGGTGGAGAGCACGATGGTGTTGGCCGACAATAATAATAAGGTGAGCGAGATGGAGGCGATGGCCAATGGGGCGCCCTGTGAGATGATGCGTTGCCAAGAGGGAAGGAGTCCGTCGAACGAGAACGTGAGCGTCAGTCGCCTGTTGGCAGGATTCCACCAATGACTGAGCAAGATGGCAATGCCGACGAGATGGCCCACGACGGTGGCTGCAGATGAACCGATGATGCCCCAACCGAAGCATTGGATGAAAACGATGTCGAGCAGGAGGTTGACCGCATTGTCGATGATGACCGCGGCCGACACCAGCTTGGGCTTCCCATCGACGCCCACCATGGTGGAGAGTCCCCACATGATGATGAAGGCGGGATTGCCCAGCAGCAGCACCTGCATATAGTCGCGGGCCAGGGGCAGGATGTGCTCGTTGCTACAAAGCATTCTTGCCGTCTGGTCGGGGAAGAGTACGCCGCCGAAGATGGAGAGCAGCACACCTATCCCGGTGCTCAGCATCAGCGCGCGAGAGAAGAAGCGACGGGCCTCGCCGATGTTCTTCTGTCCCAGGGCATAGGCCACCAGCATGCCAGCCCCGGCATTGATGAGCAGGTGGAGTGTAAAGATGAACTGGTTGATGGGCTTGGCCAGGTTGATGGCGCTGACGCCGTCTTCGCTGATGAGATTGCCCACGATGATGCCGTCGACCACATTACCCAAACAGCCCGAGAGCGCCACCAGGATGTAGGCACCGAGATAGCTGTAGAAGAGTTGGTTGATAGAGGAAGAAACCCCAACAGACCCACCCCCTTGCCCCTCCCTGTGAGGGAGGGGAGTAGATACCTTCGATGGTTGTTTATTGTTCTCGTTTTCTTTCATTTCTTTTTTCATCTATTATATTGGTAATTACTCCCCTCCATATAGGGAGGGGCAGGGGGAGGGTCTTCTCTTTTTACTCAAAGAATCCAAATCCGCCGATGGCCGTGAGCATGCGCTCGACGTAGTCCCATGAGGTGGGCGACCAGGAGAAGCCGAGACGGTAGAGGACCTGTGTGGTGTAGTCGTTGTCACGGCTGACGTCGGTGGTCTTCTGTCCGTGGGCCATGTCCTGATAAGCCAGCAGACTCGACATCTGGTTGGCCTTCTGCGGGTCGTTCTTGGCGGCCTCCATAGCTTCGGCAAACTCTTCCTGCTCTACGAAACGGATGCCTTCGCCAACGGACTTCAGCCCCATGAGCACATCACCGAGGAACTGGCCGTGGATGTTGTAAGGATGGAACACGGTGCATTCCTTCGGAGTCGTGGAGAGCAGCACGATGGCACGAGCGACCTCGTTGATGGGCGAGAATTCCACCTTCTTGTTGCGCATGGCGTAAGGACAGCAGCCCAGCATATTGTATACCTTGATGCGGCCCATGAACGAATTGGTGGAGAAGTTGGCCTGGAACTCACCGTCGGTGCTTCGTGCGGCAAGGTTGCCCACGCGCATGATCTTGGCATCGAGTCCGTGAAGGGCAACGGCGTCGAGGATGAGACGCTCGGCCATGAACTTCGAGTAGATGTACTTATTACCGAGGAATTGTCCCATGTAGAAACGCTTCTCGGTGAAGACATCGTCCTTGGGCTCGCCAGCCCAGAGTCCGCGGGTGCTGGCTGTGGAGACATGCACCAGACGGGCGCCTTTCTTGATGCAGAAGTCAACGCAATGACCTGCGCCTCCGATATTGACTTCCTCGATTTCGGTGCCTTCGGAGAAATGCTTCACGATGGCGGCACAGTTGAAGACCGTCTGGATGTCGAGGTTCTCGTCGAAGTCTTGAGTGACATCGCCCAGCAGCACATGGATGCGCTTACCGAACAGGGGCTTGAAGGCATCGGCGAAGTAATAGTAGAGCAACGAGCGCAGGCGGCTCTCGGCGGCCTCTACCGACTTTCCGCGGATGAGACAATAGATATTGTCAACGTCGGCATCGATGAGCTCGCGCAGGATGTGAATGCCCAGATAGCCCGTGGCGCCCGTGATGAGCACATTGCCGATGGGCTGACGCTCACCCTGACGGAAAGCATTGAGCGTGTTTCGCTGAAGGAGGTTGTTGATGGCGGTATAGTCGAAGCTCGTCACCTCGTCGGTTCCTTCGGTGTCGCTATCACCCGTGATGAGGCGAGCCAGTTTTCTTGGCGTGGGATTTGCAAACACGTCGCCGTAGGCTACATGCATGCCAGCCTTGTCTGCCACGATGATGACGCGGGTGACGACGAGTGAGGTACCGCCCAGTTCGAAGAAGTTGTCGGTGGCGCCCACTTTGTCCATTTGCAGGATGCCGGCAAAGATGTCGCAGAAAGTACGCTCGGTGTCGTTGGCCGGAGCCTCATAGGCCGATGTGATGGCCAGTTGCGGTTCGGGCAGGGCCTTGACGTCGGTCTTACCGTTGGGGGTCATGGGCATCTCCTTGAGTTGGAGGTAGGCCGTGGGCACCATATATTGTGTGAGACTCTTCGAAATCTCAGCCTTCAGGGCATCGGGTGCTATCTCACGGTCGGCGGTATAGTAGGCGCAAAGGTGCTCCTTGTCGTTGAGTTTACGAATGAGGATGACCACCTTCTTCAGGCCTTCCACCTTCAGCATTACGTTCTCAATCTCACCGAGTTCGATGCGCAATCCACGCAACTTAATCTGATGATCGGTACGGCCAAGAATCACTACATCGCCATTGGGTAGCCATTTAGCGTAATCACCTGATTTGTAGATGCGTTCGCCGTGATATTCGATAAAACGTTCATGCGTCATTTGGTCGAGGTTGTTGTAACCGCGGGCCACACCACGACCGCCGATGTATAGTTCACCTACAACACCCACGGGCAGTTCGTTGCCGTCTTGGTCAACAATGAATTCCTTCACGTTGAGCTGTGGTTTACCGACCGTCACCAGTTCAGCATTGGTCAGTTCCTTGTTGTTCGAAGCTACGGTAATCTCCGTCGGACCATAGCAGTTGAAGATTCTTGCCTTAGTAACGTTTCGCATCTGTGTGAGCAACTGGTCGGAGAATTTTTCACCGCCGGCCCTGCAGATGGCTATGTTGGCGATGGCCTGGCAGAAGTCGGGGCTGGTGAGCCAAGTTTGCCAGCGGGATGGTGTTCCCGAAACCATATTGATGTGCTGCTCGTTGATAAGCGTTGCCAGGTCGAGCGGGTTGTTGGCCTGCTCTTCGGTAGCAACAATCAGCGTCTTGCCGTTGTAGAAAGCCATACCGATGTCTTGAAGGGCAGCGTCGAAGGAGATGGTGGTGACGCTGAGCACGCGCTTGGCATCGGTCAGCACACCGTTTGCAAACACATTGGCGGGATGACCATAGAGGTAGTTGCAGATGCCTTCGTGGCGGAGCATCACTCCCTTGGGGCGGCCCGTTGAGCCGCTGGTGTAGATGAGGTAGGCCAGATCGTCGCCGGTGATATCCGTCATAACGGCGTCGGTGGTTGCCTCTGATGCTATCAGCGTCTCTACATCGATGGCCTTGTCGGCGGGAACCGAATCGAGGCGGTCGGCAGTGGTAATGATGTAGCGGGCCTCGCTGTCCTCAAGGATGAGCTTAATGCGGTCGGCGGGATATTCGGGGTCGCAGGGAATGTAGGCAGCCCCCGACTTGAGCACGCCGAAGAGCGAGAGAATGAGTCGGCTGGTACGTGGGAGCAACAATGCCACACGGTCGCGTTCCCTCACGCCTTGCTGGCGAAGAGCCCTTGCAATACGGTTGGTCACCTCGTCCATTTCCTTGTAGGTGAATTTCGCATCGGTAGCCACCAGCGCCTCATGGTCGGGCTGTGTCTGGGCGAAATGCGAGATGCACTCGTGGAAGAACTTGAACGGAGCATCGCCTGTTGCCGTCTGGCGCAACAAAGCAAGTTCTTTTTCCTGATTGTCGCTAACGATGGAAATCTTGCGTACTTGTTTGGCGGGATTCTCCATCATGTGATGGGCAACGGCTACGATGCTTTCGGCCAGACCGCGGGCCAGCGCGGGAGAATAGAGGCTGTCGTCGTATTGCACCACAACGCCGCGTGACTCAATTTTGATATTAATCTTGAATTTCGGCACCTTCAGTTCCAAGAGTTCCTGTCCGATGACCTTTCCGTTGACGGTGTACTCAGAGAGCACTCCCACCTGATAGGCGTATGCGATGGCGGGACGGAAACCGTAGTCGGTGGCAATGCGTGCAAAGGGATAGTCCTCGTGGCGCAAAGTCTCGTCGAAGGTCTCGCTGGTGGAGCGAAGGAAGTCGCTGACCGAAACATCGTCGATGTTCATGCCCAGGGCGAGTGTGTTGACAAACATACCCACGGTGTCGGCAATCTTCAGGTTCGAACGACCGCTGCTGACCGTGCAGAGATACACCTCACGGTTGTTGGTATAGCGCGATACCACATAGGCTGTGGCTGCCAGGAACAGATGGGCAGGCGTGATTTCCTGCTGGCGGCAGAAAGCAGTTGCGCGCTCGAAGTCGGGCATGCAAACCTCTTCGCCAATCCATCCCTGCTGATCGGTATTCGGAAGGTCGGCGGGAATCTCGCTGGCACCCTCGCAAGTCTGTAACTTTTCGGCAAAGAACTGCTGGGCGCTAGAGAATGCTTCGGTCTCCTCGGCCTTTTGCTGGTCGGTGACAAAGTCAAGATAGGTGTACGACTCATCGTCGGTTGCCTTCCCTTCAAGGGCGGCATTCAGCTGACGGATGAGCAAGTCGGCCGAGCCGCCGTCGAACACCAGATGGTGGATATCCATCAGCAAGTGGACATTATCGTCGGTCTTTACGATTTCAAAACGATAGAGCGGAGCCTCCTGCAAGTTAAATGGTCTAACAAACTCGTTCTTGTATGCATCCAGCTCTTCCTTCTTCATCACGCTGAAGGGAACCTCCACGGGAACGCTGTCCTCGGTGGTCTGCACGATGGTGTCGCCCTGGGTGGTGAAATGAACGCTGAGTTCGGGATGCTGACCAACTACCTTTTTAATACATTCAGCCAGTTTTTCGGCATTGGTGTCGGCGGGGTAGGTGAGCAGGTAGGGGATGTTGTAGATGGTTGAAGTGGGGTTCTTCAGGCAGTCGAAATAAACGCCGGTCTGGGCATACGACAATGGTACGCTGGTCGTCCGTTCTTTCTCCTCAGTGTTGCTGTTGATATTGGCTGCCGTTCCGCTTCCGCTCATCATCGACTTCAGAATCTCGTTCTCGATGCTTTGGAGCGTTCCGTTCTTCACCAGCGACTTGGAGTCGAGTGTCACACCATAGCGCTTGTTCACCTGAACGGCGAGCTTGATGGCTGAGATGGAGGTCAGTCCGGCATAGCCCAAAACGGTGGTAATGCCGAAGTCGGTGGTGTTCACAATGCCGGCAATCATTTCGTGGAGCTCCTCTTCCAGTACATTCATGGGCACATTCGACTCTTCCACAACGGCTGCCTTCTTCTCGGGCTTTGGAAGCGCACGCTTGTTCACTTTCTGGTTCTGGTTGAGCGGGATGGCGTCAATCTGCATCGTTACCGCGGGCACCATGTAAGGCGGTTTCTGGTCAAGAATAAACTGATTGAGTGCATCGATATCGATTTGCTGGTCGCTGACGATGTAGGCGGCAATGAACTTGCCTCCGCCATCCTCGTCGAAAGCCTGAACCGTAGCATCCTTGATGCCTGGGAACTCGCGGATGATGCTTTCCACCTCCTTGAGCTCGATGCGGAAGCCACGAATCTTCACCTGGCCGTCGCGTCGTCCCACAAACTGGATGTTACCATCGGGCAGGAAACGCACGATGTCGCCCGTGCGATAGATGCGCTGGTATTTTTCGTCGGTGGTGAAGGGGTTGGTGATGTAAACCTCAGCCGTCTTCTCCGGACGGTTCAGATAGCCCCTGCTCACCTGTGGTCCGGCAACCCAAAGTTCACCGGCTGCACCTACGGGCAAACGATGTCCTTGGGCATCAACCACATAGAGACGTACGTTGCTGAGTGACTTTCCGATGGGAATTTCCTTCATCTTCTGCTCAACGCCATATACCGTGATGAAAATGGTACACTCCGTAGGACCATAGGCATTGAAGAATTTATAGCCTGTGGGAGGTGTGAGGGAAGCCAGTTTCTCGCCACCCGTTGAGAGATACTTCAGCGAATGGTTCTCGATGCTTGTGGCGAACTGGTAGCCCACCTGCGTGGTCATGAACGAATGGGTGATGCCATTCTGCTCGAAATAATCGTTCAGCGCGATGAGGTCGAGCCGGATTTCCTCAGGGATGATATGCACCGATGCTCCGCTAGTGAGCGTGGGATACATGTCCATCATGCAGGCATCGAAACCATAGCTGGCATAGGCGGCCACCTTGTGCTCGGGTTTCAGATCGTAGAAACGCTGATACCAGTTACAGAAGGCCACGAGGTTGGCATGAGTGAGCTGGCAACCCTTGGGAATGCCTGTGGAACCTGAGGTGTAGAGCAGGATGAAGAGGGTGTTGGGTGATGGGTGTTGGGTGTTGGTGATTTGTGAAAGGGGTAACTGTGGGATATCCTTCGTCAGCAGCACCTCGCCCTGATACTCATCTACGATGGGGCGCAGTTGTTCATCGGCTATCAGCAGTTTTGCATTAGCGTCTTGCATCATGAAGTTGAGTCGCTCCTTCGGATAGCTGGGGTCTAACGGCTGATAGGCACAACCGGCCCTCAGCACGCCCAGCGATACGATAGCCATCCATTCGCATCGGGGGATGAGCACCGAAACAACATCCTCTTGCTTCAAGCCCTTTGACAAGACGAATGAGGCGATGCGGTTGCTGATGGCATCCACCTCGGCATAGGTGTATTTGTGGTCTTTGTAGACTACGGCTATGTTCTGGGGAGTCAGCTTAGCCTGGCGCTCAAAGAGCGATACGATGGTCTGCGAGTCGTCGTAGTCGACATCGTTCTGGTTGAAGGAGTCGAGTGTTTCCACTTGTACGGAAGTAGAGATGCTGATATCACTCAGCAATGATGCTGAAAGGAATCCCTCGACGATGGCCTCATAGCTCTCCAGGAACTGGGCGATGATTTCCTCGGAATACTCGTTGGCGTGATATTCGGCCTTCACCTGATAGTGGCCGTTAAGGATAAAGGTCTTCAGGTAGAGCGAAGCCTCGAGCGTGCTGTTGCCGATGCGACGGGCCTTCATAGGCTTGCCGCCCATCTCGTCGTCGGAGAACAGCATTCCGTGCCAGGCAAACATCGAGTTGCTCTGTAGTTTCAGGTCTTCCATGATGTCGCTGAACGAATACACATCGTGCTGGCGGCATCCGCTCATCTGCTCCTGTCCGGCTTTCAGATAATCAAGTACAGAGGTCTCGGCGGTAAACTTCGCATAGACGGGAAGCGTCTTCACAAACATACCTACGGTGTGATTGAGCTGCTTTGTCTTTCGGCCGTTGTAGACCGTGTTGAAAAGTGCTTCCTGCTCGTTGTTGAACTTGGCCAGCAGATAGGCGTAGGCCATAGTGAACAGCGTGCTCTTGAATATTCCGTTCTGCTGGCAGAACTGCTCTACGCGGTTCATATCCGTTGAAAGCGTGTGGAGCAGGCTGGCTTCCTTCAGTTCCGACTCCTCGCGGTCGGGTAGCAACTGGGTGAAGGTGTCGCCGCAATCGAAGTTCTTTGCATACCATTCCTTTGCTTCCTTGAAGGCAGGCGACTGGCGCAAGGCTTCTTCCTCAGCACAAACATCGGACAGCGTCATTTTTTCTTCGCCGATGACCTTGCCGTTATAGGCATCGTTGATGTCGTGAAGCAGCAGGCTCATTGAAGTGCCGTCTACGATGAGATGATGATAGTCGATGAAGAGATAGAGATGATTGTCGTCGCGCAGCAGATGGATGCGGAACAGACGGTCGTTATAGATGTCGAATGGACGCACCAGCTGGGCTGCCGTCTGCCTGATGTCGTCTACGTCTTCCACATCCAGTTCCCATTCTTCGTTGTCCATATCGATGGTCTGCACGGGCTCGCCGTCGTCGGTGAGCTCGATGCGGGTGAAAAGGGTGGGGTGAGCCTCTACGGTGTCGATGACGGCGGTGCGCAGCCGCTCTTCGTCGAGCGACTTGTCGAGCTCATACAGGTAAGGCAGGTTATAGCAGATTTCTCCGATACGGCCGGCGCATTCCACGTAGATGCCGTACTGAACTTTTGATAAAGGAGATATTTGTTTCATTTTCAAAAATACTTTATATGTAATTGTGGTTTATTAGTTTTATGGATTACCAGTTAATGGCGAAAATTCGGGGAGAGATGCTGAGCGAGAACCAGGCCCATCTCAGGCTTCCGTTACCGCTTGCTCGTTTCAGTTTCTCCATAGTCTCGGTACCCGTCATATACGAGTAGCCTGCCGACAGCTGGATGTCTTTAGCGAAAACGTATCGTGCTTCAACACCTATCTGGTGGCCGAGCGTCATATTCATATCGAGCAGTTTTGTGGCCGTTGCCAGGTAGTGGTAGTCGGCTTTCACCGTCAGTCGGTTTATCGGCTGGATATGAATGCCGGCGAAGGCGTTCTGAAGACCGGGCGTGAATCCGTGCACATAGGTGCTCACGTAGAAGAAGTCCATAGCCCCATAGAACTTATGGTGTGAACCATAGATGGGGTTGAATCCTTTGATTTCTTTGTGTTGTATCACTCCAATCGAGCCTGAGGGAGGAACGGCAAACAGCTTGTCGCCGCTCATGTAGTCGAAACCTGCCTCCACTCCGTATTTGTCGGTCGGACTCCAGTCCACCTTCGTGCTTGCCATCCAGGCATTGATCTTTATTCCTTCTTCATTCTTGCCCAGCTGGTGATAGTAGGAACCCTCCATCCGCAAGTGCTTGGGCTTGTACGACAGATATCCGCCGATAAGCTGCTGGTATTCAGAGTGGGGGTTGGCGTCTTTCTCACCGCCCTGCATGCCGGTGTTCATGAACAGCACCGAAGCTCCCAGGGGAATCTTGGGGAAGTCGTAGTGATACCATGCGGTCACCATCGACTTGTAGGGCTGGGCACCGTTGGTATAGTAATTGCCGCCTTGCGTCAGGCACTCGGCATTCTGGTTGTAGGCCAGTATGACGTGAGCCTTGTGGCCTTTGCCCTCGTAGCCGGCGCGGACGACATCGTGCGAAAGCGAAGCCATAGCCCAGTCGTTGGTGCCTATGATACGCTCATCGTCGTAGGCCAGCGCCACGCGTCCCACCTGAAGGAAGAGTCCGTTCTGGGCCTTCATTTTAGCCCAGGCTTCGAACACGTTGAATGCGCCTTTGCCCGACTGTCCCCAGATGCCGCTGTGCTGTATGTTCAGCCTCGTCTCGAGTCCCGGGCGCTCGAAGCCAATCACCAGTCGCTCGCGGTTCATCAGGAATTGCGACTTGTTGTCTTCATCCGTCGCTGCCATTCCTCCGTTGCGGATTTCGCCGTGAGTGAGCATCTGCAGGTCAACCTTCAGCGTGTTCTCTTTCTGGGCCTGCTGTCCCAGAGAGTCTGTTTCCTGGGCGCACAGGCCGGCAGGAAGCATCAGGGCTATGCCACAGAGGCTGGCGTGAAGAAGGAACCGGTTCATACGAATTCGAAGAGATTGATAAAGCCTGTCAGCTTGAATACGTTCTTGATGTCGTCGTTCAGGTTTTTCAGCACCACCTTGCTGCCGTTGGCCTTTGCACCTTTCAGTATGCTGATCAGGATGCGCAGACCGCTTGATGCAATGTACTCCAGTTCGGTGCAGTCGATGGTCACGTCGCGTCCGTCGCTCTTGTACAGAGGTTTCAAAACTTCTTCTACTTCTAAAGCTGCGGCGGTGTTGAGCTCGCCCTTCAGCGTTGCCAGATACTGGCCTTCTAATTGTTGGATTGTTGCTACCATAATGCTTTTATTTTTTTAGTTTATAATTTTTTACTTATAGCGGGTGATGAGCGTGAGCGTGTTCTTGTGGTTGATGCGCTCGTAGTTGATAGAGTCCATCAACTCTCTCACCAGCAGCAGTCCCAGTCCGCCCACAGGCCGTTCTTCAACGCTCAGCGTGGTGTCGGCCAGCGTGGCCTTAGTGGGATTGAATGCCACACCGGCGTCGGTGATGACGAACTTCAGCTTGCGGTCGTTGTACATAGCCTGAATGCCGATGTCGCCCGTAGTGCCTGCGGGGTAGGCGTATTCCATTACGTTCACCACAGCCTCCTCAACGGCCAGCTTGATGTTGTGAGCTTTCGAAGAGTCGATGCCCAGCTTGTCGGTGACCGATTTCACGAAGTCGTTCAGCTGGTCCACGCACCTGATGTCGTTCTTCAGCGTGATTTCTTCCTCGTGGGTGTATTCGTCTCTCTTGGGGGTGTATTTGATGGCGAGCATCGTCAGGTCGTCGCTCTGTTCCTCTTCGCCCATGAACTGGCGCACCTCGCGGTTCATCTTATCGACGATGTCTTCTGGAGCGGCCTGTGTGGTATTGGCCAGCACCTGTTCGATGCGGGCGATGCCGAATTGCTCGTGAGGCACGTTCTTGGCCTCGGTCAGTCCGTCGGTGTAGAGGAATATGGTGGAGTCTTTCTCGAGTACGGTCTCCTGCGGCTTGAACTTGAAGTCGTCGAACAGTCCGAGGGGGATGTTCGAAACCACAGGCAGGGCAGAAACCTGCTGGTCGGCCGTTTGGTTGAGAATATAGGGGATGTCGTGACCTGCATTGCAATAGCGGAGCAGTCCGGTGGGCAGGTCAAGTATGCCGATGAAGAAGGTGACGAAGATGTTCTTCTCGTTGCCTTCGCACGAAGCGGTGTTCAGCGTCTGCATGATGTTGGCGGGGTTGGTCTCATGCACCGAGGCCATGCGGAACATGGAGTGCACTTCTGCCATGATGATGGCTGACGGGACACCCTTGCCGCTGACGTCGCCGATGCAGAAGAACAGCTTCTCGTCGCGAAGGAAGAAGTCGTAGATGTCGCCGCCCACTTCTCTTGCAGGCACCAGCGAGCCGAATATCTGCAGGTCGTTGCGGTCGGCATAGGGCTGGATATCCTTGGGCAGCATTTCCATCTGAATCTCCTGAGCGATGCGCAGCTCGCTGCCCAGCCTTTCCTGCTCCAGTCGTGCTTGGTTCAGCTTGCGCTCGTTGGTGGCGAAGCGGTAGATCACGTAGCCCAGCACGCCCATACCAAGCAGCATCAGCAGTAATATCTTTATGCGCATCAGGTAGAGGTCGTTGTATACTTCATCGTCGTAGCACACTACGGCCAGCTGCCAGTGGGGGTTGCCTTTCATGTTCGAATAGTAGAGGCATCCTTTCGAGTGGTCGTAGTCGCTCTTGAACGAGATGCGCTTCGAGTGGCTTCCCTGGCTTTTCTCGCGCTTCACAGTGCTGTCGTTGATGAGCCTGATCACCTGCTCAATATCGTGTGTCTTCGGATGCTGGTCGGACGGTCCTGAGATGAGTTCGCCCGATTCGGTGAGCAGCAGGTCGAACGACGACGGGTAGATGTGGCGGGCGTTGAGCGTGTCGCCAATCTGTTCGAGCGATACATCGAGTCCGCAGATGGCTACGAGGCGGTTCTGCTTGTCTTTCAGCGGGTAAGAATAGGTGGTGAGCGACATCTTCACCGAGTCGTTTACGTTTTCGTAGGGGTCGCTCCAGAAGGGCTCCAGCTCTCGTTCCATCTTCTTGTAGGCCGGGTGCTGGGTGTAGTCGTGGTCGCCTTTGGCACAGAGGTCTGTCGTTTGGATGCCGTTGCCCGACTTGAAGGCATAGGGCTCGAACAAGCGGGCCTTCGACTCGTAATAACCGGGTCTGAACACCAGGCATGAGCCTTCGGCCTTCGGCGTGTTCTGGATGATTCTCCTGGCCACATTGAACATCGAGTCGGGTCGGTTCATGTGGCTGTTGATGTCCCACACATGTTCGTGGACCGTCTTCTCCATCACGTTCAGAATGCCTCTGATGAGTATGGCCTTTATCCTGAGCTCGCTTTCGGCGCGGTGGTCGAGTTCCTCTTCCAGCAGGTCGTGGGCGTAGTAGTACTGGGCTGCCGAGAACAGTTCCACCAGCAGTGCTGCGGCAATGATGAAGAGCACATTCTTGTGTCCTTTCAGGGCTTTCAGTATGTTGCCCGATGTCTTGCCCGTGTCTTTATTTGCTTTGTAATGTCTCATCTTTTTTACCGTCTGGCGAACCCTTGTGGCGTTTCTCGGGTCAGTTCGACGTTGCAAAGATACACAACATTAATGTCGGGCTCACAGTTTTTTCTGCATTCTTTCGCAACTTGTATGGACAAATCGGCAGGGAATGGACAAATCGGGGGAGCGGTTCAGATTTTTGTCCAATAGTGGTTAACGGGCGGTGGTTGGTTTCTTATATGGTGCAAAGATACAAATAAAATCTGAATCCTCCAAATCTTAGCCGTCGATTTCAAAGGAAAATGAACATGCGTTGCAGCGTTACAGTGTTACAGTTGAAAAATCAATTATGCAAAAAGTAAAAAATTAGTCTATATATTATATATATTATAATATATATAATATATAGATATAAAATCGGCATTGTGATAACCTTCTTGGGAACTGTAACACTGTAACAGCGTAACAATGTCTAATCAACACCCCTCCTTAGAGAGGAGGGGCTGGGGGTGGTTGATAATGAGGCAGAGGAAATCAACCCCACCTAGCCTCCCCTTTCTAAGGGGAGGGATTAGTTTGCCTAAAAATTCCGTAATCTGTGCCAAAATACCCGTCTCTCAAAGCTTATCAGCAAAAAAATCTCCCCCGCGCGCGACTGACGCTTTCGGCCTTCCGCTCAGCGGAAACAACCCTTCTGCTCAGCGGAAACAAGGGACCTGCAAAAAAGCGCTGAATCTCGTGCAGATTTACCGCCAAATCGCATGCCCAAATTTGCAGGAACCAGAAGAATGTAGTATCTTTGTAGTGCCATTGCGAGAGTGGTCGGGGCTGGGCGAAGAATTCCAGGCTGGGGCGTTGCCGGAGAAGGAAACAGGGCGCGAAAACAAGGGGAACCGCCCCTCTGTTGCGAAAACAGGAAAGACGGTCCCCCAGGGATGTGGTTATATGGGCTGAGAAGCTTATTTCACGGTGAAGTCGAGGCTTTGCAGGTCTTTGTCGAGCGAAGAGGTACCGCAGAGCAGCTGGTAGCGGCCGGCACGGGTGCTAAGCTCATCGATGGCATCATCGTAGTATTCGAAGGCTTCGCCGTCGAGCGTGATGGTGGCCGTCTTGGTCTCGCCGGGCTTCAGCTGCAGCTTCTTGAATCCCTTCAGGCCCTTGATGGGTGCACCGGGATCGTCGAGTGCCTTTACATAGACCTGAATGGTTTCCGTGCCTTCGCACTTGCCCGTGTTGGTGACGGGCACGCTGATGGTCACCTTTCCGTTCTTCTTCATGCGCTTGGCCGAGAGTTTGGCCTTGCCCACGTTGAAGGTGGTGTAGCTCAGTCCGTAGCCAAATGCGTATTGCGGCTGTCCGGTGAAGTAGCGGTAGGTGCGGTTCTTCATCGAATAGTCGAGGAAGTCGGGCAGGTCGTTGTTGGAACGGTAGAACGTGACGGGCAGCTTGCCGCCTGGGCAGTAGTCGCCGAAGAGCACATCAGCCAGCGCCTTCGAGCCTCCCTGTCCGGGATACCAGGCCTGCAGCAGGGCATCATACTGGCCCTCTACGCTGCCGAAGGCGATGGCCGAGCCTGAGCAGTTGACCACGATGACGGGGCGTCCCGTCTGATGCATAGCGCTGATGAGACGCTGCTGAACGTGCGGCAGTTCGATGTCCTGCTTGTCGCCTCCTTCGCCTTCCATCTGGGCAGAGATGCCGCCGATGATGATGATGGCGTCGGCCGATTTCACTTCGTTGGCCAGGTCGTTGAATTCGGCCAGCTTGCGTTCGCAGATGTCGCCGCGAAGCATAGCGAAGTTGCCGTTGCCGCGACGGTATTCTACAACGATGTCGTAGGTCTCTCCCTTGGTGACGGGGAACGACTTGTAGTCAATCTGACGGCGTCCGAATCCGAATCCGCGGCGACCGCCCGGCTTGGCTTCCTCAACCACCTGTCCGTTCACGCTCAGCGTGTAGCCGTTGTCGGTCATCAGCGTGTATTTCATGTCGCCGGTGAAGTCGGCCTTGTATTTTCCGCTGATGCGCACCGAGAGCGAGTCGTTGTTGATGCCTTCGGCAAAGCCCCAGGCTCCGAAGGTTGAGAAGTTCAGCTCGTTGTAGTAGCCGCTCTTGGCGGGTTCTCCTTTCAGTTCCTTGTTGTTCCAGAATTCCACGAAGGCGCCCTTGCCTTCGTTGAAGTCTTTCAGATGGTGTATGGTCTGATAGTCGTCGTTCAGCTCGCATGCCTTGTTGTAGATGATTTTTGCACCGGGCACAGCGGCCTTGATGCCGTCGAGCAACGAGTGCTGGTGCTGTTTGGTGGGTGTGCCGCCGTAGTTTCCGTTCAGCAGTTCCACGTCGTCGGCATTGGGTCCCAGCACGGCCAGCGTCTTGATGTTTTTCGAGAGGGGCAGCACGCCTTTGTTCTCGAGCAGCACCATCGACTCGCGGGCGGCCTGGGTGGCCGTTGCGTCGTGCTCCTCGCTGCTGATGACATTCTCGCCAAGCTTTGCCCAAGGCAGACGGTCGGCGGGGTCGAACATACCCAGTTCGAAGCGGCCCATCAGCGTCTTGCGCAGATGCTGGTCGAGCACGTTCTCCTCGATGAGGCCCTTCTTGAGTCCTTCGGTCAGGCTCATAAACACCTTTCCGCATTCCAGGTCGGTACCGTTCAGCACGGCGTCGACCGATGCCGAAAGTCCGTCTTTATGAGTCTCATGCTGTCCGCGGTTAAAGAAATTGTTGATGGCATCGCAGTCGGTGAGCACAATGGCGTCGTAACCCCATTTGTTGCGCAGGATGTCGATGAGCAGGCGGTCGCTGGTGCAGCAGGGTTTGCCCTCGAAGCGCTGGTAGGCGCACATCACCTCGCGCACGTTGGCCTTCTTCACCAGCGCCTTGAAGGCGGGCAGATAGGTCTCCCACAGGTCGCGGTTCGATGGGTCCACGTTCATCGAGTGGCGCAGGGGCTCTGGTCCGCTATGCACGGCATAGTGCTTCGCACAGGCGTGGGTCTTGAAGTAATTGGGGTCGTT
>JAEEGH010008245.1_pt1 | contig 24716 bp, 12 predicted proteins | sample 9134181 | NCBI WGS metagenome assembly JAEEGH01 (sample SAMN16246544, study PRJNA631951) | gut metagenome | biome: gut microbiome; feature: rumen; material: DP-attached | host: Bos | place: Iran: Karaj | collected 2018-10
GTTTCACAAGAGGAGAAAAATAAACTTACTCTCCCATTTAAGGTCATCCAAGATAAAATAGCTCATTAGCTCAAAAGTTGTCCTATGTGAAAAAGAAGGTTAGCTGAGAGACCAAAAAAGTGAAAAGTGAAAACAGTGTTCACCGAGGGAGCAATACAAATTGAAAATTGAAAAATGAAAAGAGTGTTTGCCGAGAGACAAAAAAATTGAAAATTGAAAAAAGGGGTTGCCGAGAGACCAATACAAATTGAAAAGTGAAAAGTGAAAAATATCCGAGTGCGGCAGCTACCTTTTATCTCTCAACTTTCAATTCATCAACCCCTCAGCTCTTTAAGATTCCACGTTGTTGGGAGCCATCAATGTATTATGTCGAACCTCAATAGTGTTGGCATTCCGAAAGGCCAGATATGGATATAAGAATTCGTTAATTTGAAAATGTGTTAATTCGTTAATCGATTCACACATTAACACATTAACACGTAGTCAGAGGCAGTCATTTTTAAGATAAAAACCAATAGCATACAAAGGAATGTTTTCCATCCAACCTTGGTCTATTTAGGGACAGCGCATAGATACGCAAATTTTTGTCAATAGAAAGAAAAAATGACAAAAGTTTGAATAATAATTTGTGAGGGTGCTACGCGCTACGGTGCTATGGTTGGGGTTGAGAATGGGTGGTTGGGAACTGTAGCAAGTGTAGCGCGGAACTTCTCTTTCTTGAACACGAATTGCCATTAATTCATGGTTTTTATTATGATAATTCTTGTTATGAAGGTGCTTTCATGCTGTTCTCATGTCGCGTCCCTGTCGGGACGCACTCCATTGTCACAGATAATCACCGCACTAAGTACTGTGTTATTCATATCTCACCCCTTCGGGGTGATTGTTGTATTGCCATTTTTATGAGGGAATAAATGTATGTGTACGCCATTTTTATGAGGGAATACTATGCCAGATGTACCAGCCCAATAAAGTAGACGTTGTACCAAAGTCAACAATTACACTATAAGTGTTCATCTCGAACAGCATGTTGAGTAGCACTTAGGCTTCTATGTCTTCTAGTACTGAATGGTAGTAGAATTTGTAGCGCTTCGCTGGGATGATGGTTGAAAAGAGTGTTCGCCGAGGAACAGAAGTACCATCGAAGTCCCCACACTATGTCAAATCCATTTGGATGGTACGATTTCGCTAATTTGACTATCAACTATAATCATTTAACTATAAAGTCACTTGGTATTTTAGTTGAACATCGATAGAAACTAAAAACACGAATGGGCAAGCTAATGCTTGGTGTTATGATACCGCAGATTTCGCTGATTAAACTAACAACTTTAAACTACCAACTCTCAACTAACTATAAACCATCAACCATAAACTGTCTTTAAACTATAAACTATCAACTTTCAACTATAATTGGCTTATTTGTATATTTCACATTTTGTATTTGATAAGAATTTGGGTCTTTAATTGCATGCAATTAATAGAAGTGGCATATAACCCCTATTGACCGATTTGGGTTGAATAACAATCAATAGCCTAAAAAAAAATCACTATCGGCGACCGGATATTAACTACATTTTGAGGCGGAGTCCACCCAAGAAGGAGATTCCGGCTTGGGGGATGCCACCATAATCACAATAATCTTTATTTAACAGGTTGTAGCCTTCCACAAAGAAGGTGAGATGCCAGAGGTCGTACTCCAGGCCTCCATTGAGCAGGAAGACGGGAGCATAAGCCTGCTGCGCACCGTCGGCATCGGTATAGCTGCCCACACGGTAGTGGTAGTCAGCCATGAGCTTAAACCTGAAATGAGGGAAAGGCGACAGCACCATGTCTGCACCCACCTTGTGGCGGAGATAGTCGAGGACGTAGTTGCTGATATAGCCGTCGGCTTTCTGTGCCAAGGTGCAATAGGAATAATCCACACCCAGTCGGCGGAGTATCCCTCTGCCCCGATAGGCAACTTGGAGATTGCCGCCGAAGGCATCGATATTGGCATGATTCATGCTGTGCCAGACGCTCTCCTCGGGCAGTCGCACCCAGTCGATGATATTGAAGCCATGCCGGCCAAAAAGTGTGGCAGAGGCGGAAAAATGGTCTTTGTGGTAGCACAGGTTGACTTCGGCATTATGACTCACCTCGGGTTGCAGATTGGGGTCGCTGACTTGCGTGGCACTATGGTAATAGAGGTCGGTATAGGTGGGCAGACGCAAAGAGCGTCCCAAGCTGCCGTCTATATGCCAATGGCTGTTGATGGGATAGTTGGCAGTAAGGGCATAGCCATAGTTGGGTCCCATCATCGTGTTGTAGGAACCCAGCAAGCCAGCAGTCAGCTTCACCTTCTTGAGAAAAACTGTATGCTCGGCAAAGAAGTTGCCGTTGAGGCGTACCTTGCCCATGGTGTAGAAATGGCCCTCTGGTTCCCAATTGATGGGGCGTGGCGATTGCAGCGTGTCGCCCAGTACCGTGCTGAGGATGGCCTCCTCGCGGAGTTCGGCACCCACAGAGGTCTTGCCTAAGCTCCAACGGCGTGAAGCACGAAGACGCAGCCCCCCATTGGCCGAAAGATGGTAGTTATGTCCAGCATACCAAGCCGGAGCCTCCACCATACCTTCGCGAAAAAGCTCAAAACGGTCTTTGTGGAGCCGACCATAGAGGGTGGCCTCGAGCTGCCAACTATGCCAACGACGCAGACGGGTGGCAGTGGCCATGAGGGTGCGGGTCTCCTCATACTGATTGGGGAAACGGACACTATAAAACGCTTGGCTGCCAAAGTCTTTCATCTGACCGCCAAGCTGCAACAGCCAATCCCCTACCCTGTCATGGCGTCGTGCCTGAAGATAGAGGCTGCCGTGGCGATAGTCGGTATTCGCTCGGTAGCCATCGCTGCGATGGTAGGCTGCTGCAGCCGAGAGGGTCCAAGGCCCCACCACACGGGAAGTACCCGCTGAAAGGTGAGCCTGACCAAAACTACCCCCCGAAAGCTGGGCTCGAATTTGGTCAGCAGCAGCCTCGCCGGTGACAATATTGACAGCACCACAGAAAGAAGTGAGGCCGTAATGGATTAGTGCTGAGGCGGGGATAATCTCCACGCGGTCCACCATCGAGAGGTCGATAGGGATGTCGAGGTTGTGATGACCCGTCTGGGCATCGTTGAGATTGACACCGTTGAGAAGGACAATCATTTGGTCGAAGGTGCCACCACGCATAGTGAGGTCGCCTTGAACATCGCCGCCTCCACGTGTACGCAGATCGAGTCCGGGCAACTGTTCCAACAATTCCCCGACCGAACTGACTGTCAACTCCTGCAGTTGAGCGCGAGAGATGACGGCAACCGCGTCAGGCGACCCCTGTGCGGAGTCGGCGACGGCAATAACGTCGAGGGTGGGTAAAAGATGCTCTTCCAACGTGTCATCATTCTGTGCCATGGCGGTGCCGCAAAGAATAGGCAGGCAGAAGACCATGGTGACAAACGATTTTTTGAGTTGGCGGTCTGCGATATAGGAGGCCAGACGTCCAATATTGACCACGCGGTGCATCGAACGGAAAGCAGCATAGCCCGCCCGACTAAAACGGCGAAAGCGGAATGCCGCATTGTGCAAAAAGTTTTGATGTAACATAATGGTGTATTAGAAGTCGGTCGTCCGACAGTGATTTTTTTTTGAAAAAAAACACCCGCGGGATGAGGCCGCGGGCGTATGAGAATAACCTTAGGCAAATGGATTATCTAACAGGGAACTGATAGCCGACGGTGAGCAGAAGGGCGAAATTGTTGCCTTGGGGAACTACCAGCACATTGCTGGTGTGGTAGCTGCTGCTCTCCTGGTCGGTCTTAAGCACATCCACTTCACTCCTCACGGCGAGGAATCCATAGTCGAGCTGCAGCATGACAGAAAGGTCCTGCCACTCATAGCCTACACCCAATAGAAAACTTACATCCAAACGGTCGAGATAATCAAATACAGGAGCACCTTCAACCTTGTAGTTCCAATCACTCTGAGGATAACCACGAGAAATCTTGCGGTCATCGGCCCAGCCGAAAAGACCATAGTTGACTGCCGGACCGACAGAGAGGAGACCGAAATGGCCAGGCTCACGGATAGGCAGTTCGTAACGGATGGTGGCCAGAATGGGGAGCTGCAGATAATAGGCATGGTAGGAGCCCTCGCGGATGGACATCACACTCTCCAGGACCTCTTCGAATTTCGAGCCGCGACGAATCAGATTGAGTCCTGTTTGAATCATGAGGTTTTGTCCAAGGAGCGACTGGGAATTAGTGAAACCGAAACTTACAAAACCTCCCACATTGGCAGCCAAGATAGGACGGTTGGTGGCCAAATCGTCGACATGAACGCCAAAACCCATACCACCTTTGAAACCGTAGTTGAGCAGCTGCGCCTGTGCAGCACATGAGATGGCGACAAGGAATGTCAATGTTACAAGTATCTTCTTCATAAGATGTGCTATAAAATCGTGCAAAAATACATTTTTTTTTTGGATTAGCGCGTTTTTTTTTCTTCCAAGAAACAAATCTGTCTCGATTGAAAACTATTCACACCCCTCAGTGCCTACAGTTTACGATAGATGAAGTCGGTCATCAGCTCATAGAGGTTCAGACGGGTATTGCCCCCATAGATGCTATGATTCTTGTTGGGATAGATGCGGAACTCAAACTGCTTGCCGGCCTTCTCTAGTGCGGTAACCATGTCGACAGCATTCTGGAAATGGACATTGTCGTCACCTGTACCGTGGATCAGCAGGTAGTTGCCCTCGAGCAGGTTGGCAAAATTGAGGGGCGAGTTGTCGTCGTAGCCACGCGCATTGTCCTGAGGACGCTGGAGGAAACGTTCGGTGTAGATGTTGTCGTAATAGCGCCAAGTGATGACAGGAGCCACAGCGATGGCACTCTTGAAGACATCATGACCTTTGAGGATGGAAAGGGTGGAGAGGTAGCCGCCAAAGCTCCATCCGAAGATGCCGATACGGCTCTCGTCAATCCAGCTCTTCTTGCCGAACCAACGGGCTGCCTCGCAAGCATCCTCACACTCCATTCTACCCAGGTTCTTATAGGTCATTTTCTTGAAATGGGCGCCACGGCCACCTGTGCCGCGACCGTCGAAACAGGCCACCACATAGCCATGCTGTGCCAGCATGTGGAACCAATAATAGTCGCTGTAGCCGTAGCTGTTGGTTACCTGCTGGTTGCCGGGACCGCCATAGACATAGAAGAAGAGAGGATACTTCTTGGTGGAGTCGAAATCGGGAGGCAGAATAATATAGTAGTTCAGCTCGCTGCCCAAAGTGGTGGTGAGGGTGCCGAAAGTTTTGTGGCCGGTGCCATACTCGGCCATACGTTCGCGCAAGTCGGCATTGTCCTGAAGGGTTTTCAGCAGTTTGCCTTTACTATTGTGGAGCGTATAGATGGGAGGGGTGTTGGCATCGGTGAAGGTGCTGATATAATATTTGCTGTTGTTGCTGAAACTAACGCTGTACCAGCCAGGTTTGTCGCTCAACTTAGTCTTTTTCTTCCCTTTAAAATCGATGCAATACAATTCATTATTGATGGGCGAAGACTCATGGGAGAGATAGTAAATAAGACCCGCTTTCTCATCCACCGAGCAGACCGAGGTGACATCGTAGGCACCGCTGGTTATTTGTCGGACAAGCTTGCCAGTCAGGTCATAAAGGTAGATATGGTTGTAGCCATCCTTCTCGCTGGTGAGGAGCATGTGTTTGCCGTCCTTCAGGAACAGCCACGTATCGGGCACCTCCACATAGGCCTGGTCCTCCTCGGTGTAGAGGGGGGTGATGGCACCTGTGCGGGCATCAGCCAGCAGCAGTTCCATCTTGTCCTGCAGGCGGTTCATACGCATCAGAGCCAGCACGTTGGCATCGCGCGTCCACTGCATGTGAGGCATGTACTGGTCGTTCTGGCTGCCAATGTTCAGCTTCATGGTTTTGCCAGTTTCGAGGTCGTAGATCATCACATCCACCACCGAGTTGTCCTCACCTGCCTTGGGGTATTTGTAGGTATATTCCTCGGGATAGAGCTCACCCCACATCTGCATGGTATACTGTTTCACCTTGCTCTCGTCGAAACGATAAAAGGCAATCTTTTTGCTGTCGGGCGACCAATAGAAGCCACGCGTAATGGCAAATTCCTCCTCATATACCCAGTCGGTGGTACCGTTGATGATGTGGTTCATCTTGCCGTCGGTGGTTATCTGAGTTTCTTTCAGCGAATTGAGGGCCATCATATAGAGGTTGTTGTCGCGCACATAAGCCACCATCTTGCCGTCGGGCGAGAAAGTGGTGAGACGCTGCTTACCACTCTGGCTAATCTTTTGCAGGTTGCCGTCGGCAACACTATAGATATAGTAGCTGCTGATGCCGCTGTGCCGGTAGATGGGCTCAAACTCAGCACTCAGCAAAATCTTCTGCTCGTCCTGAGAGAACTCGTAGGACTCCACAGGAGGCATGGGCTTGACGGTTTTGCGCATGGGGTCCTGAAAGGCACACACCACGTCGACTTTCTCGCCAGATTGGTAGCTATACTTCTCAATACCCGAGCGAGTCAGAACACAATAGTGTTCACCGTCCTGCATGGAACGGATGGAAGAAATGCCCATGGGACGGAAAGTGGCCTTAGACCAAATGTCGTCCAAAGTAATCTGTTTAGTCTGCGCCTGTGCGCCAATAACTGCTGCCATAGCCAACAACAAAAAGCTCAGTTTCTTCATAAACGTTTTTTAAATGGTGTAGTATAAATAATAATGGTTTCTTTATATAATATTTGATTGAAGGTAAGAGTTAAGAGCCGAACCCGTATTGGATTCCGCTCTTAACTCTTTGATAAAGCCTGCTTCGATTAGAGCTTGGGACCAGCTGCAACCAGGGCCTTGCCGGCCTCGTTGTAGGTGAATTTCTCAAAGTTCTTGATGAAACGACCGGCCAAATCCTTAGCCTTGGTTTCCCACTCAGCAGCATTGGCATAGGTGTCGCGAGGATCCAGAATCTTAGGATCAACACCAGGCAAGGAGGTGGGCACTTCAAAGTCGAAATAAGGTATCTTCTTGGTGCCAGCCTTCAGGATGGAGCCATCGAGGATAGCGTCGATAATTCCGCGGGTGTCCTTAATGGAGATACGTTTGCCGGTGCCGTTCCAGCCAGTGTTGACCAAGTAAGCCTTGGCACCGCTTTTTTCCATGCGTTTCACCAGTTCCTCGGCATACTTGGTAGGATGCAGCTCGAGGAAAGCCTGACCAAAGCAAGCGCTGAAGGTGGGAGTGGGCTCGGTGATGCCGCGCTCGGTGCCAGCCAACTTAGCGGTAAAACCGCTGAGGAAATAGTATTTGCATTGTTCGGCCGTGAGGATGCTGACAGGAGGTAACACACCGAAAGCATCGGCACTGAGGAAGATAACGTTCTTGGCAGCAGGGCCGGCGCTCTTGCCGTGGAGGGGCTGCACAATCTTCTCGATATGGTCAATAGGATAGCTCACGCGGGTGTTCTCCGTGACGCTCTTGTCGGCGAAGTCGATTTTTCCATTAGCATCAACGGTAACGTTCTCCAGCAAAGCGTTGCGACGGATTGCGTTGTAGATATCGGGCTCGCTCTCCTTGTCGAGGTTGATGACCTTGGCATAACATCCGCCTTCGAAATTGAAAACACCTTCGTCGTCCCAGCCGTGCTCATCGTCACCAATGAGGAGACGTTTGGGGTCGGTGCTGAGGGTGGTCTTGCCTGTGCCAGAGAGGCCGAAGAAGATGGCGGTATTCTCGCCCTTCATGTCGGTGTTGGCGGAGCAGTGCATGGCAGCGATGCCTTGCAGCGGCAGGTAGTAGTTCATCATGGAGAACATACCCTTCTTCATCTCACCACCGTACCAGGTGTTCAGGATCACTTGCTCGCGGCTGCTCACGTTGAAAGCCACGCAGGTGTCGCTGTTCAGGCCGAGTTCCTTATAGTTGTCGACCTTGGCCTTTGAAGCGGTGTAAACGGTGAAGTTTGGCTTGAAGTTAGCCAGCTCTTCAGCCGTAGGCTTGATGAACATGTTCAGCACGAAATGAGCCTGCCAAGCCACTTCCATGATGAAACGGACGGCCATGCGGGTGTCCTTGTTGGCACCGCAGAAAGCATCGACCACATAGAGGTTCTTGCCGCTGAGTTGCTTCTTGGCAAGGTCTCTTACCTGAGCCCAAACCTCTTCGCTCATGGGGTGGTTGTCGTTCTTGTAGCCATCAGTGGTCCACCAAACGGTGTCCTTTGACTTGGCATCCATCACGATGTATTTGTCCTTAGGCGAACGGCCAGTGTAAATACCAGTCATCACGTTGACGGCGTCGAGCTCGGTCAACACGCCTTTGTCGTAGCCCGTCAGGGCTGGGTTCATCTCATCCTTGAACAACTGTTCGTAGGAAGGGTTATAATAAATGTCCTTCACATTGGTGATTCCGTAGGATTCCAATGCCTTTTTGATTGCATCAATGTTGTTAGCCATAATTGTTGGTTTAAATGAATGATGGGCAAAGTTAGTTAAATAAATCGTATCTTTGCTGCCCAATGCAAATTTTTATCCATTAAACCCATTAAAAAACATGAGAAAACATATCTTCCCATTCGCACTTGTAGCCTTGATGCTCTCCTTATCTTTCGTGAGTCAAGCCCAACAAGGCGTTCAAAACTACGTTTCCGCTTCAGGTTACGTTATCTTCAATGCTCCGTTCTACAACACTGGCACTGATGGCTATGCCTTTGATTTTGAAAATGATTATGTTGAAGGCCGTTTGATCGGTTGGAAAACCATCGATGCCGATGGCGACAGCTATAACTGGACGCTATCTCCTCTCGGCGAGGGCTATGGCCATAACGGATCCGACGGCGTTGTGTTGTCGTACTCTTACAGTAACTACTCGGGCGCCCTCAATCCGAACAACTATCTTGTTTCACCTAAACTGACGATTACTTCGAACAACCACTATGTGACGTTCTATGCTTGCGCTCTCGACGAGGCTTATCCGGCTGATCACTTTGGACTGGCTGTGTCGACAACAGGCACGTCAACATCTGATTTCACCATGCTTCAGGAATGGACGATGACGGCTAAACAGGGTGGTTGGCATGAATACACCGTTGATCTGAACAGCTATGTAGGTCAGGAGGTTTATATCGCCATCCGTCACTTCAACAGCCATGACAATTTCTGCCTCTGTGTCGATGATGTCTTCGTTGGACCTCAAACCAAGGATCCGTTAATTAGTTGCGGCATCTCCCTTGATGGCACCATGGTGGCTTCCAATGTCACAGGAACACAATACCTGCTTAATACCACAGGATTCGCAAACAATTCTTCACATACGACGGTGGTGACCGCTACTTACCAATCTGGAGCTTCTTTAACCAAGACCACCGATTGGGTTTTCCGTTCGGCCGACAACTTCCAAGGCTCACCTACAGGTCTTCATGCCAGTAGCGATGGATCAACAGTCAGCCTCAGCTGGGAGCTCCCGATGATGACTTCGTCATACAGTGTGGATGAAATCTACTACGATTTTGCTGACGGCACGCTCTCCGACCTTACCTTGATCGATGCCAATAACGACGGATACAACTTTAGGGTTTATGATTTTGGTGGTTACGGCAGCGGCAAATGCCTTAAGTCGGATTCGTGGTTGGCTGGCAATATCGGCAATCTGAATCCTGACAACTTCGTGGTTCTGCCAAGAGTTACAGCTACGGAAAGCACCGTGTTCTCGTTCATGGCAGTGGATAGTGACATGCCTGGTATCGCTCCTGATCCGGAGCATTTTGGCGTGGCCGTGTCGACCAATGGCAATACCAATGCCGCTGACTTCACCATGGTCCAGGAATGGAATAGCACTGGCAGCTACACTGAGTATTCCGTTGACCTTTCGGCTTACGCTGGACAGCAGATTTATGTAGCTATTCGCCATTTCAACACCACGGGCGAGTGCTATTACCTCTATGTTGATGACATCAGAATCACTGGCGTGGAAGCTGAGATCATGCGTCCCGCCAAAGGCGTGCTTCTGTATGCCAACGACGAGCTGATTGTGACCTTGAATCATGGCGAGACCAGCTATGACCACATGGTCAACCGTTATGAGTCGGAGTACTGCATCCGTGTGATCCAGGAAGGAAACAAGGATGACGGTACGTATTACGCTTTGGCCGCTCCACAATGCGCCACTGCCCAACTCGACTGCGTCGCTCCAACGAATCTCGATGCCGACTACGACAACCAGAAGGTCACCCTTACCTGGGAACGCAATATCTTTATCGATTTCGAAAATGATCCTCAAGGCTGGACTTACCTCGACGCTGACGGCGATGGTTCGGTGTTTGGCGTGTATGCGGCTGGCGGTATGGAACCTAACGGAAGTGTCAATACCACAGGAACAAACGCTTCGTTGACCTCGTTCTCATACCTCAACGATTATGGAGCGCTTACACCTGACAATTATGCTTTCATGCCTTTGACCAAGATTCTCCAAAATGCTAAAATAGAGTTCTGGGCTGCGGGCTTTGACCCGAATTATCCAGCCGAGACCTTCAGTTTTGTGGTGGCCTCTGAGGATGGTTCGAACATCGTCTCGCTGAATACCTGGACTACTTCAAACCCATACGCGAAATACATCGTTGATCTGTCGGGTTACGCTGGCGAAAAGGTGTTCCTTGGTTTCCGTCATCATACGGCAGAGGCCGCTTATGCCCTTTGTATTGACAACATCACGGTGACTAATGCCCTTTGGGCAGGCACGGCAAGTGAAACGGATCATTACAACGTCTATCGCTCGTTCAATGGCACGGATTATACCTATATCGGCGGGGCTGACGGCGATGCCACCAGCTATAACGACAACGACATTCAGAACGTCAACCAATATTATAAGGTGACAGCCGTGAACACCATTTCAGGAGGCGAGACCTGTGAATCGGCCTTTGCCATGTCGGTCGACGGCATTCACGATTACGTGTATATGCAGACTTTGGGCGTCGATGAGGCCAAACAGAGCGTTAGCGTTTATCCTAATCCAACCCATGGCGACCTCTGCATTGAGGCTGTAGGCATGAAACACATCACGGTGATGAATGCTTTGGGTCAGGTGGTGATGGAAGCTCCTGTTGAGACGGAAAAGGTCTCTTTGAATCTCGGACAATATGGTCCAGGAATGTATTTGATCCGCGTTGAAACGGAGCGTGAAACGCTGGTCAGGAAGGTCTCGGTGGCAAAATGATATTCAGGCTTCTTGACGACGATTATGCATTCCCTTCAGCTGATTTGGCTGAACCAGACGGATTGTTGGCCATTGGCGGAGACCTTTCTCCAATGCGACTGCTGAATGCCTACGCCAATGGCATCTTTCCTTGGTACAATGAAGATGAGCCTATCCTTTGGTGGTCGCTTGATCCAAGGCTCATCATCCGTCCAGGTGAGATGAAAGTCAGCAAATCGTTGCGCCATACGTTAAGAAGCAATAAATTCGAGGCACGCATCGACACGGCTTTCCGCTCGGTGATGCAACATTGTGCCGCAACGCCCCGTGAGGGTCAGGATGGCACTTGGATTACCAATGATATTCTGGAAGCTTATTGCCGTCTTCACGAGCTGGGTTTTGCCCATTCGTTTGAGACCTGGCAGGATGGTGAGTTGGTAGGAGGGTTGTATGGCATTGCCATCGGAAAGGCGTTTTTCGGCGAGTCAATGTTCCATACGGTCAGCGACGCATCCAAGGTGGCTTTTTGGCACTTGCATCAGTTCCTGTTGCGCCATGACTTCAAACTCATCGACTGTCAGCAGGAGACACCTCATTTAAAGAGTCTGGGCGCATACGCCATTCCTCGTCACGACTTCCTTGAGGAGTTGGAGACGTTAGTGGTGGAGTCAAGCCTTGTGGGTGATTGGAAGATTTAGAAAACCTTTCTGTAAACGTGACATTCAGGGGATTCCTGCCGTTGGTCGAGGTAATCCTGATGGTAATCTTCGGCCGGGTAGAAGGTCATGGCTTCGCGGATCTGTGTAGCTGGATTATAGCCCATTTTGATCAGCTCGCCGAACACTTTAAGGGCGGTGTCACGTTCCTCGGCATTTTGAAACCAAATGGCGGAGAGGTATTGTGTCCCGATGTCGATACCTTGTCCGTCGGCCTGCTCAAAATTGTGTATCTCGAAGAAATACCTGACCAAGGCTTCGTATGAAACCTCATTCGGATCGTATTCCACGGCAATGGTCTCCAAATGGCCTGTAGTTCCTGTTTTTACTTCTTTGTAGCTGGGATTCTGAAGTGCTCCGCCCATGAATCCCACGGTGGTCTTTTTGACACCTTTAAGGCGTTTAAAATAGTACTCTACGCCCCAAAAGCAGCCGGCTGAGAAGAATGCTGTTGACATAATTAATAAGGTGTGAATTACGATGCAAAGATAAGCCTTTTTTATTTTGGTTAATTGTATATTTAAAGGTCTGATTAACATATTATTCGAGATCCCTTGATTTTTACAAAAAACTATCTTATCTTTGTCTCTTCTACGTTTGTTGAGTTCTTTTTGTGTTTAAAATAGAGAGTTATGAAGAGGATTTTACTGGTTTTATTGGTTGTCATCAGCACGGTTTCAATGTATGCTAAGGATGTCGACCAAAGCAAGGCAAAACAAGTTGCAAGAAACTTTGCTGTCCAGCGGGATAGGAGAGCCAATCAACTCCAGTTGGATGTGGTATATTCTCACCCGATGCCCAACACACGCGACGCTGCGTTCTATGTTGTGAACCTTGGAGAGACCGGTTTTGTTATTGTTTCAGCCAACGATGTGGCTCATCCTGTCATTGGTTACAGCTTCGACCGTCCGTGGCCGACAGAAGGCAATATCCCACCGCAAATCACGGATTATCTGGATGACTTGGCAGGTCAGATAGAGGCTGCTTCAACCCAAACTCCAGACCGCGGTATTTCAAGTGAATGGCAGGAGTTAATGGCAATAAACCCTAATAATCCTCCCCAGCCCAAAGGTAATAGGACTGAGGTCGGTCCTCTATTGACAACGACATGGGACCAGGGGCAGTATTATAATGCGATGTGTCCGGAAGACGCCAATGGACCAGACGGCCATGCTCTCACGGGTTGCGTGGCAACGGCAATGGCACAGATTATCAACTACCACCAATATCCACAACAAGGCAGGGGTAGGCATAGTTATGATACAGAATTTTTTGGATATCCATACGGTATTTTAAGCGTGGATTATGAAAATGAAACCTATGATTATACCAATATGTCTGATGCGTTGACCGATGGGAGTACAGATGTTCAGATTAATGCAGTAGCACAATTAATCAGAGATTGTGGTGTGGCAGTCAATATGCAGTATTCGGCAGGTGAGAGTGGCGCATACGATCAGGATGCTCGGGGAGCTTTGATTAACTTCTTTAGATATAGTCCTGATTTGAGTTTTGCTCATAAATCGTATTACACTGCAGAGGAATGGCGCGCTATGCTACGCAATGATTTGGATGCAGGCGATCCGATTTATTATTCGGGACAAGGCACGGGGGGACACGCTTTTGTTTGCGATGGATACAACTCTGAGAATTATTTCTCATTCAATTTCGGATGGAGTGGTTTTTGTGACGGATGGTATCTGCTTGATGCGGTGTATCCGGGTGGTATGGATTTTAACAATACGCAAGGCGCTATCATGGGTATTGTCCCTGATATTAACGGTAATATCATAATTGGGCAAACGTTAGGTGACAGTTACTTCGATATTGAAGAACCCATGGAGTTCTATAGCTCAATGGGACACAATCGGTATCTTAGTATGTATTATTCCAATAGTTGCTTTAATAGAGTTGTTTTTGCATTTACTGATAATACAAAAACAGGTGTGGTTGATATTATAAAATATGAGAATCAGACTATCTCGTTTTATGATTCTGAAGAAGGCAATCCTTATATTCTTAATTCGACATCATACAATATAAATACTATTTATTCAACTAGCAATGTGGTATCATTATATTATGAAGGATATATTAACAGCAAAGGCTTTGGGTTATATGTTCGTACAGATGATGATTGCGGGGTGCCAGCCATTGTTATCACTAGGGATACAACATCTATAAATGTTGTGAATTATAGTTATGAAGCACCTATGTCGTGGCAAATTGAATATGGTTTAGAGGGTTTTGAGCCAGGTGAAGGTGCTATGATAAATGTAGAATCATCAACGGTTACCATTGATAATTTGACCAAATATACCACTTATGATATTTATGCCAGAACAACATGTGGCGCAAATCAATATTCACCATGGGTTAAGCAAACAATGCTTTTAGACCCATACTGGACAGACATAGTAATAGAGCAGCCTGCTGGTTATATTGAGAATCCAGATGGCAACGTTGAAATATCATCAGCAGAAGGTTTGGCATGGTTGTCTGTTTTGGTGAATGGATTCCATGGAAATCAACCGTGCTCATTTGAAGGGAAAACGGTAACACTCACATCTGATATTAATCTTGCGGGTTATAGGTGGTATCCGATGGGGCGTTATCTTAATTGGGATTGGACGGAGTTTTCGGGTACGTTTGATGGTCAAGGTCATGCTATTTCTAATATCTATGTACGCGATGCAAGTTCTAATTTGGGTTTCTTCGGACGAGTAAAGAAAGGAAGGGTTAGAAATGTTAATTTGGTAGGAGGCTCTGTTTCTTGTACATTAGAGCCTGTTGGAGATGACCCACAGTTTTGGCTTCCATCTTCTACAATTGGCGGTCTTGCAGGAGAGACACGCGATTGCTATGAAATCACCAATTGCCATTCTTCGGTAGATGTTTCTGGAAACGGCGGCGCTGGTTCTCTCTGTGGTTATATATGGGCATATGAAGAGAACATACAGACGATCATTTCCAATAGCTCTGCCTCAGGAACTGTTTCGGGAAGAGAAGTTTGCGGAGGACTCATTGGTGGGGTCTATGGAAAAGTTGAAATACGCAACTGTTATGCAACTGGCGATGTATTAATTACAACCTGTGATTTTGATGCGTGGGAAATGGGTAGAGGTGGATTGCTAGGTAGTTTCAGACAAAATGCATCTATATATAATTGTTTTTCGACAGGAATCGTTTATTATGATTCGTATTATAATCATCCTAAAGGTAATACAATTGGATATGTAGATCAGCGTGCTCATATTCAATATGTATATGGTAGGGATGATGTTAACCAAGAACTTGATATGTTTGGTTCTTGTAGCGCCTCCTCTGAAACATATATTTCTGATACTAGCCATTTCCACCACAATGGAAATACTAATGTTTTACTAACACCTGTATCAATTGATGGAGCCGAACAAACAGAACTACTGGATGCATTAAATGCTTGGGTGACTTTGAAAAATGACCAGAATAATAGAACATGGGTCATAGATTATAGTACTGGATTTCCAGTCTTCGGTGACAATTTTGAACCATCCTGCTATAATCCTAGTGATGTTATTGTAACTAACGCTACGATTGTTGGAGATACAACAATTCGTACTCAATTGTCATGGACACAAATTGGTGAGTCAGACCATTGGGAGATATTGTATGTTGCTACTGAACATGATATTTCTGAAGGTATGGTAGTGTCAGCTGATAGTAATCCATGTGTTTTGACAAATATTCCTGTTGGACATCCGTTAGATTTCTATATAAGATCGGTATGTGGAGACAATGATTACAGCGGATGGAGTTCGCCTATTACATATATTCCAGACAAGCTGCGTTGGACAGAAGTTGTGACTTCACAACCAGAGGGGTATAATGTTGATGCACAAGGGAATGTATATGTTTCGACCGCAGAAGGACTTGCATGGTTATCAAGCGTTTCCAATGGATTAAATGGTGTTCAATTTAACGAATTTGGTTTCGTTGGGAAAAATATTGAAATCATGGAAGATATTGATCTTAGTGATTATCGATGGATTTCAATTGCGTCATCATGGACAACAGTGTTAAGAGGTTGTGATATTAATGGCAACAATCATATAATCACAGGCCTTTATTGTAATGAACTCGAAGATTATCAAGGATTATTCGGTTGTGTTACGGGAGGGACAATTAGTGATTTGACGTTGAACCAATGCAATGTTTATGGCGAGAATCGTTCAGGGGGACTTGTTGGCGAAGCATATGTAGATATAAAGAATTGTTCAGTTTCTGGGAATGTGTATGGGATTGATTACGTTGGAGGTGTTGTCGGATGGTACCAAGACGGAAATATTGTTAATTCTAGTTTTGTTGGAGATGTAACAGCAAGGCATGATGTTACAAAAGAGAGTACCATGGTTGGATATGTAGGGGGTATTTGTGGAGTTCCGTTAAACGATTCTATAATAAATTGCTATGTAGTAAGTGAAATTGCCGATACTTTTGCTTATTCTGGAATTATTACTGGCACGGGAGGTCAACCAAATATAGTATCGAATTGCTATTATAAAAACTATGAAACGACCCTTCCAATTACGAGCGATAATTGTACTGTGACGGATAACTCCAGTTTCTCTGGTAGTGGCACTACCTGGACTCTCAACACTCCGCCTTATGTTAATGGCGAATTCAGGACAGATCTGCTTGATGCCCTCAACGCCTGGGTTGACGCGAACAACACCAACGGCGAATACCTGCACTGGGTGGCCGACACGGCGAACCAGAACGGTGGATTCCCGATGCTGGAACAGTTGCCAAGTACGACAACCCAGAGTCAGACGTTGTCACAAGGTTGGAACTGGTGGTCAACATACATCGTACAGGAAGGAACCAACGGAATGATACAGCTGAAGAGCACCCTTGGTGAGAACGGCATCCAGATCAAGTCTCAGACGGCATCAACGCAATACCTGCCCAACGGTTCGTGGTTCGGGACGCTGACAACACTGGAGAACGAGAAGAGCTACCGCGTGAACGTGTCGGGAGGCGTTACGACAGAGCTGTCGGGAACCCCGGTTGATCCGACGGAACACCCGATCACGCTTCAACCCAACTGGACGTGGATAGGATACCCGGTGAACTCCACCCAGAGTGTGACGTCGGCTATGTCGGGCTTCACGCCCCAGACGGGCGACGTGATCAAGAGCCAGGGAAGTTCGTCGTTCTACACGGGAGCAGGCTGGTTCCCTGCAATGAACATGGTGCCCGGCCAGGGATACCTGTACAAGTCGAGTGCCACGGAGAACAGGACGCTTACGTTCACACAAGGCAGGGGAGAAGTCCAAAACAAGGATGAATACCAGCGCCATTGGGACAACGATATCCACGCCTTTGCGGACAACATGACGGTTTTGGCGGTTGTGAGAGAGAACGGCGAGGAGCTGGTGGGGAACGGATACGAGTTGGGAGCGTTCGTCAACGGGGAGAGCCGTGGTAGCGTTCGACTGGAATACTGTGAGCCGTTGGACAGATACGTGGCGGTGTTGACGGTCAGCGGCGAGGACGTCGATAGGATAACCTTCGGTTTGTTTGACAGGGCAACCGAAAAGGAGAGCTATGACAGTTCCAATGCGATAACGTTCTCATCGAACGCGGTGTTGGGAGAGCTCAACAAGCCATACGAAATAGGCTTCGGTTCCGAGGGGACGACGGGATTGAGTTTGTTCCCGAACCCGGTCGGCAAGAACGAGGAGGTAGGGCTGGAGTTGCCGAGCGATGTAAAGGTCGTTGAGGCGGTTGTCACCGACATGCTGGGCAGAGTGATCCGTCATGAGGCCATCCAAGCAAACAGAATTGCCGGAATGTCTGAATCAGGTGTTTACAATGTCCAAGTCGTTACCGACAAAGGAATTTATCATGGTAAATTGATTGTGAAATAAAAAAATATCATATCTTTGCTAATTGGATAAAACAGGCAATAACAAATCAAACAATTATAAAATGAGAAAGTGTGTTTTACTATTAATTTTTATGGCGTTCATAGGTTTCGTGAAAGCCCAAAATCATTGGACTCCTATGTCGGGTAACCAATACAATATGACCGTATATGGTGTCATTGTGATTGACGGAGTTCAGCAGGCTGTGGCCACATTGGAATTGGGCGCTTTTTGTGGAGATGAGTGCAGAGCCAGTGAGTTTCCTATGGAGTACGAAACAGGCGTTTTTGTTGCTCCTTTGACCATTCGTAGTAATGCAGCAAGTGGAGAAACGATCACTTTCAAACTTTATGATCATACCATTAATCAGGAATTGAATTTAGATTGCCAAACTACTGTTGATTTTGTAGCTGATGGCATTATCATTGATCCAACTAACTGGTTCCAATTCGCTTTCACAACACCTGTCATTACCAACGTTACTCCTGGTGACTGGAATGACCCTTCTATCTGGGGCGGTACAGTGCCTTCAGCTGAGGCTATTGTGGAACTTGGTAATGATGTTACCATCGGTGATAACGAACCGACGACAGTGACCGTGGCTGGTCTTACTATACCTGATGGCATAGTCCTTACGGTAGAAACAGGGTCGGTGCTCGTTGTTACAGGCGAACTGATAAATGATAATGTTGACGACCTCGTCATTGAGGATGGCGGGCAGTTAATTAATGAATCAGCCGATGTGAAAGCTACTGTAGAAAAAGATGTTATGCCATATACCTCCAAAGACTCCGATGGTTGGTACACCATCTCCTCTTCGGTGGAAGCTATGGCCATTGAAAACAGTGATTTCTTAACGCCAAACTATGATTTGTATCGCTACAATGAGACAAGCATTGGCGAAGAGTGGGAAAACTATAAGGACAACTCAAACGTCGACTTCACCACTTTTGAAAGTGGTAGGGGGTATCTCTATGCCAACAGCAATGTGTTCTCACCTGCATTTACAGGTACATTGAACAATACAACCGTCAATGTTGGTGTGACTTACACCGATCGTACTGATGGACTGAGCGGATTCAACCTTATCGGAAACCCGTTCCCTCATGTTATCTATAAGGGAGATGGCGCTGCTATTGATGATGCCAGCCTTGCTTCTGGTTATTATTCACTTGATTTCGAAAACACATGGCATACTCATACATTTGAAGATGCTATCAAGCCTGGTCAAGGCATATTAGTGAAAGCCACTGAGACAAAGGCCGTCTCAATTGTAAAGAGCAATGTGGCTGCACTATCTGAAACAGCGGGAACCAAAGCTTCCATGGGACGCTTAGATATCAAGGTTTCTGGCGGCAACGGTGAAGACCGCGCTTTTGCTTATTTTGGCCAAGGAATTGGACTGGAAAAATTAGGCGGTTTCTCTGATCAGTTACCATATCTTTGGATTCGTGATCGGGGGAACAACTATGCCATCGCTCATGTTGACAATACATACGAGTCCCTCGATGTTTATTTCGTCAATAGAGCGAATGCCGATTTTACCCTTGTGGTGAGCGCAAAGGATACTAATTTTGCTTATCTTCAATTAGTTGACAGGGTTACAGGTGCTAATGTCGATTTACTCCAACAACCCGAATACACATTCCATGCTACTGGCAATGAGATGGAATCTCGTTTTAGACTGGTATTTAAAGTGGCTGCTGGCGTTGAAGAAACTATTGATGACTCACCGTTTGCATTTGTTAGCGACGGAAAAATAGTTCTTGTTGGTGTTGAAGAGAATGCCAATCTGCAGGTCTTTGACATGACAGGACGTAGCGTTTCTGTTGATGCTTTGAGACCCGGTGTGTATGTCTTGCGCTTGATGAACGGTAATGTAGTGAAAACGCAAAAAATAGTAATTCAATAAAACCAAATCCCATGAAAAGAATAGCTTTAATAATCGCAATAGTTCTAGGTATTAGCTTTAACTCCTTTTCACAATGGGGTGGCGGACTTTTCCAATACGGTGAGGTCAGTGATGAAGCAGATTATTATAGTTCTGTATGGTTTGCAATTGACCAGAGCAATGCTCTTCAACTTGGTGTAGACCCCTTGATGCCATCACTACCTGGACATGGCGAAACGGATAACCAGAATGCTCCGCTTGGCAGTGGGTTATTCTTGCTGGCTGGTCTTGGAACAGCCTATGCAATGAAGAAACGCAATTCTAAGAAATAGCAGATTTCTTATATGTAAAAAAATCCAGCCCCCGAAACTCGAGGGCTGGATTTGTTTTAATGGTAAGGCTTAAAAAGCTTTATTTAGCTCTTTCTTCCTCAATGGCAGCCTGTGCTGCGGCCAGACGTGCGACAGGCACACGGAATGGTGAGCAGCTGACATAGGTCATGCCGGCCTTATAGAAGAATCTCACAGAAGCGGGATCACCACCGTGTTCACCGCAAACGCCGCACTTCAGGTTGGCGCGCTCGCTACGACCACGCTCCACACCGAGTTTCACCAATTGGCCAACGCCTTCTTGGTCGAGGGTGTTGAATGGATCGGCGGGGATGATCTTCTCTTCGATATAGTCCTTCACGATGGCGTTGACGTCGTCGCGGCTGAAGCCTAAGGTCATCTGGGTGAGGTCATTGGTGCCGAAGCTGAAGAATTGGGCAACCTTGGCGATCTTGTCGGCCACGAGGGTAGCTCTTGGGATTTCAATCATGGTGCCATAGAGGTACTTGATCTCGACACCAAACTTCTTCTCCACTTCTGCTTTCACGCGGTCGGCAATAGCCTTCTGGTGCTCAAGCTCCTTCACGTTGATGGTTAAAGGAACCATGATTTCCAGATGTGGATCGAAGCCTTCCTTCATCAATTCAGCGGTAGCCTGGAACAAGGCGCGGAACTGAGTCTCGGTGATTTCAGGATAAACGATGCCGAGGCGGACGCCACGCAGACCCATCATCGGGTTCACTTCGTGAAGGGCTTCGATACGCTTGACCAATTCCTTAGTGGACATGCCACGATCTTTAGCCAAAGCCTTGATCTTTTCTTTCTCGTCAACTTTTGGCACGAACTCATGCAAAGGCGGGTCCATCAGACGGAAGGTGAGCGGTTTGCCATCCAAAACCTTCAGCGTACCCTTGGCGGCCTTTCTGATGTAAGGTTCCAACTCCTTAAGGGCGGCCTTACGGTCATTGGTGTTGTTGGTCAAAATCATGTTGCGTAGCTTAGCCAGAGGCTTCTCACTGTTCTTGCCGTAGAACATGTGCTCGATACGGAACAGACCGATACCTTCAGCACCGAAGTTGATGGCGTTTTGAGCATCTTCCGGGTTGTCAGCATTGGTGCGGACACCCATCTTACGATACTTGTCAACCAACTTCATGAACTTCTTGAAGAGCGGGTTCTCGGTGGCATTGATCATGCCAACGGGCTCGGCATAGACCCAACCCTTGGCGCCATTCAGGCTGATGACGTCGCCTTCTTTGAACTGCTTGTCGCCGATATGGACGATCTTCTTGTCGAAGTCAATCTTCACAGCGTCGCAACCCACGATGCAGCACTTACCCCAGCCACGAGCCACAAGAGCTGCGTGTGAGGTCATACCGCCACGAGCGGTCAGGATACCGTCAGCGGCACGCATGCCTTCAACATCTTCAGGGTTGGTTTCCTCACGGACCAAAACGTTGGCCACCTTAGCGGCACGGTATTCCTTGGCTTTTTCGCTGGTGAGGGCAATGCGACCAACAGCGCCACCAGGACCTGCTGGCAGACCTTTAGCGATGACAGTATGCTTCTTCTCGTCGGTAGTGTCGAGAATGGGGTGGAGCAGTTCGTCGAGTTGCTCGGGGCTGAGACGCATGACGACTTCCTTCTCGTCGATACGGCCTTCTTTCAGCATGTCAAGAGCCATGGTCAGGGCAGCCACACCAGTGCGCTTACCGACACGGCACTGCAGCATGTAGAGCTTGCCATCTTGGATGGTGAACTCGATGTCGAGCATGTCATGGTAGTTGTCCTCGAGGATGCGACGCACTTCGCAGAGTTCCTTATAGGTCTCAGGCATCAGCTCCTGCATGGACTTCATATGTTTGTTCTGTTCGTTCTTGGTCTCGTTGTTCAGTGGGTTGGGGGTACGGATACCAGCTACCACGTCTTCACCTTGGGCGTTGATGAGCCATTCGCCATAGAACTGGTTGTCACCAGTGGCGGGGTTACGGGTGAAGGCCACACCAGTAGCGGAGGTGTCACCCATGTTACCGAACACCATGGTCTGCACGTTGACTGCAGTACCCCAGTCATCCGGAATACCTTCGATGCGACGGTAGGAGACAGCTTTCTTACCATTCCAGCTCTTGAACACAGCCTTGATGCCGCCTTCGAGTTGTGCTTCAGCGTCATCTGGGAACTCGGTGTGGAGCACTTTCTTGATGCGAGCCTTGAACGATTCAGCCAACTTCTTGAGATCGTCAGCGGTCAGCTCGGTGTCGCTCTTGTAGCCTTTCTTCTCCTTATAAGCGTCAAGCATGTCATCCAACTGCTTGCGGATGCCTTGACCGTCAGCAGGCTCAATGCCTTCAGCCTTTTCCATGACGACGTCAGCGTACATCATGATCAGACGACGGTAGGAGTCATACACAAAACGTTCGTTGCCACCAGTCTTCTTGATCAAGCCAGGGATGGTCTTGGAGCAAAGGCCGATGTTCAAAACGGTATCCATCATGCCAGGCATTGACTTACGCGCGCCTGAACGGCAGCTGACGAGCAGTGGGTTGGTGGGGTCGCCATATTTCATGCCCATGATTTTTTCCATCTTCTTAATACCAGCGTGGACCTCATCCATCAAGCCTTTAGGAAGTTGGCAGTTGTTCTGGTAATAAGCGGTGCAGCACTCGGTGGTGATTGTCAAACCAGCGGGTACAGGGAGCTTGAGCAGGCACATTTCGGCAAGGTTAGCACCCTTTCCGCCCAGCTCGTTCTTCATCGAAGCATTGCCTTCAGCAGTCTTTCCGCCAAAGGTGTAAACGTACTTTGTCATGTTTTTAGTTGTTTATTAAAGAATTGTTTTTCTCGTTTTTTGAAACGGCAAAAATAATAAAAAAGATTGCTAACTTTGCAGCCTAAATGTAAAAAACATGGGTTGTTTCACAAAAATATTTTTGACAGGTTTAGGTTGGGCTTTCGGAGGCCCCATTGGAGGTATCATCGGTTATGCGTTGGGTAGCCTTTTCTCAAGCAACCGCCCCAGCGTGATGCGTTCCGAAGTGAATGAACACTTCGGCAATACCGAGGAAAAACGTGATTTCAACGTGACCCTTTTGGTGCTTTCGGCAGCGGTGATGAAGGCTGACGGGAACGTCAAGAAGTCAGAATTGGATTATGTGAAGCGCTTCTTCTTACAGAATTTCGGTCAGGAAAGGGCTGAAAACTACATCAAGATGTTGCGTGAGATTCTCGAGAAGGATTACAATATCTACGATGTGAGCCGCCAAGTGGGACAGTACATGGAGTATTCTTCGCGCTTGCAGCTGTTGCATTACCTGTTTGGCATCGCTTCTGCTGACGGCTTCGTGTCCGATCAAGAGGCAGACGTCATCCATTCCATTTCCATGTATATGGGAGTAGGGGAGGCTGATTATCGGTCAATCAAGGCGATGTTCATGCGTGAGGTCAATCCATCAGAAAACGCCTATAAAATCTTGGGTGTTGATCCTGCAGCCACTGACGAGGAAGTGAAGAAGGCTTATCGTGAGATGGCCAAAAAGAACCATCCTGATTTGGTGAGCAACTTAGGTGAAGAAGTGCATCAGGCCGCTGAAAAGAAATTCCAGGAAATCAACGAAGCCTACGAACTGATCAAGAAACAGAGAGGAATGTAACTCTTATCTTTTAACTTTTATCTCTTATCTAATTAAAGAGTCTCCAATTAACTCCTATGAAAAACCTGCTGTCGCGCATCGGGTAATGCGGTGCGATGAATGAATTGCGGTTTCCTGTGAGGAGGAACATGTTGCTATATTGCAAGAAAATGTCGGCTTTTTTAATATTGATGGCCAATGTCAGGTCGATGAATGGATAATTGCCAATGAGGACTTCATTTTGAAGATAGAAGGTCCTGAGGGCTGGCATATAGGCATCTGCATAGTACTTTGTGAAATAATGAACGGTGATGCTGGGCTCAAGGGTGGTGGCTTTTTTGAATAATGGCTGCTCATAGCCAAATTTCAGCTTACCGAGGAACAAAGGAAGATGGATGATATTTTCATTACTGGCTTTCTGTAAGGTTAAGAATGCCTCAATTTTAAATCTTCCGAGTGCCACTTTCACGTCGCCATACAGTTCGCTGACACTGGTAAAGCCGTCATATTGCTCGGGACGCGCCTGTTGGTTGAAATAGATGAGATCGTTGATCGTCGTGTGCTTGACGCCCACATTGAAGATTTTGTAATGGTAATTGGCACCAAAAATCAGGTATGTGGCAGGATGAAAGTCGTTTTCCCAGCGGAAATGGTTGGATTCATATTTTGACTCAAACCATGTGGGAGATTGGCGTTTCATGTCGAAATCGACGGTCAGTTTCCCGAAATTGCGTTCCCTGGTACCGAAATACTGCCGCCACTGTCCATTAATGTTGAAGTCACCAATCTGATAGCCTAATGTGACGAGTTTGGCTTTTCCAGTGATGGTGGTCGACTTAAACAAGTTGATGATGATACCTCCTTTTATGCTGACTTGGGAATGGCTTTGATCTTTGATGACCTTTTCGTCAAGATAGTCGTATCGTTTGATGTTAAAGATGTCGTAGTCGATGCCGGCAAACACGTATAAGGGGACGTCGTTGGAATAGTTTTGATATCCCAAGG
>JAEEGH010008248.1_pt1 | contig 24709 bp, 21 predicted proteins | sample 9134181 | NCBI WGS metagenome assembly JAEEGH01 (sample SAMN16246544, study PRJNA631951) | gut metagenome | biome: gut microbiome; feature: rumen; material: DP-attached | host: Bos | place: Iran: Karaj | collected 2018-10
CTCTGGTGGCGGGAATGGCAGCATGCCTCTGGCAGGCACTACCACACCTTACCGCTATGGAACTGCGCGAGAGAATCATCCAATCCGCCCACCTCTACCCGCAACACGACATACGGGTAGGATACGGCATTCCTAATGCGTGGAAAGTTTATGAAGACGCACGCACGGAAACAGGTACAGAGAACGTACCCTTTATACATCAACGCGAGAAAGTGCTGATTAACTGTCAGTTGTACATTCTCATAGACGGTGTACGCTACCTGCCGACAGGTCAGAAACTACGATAAACGACACGAAAAAAGGGTAAGCGGACTATATCGCACCGCTACAACCTCCTACCCTTGCTTCGGTCAAGACCTGGGGGAATTCAGAGGGAGCTGGTCGTATAGGACTTGCTCTAAATCTCAAAATCTGCGGCAAAAGTACTGCTTTTTTTTGATATATCCAAATTTTTGAGCAAAAAAAGTGCTTGAGGACTTTATTATAGGACGAATTCGAGCCGAATTACCATTCGAACCCAACGAAGAGAAAGACGTTTTGCTACAAGCATTAGGTCGATTTCTTGTATCGCGTGACGAACAGAAAGCGTTTATCTTACGCGGTTATGCAGGAACGGGCAAAACGAGCGTTGTCAGCGCTTTGGTTCGTGCCTTAGAAAGTCTGAAGCAACCATGTGTTTTGCTTGCTCCAACAGGCCGCGCGGCAAAAGTGCTGAGCCGATATTCCGGTTCTGCGGCCTATACGATTCACAAATATATCTACCGACAAAATCAGTTGGGCCTGGAAGCATTTTCGTTAAGCGACAATCGCCATTCACGGACACTGTTCATCATAGATGAAGCATCTATGCTGAGCGGTCAACGAGACAATGGCAACTTTGGTAGTGGATGTCTGTTGGACGATCTGGTAAAATATGTGTACAATGGGCAAGGATGCAGTCTGTTGCTCCTAGGTGATGATGCCCAATTGCCGCCAGTAGGAAGTATGCTGAGTCCTGCTTTGGATGAGAAACATATGAGCGGTTACGGACTGAATGTCAGTTGGTTTGCATTGAAACAAGTGGCGCGACAAGCATTGGACTCGGGTATTCTGCGCGAAGCGACCAGATTGCGAGAAAACTTGGCATCGCTGGATTTGGAGCCCCAGAAACTCACTATTCAGCATAATGGTTCGGATATCATACAACTGAAGGGTGAAGAAGTCATCGAAACTCTGGAACAGAGTTGGCATGACGTGGGCGCAGAAGAAACGCTGATCATCACACGCAGTAACAAAATGACCAATCTCTATAACCAAGGTGTTCGTGCGCGAGTTCTTTGGAAGGAAGATGAGCTGTCGAACGGCGACCGAGTGATGGTGAGCAAAAACAACTATTTCTGGGCACAAGAATACAAAGATCTGGAGTTTCTCGCCAACGGAGATATGCTGGAAATCAAGCGATTGCACAATCATCATGAGATGTACGGTTTCCATTTCGCGAAAGCTAGTTTGAGAGCCGTAGATTATGATTGGGAGATAGATGCGCTAGTTTGGCTAGATACACTGACGACCGATAGTCCGGAAGCCAATTATGCCCTGCAGAAAGAACTTTTTGCCCGCGTAGCGGAAGATTATCCGGAAATACGGAACAGGAAAGAACTGGTGAAGAAAATCTATGAATCACCGTATTACAATGCTCTTCAGATCCGTTTTGCATATGCCGTGACCTGCCATAAAGCGCAAGGCGGACAATGGAAGCACGTGTATATTGATAATGGTTTAGGAGAAGAATGGATTAGCGGTTTAGGTCAGGAAGAACGCTACGAATATCTCCGTTGGCTCTACACAGCCATTACTCGTGCTACCGAAAAGATCTATTTGCTGAGATAGAAAACTCGCGAAAACGGGAGATAGTGCGCTCGGTAATGTCTCGTGATTGTCTCGATAAAGTCTCGTGTTTGTCTCGTGTTTGTCTCGATAGGGTCTCGTGTTTGTCTCGTTCACACCCATTACACAAAAAAAGGTGCTTTTTATGCAAAAATATTTGCATATTTAATTTTTTTGTTGTAACTTTGCAGCCGATTTTGTGCGCATGTGTCGTGCGCGCTCGCAAGAAGACAACTAATAATATTTTGTAATACAATGAAATTCAATCCCTTACGCACAATCGTAGTGCTCACATTGAGTAGCAGTCTATTGCTCGGTTGTAAGTCAAAAATTGACTTAGACAACATTGATCCGACAGCCGAAGTCCAAATGGGAGTGGCCATTCCTGTGGCAACCGCAAGTGCCACATTGGGCGATTTCTTTGGAGACGGCAAAATGGTTGAAGAGATTCAAGTAGGTACCGGTCCCGTCATCGACGGCGGTAACGGTGTTGACAAAGGCGTTTTGTTCTATCGTTTCCTCAAGACCAACGACAAGAACTACCACCCTATTGACTTGACCACCTACATGCAGAACGTCAGTCAGGAATTTAAGATCAGCGACGTATACTCCGGCACAAGCATTCCTGCCGGCACAGAGTTGACGTTGACCTTCCCGCTGGAGATGACACTGACGGGTATCAACAACAACCTGACCGAAGAGCGTCTGGACCGAATGACCATCAGCGCAGCTAACTTTATCTCGAACATCACCCCTAAAAACCTGAGTATCAGTAAGGATGATATCCAGAAGGTAGAAATCGTGCTCCCTGGTTCGAACCGCAACGAGAGTCTTGCTCCTAGTGCACGCACCCAAGGTTTCTTCGTCAAAGAAGGTCATACACCTGCAAGTGCCGACTATACATTCGAGGTTGCCGGATTTAAGACCAATGGTTTTGGTGCCGATGTACCTATCGAGATTGATAACTTCGACATCTACCTGATGAAGGTCAACAAAACCGAGTACAACACTCAGGCAGAAGCTAATGAGAACGCAGTTAACAAATTGGCGTTTGAGTTCAAATTCTACCTGAAACCGACCACCGATATTACCATCAGTAGCACTTCGGCATTCCAATACCAGTTCATCATCGACTTCTTGAAATACAAGGCTCTGTACGGATATTTCAAACCGAGTAAGTTCATGATCGATAACGAGACCGACACCATTGAGAAAGAATGGGCTGCATGGAAATCGCTGAAGAACGTGCAATTAGCTTTGGCTAAGCCGCGTATTGACCTAGCTATCACTTGTGCAGTAGCAGCTCCGCTGACCGTCAAAGTTAATTCCATCTACGTAGAGAACGCAGAGACCGGAGAGGTTCGCAATGCTACCTTCGATGAAGAAGGCGTACGCCCGAACAGATATTTCGACTTCTACAACGTGCTGCCTATCAACTCACCATTGGAAGACTCCATTACCAACTCGTTCTATCTGAATGAAGAGCCGACACGCGGCAAACTGGACCGCATGTTCCTCATTCGTCCGGACTATGTACACTGGGACTACGAGTTACAGATACGTGCAGACGGAGAGAAAGTCCAACACCGTTTGAACGACAACACGATGATTCATACAGATATCACAACGACCGTTCCATTCCAATTTATGGAAGGCATGAAAGTGGATTATTCGGATACGACTTCTATCAACTGGGCAGGCGTATCGCTTGATTCGCTGACCGCGAAGACTGATTTTATCGACTCGCTCGGTGCAAGCAACGTAAAACTGCGTCTGAAGATTGACAATACGATTCCTCTGGATGTCCGCTTGAAATTTGCGTTCTTGGACGACAGTGGCACTCCAATCGACCTAAGTGGACTGGAGATTACAGAAGAAGGCAAGACGGCTTCTGATTCGGTTTACATCAAGGCCGCAGAGAATGTTGAGACCGGCGGAAACGTAAGTACCATTGGCGGTCAACAAGTACCGACAAGCACCGTAATTTGGATGAATCTGTCGGCAGAACAATTCAACAAGATAACGAAAGCAACCAAGTTTGTCTATACTGCAACGCTGAACACCAACAGTCAGTCGTTCAGAGACAACAAGTGGGTGAACGTACGCAATGTATCGGGTCTGAAGATCCAATTGGGCGTTGCTGCTAACGTGGATGCGTTCCTCAATTTGGACGGAAAAGGAAATAACGAATAAATAGGAGAACAGAGCTATGACAACATTTTTGAAAAGAATTACACTCGGAGCAACTATTCTCCTAACGATTAGTACCGTTGTGAACGCACAACAGGTAAACACTCTCTACTTCCTTGAGAATGCCCCTATGCGTCACACGATTAACCCTGCATTCCAGCCGGTTAGCAATGGTTTTGTTAACTTTAGCCCGCTGGGATGGATGAGCATGAGTTTTGGTAATAACTCGCTGACAATGAGCGACATATTCTATGTTGACCCAGTGACAGGCAAGACCATTACCCCGCTCCATCCGGATGCAGACAAGCAGAAATTCCTGAAGCAATTCCGCACCATGACTTATATTAATGGTGACATAAACCTAGGTTTGTTCAACTTTGGTTTCCGCGTTAACGACGTAGGTTACGTGACCGTTGGTGTGAATGAGCGCATCTCGATGGGCGTTACTCTTCCTAAATCGATGTTCACTTTCTTGCTAGATGGTGGCATGAAGGACCTGGACGGCGGAAAGAACTACTTTGGATTGGGCGGTCTTGGCCTTGGTGCAACGGCTTATACAGAGGTAGCAGGAGGTTATAGCCACCAACTGAATGACCAATGGACCATCGGTGGTAAATTCAAATTGCTGTTTGGGCAGTTCTATGCAGGATTCAACAGTAAGAATCTAGCCATCAATGCCAGCATTGAAGAATGGGAACTGCTAGGTGATGCTTATCTCGACGTAGCAGGTCCAGTTAGTTTTGCTAAACTGCCTCCGATGAACAACAGAACCGTAGAAGATGTGGTTAATGATATCAAGGCTGCCGACTATAAGGCAGAAGACTTTATCGACTACACTAACATTGGTTCGATGTTGACTCCTTCGGGTATTGGTGCTGCTATCGACTTCGGTTTCACATACAAACCTATTGAGAATCTGCAGATTTCGGCTGCTTTGACCGACCTGGGATTCATCTATTGGTACAAAGGCAAGAAACTGAATTGCACCATAGATACCACCTTCACGGGCGTAGGTGAGTTTGACTACAATGACTATGTAGGTGATGACGGCAAATTCGATGGGAACCGTTTGGCCGATACCATTAAATCGAACATGATGGGATTGGTTGAAGGTTTCCGCCTATATGACAACAACAAATGTCCGGTTAAGATGCCATCCGCTCGCTTGAATGTTGGCTTGGATGCTAATTTCTGGGAAAACAGAATTGGTGTGGGCATCGTTTCCGCTACACGTCTGTACAATGCTCGTCTGTACGAGGAAATCACGCTAGGTGTAGCATTTAGACCTGTTAACTGGTTCAATATTGCTGCCTCCTACTCCTTCATGGACAACGGTAAATTCAGCAATATCGGTGCGGGTATCAGCTTGATGCCGTATGACGGTGTTAACATGACCCTGACAATGGACTATATGCCAACATCGTATGCGGCAGCCAATATCAACGGTCAACAGAAGTACGTTATTCCAGACAAGATGAAGATGTTCAACATCGCTCTTGGCTTCTCTATCTGTTGGGGTAGCAACCGCAAGGATAAAGATAAAGATGGTGTATGGGACAAACTGGATCTGTGTCCGGATACTCCGCGTGGCGTATTGGTTGACTCGGTTGGTTGTCCTCTGGATGAAGACCATGACGGTGTACCTGATTATCTCGACCACTGTCTGGGAACGCCTGCCGCTGCTATCGGATTTGTTGACTCGGTAGGTTGTATGTTGGATACCGACGGTGATGGCATAGAAGACTATCGTGACGAATGTCCGAATACTCCGGAAGCCGCTTGGGGTAAAGTTGACTCGGTTGGTTGTCCTCTGGATACCGATGGTGACGGAGTACCTGATTATCTGGATGAATGTCCTGAGACTCCGGAAGCCGCTTATGGCATGATTGACCAGAAGGGTTGTCCGTTGGATCTGGATGGTGATGGAGTACCTGATTATAAGGATGCTTGTCCTGGCACGCCAGAGGCTGCATGGGGTCAAGTAGACTCGTTGGGTTGTCCGCTTGATACAGATAAGGACGGTGTTCCAGATTATATCGATGAATGTCCGAATACTCCGGAGCAAGCCATCGGTCACGTAGATGCTAAGGGTTGTGAACTGGATAGCGATGGTGACGGTGTACCTGATTATCTGGATGAATGTCCGATGGTAGCAGGTGTGAAGGAGAATAAGGGTTGTCCGGAAGTGAAACGCGAAGTACGTCAACTTCTGCAAAAAGCAATGCAAGGTATCGAGTTTGAGACCGGTAAGGCAGCTATCAAGAAGAAATCCTTCCCTCTGTTGAACCAAATTGCAGCTATCTTTGTTGAGAACGGCAATTATATCGTTGAGGTTCAAGGTCACACAGACAACGTAGGTAAGGCAGAACTGAACAAGAAACTGTCTGAGCAACGTGCTAACTCCGTAATGAAGTACTTGATCAGCCAAGGCGTGCCTGAGGATCGTCTAAGCGCACATGGTTATGGAATGGAAGTGCCTATTGCAGACAACAAGACAAAGGCCGGCCGTGCTAAGAACCGTCGTGTAGAGTTCAAGATCAGCTTCGAGGAAGTACACTACGAGACCGTTCTTGACCACGCAGATCCTCAACCTGCCCAATAAGTCATTAATAACAAAACATATATTTTATGGGACGCGCATTTGAATATCGCAAAGCAACTAAACTGAAAAGATGGGGACATATGTCCCGCACATTTACCAAACTGGGAAAAGAAATCACTATTGCTGCTCGTGAGGGCGGTGCCGATCCTGATTCTAATCCTCGTCTGCGTACGCTGATTCAGCAGTGTAAGCGCGAGAACATGCCAAAGGACAATATTGATCGCGCCATTAAGAAAGCGACCGATAAATCGTCTGAGGGATACAAGGAAATCAATTACGAAGGATACGGTCCACACGGCATAGCTATCTTTGTGGAAACGGCGACTGACAACCACATGCGTACAGTAGCCAATATCCGCTCCTACTTCACCAAATTCGGTGGTACGCTAGGAACCCAAGGCTCGCTGCAGTTCTTGTTCGACCGCAAAGCATGCTTTACCGTGACGATGAAGGATGGCATTGATTTGGATGAACTGGAGTTGGAATTGATTGATTTCGGAGTAGAAGAACTCGGTGTAGATGAGGAAGAGAACACTATTGTGATCTACTCGGACTTCAACGAAGCCATTAACATGCAGAAATATCTGGAGGAAAATGGCTTTGAGATTCAATCCTGTGAGTTTGTTCGTATTCCTAACGACACCAAACAATTGCCAGAAGACCAACGTGAATCGGTACAGAAACTCATCGATAAGATTGAGGAAGATGAGGATGTACAAAACGTATTCACCAATCTGGCTGATTAATCATGAATATCATTTCTGATTACTTCAAACTAACGGAACGTCAGGCTGAGCAATTCGCTCAGCTTGACGCGCTGTATAGAGACTGGAATAGCAAGATAAACGTCATCTCGCGCAAAGATATTGACAATTTGTATGAGCATCATGTTTTACATTCGTTGGCCATCGCCAAGGTAATTCCCTTCCAGCCTAACAGCACAATTATGGACATTGGCACAGGAGGCGGTTTCCCTGGTATTCCGTTGGCTATACTATTTCCTGAGTGCCAATTTCTACTGATTGATTCGATAGGAAAGAAAATCAAGGTCGCTACAGAAGTAGCTCAAGCGCTCGGACTACAGAACGTGGTCTGCAAACAAGAACGTGCTGAAGAAGAGAAACAGAAATTTGATTTTGTGGTTAGTCGTGCGGTGATGCCCCTACCCGACTTAGTCAAACTGGTGAGAAAGAATATCTCGACCAAGCAGCACAATGCTGTTCCTAATGGGATTGTTGTGCTGAAAGGCGGTGACCTGAAGGCAGAATTAGCACCATATATAAAAACTGCAGAAGTTACCCCCTGCAGTCAATTCTTCTCCGGTGAATGGTTTGAGACCAAGCAAGTGATTTACTTGCCAATGTAAGAACCGGTCACGGTATATACTTTCTCTCCGCGTTGGATATACAGATGTCCATCGCGGATTATTTTTTTACTCCGTGTTCGATATTCGGTGTTCAGAATGGATTGTGGCTCTTGATAACCATCGTCCATCGGTTCTTTATGCGTGATAGCGTAGTCCAGATACATTTCCAGCATGGTATAACCGCTCTCGTGGCGCACGTTATTATCCGGTGTATTGGGGTCGCAACCGTTAGCCAGTTCCCATTCATCTGGCATGCCATCAAGGTCGGTATCAGTCAGCGGCGCTACTACCGTATAATCGTAGAAGCCTTCTGCATCTGTCTCTAGGTCAATAATGCCCTTCTTGCCAACTACAGATCCCACATATGTGTGTGTGCCATCGCGTGTGTCCAGGATAAGACGATTGCCTACGTGGTCGTGCGGCATGCAGCCAACTTCATTCAGCACAGTCGCATATGCCTCTTCTGCCGTTTCGTAGGTTTCTGCGGCATAAGCGTATTTATCGAAATCGTAGCGACCGTAGACCGAGTCCTCGGTCCAACGCCACCAAGGAGTAGCAGGGCGAATAAGCGTATCTACACGGCTCTCGTCCTTGGTATAACCTTTAATATTGACTGCTGACCAGTTGTCTGCGGTTGCGGAAGCCACTCCATCGAAGATATTACCATTGAAATACCATTTGCTTGGTCCCCAACTGGTGGCTCCGCTACGGTTTTTCTCAACCGACACAAACAGTTTTGTATTTGTGGTGTTAGGGCCAACTTTATAGTAGTTGTTGACGAAATTGCACTCATGCGCCGAGTTCAAGCCGTTGAAACTGTCAATCTTGGCTGTGTTCTCTCCTCCGTAGCATCCGTTTGAACCGCCTTCGAAATTATAGTTGACATTGTTAATATAGTCGAGGTACACCACGTAGTCATTACTCTGCGCACCGTTGAAGCGGCAAGAACGTTTGTTGTTGTTGACCAATAGGTTGTGGTGATACGTAGCAGGTGAGCCACCCCATTGACAGCCATAGCCACGCGCACCCTTCGGGTGACCGGAAGAATTTAGTCCCTCATGAACGATGCAATACTGTACCGTTATAAAATGGCTATCGTTGGTATTGAAATTCTCTTCGGCTGACCATCCGATCTCACAGTGGTCGAAGATATAGTTTTCACAGTTCTCTGCCCCCACGGCATTCTTCGTAAGGAACACACTATCCGTACTAAAACGTCCTATGCGGAAACGCAGATTACGCACAATGAAATTCTTGGAGCCGCCGAATTCCACTTTGTGGTGCGTGATTACAACGCCCACTCCGGGAGCGGTCTGGCCTGCAAGCGTGAAATTCTCTCTGCGATTGAAGTAGAGACGATCTACCAAGCGAATTTCACCTGTTACGGCAAAGCAAACAGTCAATGGTTCACCTGGATATTGCTTGATTGCCCAGCGGAGCGAGCCTTCAGTCTCTCCGTTTGCATCATCGGCAAGCGTCGTAACATATACGACCTTACCGCCACGTCCACCAGAGGTGTACTTGCCGAAACCTTCTGCGCCGGGGAAAGCAACGATGGTATCAGGCAGTAAGCCCGCAGAGGCAATTAGCGAACAGAGGCAGAGAGTTGCTGCCACAAGGAGTCTTCCGGAATAGGAGCTGTGATACATATAGGTTGTTTGCTAACAGGGTGAATAAATTCTATTTGTCGCGCATGGAGACAGATGCCTCCGTCCGGATTGGAGCGCTTAGCACCATATTTGAGGTCTCCTTTGACCGGGCAACCAATAGCCGCCAATTGGCAGCGAATCTGGTGATGACGACCGGTCTCAAGATTGATTTCCAAGAGCGTATAGTGTTCTCCGGTTGCGAGCGTTTTGTAGGTCAGTATTGCCTGCTTGGCTTCTTTGGCGTTAGGCTTGGCAATGAACGATTTGTTGAGTTGTTCGTTGCGCGTGAGCCAGTTCTCCAAACGTGCTTCCGATTGTTTTGGCACGCCTTGTACAATCGCCCAGTACGTCTTCTTGATCTGATCATGCGTCTGAAACATCGCGTTAAGACGTGTCAGCGCTTTGCTAGTTCGTGCAAAGAGGACTACTCCACTCGTTGGCCTATCGAGACGATGGGTTACGCCAAGAAAGACCTCGCCAGGCTTGTTGTATTTCTCCTTGATATACGCCTTGACGATTTCCGAAAGCGGAGTGTCGCCTGTCTTGTCGCCTTGCACGATTTCGTTGCAAGTCTTGTTGACGGCAATAATATGATTATCTTCGTATAAAACGGTCATAGTCCACGTTGGCGAACGGCTTCGTAGATAAAGACTCCCGCAGCGACAGAGACATTGAGCGACTCAATAACGCCTGTCATAGGCAGACGCACTTGGTCGGTGCAGAGTTTGAGGTTTTCTTCGTAGATGCCCTTTTCCTCGCTTCCCATAACGATACAGGTCGGAACGGTCATATCGACTTCCGTATAATTACGCTCGGTATGTTCGGTTGCTGCTACGATGCGGAGACCACTATCGCGGAGATATTGAAGCGCGTTTTGCAGATTTTCCACTTTGCAGATAGGCAAAGTATGGAGTGCGCCGGCAGATGCCTTGACTGCATCGCCATTGATGGCAGCGCTCCCGCGCGTACCGATGATAAGCGCATGTACGCCGGCGCATGCACATGTACGCGCAATGGCACCGAAATTACGTACGTCGGTTACTCCGTCCAGGAGCATCAGAAGCGGTGTCTTACCTTCATCGTAGAGACTCTGGACCAAACTATCCAACGGTGTGAACTCTATTGGACTCAGAAAAGCAATCACGCCTTGGTGGTTCTTGTCCGTGAACTGATTGAGTTTCTCGATAGGTACGCGTTGGACTTGTGTGCCGGTGCCTTCGAGTTTCTGTAGTAGTTCTCTGCCGATAGAAGAGCTCATATCGCGTCGGATGAGTACTTTATCCAATACTTTTCCTGCGTCAATCGCTTCCATCACAGCGCGCACGCCGAAAATCATCTCTTTCTCTTTCGGACGGCGTGTTTCGTATTGTTTCTTCTGTATCATTGTATAGTTGTTTTATCATTGTGTTCGGATCCCGACAAACTGAAATGTATAGGGACTGTGTATCTTGTTCTGAGAGTGCGTCTCTCCCCTGTTTTATAATTCACAATCTGCCATGCAGGTTTCCATTGGGGCATAGACCGGCAGACACGTACTGCTTCCGCGTCAAGAGCAGAGTCGCCACTGGACTTATATATCTCCACTTCACATACATATCCAAGGGTATCCACTATAAACTGAACAACAGTCCGTCCTTCTACTTGATTGATTTTGGCTTCTTCCGGATAGTGTATGCTGTCTGACAAATACCGAAAGAGGGCATTCTGACCACCCGGGTACTCCGGCGGAGCATCCGTGACAGGCCAGTTCCATTCCATATAGTCATCTGCGACTAAATGCCCGCAGAGCAAAAGAAGTCCTATAAAAATCCACTTTCTCATTCCTTAATATATTAGCCAGTTGATAAATTCTAATGGGTCAGTGGTAAACGCCATCGGTTCGGCTATTTGGTTACCGAACGGATCCAGTTGAACGTAGAATGGCTGTGCATTGGCGCCAAATTGTTCACGTTGGATGGCAGAGTTTTTATCACCTACTCCATTACGTTTGTCATCGACGAAGAGTTCGATGAAGACGTAGTTCTGCAGGCGGGCTTTGACACTATCGTCATTCAAGACGTATGCTTCCATCTTACGGCAGTTGACACATCCATAGCCGGTAAAATCGATGATAACCGGTTTGCCTTCTTGACGCGCATAGGCCATGCCTTCTTCGTAATCGTTGAAGACTTCGCGTCCCTCAATCTTCATAGGAGGCGCAAAAGCACTAATCGCTTTTACCGGTGCGCCCCATAAACCCGGGACAAGATAACAAGCAAAGACTAATGAGGGAATGATGCAAATGATGCGAATGATTTTGCGGGTCAGCGAGACCTTGCGGATATTCCACAAGAGATAGATGCCAATGCCGAGGAAACACGCAATCCAGATGACAATGAAGAGCCAACGTGGCAGTATTCCCCATCCGTACGCCATATCTGCCACCGAGAGGAATTTGAGCGAGAGAGCTAATTCAAGGAAGGCCAAGACAACTTTGAAAGCAGTCATCCAATCTCCAGACTTAGGCGCACTCTTGAGCCATTGTGGGAACATGGCAAACAGCGAGAACGGCAAAGCGAGTGCAATAGCAAAGCCCAACATACCCATCGCAGGAGCCAATAAAGACTTGCCAGCTGCTTCTACTAACAGCGTGCCGATAATCGGTCCCGTACATGAGAAACTGACAATCACCAACGTAAACGCCATGAGCAGAATACTGAGGAAACCGCCTGTATTGCGGGCTTTGTTATCCAAGGCCGTGGACCAACTATCCGGCAATGTGATTTCGAACAATCCAAAGAACGAAAGCGCAAAGACCACAAGCAACAGAAAGAAGAAAATATTGACTATTGCGTTGGTACTGAGGTCATTAAGTGCCGATGCGCCAAAAAGGATAGTTACTAAAAGTCCTAATCCAACATACAGAATAACAATACTCAGCCCATAAAGAATGGCATCTCGAAGTCCGCCGCCTTTCTTGAGGAAGAAGGAAACGGTCATAGGAATAATCGGCCATACGCAGGGCGTAAAAATGGCTAACAGGCCGCCCAAAAGGCCGAGAAGGAAGATGAGCCAAAATGAGCGAGAGCCTACCCCATGCGTTGTTCTACGAGCGTCCACCGGACGTTCGATCGAGCTTTGCTCTTCACCCGTAAAAGGAGGGGTATCGGACAAGTCCTTCCCTTCAGGGAGAGGTTGGGAGTAGGCTTCGTCATAACTCCAAATCTCCGGGGCGGTGCACATCTTGTCGTCGCAGGCGTTGAAGCGGATAGGTTGTGCTTCGGCCAGAGTGAGCGTATAAGGGCTCTCGTAGATTTCTTCGCCTATTTCCTCGTCGCCGATGGAGATTAGGGTCATGTGCCAGCCACTTTGAATAGTGGCGGTCAATCGCACACTATCGCCAACGTTTTCCCCACTCCATTTAACAGGCTGCACCAGTTGCGCAGCGGCAAAGAGCGGCAGGAAAGCAAGTAATATAGTTAGTAGTTTCTTCATTCGAGATTAATGGTTCTCAGGAGTTCAATGGATAGTTCGGTTTGCCAAACATCTTTACCTATCATAACTTTGTTCACTGAACATTTCCTATATTTGATACTAAGTTATATGCATATGTTCCATCAAGTCCTTGGAAATACATAGTTTTTGAGTTTTCTTTATCAAGTTGTATGCCCATAGCATCTGAAAATGGGACAAATGCTATAATTTTACCGTATGGTAATCTAAGCGATTTATCAATGGAATAGAAATATACATTTTTGTTAGTAATAATCAAAGCACCTCTTCCTTTTGCCTGCATATGAGATTCGGAAACAGGATGAGACTGGAATGCCCCTGTCCTATAATACACACCTTTTGCTACTCTGATGCTCATGCCAGAAGAGTGTCCAACACGAATCGTTTGTACTTGTTCTTCGTAATAAACTACTCCTGTAAATGCCATTATAAAATGTTCGTCCTTCTGCCAATTTATCGGGCAATCGATAGTATTATTTGGCATAATTCCATTAAGAACCTTCAGTAATGTTACATTCTGACAATATTGCACATATATAGCATTATCCATGGACGCAAAGTCATGCACACCGAAATAATCTATAATTTCATCTATATAAGTAACAAATTCTAACGAAAGTTCCTCAATCCCATTTTTGTATTTGGAGAGAACACCACTAATTGCTCTTTTCGTTATTTCCTTCTTGTCATCTAGATCAAACTCCTCCAATGTAATATCAATTTCTTGCGGACTACATTGCTCCATCACCATATCTATAATTTCTTCGGATTTCTTTAACGCAATGTCACTAATCGGTTTAGTATCCGCCTTATTTATAACAACAGTACTTTCAGAAGAGCCCTTGTCTTTTGGGACGATAACCGCAACAACGATTGCTATAATAAAGCCAATAAACCATATAAGAAGGCCATATAACATTCCAATAAGTATACTATCACAACAAAAAGCGACAATGACCCCTGCCGCTAGAAAGCCGAAAAATATAAATAACGCAAAACTAACATTATCTGACGTACTACTTGTAGTCATAGACTGAGCAGAACTTCCACGTTTATATTGCTGCTTTCTAGAAGATGTTATGGCTCTATCAAGTACCTTTGCGCCTTTCGTTATGGTACTACCTAATTGAGTGCTTTTCCGATAACCTTTTCTCATAAGTTAAATACTATTTATTCTTTATTCAGTTGGGCGATGATGAAGCCACGGAGAGTGGCGTATAGGCGTGGCTTTTGTTGGTCAAAGAGTTGCTGCCAGTAGGCTCTACGTGCGGGATCTGCCATTTCGAGCTTAGTTTGCCGGACACTTTGCGCGAACTTGGAATTCAGTTCACGTTGGTGCGGCGTGATAGTTTTCGGGTCGCGATGTTTCGGATAATTGCTCATCACGATACGACCAAAGCGATTGGTCATGTACACCTCGCTTTTGCCATCGAGTTTGCCACTCAGACTCTCAAATGGTATTGCCAGTTTTGCTCTTGCCATATATGCTTTTGGGTTCGGTTAGACTATTACTCTCTCAGCACTCGTTGCCGTGTCGTTGCCGTCTTGTTGCCGTGTCGTTGCCGTCTTTGACAGGTATCTAGCACGATGCTACTCCGTTATTCTTCGCGGCGGATGTGGGCGCCGATGGCGTTGAGGCGGGATTCGATATCTTCGTAGCCGCGGTCAATCTGGTCGATGTGGTCGATACGGCTTGTTCCTTCCGCCGACATAGCTGCGATAAGCATAGCAATACCGGCACGGATATCGGGGCTGGTCATGTTATTATGCTTGAGTTGGCGCTGATGGTCGTGTCCGATAACCACGGCGCGGTGTGGGTCGCAGAGGATAATCTGTGCGCCCATAGAAAGCAAATTGTCCACAAAGAAGAGGCGCGATTCGAACATCTTCTGGTGAATCAGAACGGATCCTCGTGCCTGTGTGGCTACGACTAAGATAACAGAGAGCAAGTCAGGCGTCAATCCAGGCCATGGTGCATCTGCAACCGTGAGTATAGAACCATCGAGGAAAGACTCGATCTGATAGTGTTCCTGGGCCGGAATGATGATATCGTCGCCATCGACATCGATACGGATGCCCAAACGACGGAAAGCGTCAGGTATGATACCCAGGTCCTTGTAGCCAACCTTGCATATACGCAGTTCCGAGCCCGTGATAGCCGCCATTCCGATGAAAGAGCCAACCTCAATCATGTCGGGAAGAAGCGTGTGTTGGGTGCCGTGAAGGGTTTTGACTCCCTCAATCGTCAGGAGATTCGACCCTACTCCGCTGATCTTGGCGCCCATATTATTGAGCATTTTGCAAAGTTGCTGCAAGTATGGCTCACAAGCTGCGTTGTAGATAGTGGTGGTTCCTTCAGCCATAACGGCTGCCATGATGATATTTGCTGTACCTGTGACGGATGCCTCGTCGAGAAGCATATAACTGCCTTTCAGTTTCTTTCCGCTGAAGCGGTAGGCCATCAGTTGCTGGTCGTAGCGGAACGTAGCACCCAGATTGACCATGCCCTGGAAATGGGTGTCAAGACGACGGCGACCGATTTTGTCTCCTCCGGGTTTAGCATACGTCACTTCGCCCAGACGTGCCAAAAGCGGACCAATAAGCATGACGGAGCCGCGCAGTTTGTTGCATTTCTTCAGGAAATCCTGGCTGCTAAGATACGCCGTGTCGATATCGCTCGCTGTGAAAGCACACTTGCCTTTGGCAAGTCGCTCCACCCGCACGCCTATAGATGCCAACAGATCGATGAGATTATTGACATCGAGAATATCCGGCAGATTGTCGATAACCACCGTCTCCTTGGTTAACAAAACAGCGCACAGCACTTGCAGTGCCTCGTTCTTAGCGCCTTGCGGGGTGATTGACCCGTGCAGTTTGTGTCCTCCTTCTACGATAAAACTTGCCATTATTGTGGAATGTTGAATGTGTAACGTTTATATATAGTTGACCTCGGGGTGTATTTCTATTCCGAATTTCGCTTTGACATCTGCGCAGATAGCATCTGCAAGGCGGATAATATCGTCCGGCGTAGCATTGTTGGCGTTAACCAAAACGAGCGGTTGTTTTGGGTAGCATTGTGCTCCGCCTAGCATCTTTCCTTTCCATCCGCATTGCTCGATGAGCCAGGCTGCAGGAATCTTCACGAGCCTACCCCTGCCCCCTCCCTGAAGGGAAGGGAAATTAGGCATGGTCGGATATTGGGCGAGGAGAGCGTTGGCTTGCTCCTCGGGAACCATGGGGTTTTTGAAGAACGAACCTGCTGAACCCAGTTCGCTGACCTCAGGCAATTTCTGCTGACGAATGCGAATGACTGCGTTGCGAATATCCATCACGGACGGGTTTTCGCCTACTTCGCTACGTAGATTGCCGTAATCCAATTGCGGTTGCAGATGTTTGTTGAGGCGGTAAACGACGTGGGTAATGATGTATTGACCACGCAGTTGGTTCTTGAAAATACTATCGCGGTAACCATAGCAACACTCCTCGTTGGTGAATGTACGTTCGGTGCCGTCGGCCACGGAGATGGCGCGTACTGAAACGATAACGTCCTTGGCTTCGACGCCATAAGCACCTACGTTCTGCACAGCCGATGCACCCACTTCGCCCGGGATGTAACTCAGGTTCTCCATGCCCGACAGGCCCATCTCGCAGAGTTGCTCGATCAGTTCGTCCATCACCAGTCCGTTGTCTGCCTCGATGAGCACCGTGTCGCTGTCTTCGTCTAACGCACGAGCCCGACGCATGGCTGAATGGAGAACTACTCCATCGAAGTCGCGTGTGAAAAGCAGATTGCTGCCGGCGCCCATGTGCAAAAGGCGTTCGCCGCGATACTTATTCAGCAGTTCGCGCAACTGTTCCACCGAGGAGTATTCGGCTAAGACTCGAGCCTTGACATCCAGGCCGAAAGTATTAGGGATGGGATATTGGTAATTTGCCATTGGTAATTGTTGATTTTAGATGCACGTGGCATCGGAAGGCATACGCCAATCGCCACGTGGCGAGAGGCTGACGCAGACTACTTTAGGTCCGTCGGGCATCGCACTACGCTTGAACTGCTGCTGGCAGAAACGGCGCATGAAGACGTTGAGCCAACGATCGATAGTAGCTTCGTCGAACTTGTCGTCAAAGGCTTGAACGGCCATATACTTGATTTTGTCGCGTGTAAATCCGTAACGGAGGAAATAGTAGAGGAAGAAATCGTGCAGTTCGTACGGCCCAACTTTGTCTTCGGTCTTCTGAGCTATCTGTCCTTCGTCGTCGGTTGGAAGCAGTTCCGGTGAAACAGGCGTATCGACAATGTCGAACAGAACATGGCGGAGGTCTTCGCCGAAGAGATTTTCTGCGGCATAGCGCACCAGATAACGAACGAGGGTCTTAGGAATACCTGCGTTGACGCCATACATCGACATCTGGTCGCCGCAGTAGGTACACCATCCCAGCGCCAGTTCGCTCAGGTCGCCTGTGCCGACTACGATACCATTCAGTTCGTTAGCCAGGTCCATGAGGATAAGCGTGCGGATACGCGCTTGCGCATTCTCGTAGGTGATATCGTGATTGTCGATGTTATGCGCTATATCGTTCAGGTGTTGGGTAGCCACATCGCAGATAGAGATCTCGCGGTGGGTAATGCCCAGCAGTTTCATCAGTTCCAATGCATTCTGATAGGTGCGGTCGCTAGTGCCGAAACCGGGCATGGTAACGCCCACCACTTGTTGGCGGTCGTATCCCAGACGGTCCGCCGCCTGAACGCAAACCAGCAGCGCCAATGTGCTGTCCAGTCCGCCTGACACACCTATGATGAGTGTCTGCGCGTGCGTATGTTCCCAACGACGCATGAGTGCGCTGGTCTGGATAGAGAACACATCGGTGCAGTAGGAGTCTTCATCGACCTTAGCGGGCAGGAAAGGATTGGTAGAGAACTGACGATGGATAGGTTCGGTAAACTCTTCCTCGCGCTCGATAGGCGCCACGTTGATGCGGCGGTAATGGCCGGTTTTGTCCTTCGTGAAATTGGTATTACGCTGACGGTCTGTACGTAGGCGCTCTATATCGAGTTCCTGGATAATCATCGTGCTCTCTCGCTGGAAACGTTCGCCCTCGCAGAGCATTTGGCCATTCTCGGCAATATAGGTACTGCCGGAGAAGACAACATCGGTCGTCGATTCGCCTACGCCGGAAGAAGTATAGATATATCCGCAGTGGACACGTGCCGACTGCTGGGTAATCATCTGACGGCGGAAAGCGTGTTTGCCCACCAGACAATTGCTGGACGAGAGATTGAAGATCAGCTCTGCGCCCTGGATAGACAACTGAGTGGACGGAGGTAGTGGCGACCAGAGGTCTTCGCATATCTCTATACCAAAGGTATAGTTGCGCGTAGTAAAGAGCAAGTCGGTACCGAAAGGCACTTCTCCGCTCCAAATCTCAATCTTAGGAATACGCGGCGCAACGCCTCCGGGCGTATACTCGCGCGTAGCGCGTCCGCTGGTAAACCAACGTTTCTCGTAGAACTCGCCCGTATTAGGCAGATTGACCTTAGGCACTATACCCAGCACCTCACCATCGGTGATGACAAAAGCGCAGTTGAACAGGTCGTTATCTACCTGCAGGGGTGCGCCTACGAGTACAATAATCGCTTTGCCACGCGTGTAGTCGCAGATAGCTTCCAGTTCGCGCATAGCAGTCTGCTGGAGCTGTTGCGTGAAGAAGAGGTCTGCACAGGTGTAGCCTGTTAGGCTAAGTTCCGGAAACGAGACAATCTCAACTCCTTCAGCGAGTGCTTCATCAATCTGCGATTTGATCTGCTCAGCATTGAAATGGCAGTCCGCCACACGCAGTACCGGTACGGCAGCTGCTACTCGCACAAAACCAAAATTAGTATTCATAGCATTTAAAAATCGATTGCACACATAAATTGCGTGCAAATTTACAAAAAAAAAAGCACACTCGCAACAAAATGCACCAAAATTCTCATTTTTTTTTCAAAATATTTGCGTATATGGAAAAAAAGCAGTACTTTTGCACCCGCTTTCGTCCGAGGAGTGGATTTATGCCCTCTTAGGCGGAGGCCGCTTCTCCCGATTGGCGGGAGAATGCTCCGGGTGCTATCGTCTAGTGGCCTAGGACAACGGCCTCTCACGCCGTAAACCCCGGTTCGAGTCCGGGTAGCACTACTGAAAACGACCTTTGCGGGTCGTTTTTTGCTACCTAGGGCCTCGATTCCGGGGGTTCTCCGCCACTTCGCTCTGTCGATTATTGCATAAATGCAATTCTCGAGTCCGGGTAGCACTACTGAAAACGACCTTTGCGGGTCGTTTTTTTCGTTTAGAGGTTTAGTGCTGCTACGCAGCGTTTAGAAGTTCATAAGGCCTCCGAAAATTTCTAATTTTTGGAGAGAGCGGAGGCAGGCTGAGCTTTAAGGCCGCAGAGCGGGCTTCTGTGCGATGCCTTGCCGAACGCGACAAACAGCGAAGCGTAAACGCCGAAGCCACTAAACGGCGAAGCGTAAACGCCGAAGGCTCTACACGGAGCGAAGCTCCTATAAACCTGAGGGACAGGGCGGATTTTAAGATTTATGATTGCGGATTTAAGATTTTGGACGCAGCACAGCGATGTGGAAAAAAACGAGATATTTGTGTAAAATCTCCACTTTTTTCAAAAAAAAGCAGAAAAGATTTGCGTGGATGAAAAATTATTAGTAATTTTGCACGCTGTAAGGTGAAAATACCGTGAACACATTTTTTTGATGTCTCTATGGAAAGATTTAGAAGAAGTTCGTTGCTATTGATTATTGGGCTGTTGAGTCTGACGACAACGCTGATGGCGGATACTCATCGTCGTGGAGACCGCGTAGTATGGTCCACCAAGCCTAGTTCGCAGACGGGTTTGTATACTACGAAGAATTACTTCGTAACGAATGGTCTTAGCCTCAGTTTCAATGCAATGTACTACTACGGTGACGTCGATAACGAAGGCGTTGCTTTCACCGGAGGCTTCAACAAGGAGAATGTGAGTTACGGCGGTTCGTTTGTGTTCGGCTATCTGATGCCGGTAGGCAATCACTGTAACATGCGCTACACGCTGATGGGCGGTACGTTGCGCGGAAACAACAAAGTGAAATTTGACAACCTACCCGAGCCTCGTGACGACTACCGAAAATTCCAATCCGTGATTATTCAGCCTGCAGTAGGCGTTGAGTATTATCCGTTCAACAACGCGGGCTTCTTCCTCTACGGAGGTATAGCTCTGACCGCGAGCATTATCACCAATTACGAATTCTGGTACTATCAGCATAATATCCGTCAAGAGAAACCGTTGACGGGCAAGACTTTTGGTTTCCTGCCTATGGTTCAACTGGGTATCGGTTACAGCTGGCGTCTGAGTCAGTCGTGGAACCTGAGCGTAGAGTTTGACGTACAGGAAGGTCTGATAGATACGCAATACATGAACCTGGATGCTTTCCCACTTGATCCGTCGCAGAACAGCGAAGGTGTGCGTTTGGGTGAGAGTTTCGGTAAATGGACCGATCGTTACGGCAAGGAGCACATCCACTGGAACGACGGTTGGTTCCAATTGGGTCTGACTATCTCGTATCGCTGGCGTAACTGCGAGCACTGCCGCTTGATCAACAACTACGGCGAGATACAAGGCCGTCGTTAATTATTCCTCGTAATCTAAGCAAGTACGCGATTCTGTGTTCGGACGGACTACTCCGTTCGCTACTGCTACGTGTGCCGGATGAACGGCATAACCACGGAGCGACTCGAACGAGTCTAAGGTGCTATCGAGCATGATATCGGCGTTGCTGGTCTCCAGTCGGCCGTCTATCTGGACGTGTATATCGAGCAATCCCGGCACTTGTCCTTTCAGTCCTTCCAGTCCGCGCTTAATAGCCACAGCAGCCTCGCGTTTCTCTGCTTCGCTCAAGTCTGAGCGCAGTTTCCATAAGATAATGTGCTTTACCATTTTATCGCTGTATAAATTGTTGCTATTCCGAATGTGAGAGGGCGGAAACGCTCATCGCGGAATCCCGCGTCATGCAGGTGCTGCGCGAACGCCTCGCCCCAGCAGAAGCCCTTCACGCTCTTGTTCAGATAGGTATAGGCCGTCTTGTCGCGGCTCACCACTCTACCAATCCATGGCAGCAGGCGCGTGAAATATATATCGTATAGCGCGCGCACGCACTTGTTAGATGGATAAGAGAACTCCAATATCGTCACTTGACCGCCGGGCTTGAGTACACGGTACATCTCACGCAAACCGGCATCGAGGTCACTGAAATTACGGCAACCGAACGCACAAGTCACGCCGTCAAACAAATTATCGTCGAACGGCATCTGCTGCGCGTTGCCATAGACGAAGTCTACTTTCAGAGGCCTACCCCCACCCCTCCCTGAAGGGAAGGGTTTTGTTTTTTCCACCTTTTCGCGGCCGATGCGCATCATCTCTGTGGAGAGGTCGAGACCTGTCACCTGCTCTGCTTTGCCTTGGCGCAACATTTCTATAGTCAGGTCGGCAGTACCGATAGCTACGTCTAACACCTGTTCGGCATGAGGCATAACCGCAACCGTTTTGCGACGCCAGATGCGGTCAATATTGAGCGATAACCCGTGATTCAAACCGTCGTATGTTCTCGCAATCCGGTCAAATAACTGCCCTATATGTTGTTTCTCTTCCATTACGCTGCAAAGGTACAAAAAAATTTGCACATGTGCAAAAAAAAGTGTATCTTTGTCACGAATTTTGGCAATATATGCCATTTTGGCAGTTTTGATGCCGTTGGCACGAGATTTGACAAATTGAAAATGGGAAATTGAAAATTGAAAATTTTTAATAAAACAACAATACTATGAGTAAGATTCAACCATTGGCAGACCGCGTGCTCATTAAGCCCGCTGCTGCAGAAGAAAAGACTGTTGGCGGAATTATAATCCCTGACAGCGCCAAAGAGAAACCGCTTCGCGGTGAAGTTCTCGCCGCAGGCGAAGGAACCAAAGACGAGGCGATGGTACTGAAAGCCGGCGACCAAGTGCTGTACGGCAAGTATGCAGGTACGGAACTGGAACTGGACGGAGAGAAATACCTGATTATGCGTCAGAGCGATGTGCTGGCAATTATAAAATAAGGAGCCTAACCCCGGCCCTTCCCTGAAAGGAAGGGAGAATTTAACTTTAAACTTTAAACTTTACACAAACATTATGTCGAAAGATATTACATACAATACGGAGGCGCGAGAGGCGCTGAAGCGTGGCGTAGACCAATTGGCAGACGCCGTAAAAGTAACGCTTGGCCCAAAGGGCAGAAACGTAGTGATTGACAAGAAATACGGAGCTCCGCACATTACCAAAGACGGTGTGACCGTGGCTAAGGAGATCGAACTGAAAGATCCGGCAGAGAACCTGGGTGCTCAACTGGTGAAAGAAGTAGCCAGCAAGACCGGTGATCAGGCTGGTGACGGCACCACCACCGCTACTGTATTGGCTCAAGCTATCGTAGGCGTAGGCCTAAAGAACGTAGCAGCGGGTGCTAACCCACTCGACCTGAAACGCGGTATCGACAAGGCCGTGAGCGCTGTAGTAGAAGAGATCAAGAAGAATGCCGTAGTTGTCGGCAATGATTTCGACAAGATCGAGCAAGTGGCTACCGTGAGTGCTAACAACGATGCAGAGATAGGCAAACTGATTGCTGACGCTATGCGCAAAGTGAGCAAAGACGGCGTGATTACCATTGGCGAAGCCAAGGGTATGGACACCACTATTGACGTGGTACAAGGAATGCAGTTCGACCGAGGCTATATCAGTCCGTATTTCGTTACCAACACCGAGGCGATGCTGGTAGAGATGGACAAGCCGTACGTGCTGATTTACGACAAGAAGATCAGCAATCTGAAGGAACTGTTGCCAGTTCTGGAACCGGCAGTACAGAGCGGCCGTCCGCTGCTGATCATAGCAGAAGACGTGGATAGCGAGGCATTGACGGCACTCGTTGTTAACCGTCTGCGTGCGCAGTTGAAGATCTGTGCCGTAAAGGCTCCGGGATTCGGTGACCGCAGAAAAGAGATGCTGGAGGATATAGCTATCCTGACCGGCGGAACGGTTATCAGCGAGGAGAAAGGAATCAAACTCGACCAGGCAACGCTGGAGATGCTGGGAACAGCCGAGACTATCACCGTAAGCAAGGACAACACGACTATCGTCAACGGTGCAGGCGACAAGGAGCAGATTGCAGCGCGTGTGGCTCAGATCAAGGCTCAGATAGCTGCCACCAAATCGACCTACGACAAGGAGAAACTGCAGGAGCGCCTGGCTAAACTGGCCGGTGGTGTAGCTCAACTGAACGTAGGTGCAGCCAGCGAGGTAGAGATGAAAGAGAAGAAAGACCGCGTGGACGATGCTCTGTCGGCAACGCGTGCAGCCATAGAGGAAGGTGTAGTGCCCGGTGGCGGCGTGATGTATATCCGTGCTCAGAAAGCCTTGGATGCGCTGAAAGGTGCTAACGAGGACGAGCAGACAGGTATCGAGATCGTTCGTCGTGCCATAGAGGAGCCGCTTCGTCAGATCGTGGCTAATGCAGGCGAAGAAGGAGCTGTAGTGGTTGATAAAGTACGTAGCGGCAAGGCTGATTTCGGTTACAACGCGCGTACGGAGCAGTACGAGAACCTGTATGAAGCAGGAGTGATCGACCCGGCTAAGGTGACCCGTGTAGCGCTGGAGAACGCAGCTTCGATAGCAGGTATGTTCCTGACGACCGAGTGCGTCATCGTGGAGCATCCGGAGGAGCACCCTGCTCCCGCTATGCCTAACCCGGGTATGGGAGGAATGATGTAGAAGTCGATAGTCGATAGTTAATAGTCGATAGAAAAAGGAGCAACCTATACACGGGTTGCTCCTTTTTTTTTAGGCTAAAGGCGAGAGGCTAAAGGCGAAAGAACTCCCCTAACCTCTAACCCCTAACCGTTAACCGTTGTTTTGGTCATACGCCTGGCCACAGACTTTCCACAGATAGGCCGTGAAGGTCTTCTTGCCATCGGGTTGGTCTTTTTGAGCCACGAAAGCGGCTTGGTCGGCTGCGATGGTACCGAGGTTTTGACGACGTGCTGCGACTGCGCGGCTAACTGCTGCGAACTTAGTACGGCGGTCCAACTCATCCTGATTGGGCAAGGTGGAGCGTACATAAGCGCCTACAGCGTAGAGACGCGTACACTCGGAGCTGGTCGTCGGAGCTGTACGGTGGGTAGCCAAGAGCGCAGAGCTGTGCGAGCTGTGTGCTTGACCGGCTTTCGGTCGTTTGTTCAAAAGGCCCGATACATAGTCGATTCCTTTCATCCATTTTACAATAGCCATAATAATTAAGGTTTTAAAGGTTAATAATTGAAAAAAATAATAAAAATACCGCTACGCGGAGAAAATAATAATTATAACAAAAACGCGCTATCGCTTACAAAAACACCCTTCCGTTGTTACAAGCGATTTTCGCGCTGGTCGCGCTTGCGAGTTGCATCCTTAAGTGCCACCTTAAAAGCGAGCTTTTCGGTAGCCCTTGCGG
>JAEEGH010008251.1_pt1 | contig 24698 bp, 23 predicted proteins | sample 9134181 | NCBI WGS metagenome assembly JAEEGH01 (sample SAMN16246544, study PRJNA631951) | gut metagenome | biome: gut microbiome; feature: rumen; material: DP-attached | host: Bos | place: Iran: Karaj | collected 2018-10
GTAATGTCTGCGGCGAATAGCCGCGTACAGTCTGAGAAGCCTCTATCGCACTACCCTATTTTTCCGGATAACTATAAAAAAAGTTTTGGATAACTATGCAGTAAAATCTGGAAGGGCCAAAAGAAAAGCGCCCGCAGGAAAGTCTACAGGCGCGATTTTTCCATTTTAGGGCTAAACTAAAGGGCAAGACGAAAGCCTAGGTTGTAGCCCCTGCCCGAAGGCTCGCCACTGTTCCGGTAGGATACGCGACAACTTCTCGCGTTACTGTACCAACTGTTTCCACGACGCACCCGGGTAGAGCCCGAATATGGTCCTTTAGGGTTCAACTGTGCAGAACTCTTATAAGAGTCATACCAATCCTGACACCATTCATCAACATTACCACTCATATCGTACAGTCCAAGCTCATTGGGCTGCTTCATGGCAACTGGATGCGCTTGACTGCTATTGACTGTGTACCAAGCCACACTGCCTATGGTATTACTACCACTATACTTATAACCTAGACTCTGATTACCGCCTCTAGCGGCATACTCCCACTCTGCTTCTGTCGGCAGACGAAACTTTTGGCCGGTAAGTTGGCTGAGTTTAGTGATGAATGTTTGACACTCTTCCCAAGAAATATAGTACATTGGATAGTTGTCGCCTTCGCCCTTAAGCTTAAAGTTAGGATTAGCCTTGTCTCGCTGTTGGCGCAGCGTTGTACTCATCACCGCCTGCCACAACGCTTGCGTCACTTCCGTCTGACCAATAAAAAAACCACTCAAAGTCACACTATGCACAGGCTTCTCTCTATCGTAAGCATCACTACCTTGCTCTGTAGTGGCACCCATTTGAAATGTGCCGCCTTCAAGACGAACCATTTTAAAGGAAACACCCTTCACTGTGAACTCACGGACTGCAGATTGAGACTCTTCCTCAGTTTCCTCTTCTTTAGAATCATTCTTCTCTTTTTTATTTAAATAGTCATATATTACATCATCAGCAGGAATACTCACTTGTCTGAGTCTGAAAGTCGAAGACTCACTAACAAGCAAGCCATTGCTATATATCATTACCTGATCGGCACTGCCGTTGTCAAAAACCAACTTTACAGTATTATCTGAAAGAACAGTATAAGTAAAATGCTCCCAACCATTCCTTCTGCTGCGCCCCTGACTGCTATCATATTCACTTGATATCCATCGCCAATAACCTTGATTACCATCTAAAAAATAGAAGGTGTCTGTTTCGCGAGATATGCTGCCGCCATAGGATGTTGGCGTTACATCTGAATCTCCTCCAATCCATTTGTTTGCGCGAAGAATTGTGGATAATGACGACACTGTATTATCGTTATCACTACAAGAAGTGAGTCCCACACACATTGCTGCCATAAGAAAGATTGGCAGCAGACTAAAAATAAATTTTTTCATGAAATTTATTTTATTGTTGTTTTACTTTATGATATTTTGAGGATATACGTTAATCACCATAATTCATAACTAGTCGTCCATCCCATCGGTGTGCCGCTTGGGCCATCTGACCAGTCTGTGCCGATGACCGCCTCGAAGGTACCTTCCGCAGCAACGTTTTTAAGCCACTCTTTTGTGCAATTATTTGCCGAAATATCTTCCGCCATACATTTCACATAGTTAAGATTCGTGCAACCATAGAACATACGATAATAGCAATTACTAACTAACATAGTAGCTGGTAGCGTAGGAGCAGTAACTAGACTTCTACAACGATAAAACATCTGTGAATAGCAATAGTCTATCAGTGTTGTTGCCGGGAGGCTTGGTGCCACAGTCAAACTAGTACAATTCCAAAACATACTTTGATAACATTCTTTCGCCAAATTCTTAGCGGGAAGGGCCGAAGCGGTTTTCAAATTGGTACACTCAGCGAACATACAGGAATAACATCTTTCTGCAAGTGTTGTTGCAGGGAGTGCTGGCGCTGTTTTCAAATTTGCACACTCATTGAACATATATGTGTAGCAACCTTTTGCCAACGTTGTGGCCGGAAGTTTGGGAGCATCAGTAAGACCTGTGCACCTAGAAAAGATATTTGCATAACAACCTTCCGCCAATGTCGTTGCCGGCAACTTTGGTGCAACAGTAAGACCTGTGCAACCAGTAAACATGGCAAAATAGCAACGCACAGCCAACGTCGTTGCTGGGAGTTCTGGAGCGACGGTCAATCCTGTGCAGTTCGAGAATAAATATTGATAGCACTTTTCCGACAAACTAATAGCAGGAAGCACGAGCGGTTTAGAAGGATTGCTTTTTAAATTCGCATTATTGCTAAATAAATATTCAAATGTTCTATCTTTTGTTAGCGTGGTGTTTGTTGCGAAGTTGTTACTATTAATAAGACTCATAATGTTGCCATAAACATAGCATTCGGCAGTACTACTGATATTACTGCTTTCATTATTTGGACAATACGTGGCATTATTGCCCCAAAAACGCACTTTTTGCCCAACAATAACATTAATGGTCTTATTGGTGTTTGTTTTAATAGTTTGAGTTTCGCCGCCATCAATCTTATATATCACACTTCCCGCCGCCTTGTTCTTAAAAGTAATCGTTCCATCGCTAATTGCTTCCAATGTTAAGGGTGTGGATTGGATGTCCGGATAAGTCTCATCTTGTTCTTCCTCTTCATCCGGCTCTTCTTCTCCATTATTAATTACAGTCCAACTACTTGGGATATAATAACTCGACCATGATGAATTAGAAGCCTTTATAAAAGTTCCTGATGAGGAGACGTCCTCAAGCCAACAGGACAAATAAGATTCATAATCAAAAGAACCATTGATGCCCTCAGCCAAACATTTCACATAATTTAGTTTGGAGCAACCCATAAACATACAAGTATAACAATCTCTTGCTAAAGTCTTAGCTGGCAATTCTGGTGCCGTGGTTAAATTGTAACAGTTATAGAACATAGTGCTATAACAGCCTTCAGTAAGAGTTGTTGCTGGTAACAGAAGAGGTTTGGCAGAATGGCTCTTGAGATGCGTGGATTCTGAAAAGAGCTCGCTAAAAGTATTAGCCCCCATCAAAGTCTTTGCTGTGGAATAGCCCGTACTTGTAATTAAGCTCATTATGTTACCATATGCATAAAAGTCTGCCGTACCACTAATGTTGCTTCCTTCGTCATTATGGTAATATGTGGCATTATTGCCGAAGAACATTATTTTCTGTCCTGCACTAACGGGGATTTGACAATTTGTTCCTGCTGCAATGGATTGTACTGCACCGTCATTAACTTTATACATTACGCAACCAGTTGCCCTGTTCTTGAAGGTAATGGTACCGCTTCCTATTGCCTCAATAGTAAAAGGATTGGAAGTGTCGTCATATTTATAATTATCTTTGTTATCGTCTTTCTTATCGTTATTCTCCTCCCTTCGGATGTTTATAACATCGTCGTCATCTCCACAAGATGCAAGCCCAACACACATTGCTGCGATAAGAAGTATTGGCAACAGGTAAAACAATGTCTTTTTCATATTTATTATATTATTTATTGATGTGTAACAAAAGACGAATTATTTGGATACAGGACGAACACAACGACCTAAGTACCGGTAAGAGTAACTGGTAGATGCGCCACCCATATTTATTCCGTTCAAGTTGTAGTCCTTGTTGAATTTGAAATAATATGCATAGCGTTTATTGCCGAGATATTGAGACGAAGACCAATAGGAACCGTATGTATCTGCACTTTCCAACTTATTATCTGAACGATACCCTGTGGCGGGAAGGAAAATGCTTCCACCGTTCTTGCCTTTGAACAAATAACCATTTACTCCATTTTGGGTAGTCCACTTTGACGTAGTATTTTCAATTAATTCCTGACATTGGGAGTATGTTGGCATTTGCCAAACGCGTACAACTTCCATTGTATAGTGATTAAAACTGTACCAATCAGAACTGGCGACATCATATTGAGTTCCGGCTATATCGGTGCCTATACTGACATAAGAATTGTTCTTATAATACATATAACTGTCTAAATCATATGTGCTTCTTGTGTATACCTCTCCCCATGCATAATAGCCTCCGCATTCCTCCGGCTTTGATGCCCCGATGTTACAGCACGCCCATAATGTTCCACTGGGAAGACCAAGATTTATCATATGAGGATGACTTGAGTCAGGACATTTCTGTTTTGCGTCAGTTTGTTTCTTTACCTCTCTCAGATAAACATATATTTCGTCATCTGCAGGAATATCCATACGTTCAAAAATTAAACCACCACTGTTTGATATAAGGCTATTGTTGGCATAAGTAAAGAACAAATCGGAACTACCATTGGAAAATGACACCAGTTTTACGGAATTATTGGAGGTCACATAATAGTTAAAGGATACCCAGCCGTCACTTCTACTTCTACCAGAATAAGAATCATATTCGCCTGAATACCAACGCATATACCCTTGGTTATTCGGTTGGAAGTAAAGAGTATACAAACCGTTTGATATACTTCCTCCGTAAGACGTAACCATAATATCTTTTCCATCTCTGTCAAGCCATTTGCTTGCACAAAGTATCGTACTTAAAGATTGTTCGTCCTCAATCTTATCATCATCTCCGCAAGATGCGAAACCTACACACACTACTGCCATAACGAAAATTGACAGCCATTTGAAAAGAGTTTTTTTCATTGTATATGATATAACGTTTATTTTTTTATCTTTATAGACCATTTGGAACAACGTCGTGGGAAATATTACTCACCGTTCATACACTACGTCTCCAAATAGTGCTCAGCATTAGATTTCTCTCTACTTCCCCCAAAATACAAAAAAAAGCGTGGAGACTTATCAGTTACTCGCTCCACGATCAGAGGCCGTAGGATTGCCCATCTTGTCGAAACGAGCAACCACGACCCCACGCCGATATGCATTGAACCAATCGCTACATACATTAGACTCCTAAATAGAGTAAATGTAAAAGCAATCAGTCGATTACATACCCATGGGCGTCTATCGTTGCTAATGTTCCATGACAAGATTGAGAGTTTCCTACGCTTTCTGATCGTCAAGAACAAAGCGCGTGATATACGCCTTTTCCATATATGGTGTCCCACAACGCCAAAGGAACGCTTTCCTCTAGCTTTTCCCAGCGGTTTTTATGCCGCTTTCGGCGTGGAGACAATGCAAAAATACAAAAATTTATTAAATCATAATCTTTTCATACAAGTTTTTTTCAAAAAAAGTACAGATTACACCTTTCATTGTACAGATATCAAAAAACGAAAATGCAAAAATGCAAAAATACAAAAAACGTTCTCTATTGACTCTCCTTCTTCAACCTCTCAATTTCCGCTTGCTGCCGGTTATAGCTACTGAGGGCACGCTGCTTCAGGTCTTCGTATTTGGCTTTCCACTCAGCGGCTTCGGCTTGCGCCTGCACCAATTGCTGCTGCAGGGCCGGGACAGCCCGCTCCAGATCAGCAAGGCGCTGGTCCTGCTGCCGGCGATAGCCCGTACGGGCAGCATGCATGCGTTCCTTGATGCCTCCTTCTGTGACAAAAGTGCGCTCTAACGACTCCATATATTTGTTCATCATGGTGTCTACCTGAAAGCAAAGAGTCAGACCTACATTAGCCATTTCTTCGGCCGACCACTTGCTGAAGAACGGCTCGTAGTCGCTCAGCTGGTTGTGGCTTTTTGTGAAGTCCTGCATGGGTTGAAAGCGCTCGTCATCAGTCGTCCATTGCCGCAATTGCCTCGATTTCAGAAAGTCCTCGTAGTCCTGACGGAGTTCGCCAATGCTCGACCTGGCAACATTCAACAGCTTCAGTTCCATCTCGGTAGAAGTCTTGCCGTCCTCCGAGCCCTCCACGATGTTTTGCTTGCCGCTGCGCGCAGCCTGCACCATCTGATCCACCGTGCGGTCGCCATACTGCGGCAAGAACCGTTCGCAGAAGACGTAGGTCATCTGGTAGAGCACTTCCGACTTCTGGTAAAACCAGAGGTCCTGCCATTTCGGCACTTGCCGGAAGATGCTCTTGAAAGGCTTATCGCTATCCTTGGACATTATCTCTTTTCTTTTAGGTTTGACTTTTTATAGATGGTTTCTATAGTTTCTATAGTTGCTATAGTCTCTATAGTTGCAATAGATTCTATAGATTCCTTTTCACAGTATTCTTTCCTTTTTATATATTCCGCCCCAAAGATACAAAAAGTTCGCGACTTTGACAAAAGATTTCCGAAAATCAATCCGTAATTTGCTTAAAAAAAATGTTCATGAAGCTTCGCTCCATAGACATTTCTCACGCTCGGCAGAGATCAAGCGAGCTAGTCTCTGCCCTCACTTACTCGAAATGCTCCACGCAAATTACGCCGCATCCGCCCGAGCCGAATGCAGAAAAGCTTGCTTATTTTGCTGAGGCGAGTAGGATGTCTACGGAGCGAAGCTTCGTGAGATTGCAAGCAAATTACGGTTTTGTCAAAAAATCGGATTTTGAAACACGTAGAAATGCCCCGATTTAGCAAAGTCTAAACGCCTGATAACCAATATTACTTAGTCTCCCTTACCCCCAATCAGATACCCTGCAGAGACCGAGCAGAGACCGAGCAGAGACCGTGAAAGTGTGTTCGGATGTCAAGTTTTACGTATAGTCTGGCTGGTGGCTCTGGCGAATGTTATTTGCTTGCGTTGTTTGCGTGGAGCATTTTTAGGTGAATTTTGACTTTCCCGTGGGCTCGGAAATTTTCTCCCGTGGGGGCGCAAATCTTTCCCGACGGAGAGTCAGAGCAAACGTTCATTTTTTCGAGGATTCTATCCTCACTTCAACGACATCTCCATCTCGACATGCGGAATGCCGGCTTCGTCGAAGGGCTCCGAGCAAACACGAAAGCCGCACTTCTCGTAGAAGCCTATCACCCGAACCTGACCCTCCAGACGCAGGCGGGAGGCGCCCCGCTCCCTGGCCACCTGAGCAGTAGCCTCGAGAATCTTCTTTCCCACACCGTTGCCGCGCGACCGGGCTACCACCCTGCCCACGTGCCACACACCTTCCTCATCCTCAGCAAAAAGGCGCGTGCATGCCGCAATGCTCCCGTCTTCGTTCTCAATGAAGATGTGTATGGACGAATAGTCGATGCCGTCGGGATCAAGATAGCGGCACTCCTGCTCCAAGACGAAAACCTCGAAGCGCAACTTCAGCAGTTCGTACAACTCCTTGTTGGTCAGTTCCTCAAAAGTTTTTACTATAATCTTATTATCCATAAATCCTTAATCTTTAACCATTTTCTTTGCGCCAGCAATGAGGCTGAGCGCAGCGAAAGCAACCATTAACCCTTAACCGGCCTTGCGCCTCAGTTGCACGGAGTTCCAGACATTGTGCCAGATGGCGTAGAAGCCGCCGGCGACACTCGTGACGGGGTCCATAAACGTGGCGCCGACCCAGATGGCGAAGGCTGTGTTTTTCTGCCCGAGGGCCTGAGAAGCCGCAATGACATCGCCCCATCTGCGGCCCAAAAGACGGCCGACGCCAAACTGCAGAATACATGACAAGAGACTGCCCAAAGCCATAACCGAGAGCGTCGTCCACGTGGCGCCAGAGAGCACGATGTTGCGCACCGTGACGCAGATGGCCAGAGCCAAAGCCACCGTCCAGAGATAAAACGCCATATCGGGAACGGACGTCAGAAGGCGCTGCAGACGAGGAGCGGCGTGGCGGATGAGCTGCGCCAGCAAGAAGGGCCCGAAAAGCAGCGGAAACACGCGGCAGAGAATCATCCAGAAAGAGGCCGAGAAGCTCTGAGCGGACCACAGGAGCGGCACCAGCAGCGAGATGAAAAACGAGGCCGCGAGATTGATCATCACCGTGTAGAGCGTCAGCGTGCCGGGATTGCCTCCGAGCTTGAAGGTGACGACGGCAGCGGCCGTCGCCGTCGGCGTGATCATGCAGAGCGCAAAAGCTGCCAGGAGATGCGTAAGCCACATATTGTCAGCCCCAAGCCAGCGCATCAGCAGCATCGTCAGGACCCAGAGCGAGCATTGCAGCAGCAGACCCCACAGCTGCCAGGAGCGGAAGCGCAGATCGCGAAGGTCCACCTTGAGAAACGTGAGGGCCAGCATCGCAAAAATGAGCGCCGGCATCACCAGCGACGAGAGCGAGAGCAGCGCATCGTGCGCCGCAGACGAAAGCGGGAGCGCACGCAGCAGGAAATAGGTCAAAGCGCCCGCCGTCATGCTCACGGGCAGCGTCCATTGGCGCAGGAATGAGATGAATTTGTGCATAATTCGGCTTTTAAGCATCCAAACCGGGTGCAAAAGTACAAAAAATTTGAAAATATTTCGTATCTTTGCCGCGCTTTTTTGATTATATTTATCCAAGCATTATGAAGTACTACGTAAGATATTTCGAAAACGAAACCCTGGTGGACGGCCTCAAGGAGGCTGCGGATTTCCTCGGCGCCCTGCCCGGGGTGGAGCTGGACGACGACTGCATGGAGCAGCTGACAACCTACTTCACCACCGACCAGAAGGGCAGCAAGAAGATCTTCATGCCCAACCACCGCAGTTTTCTCATCATCAAGACGACGGTGAACAGCCTCGAGGAGTTCAAGGCCAACAACCAGAAGAACCTCGAGACGGCCGAAGAGAAAGCCGCCCCGACACCCAAAGGGCTCGACCTCGAGCAGGAGGGATGGTATGAGTGCAAGCTGAGCTTCCAGCGCATCGTGGCCAATCCCGAAACGAAGAAGTGTTTCTACTACAACGACGCCCTGGAGGCCAAAGTGAAAGCGGGGAGCGGACGCGAAGCCTACGAGCGCATGGTGGAGCACGTGAGAAAGAATCCCGACGTGGACGAAAGAAGTCAGATGCCGGCTGCCGCCAGCAGAAATTTCACATGGAAGTATCTCGGCGAGACCTGCTGAAAAAGAGCCTCCTGGCACTGATGCTCGCTCTGCCCCTGGGGGCCGGAGCTCAGATGGTGCTGCCCGAGAGCGACCCGCTGCCCTACCCCTGTGCGCCGGAGCCCAAAGTGCGCACCATCGAGGAATGCTATCCCGGCAGACGCTCGGGCGAGCGGCGTCCGGGCGACATCTACGGCATCGACGTGTCGCACTATCAGGGCCAGATCGACTGGGACGAAGTGGCCCGCGACGACCGCGTGCGCTTCGTCTATCTCAAGTGCACCGAAGGCTCCAATCTGCAGGACAACACCTACAGGCGCAACCTCAAGGAGTGCCGCCGTCTGGGGCTGCCCGTCGGCGTCTATCACTTCTTCTCTCCCACCGTGAGCGCACAGGAGCAGCTGGCCAACTTCCGCAACACGAGCGACCCTCGCGTGCAGTCGCTACTGCCCATTGTGGACATCGAATCGGTGCCGCAAATCAGGCGCGGACGACGCCGCTGGGAGACGGGCAACATACGCGAATGGCAAAACCGCCTGAGAGCCTTCGTCAAAGGCGTGGAGGAAATCTACGGCGTGAAGCCCCTGCTCTACACCTACACCAACTTCTACCACAAATACCTCATGGGGATTTTCCCCGACTACAAATACATCATTGCGTGCTACCAGAACGAGATGCCCAAGACGAAAGACGAGCTCGGCTTCATCATGTGGCAGTTCACCTCCAGCGGCAGCATCAGGGGCATCAAAGGACGCGTGGACCGCTCCAGGCTCATCGACCCCAACGACCTCAGAGACATAGAATACAGACGATGAAAAAGAATACAATAAGTGTGAACATTTTCTCCAGTAACGACCCCAACGGCATGAACTTCAGCCGCCGCCACGACGAGGGCGACATGCCCATCATCCTGGTGCCCGACGACGTGCCGTTTCCCGGCGTGCCGACCCACGTGCAGCTGAAGATGAAGGGCGCCATGAAGACCGCCAAGCTCTCGGAAAAGAAGCAGCTGACGGTGGCCCTCATCCCCGTGAAAAACAGCGTGGCCGAAGGGAACGAAGACCGCGAACTGGAGTATGAGGACGTGATGCACATGGGCGTTGCGGCCGTGGTGATCCACGTGATGACGATGCCCGACGGCACAGAGACGGCTTTCGTCAGTGCCACCAACCGTATCGGGCTCGACTCCATCATCTGGACCAAAGGTCTGGCCGAAGGTCATGTGACCAGTCTGACGGAAATCCCCGCAGACCACGACGACATGGAATACATGGTGACGACGCAGCAGATACGCTCCACCGTGAACGAGATCGGCGAGATGGACGACAAAGCCAACCCCGAGCTCATCGCCACGCTGCTCCGCCATCAGGAGCCCTCGCTGATGGTCAACTGCATCGCAGGTCAGTTCCCCTTCACGCAGGCCGAGAAGCTCGGCATGCTGGCCAAAGACACCGATGCGGAGCGCGCCACACGCCTGCTGCAGCTGCTCTCGCAGATGAAGAAGCTGCTGACCATACGCCGCAACGTGGAGCGCAAGACCAACTCCGACCTGTCCCGACAGCAGCGCGAATGGTTCATCAACCAGGAGATACGCAACCTGCAGACCGAGCTCGGCGAGAACGACGAAGTGAACCTCAAAGAGAGCGACATCCAGGAGATGACGCGCGAGGCCCGCAAGAAAGACTGGCCCTACACCATACAGATGGCCTTCGAGAAAGGTCTGCGCAAACTGCGCCGCATTCCCCCTCAGAGCAGCGACTACAACGTAGAATTGGGCTGGCTGCAGACGCTGCTCCGTCTGCCCTGGGACGAGTGCACCAAAGACCAGCTCGACATCAAGCGCGCCCGACGCATTCTCGACCGCGACCACTACGGCATGGAGAAGGTCAAGGAGCGCATCCTGGAGCATCTGGCCGTCTTGAAACTCAGGGGCGACATGAAGAGCCCCATCCTCTGCCTCTACGGTCCTCCGGGCGTCGGCAAGACCTCTCTGGGCAAGAGCATCGCCGAAGCCACAGGGCGTGCTTACGTGCGCGTTTCTCTGGGCGGACTGCATGACGAGGCCGAGATCCGAGGCCATCGCCGCACCTATGTCGGCGCCATGCCCGGACGCATCATCAAGGGTCTCGACAAGGCCGGCGTGAGCAATCCCGTCTTCGTGCTCGACGAGGTGGACAAGGTGAACAACGGCAGCTTCAACGGCGATCCCTCCAGCGCGCTGCTCGAGGTGCTCGACCCGGAGCAGAACAGCGCCTTCCACGACAACTACCTCGACCTGGACTACGACCTCTCGAAGGTGATGTTCATCGCTACGGCCAACGACGTGCAGAGCATTCCCGCTCCCCTCTTGGACCGCATGGAGCTCATCGAACTCTCGGGCTACACCACCGAGGAGAAAATCGAGATTGCCCAGCGTCATCTGGTGAAGAAGGAAAAGGAAGCCAACGGACTCGGCGACAATAAGGAACTGAAAATCAGTAAAGCTGCGATGGAGTACCTCATCGAGAACTACACCCGCGAGAGCGGCGTGAGAGGTCTGGAGAAAGCCATCGGCAGCCTGATGCGCAAATGCGCCGTGAAACTGGCCTCCGACGAGAAGATCGGCAAGATAGAAAAGCAGGACGTCACCGAAATGCTCGGCAAACCCAAATACACGAAGGAAATCTATCAGGGCAACGAACTGCCCGGCGTGGTGACGGGTCTGGCCTGGACGAGCGTCGGCGGCGTGATCCTCTTCATCGAGACCTCCATCTCAAAGGGCAAAGAAGGCAAGCTGACGCTCTCGGGCAATCTGGGCGACGTGATGAAGGAAAGTGCCGGACTGGCCCTCTCCTATATACGTGCGCACGCCGATGAGCTGGGGCTGAGCGAAGAAATCTTCGAGACGCACAACATACACATCCACGTGCCCGAAGGCGCCGTGCCCAAAGACGGCCCCTCGGCCGGCATCACGATGGCCACTTCGCTGGCTTCGGCCCTGACGGGAAGGCGCGTGCGCAAGAATCTGGCCATGACGGGCGAGATCACCCTCAGAGGCCGCGTGCTGCCCGTGGGCGGCATCCGCGAGAAGATCCTCGCCGCCAAGAGAGCCGGCATCAAGGAAATCATCCTCTGCAAGGAAAACGAGAAGGACATCCTGGAGATTCCGCAGGACTACCTCAAGGGCCTCTCCTTCCACTATGTGGAGACCGTGAGCGACGTGTTGGACTACGCTTTGCTGAAATGACATTCAAGGTAGAACACAGCGACGGGAATTCCTGGGCCAGAGCCGGGCGCATCTCCACCGATCACGGGGAGATAGAGACCCCCATCTTCATGCCCGTGGGCACAGTGGGCAGCGTGAAAGGCGTCTTGATGCGCGACCTCCGCGAAGAGGTGAATGCGCAGATCATTCTGGGCAACACCTATCACCTCTACCTGCGTCCCGGCACCGACATATTGGAAAAGGCCGGCGGACTGCATAAGTTCGGCACTTGGGACCGCCCCATACTGACCGACTCGGGCGGCTTTCAGGTGTTCTCCCTCACGGGCATCCGCAAACTGACCGAAGAGGGATGCACCTTCCAGAGCCACATCGACGGCAGCCGCCACATGTTCACTCCGGAGCGCGTGATGGACATCGAGCGCAGCATCGGCGCCGACATCATGATGGCGCTCGACGAATGCCCGCCCGGCACCAGCGACTACGCTTACGCCAAGAAGAGTCTGGGGCTGACGCACCGGTGGCTCGACCGCTGCTTCAAGCGCTTCAACGAGACGGAGCCCAAATACGGCTACAGCCAGAGCCTCTTCCCAATCGTGCAGGGCTGCACCTACAAGGATCTGCGTCAGGAAAGCGCACGCTTCATCGCCGACAAGGGCGCCGACGGCAACGCCATAGGCGGACTGGCTGTGGGTGAACCCACGGAAGTGATGTATGAGATGATCGAAGTGGTCAACGACATTCTGCCCAAAGACCGCCCGAGATACCTCATGGGTGTGGGCACGCCGCAAAACCTGCTGGAAGGCATCGCAAGAGGCGTGGACATGTTCGACTGCGTCATGCCGACGCGCAACGGACGCAACGCCATGCTCTTCACATGGCAGGGCACGATGAACATGCGCAACAAAAAATGGGCCGACGACTTCTCCGCCCTCGACCCCGAAGGCACCGCCTCGGTGGACCGCATCTACTCCCGGGCCTACATCCACCACCTCTTCAAGGCGCAGGAACTGATGGCCCTCGAGATCGCCTCGATACACAATCTGGCCTTCTATCTCGACGTGGTGAAGACGGCGCGCCGCCACATCATCGCCGGAGACTTCACCGAGTGGAAGCGCAGCGTCATCGAACAACTGGGACAACGGCTGTGAAGAAGCTTGACCTCTATATCATCAAAAAGTTTCTGGGCACGTACTTTTTCAGCATCGTGCTCATCATCAGCATCGCCGTCATCTTCGACTACAACGAGAACGTGGCCAAGTTCACAGAGAAGCACGCCCCCTGGGAGGCCATCATCTTCGACTACTACCTGAACTTCATTCCCTTCTACGCCAATCTCTTCTCGGGTCTGTTCGTCTTCCTCTCCGTCATCTTCTTCACCACCAAACTGGCCGACAACAGCGAAATCATCGCCATGCTGGCCGCCGGCGTGAGCTACCGAAGGCTCCTGAGGCCCTATATGATCAGCACCGTGATTATCGCCCTGCTGAGTTTCGTGCTGGGTGCGGAGATCATCCCCAGAGGCAACGTCAAACGCGTGGACTTCGAAAACACCTACAAGCGCAACCGCGTGCACAATGTGGCCACCTACGCCGAAAACGTGCAGCTGCAGGTGGCACCCGGCGTCATCACCTACATGCAGCATTTCGACGGACGCACCCACACGGGCTACAACTTCACGATGGACCAGTTCAAGGAAAAGAAACTCATCTGCCATCTCTCGGCCTCGAGCATCGCCTATGACACCATCGGCGACGTGCGCTTCATGTGGCATATGAAAAACGTGCAGATACGCGAGATGAAAGGCATGAGGGAACACATCACCCACTACGACCAGATGGACACCGTCATCACGATGGAGCCGCGCGACTTCCTCTTTGTGGCGCATCTGCAGGAGACGATGACCAACAGTCAGCTGCGCGAATACATCAACCGCCAGAAGATGAGAGGTTCGTCGGGGCTGGCCGGCTTCGAAGTGGAATATCAGAAACGCTTCGCAGCGCCCTTCTCGGCCTTCATCCTCGCCCTGATCGGTTTCGCCCTCTCGGCCAAGAAGAAAAAAGGCGGCATGGGTATGGGTCTCGGACTGGGCATCGGACTCTCGGCCGGATACATCCTGCTGCAGACCATTTCGTCAAGTTTCTCAACGGGGGCGGGCATGAACCCCATGCTGGCCGCCTGGATTCCCAATATCCTCTTCACATTCATCGCACTATGGCTGGTAAGAAAACTCTCCTGACGGCGGCACTCTGTCTCGGCATCACAGCCACTCAGGCACAAAATGTCTGGGACAGGCTCTTCATCGACGAGCACCGTCTCGACACGGCCGACACCCGCGTGTTGAAAGTCCGCGTGGACGCCACGGGCTTCTTCCACGACAACGAGTACAGCAGCAAGATGACCGACGGCTACACGCTGCCCGGAGCGCTGCTTTCGCCCCGTCTGACCTACAACCCCATCGACGAGATACACATCGAGCTGGGCGTGCACGCCCTCTGCTTCAACGGCGCCAACAAATATCCCAACTACGCCTATCACGACATCGGGATGTGGAAGGGTGACCAGTATCAGAGCGGATTTCACCTGCTGCCCTGGATCAGGCTGCAGGCGCAGCTCAAAGGCGTCAACATCATTCTGGGCGACCTCTACGGCGGACAGAACCACCGGCTCATCGAACCCATGTGGAACAGCGAGACCAATCTCTCGCAGGACCCCGAGATGGGCGTGCAGGTCAAGTGGGACTCGCGCCACATCCAGATGGACACCTGGCTCAACTGGCAAAGCTACATCTTCAAGCTGGAGCGCCATCAGGAAGCCTTCACCGTGGGCAGTGTGTGGCGTGTGCTCTTCGGCGACCACAGTAAACAGAAAGGACTGAAATGGTCGTTGCCCGTGCAGCTGCTCATTCAGCATCGGGGCGGAGAGCAGGACGACAAGTCGCTCAATCTCGGCGTGCAGACTCTGTGCAACGCCTCCATCGGCGCCGCCGTGAGAGGCCGCATCTGGGGTGCTGAACTGAATGTGCTCGGCAGCTATCAGCAGGCGGGACATCTGTGGCCCTTCCAGAGCGGAATGGCGCTGCATGCAGGCGGCGACGTGCGTCTGTGGGACCAGATGGCCGTCAAGGCCGGCTATTTCGGAGCGCCCAAACAGTTTGCCAACCTCTACGGCAGTCCCTTCTTCAGCACCGTCTCACTCCAGGACAACACCGCGATGGACGGCATGCACACCGTCTATGCCAAAGTCTCCTGGGACAAGACCTGGGCCAAAGCCTACACGCTCGGCGCCGCCCTGGATCTCTACCAGAGTTGGTACAAACACCCGGAAGGCAGTCGCAGCGAACTCAATTTCGACTTCGGCATCTACCTCAGGGTTTGCCCCGAGTTTGTCATCAAGTCGTGGAAAAAGAAATAAACCCGCTTCTCTCCTACTTCTCTGCCAGGAAACAGGTGGAGAGACCGAAGAGATAACGGTGAAACGACACACGTCGGAATCCGACTTTCTGCAGAAGCGCTTTCACCTCTTCCGCCTGCGGAAAAGCCGCCATCGATTCGGGCAGATATTCATAGGCCGAACGGTCGCGCGAAACAAGGCGTCCGACCAGCCGCATGATGACGCGAGAATAAATCCAGAAGCCCCAAGTCGCAGGCCAGCGTCGCGGCACCGAGAGCTCGAGAATCAGCAGATGACCTCCCGGCTCCAGCACGCGATGAAACTCTCGAAGTCCGTCTTCCAGAGATTCAAAATTTCTGACGCCGTAGGCACAGGCCACAACGTCGAACGAGGCATCCCCGTAAGTGAGATGCAGGCAATCCTGCTGCTCGAAACGGAGATCGGGCGCCTTCTCGCGGGCAATCTGCATCATGCCCTCCGAGAGGTCGCAACCCGTCACCTCCGCCTTGAGCGTGTCGCGCAGGAGAATGGAGAAATCGCCCGTGCCGCAACAGGCATCCAGCACTCTGCGGGGCCTGAAGGGCAAAAGACGACGGACAGCCTTACGCCTCCACCCCCGGTCGATACCCAGGGAGAGGAGGTGATTCAGGCGGTCGTAAGTGGGTGCGATGCGATCAAACATCGCTTTGTTGGTCAGCGGGTCGAGAGCCATTCGCTGACGTTCTTCTGTATGCGCTCTTCGATGTCGCCGGCTTCTTCGGCAGGCACGAACTTCTGTCCCGTGATGTGCTCGTAGAGCTCGATGTAGCGCTCGCTGACACTCTCGGCATATTCGTCCGTGATCTCGGGCATCACCTGTCCGGGCTGATTCATGAAGTTGTGCTCGATGAGCCACTGGCGGACAAACTCCTTGGAGAGCTGACGCTGTGCCTCACCCTTTTGGAACTTCTCCTCGTAGCCTTCCTTATAGAAATAGCGCGAAGAGTCGGGCGTATGGATCTCGTCGATGAGAATCACCTTGCCGTCGCGCTTGCCGAATTCGTATTTTGTGTCCACAAGGATGAGTCCCTTCTTGTCGGCAATCTCGCTGCCGCGCTGGAAGAGTGCACGCGTGTAGCGCTCCATCACTTCGTAGTCTTCGCGGGAAACGAGACCCTGACGGATGATTTCTTCCTTCGAGATGTTCTCGTCGTGACCCTCGTCGGCCTTGGTCGTCGGCGTGATGATAGGCTCGGGGAAACGCTCGTTCTCGCGCATGCCTTCAGGCAGTTTCACGCCGCAGAGCTCGCGACATCCGTTCTTGTATTCTCTCCAGGCGCTGCCGGTGAGATATCCGCGGATGATCATCTCCACACGGAAGCCTTCAGCCTTGAGACCCACTGTGACCATGGGATCGGGCGTAGCCAGCTTCCAGTTGGGCACGATGTCGGCGGTGGCGTCCAGGAAAGAGGCGGCTATCTGATTGAGCACCTGACCCTTGAAAGGAATGCCCTTGGGCAGGATGACATCGAAGGCGGAGATGCGGTCGGTGGCCACCATCACCATGAGGTCGTCGTTGATGTTGTACACGTCACGAACTTTACCGTGATAAACGCTCTTCTGACCGGGCAGAGAGAGATTAGTTTTTGTCAGTGCTTTCATATGCTTCAACAATTTTTGTTACGAGTTTATGGCGAACGATGTCGCTCTTGTTCATTCTCACGAAGCCCACGCCGTCGACCTGCCCCAGGATATCCAACGCTTCCACCAGGCCGCTCCGCACGCCTTTCGGCAGATCCACCTGAGAGGGATCGCCCGTGACGATCATGCGGCAGTTTTGGCCCATACGGGTGAGAAACATGCGCAGCTGTGCGGAGGTGGTGTTTTGCGCTTCGTCCAGGATGACGACGGCGTCGTTGAGCGTGCGGCCGCGCATGAAGGCCAGAGGCGCAATCTGCACGATGTTCTGCTCCATCATTTCACGCAGCTTCTGTGCGGGAATCATGTCCTCCAGCGCATCGTAGAGCGGCTGCAGATAGGGATCGATTTTCTCCCTCATGTCGCCGGGCAGAAAACCGAGCTTCTCCCCCGCCTCCACTGCCGGACGCGAGAGGATGATGCGACGGATGCTCTTTTCCTTATAAGCCTTCACGGCCAATGCGATGGAGAGATAGGTCTTACCGCTGCCGGCGGGGCCGGTGATGAAGGTCAGGTCGTGGTGCTGAAACGAAGCTACGATCTGTTTCTGATTGTCGCTTCGGGGGCTGATGGGCTTGCCGCCGACGCTGTAGAGAATGGCGCCTTTTGGGGTGTTCTCGCCCGCTTTCTCGCCGCGCGTAATCTTCACGATGTCCTCTTCTGTCAGCCGGTTGTAGGTCAGCGTGTGACGAATCAGACGCTGCAGATTGTCCTCAAAGGCCGACATCTCCACCTCGTCGCCCATGATGTGCAACACATCGTCTCTGGCCACAATACGCAGTTTCGGATACAGAGACTTCAGCAGACGCATGTTGCAGTTTCCTGCGCCGTAAAATATCTGCGGCGCAACGTCGTCCAGCGTCAGGTGTTTCTCAATCATGGCGTTGGGCGTTCATTTTCTCCGTATTCTCTTTGGCCATGCGCACATAGGCGCTCACATAGTCGTCCTGCAGGAACTTCTCGGGCGCGCCGAGCACGATGGCTTCTATCTCCGGCGTCATGATGGGGAACTCGTAGGCCGAGGTCATGATCATAAAGATGCCGGGACCGAGCACGTTGTTGTAGTTCGACTTGATGAAGCGCGCTACCAGGCGTTCGGAGATTTGCTGTATCTGAAGCGCTTCGGCATTGAGCAGGCGCACGATTTCGTCGTGGTCGTATCCGGCCATGATGAGCGCCGACTCTTTGTGCGGGATGTTGTGCATCAACTCGTCCACAACGCCTTTCTGCTTGACGAAGGAATAGAGCGAGTCGTTGAGCGGCGTGCCGCCGAGGCTTTGCTCCTCGTTGGTGAACTTCAGATGCACTTCGCCTTCTTCCAAAACAATGGGCATCAGGCTTTCGTTCTCCACAAAGAGATGGGCAAAGAGCGTGCTGTCGAGCGTGCCGGAGAATTCGAAGTGGCCGTGTTGCACGGTGGTGCTGTCCATATTGACCAGCTCCTCGTTGGCATAACGCTTGAGGTAGAGTTTGCGACCCTCCAGGGCGTCGATGCCGTTTTCTCCGATCACTTTATAGTGCGGACGACACCCTGCGAGCACCAGTGTCAGGACGAGCATCATCCACAGCGAAAGGGATTTCATCATATCCGACTGCATCTTTAAGGATTAACCACCACGAAGAGGTCTTCGTCGTCGCGGTGCATGAAATACTTCTCGCGAGCAAATTTCTCCAGCGATTTGGCGTCGGAGAGACCGTTCAGGTCACGTGTGTCTTTCTCGTAGCGCTTCCGATAGTTCTCTATCTCCTGCTTCAGATCCTGAATGGCCATGTTGCGCTGATGGCGGTGGAGCACGCTGTTTTCGTCCAGAAAGCCCACGACCAGCACAACGATGCTGACGACGAAATAATACTTATATCGTCCGATAAAATCCCAAATGCCGCTGATTTTGCGTATTTCTTTCTTCATATCAGGCACAAATGTACGAAAAAAAATGAGAGTTATCATTTAAGCGTCTGTTGTTTTTTGTAAAACTTTAATTTTTTTTGTACTTTTGCGTACGAAAATCAGAATCCGATTATGGAAGAATACATTGTTTCGGCCCTAAAGTACCGTCCGTTGACGTTCGACTCCGTCGTCGGGCAGCGCACGCTGACCGCCACGCTTAAGAACGCCGTCCGCTCGGGAAAACTGGCCCACGCTTATCTCTTCTGCGGTCCCCGCGGTGTGGGCAAGACCACCTGCGCCCGCATCTTTGCCAAAACCGTCAACTGCCTCTCGCCCGACGCCAACGGCGACCCCTGCGGCGAGTGTGAGAGCTGCAAGGCTTTCGCCGAAGGACGCAGCATGAGCATCCACGAGCTCGACGCCGCCTCCAACAACTCCGTCGACGACATCCGCGAACTTTGCCGCCAGGTGCAGATTCCGCCTCAGGTGGGCCGCTACAAGGTGTTCATCATCGACGAGGTGCACATGCTTTCGGCTTCGGCCTTCAACGCGTTCCTCAAGACGCTGGAGGAGCCGCCCTCGTATGTCATCTTCATCCTGGCCACCACGGAGAAGCACAAGATCCTGCCCACCATTCTGAGCCGTTGTCAGGTGTACGACTTTGCCCGCATGACGCTTCAGGGCACGGTGGACCATCTGAAATACATCAGCCAAAAGGAAGGCATCACGGCCGAGGACGAAGCCCTTCACCTCATTGCCCAGAAGGCCGACGGCGGCATGCGCGACGCGCTCTCCATCTACGACCAGATGGTGTCCTGCTGCGGCAACAACCTGACGCTGGAGGCCGTGAGCGATGCGCTGGGCGTGCTCTCCACCGACAGCTATTTCGAGATGGTGGACCATTTCATCAGCAAGGAGGTGCAGCCCTGCCTCGTCCTTCTCAACAACATCATCAACGAGGGTTACGAAGGCGGCAACTTCATGAACGGCCTCGCCTCCCATCTGCGCAATCTGCTGGTGGCACGCGACGCTTCCACCCTGCCCCTTCTGGACACTTCGGAGGGTTTGCGCGCCCGCTATCAGGAGCAGGCCGCCCGCTGCGACGTGAGGATGCTTTACAGGGCGCTGCGTCTGTGCAACGACTGCGACAATCAGTATCGCACCTCGCGCAACAAGCGCCTCTCTCTGGAGATCACACTCATCGAGTGCGCCCAGATTGACCCCGACGCCCCTGCAGGTGGGCTTCGGCCCACCAAGTTAGCCCCCTTCTTCACGCAGCCTGTGGCTGCCGCGAGAAAGCAGACTTCTGCCGCTGCTGCACCCCAAGAGCAGAACAAAACGCCGCACGTCGCCCCGGCAGCACCCGCTCAACCCGCTCCCGCCTCCCGTGTACGTCTCTCCTCGCTCGGTCCGAGCCTGAGGATGAACACCGCTCCCAAGACGGCTGCGCCTGTCGTTCAGACTGTGGAGGCGCCCGTACAGCAGGTGACGGCTCCCACAACCGCAACGCTCACCGACACCGATCTCATTCGCGTTTGGTCGGAGTTTGCCGGCACATTGCAACAGGAGGACAAAGCCATGTCGATGCGCATGCGCCGCATGACGCCCCAGGTTACGGGACCGGATTCCTTCACCGTCACCGTCTCCAACGAGCAGGTGAAGACCTACCTCCAGCAAATCTCCTCCCGACTCATGCGCTATCTGCGCCGCAGTCTGCTCTCGCCCAATCTGAAGATGGACATCAGCGTGGCCTCTTTCGAGACGGTGCAGCAGAGCATCTCCAAAAAGGAGATATACCAGAACTATCTCAACAAGAATCACTCTCTGAAGAGTCTGGTGGACGAATTCAAACTTATTGTGGAATAAATGCATCTGCTCTGGAAACTTCTTCGCCGCCACCTCTCGCCGGGACAGCTTGCCGGCTTCGCTCTGGCCAACTTTTTGGGCATGATGATCGTGCTCCTCTCGGTGCAGTTCTATCAGGATCTGGCGCCCGCTTTTGCCGGCGACGACGGTCCTCTGCCTCCGGACTATCTGATGGTGTCCAAGCGTGTGGGCGCTTTCTCGTCGGCCTCGCTGGAGTTCACGGCAGCAGAGCAGGAAGAACTCTCCCGCCAGCCTTTCGTCAAGAGTCTGGGCGCTTTCTCCGCCTCGCGCTATCGTGTGAAATGTCGTGTGGGCATGCAGGACATCCGCTTCTCCTCTGACATGTTTTTCGAGAGCGTGCCCGACCGCTTTGTCGATGTCGACGCCCGCGTGTGGCAGTGGCATGAGGGCGAGCCCGTCCCCATCGTGTTGCCCAAATCCTATCTGGCGGTCTACAACTTCGGCTTTGCCCAGAGCCACCGTCTGCCCAAGATCGGCGAAGGACTTCTCGGGATGCTCGATGTGGATGTCGAGCTCATCGGCGAAGGCCGTCACGACATCCTTCCGGCCCGTCTCACGGGCTTTTCTTCCCGCCTGAACACCATCCTTGTACCCTCGTCGTTTCTCGAGTGGAGCAACGCCGTCTATGCGCCTTCCTCTGAATCGGAGAAGCCTTCCCGCCTGATTCTCCAGGTGGTGAATCCCGCCGACGAGCGTCTCGTGAGCTACATGAAGCAGAAGGGCTACGACATCGACGAGGACAAGCTGCAGGCGGGCAAGACGATGTATTTCCTCAAGCTCGTCGTCGCCATTGTGCTGGCCGTCGGGCTGCTCATTTCGGCCTTGAGCTTCTACGTCTTGATGCTGAGCATCTTCCTATTGGTGCAGAAGAATCAGGAGAAGCTCCAGTCGCTCTTGCTCATCGGCTACAGTGTGAGCCGTGTGGCGCTGCCTTATCAGTGTCTCACGCTGGGCGTCAACCTTCTGGTGTTCCTCTGCGCGCTCGCAGCGACGCTCTTCGTGCGCGGCCTCTATCTGGAGCGTCTCTGGCGCATGTTCCCCACCATGCAGGAGGGATCGCTCTGGCTTATGCTCTCCTTCGGCATCGCTTTGCTCGTTCTGGTCAGCGTGCTCAACATTCTGGCCGTTTACCGTAAAGTCAAACAAGTATGGAGACACTCCTGAGCCTGTATCAAGATTTGTTCGGGCACGCTCCCGCCCGCACGGAGCCCATTCAGGGCAGCGGCAGCAACCGGGCCTACTACCGTTTCTTCGAACCTGACGGCCGCTGCACGATTGCCTGTCGGGGCACCGCCGTTCGCGAGAACGACAGCTTTCTCGCCCTCTCGCGCCATTTCGCCCAGTGCGGACTGCCCGTACCCCGTGTGCTGGCCGTCTCGCCCGACCATACGGCTTATCTCCAGGAGAGTGTCGGCTCGCGCAGCCTCTTCGACGCGCTGAAGGAAGGGCGTCAGAAGGGCGGACGCTACAGCGAAGAAGAGCAGCAGCTCATGGAGCGCACGCTGCGCCTTTTGCCCCACGTGCAGGTGGAGGGCGCACGCGGTTTGGATTTCTCCGTCTGCTATCCCGCTCCGGAGCTCGACCGCACGGGCATCCTCTTCGACCTCAACTATTTCAAATACTGCTTCCTGAAGACCTCTTCGGTGGAGTTTGACGAATATCTCCTCGAGGCCGACTTCCAGGCTTTCGCCACAGATTTGCTTTCCGCAGAGGATGCTTTATCCTCCCTCACGGCGTTTCTCTACCGCGACTTCCAGGCGCGCAACATCATGCTCGACGACGGGGGCAATCTGCATCTCATCGACTATCAGGGCGGCCGCAAAGGTCCTCTCCCTTACGATGTGGTGAGTTTCCTCTGGCAGGCCTCTTCGCTCTTTCCCGACGAAGTGCGTCAGCGCTGCATCGGGGCCTATCTCGACGAGCTCGCGCCGCTCACATCGCTCTCGCGCGACGAGGTGACGGACTCCTTCATGCGCCGTCTGCCGCTCTTCGTGCTCTTCCGCCAGCTTCAGGTGTTGGGCGCTTACGGCTTCCGCGGACGCTACGAGCGCAAGCAGCATTTCCTCGACTCCATCCCCGCCGCTCTCGACAACCTGCGGCAGATTCTCCCCCAATGCCCTTATCCCTACCTGCATGATACGTGTTTACAGTTTTTCCTTTAAGAAAGGCATCCCCGAAGACACCAGCGGCAACGGCGGCGGCTACGTGTTCGACTGTCGCGGCACCCACAATCCCGGCCGCTACGACGAATACAAATCCCTCACCGGCCTGGACGAACCCGTGATCCGTTTCCTCGAGGAAAACGGTGAGATTCTCACCTTCCTCGACCACGTTTACGCTTTGGCCGACGTGCATCTGGCGCGCTACATCGAGCGCGGCTTTGAGGATCTGATGTTCTCTTTCGGCTGCACGGGCGGACAGCACCGCAGCGTCTACTGTGCGGAGCATCTGGCCCGTCATCTCAACGAAAAATTCGGCGTTGCCGTGCAGCTCTGCCACCGCGAACGGGGCATCACGCGCCTGCTTCCAGCTCGCGGATAAACCGCTCCGCCTCCGAGAGCGTCTCCAACTTGCCCACGTCCATCAGTCGCAGCCCTTCCTCCTTCACGCCCTTCACCTTCATCTCGCCGGCCAGGCGCAGATAGAAGTCGATGATGCCGAACTTCTCGGGAAATTCGTCCATCAGCGGAAACGCCTCCGAGCTGATTTGGTGTATGCCGCTGAAGGCCAGTTTCCGGAGATGCCCTTCGGGCAGACGTCCTTCGCGCCCGATGCCCTTCACCTCGCCGGTCTTCACGTTGGTCCACCCTTTGAGGTTCATGTCGTCGTCGAAAAGCAGATAGCGCGTCGTCTCCCGCTCCGACACCATCAGCGTGGCCGCAGCACCTTCGCCTTTGGCCCAGAAGTCTTTGAGGTCGGCGTTGGAGAGAATGTCGCAGTTGTGCACGAGGATGCGGCCTTCGCCCAGCAGGGGGCGGGCTTTGCGTATGCCGCCTCCGGTCTCGAGCAATTGCTGACGCTCGTCGCTGAAGCGGATGTTGAGGCCTTCCGTCGGATGCGCCGCCACCCATTCTTCTATCATGTCGGCAAAGTGGTGCACGTTGACGACGATGTCCGTCGCTCCGGCCTTACGGAGTTTTTCCAACTGGTGCTGCAGCAGGGGCTTTCCGGCCACTTCCACCAGCGCCTTGGGCATACGGTCCGTGAGGGGCTTGAGTCTGGTGCCGAGCCCTGCGGCAAAGATCATCGCCTTCATCGCTCGTAGCTGAAGAGACGTTCTTCGGCGAGTTTTTCCCACTTGGTGTCGGGCCGTCCCCAGTTGGCGTAGGGGTGAATGGAGATGCCGCCGCGCGGCGTGAAGAATCCCGTCACTTCGATGTATTTGGGGTTCATCAGCCCGATGAGGTCCTTCATGATGGTGTTCACGCAGTCCTCATGGAAGTCGCCGTGATTGCGGAAAGAGAAGAGGTAGAGCTTCAGACTCTTCGACTCCACCATACGCTCTCCGGGGATGTACGAGATGCGTATCTCAGCGTAGTCGGGCTGTCCGGTGATGGGACACAGCGTGGTGAATTCTCCGGCGTTGAGCCTCACCCAGTAGTCGTTCTCCGGATGCAGGTTTTCGAAGGTCTCCAGCACGCCCGGATCGTAGTCCTGACTGTAGGCCACTTTCTTGCCCAACGACTTCAAGTGCTCTTTTTCCTTATCTCTTGTTTTCATTTAGTGCTTATATGTTATGTGTTAGAGTTTCAATATCTTATCGTAATCCATTTAGATATGTT
>JAEEGH010008253.1_pt1 | contig 24691 bp, 23 predicted proteins | sample 9134181 | NCBI WGS metagenome assembly JAEEGH01 (sample SAMN16246544, study PRJNA631951) | gut metagenome | biome: gut microbiome; feature: rumen; material: DP-attached | host: Bos | place: Iran: Karaj | collected 2018-10
CTGTTTATACGTAAGAACCTCACACCAACGGCTCTCTCTCTGAAACGCTTACGCAGTTACTATTCCTCTTCAACGTCGTATTATTTAAAGTTGATTTTATTAACATTTAGAAAGATTGTCAAGTGGACAACCTATTCCTCAGTGTTTCTCTTAAATGGTGTATCTTTTGATTATCTCAATCATTTCTGCAGGTGTTACTATAAAATCCTTTATTGGATAATGTTTTTGATTTCCTGTAACAAGATATGAATCATCATCTCGTGTTTCCATCGCAACTTCATAAAAAATCAAATCATCCATATCAATCAATATTTCACCTGTGGGTTTTGGAAATATCTCAACGCCATATTTTTCAATCATATTTAAAACATTCATTATTTTTTCTTCACTGAACTTAAACTTTTTTCTGTGAAGTACATCAGAATATTCTTCAATAATATCTTTATGATACAGTGGTGTAATAATTCCACCGACGATTGCATTAAAAATCTTAACTGTCGCAGAATCTTCATTTTTACTCAGAAGTGCAGAGATAAAAACGTTTGTATCAATTACTGCATATATCATATTACTTGTGACCCTTCTTACGTTCCAATCTTGCTTCTGCTATTTCTGAATTAATCTCTTCCAATGACATTTCAGGAAGATCCTCCGCCTCATTACGAAGTGCATAAAATGCATCTTTAAAATCTTCTCTCTTCGATTCCTGTAATCTTACATCAAAGGGAAGTCCTTTTACCTGCTTACTTTTTTTTAGAAATATTCTGAAAGCAGTAGGTAAATCCAGGCCTAACTCTTCATAAATTCTTGCAACTTCTTGTTTTAACTCTTTATCTGCTCTAAATTGAATTAATACTTGCTCCGACATATTTACTCCTTAATAGCACATAGAAACGCATACATTATTCATACAATCTTAATACTTTTGTACTTTAATTATATATGTTTTAGTAAACTTTTTGTAGTATTTTCCTCAAAAAGTTCCCTAAAATTTAAATAAAAAAGAGTCGACTCTTTTTTCACTCCTACTATTTCTTTCCAATCAGCTGTTTAGCATAGTCTAATGCAATTTGTGACTTACACTCGTAGTCAGGCTTAATTGGTTCGTCACATTTACTTTGATCGATTCTATGCCATTTTTTATAGGAAACACTAAAAGCCAATTTCGAATTTGGCACCGTAAACGAAAGAACGTCTCCGTATGCTTCCGGCATATTACCTGAAGACTCTCCTACTACTGTTCCAAGATTATTATCTTTAAAAAACATAGCAAAATCCATAGCGGAACTAAATGTAAATACGTCCGTCAGGATAAATACCTTTCCGTCATAGGCATTTTCTTTTTTCTCAACAGTATAATAATAGGGTTCATTATGAATCAAAAAATTTCCATAACGAACATCCCCTGACAATCCCATGTATCCATCAATATTAAGATGGCTTAAGAATTCATTTGCAACGTAGGAATATCCACCACCGTTTCCACGTAGATCAACGATTACATTTTCTATATCCGCGCTGTCAACTTTATCAAAAAATTCATTGACCGTGTTCACATACAAATCGTTATAATCACATTCTTTTAAAGTAAATATCGCGAGATTATCCTTTTCTTCTATCTCGTAGTTGACCCACTCGCTTTCTTCAACGTCATTATTTGCCACATTCTCATATGGTACAAAAGAATAATGATACTCTTTTTCACCTGAATCAGTCACATATTTAAACGTAACCCCATCGGAAGTGTCAACTCCAAGCCAATTAAGGTACAGTTCTTGTTTTATATATTCACCAAATACTGCTTGCGCAAATTCCACGCGTTCATACTGAAAAAGATTTAAAAAGGACTCAAGTATTTTTTCTGTAGGTTCGCCATTTATGGTAATCGGATTACCATATTCATTTATTTGGCTGAAATCATCTATATATTTTTTGTTGTCTGAATAGCAATTTACCCTTGAATGACCATCATATAGTTGATTCATGATTCTCGAAAGAATCTGCCATTCTTCCAAAACAGTATAGCTATTCTTTTCATCATCATTTATCATTTTTCTCTCATCTGAATATTTCGCTTCGACTGCATCTACGCGCTTGTTTTCCTCCTCTAGCCAAGCCGGATGACGTCCTCTAAGCTTTCCGATTACATAATCAATATCCTTTAATACCTGTTTTTTGGTAAGCTCTGTTTCCAGTGGCAAAGTGGTAACATATTCATTTGTAGTTTCTCGATAGGGATTTATTAGAAGTTGATAGATTGAATATACTGAAATTATAACAAAAACAATTATTACTACTGCAAGTTTAAACCATCTCGGAAGTCGCTTCATTTTTATAATTGCCCCTTATTATTTCATTTTTGCAATATTATATCATAGAATTTTTTTATAATATAAAAAAAGACCGGTGGGTCCGGTCTTTTCCGCAGGATTGCTCCTGCTGTAGAGGTTTTATAAAGGAAATACGTTATGGCGAACGTAAATCGGCAAATTCATTTGTCCTCAGCGATTAAGCTCGCTTGTAGGACCTCCGGCATTATGATTTCTGATGATGCCGTCAATCTCTTTGAGATCGCTTGCGGGAAGGTCTCCCGGAATAGTATTCTTGACACTTGAGGTTGCATTACCGTATTCAAGCGCCTTCTGAACATCATCGTACTTAAGCATTCCGTATAATACACCGGATACATAAGCATCGCCGGAACCAATCCTGTCTATTACATCTATATCCGCATATGGCGCCTCGGTATAAAACCGGTCGTTCTTGGCGTCATATATGGTAGACGTAAAGTTGTGCTTTCTGGGGCTGATAACCTGTCGTTGCGTTGTGCAGACAACTTCGACAGGGTATTCCTCAGTATAGCTCTTCATTATATCGAAGAGCTCGCCATCTTTCTGCATCATGCGTCGGGATGTTTCCTCCGACACAAAAAGAATATTTACATAAGGGAGGATCTTCTTTATTGCAGTTCTGGCGTCTTCTTCACTCCAAAGGTTGGCACGGTAATTGCAATCAAATGATACCTTGGCGCCACCCTCTTTGAATCTCTTTATCATCTCTGTTGCAACTTCACAAGTGTTCTTGTTAAGTGCAAGTGAAATTCCGCTTGTATGGAACATCCTCGTAGATGTATACACACTCTCAGGAATCTCTGACAAAGAAATCCTTGTAATTGAAGAATTCATTCTGTCGTAGACTATGGATGGTTTTCGTGGTGCAGCACCATTTTCGTAGTAATAAATTCCAAGCCTTGCTTCCGGTGACTCATCATAGATAAGATAGTCATCAGATACGCCCTCAAAACGAATTCGGTTCTTAATAAAAGTTCCGAGAGCATTCTGTGGAAGTCTTGAAATAACTCCTGTGCGGAGTCCCAAAAGCGCCACGCCCGATGCAACATTGAGTTCCGAGCCGCCGGCTCTTTTATCAAAGACATCTCCACGTGTCATTCGCTCATAATTTGGCGGAGAAAGACGAAGCATTATTTCTCCAAAAGTTAAAAGATCAAATCTTTCGTCTCCCATAGCTGCCTCCTCATAGCTTTATTAGCTTTTGCATTCAATAAGTACTGCTCACGTTAATTATATTATATCAAAAAGTTTTATATTGTAAGTGCTTACATTGTGGCGAACATTGCAAAAGTTGCACTGCTTTTTTCGATTTTTTGTACATATATGAACTATTACATTCTTGATCTGTCTCTGTCATTATACTTGGAAAGTACCGTTTTTCCTGACTTTAGCGTCTCTTTCATATCAATAACTCTCTGATTTGAAGAGCCTCTGAATCTGAGCATGAGATCTTTTTTATTAAGTTCAAACTCTCCATCTACAAGTATATCTGTCATTGAAAGTATCGCATCGGTATCTTCACCGTGGCATCTCTTGTTTGATGCGTCTGTAAGCTCTTCCAACGTATATCCGGAATAAATCCAGATTGTTGCTCTGGGAACTTCTTTTTTTATACGCTCAAGAAGCGGCCTTATCTCCTTCTGATTTACTATTTCCATCGGTTCTCCGCCGAGAATTGTAAGACCGTCAATATAGCTTGGTTTAAGGGATTCTACTATCTCATCCTCAACTTCTTTGGTGTATTTTTGTCCGTAATTGAAATCCCAGGTCATTTCATTAAAACAGCCCTTGCAGTGATGCGTACATCCGCTTACAAAAAGAGCTGTCCTGCATCCTATCCCGTTTGCCACATCGGCATAATATATCTGTCCGTAATTCATTTTTCGCCTTTCCAAAAACTTATAGTTTTTATGGTGAAATAAAAGCCGGGAGGTATATCCCGGCTTTTACTTAGTAGGTTTATTCAGTAACCGATCAAAGCTTGGGTGTCGCCATATGGAGCACTCTTTCTTTGATCTCCTGTGTGCGTCCCTGGTTCCAGAACTGTGTTCCGATATAACCACAGGTACGTCTTGCTACATTCATCTTGTTCTGATCTCTGTTGCCACAATTAGGGCATTCCCAAATAAGCTTACCATCTGTATCTGTAACAATCTTGATCTCCCCATCATAACCGCAGCATTGGCAGTAATCTGATTTGGTGTTGAGCTCAGCGTACATGATGTTTTCATATATATATTTCATTACTGAAATAACCGCTTCAATATTGCTATTCATATCAGGTACTTCTACATAACTTATAGCTCCGCCCGGTGAAAGTGCCTGGAATTCGGATTCAAATTTAAGCTTTGTAAATGCATCAATCTGCTCAGTAACATGAACATGATAGCTGTTTGTAATATAGTTTTTGTCTGTTACGTCAGGAATGATTCCGAAACGCTTCTGCAGACATTTTGCAAATTTATATGTTGTTGACTCAAGCGGTGTTCCGTAAAGGCTGAATGCAATATTTGTCTCAGCTCTCCACTTTGCACACTTATCATTGAGGAACTGCATTACTTTTATAGCGAAGTCTTTTCCCTTTGCATCTGTGTGGGAAACGCCCTTCATATATCTTGTACATTCGCAAAGTCCGGCATAACCGAGTGATATTGTTGAGTAGTTACCAAAAAGGAGATTGTCGATTGTCTCACCTTTCTGTAATCTTGCAAGTGCACCGTTCTGCCAGAGAATGGGAGCTACGTCTGAAGGTGTACCAAGAAGTCTCTCATGTCTGCACATAAGCGCTCTCTTACATAGTTCGGTTCTCTCTTCCATTATCTCCCAGAACTTATCTTCGTCCTTATTGGAAGTACATGCCACGTCTACGAGATTGATCGTAACAACGCCCTGATTGAATCTTCCGTAATATTTATGGTCTCCCTCTTTGTAATTCTTCGCATGAGCTTTGTTGCCCTTGTTGCAGAATCCCTCGGGAACGTTCTCATTGTCAGGTGTAAGGAAACTTCTGCATCCCATGCAAGGATAAACGTCTCCACCCTTGAGCTCTTTCATCTTCTTTGCTGAGATGTAATCGGGAACAAGTCTCTTTGCTGTACACTTAGCGGCAAGTTCAGTCAGATACCAGTATTTGGAATCTTCATGAATATTGTCTTCGTCAAGTACGTATATAAGCTTAGGGAAAGCAGGTGTTATAAGCTGTCCCTTTTCGTTCTTAACTCCTGTGATACGCTGCTTGAGCATTTCCTCGATGACCATGGCAAGGTCTTCTCTTGTCTGTCCTTCGGGAACTTCGTCAAGGTACATATATACTGTTATGAAAGGAGCCTGTCCGTTTGTGGTCATAAGTGTGATGACCTGATACTGGATTACCTGACATCCTCTCTCTACTTCTTTTTTTACACGCATCTCTGCGATGTCATTTACCTGTTTCTTGTTGATCTTCATTCCTGCTGTCTCGAATTCGAGAGCAACTTCCTTACGGAATTTCTGTCTGCTGACATCAACAAAAGGTACAAGATGTGAAAGTGTGATACTCTGTCCGCCGTACTGTGAGCTTGCGATCTGCGCAATTGCCTGTGTAGCAATGTTACATGCTGTTGAAAAGCTCTTTGGACGCTCTATCATTGTTTCTGAAATAACTGTTCCGTTCTGAAGCATATCCTCCAGATTTACGAGGCAACAGTTATGCATATGCTGTGCGAAATAGTCAGAATCATGGAAGTGGATAAGTCCTGCCTCGTGTGCTCTTACTACGTCTTCGGGCAAAAGAAATCTCTTTGTGATATCTTTGCTGACCTCACCTGCCATGTAATCTCTCTGTACGCTGTTTACTGTAGGATTCTTATTTGAGTTTTCCTGCTTAACTTCCTCATTGTTGCACTCAATAAGAGACATGATCTGTTCATCCGTCGTATTGGACTTTCTTACAAGAGCATGTTTATAGCGGTATGTAATGTATTTTCTGGCAACCTCGTACTTGCCTGATTTCATGAGTCCATCCTCAACCATATCCTGGATTTCCTCAACGCTTGCTGCACGAGTAAGAGATGCGCACTGGTTCTCCACACTTCTTTCGATGTCGCTGATCTGGCCTGCGGTCAATTTCTTTTCATCTGTAACTTCGTTGTTTGCCTTCTCTATAGCCGCAATGATCTTATTGCCATCAAACGCAACTTCTTTACCGCTTCTCTTAATGATCTTCATAAGAACCCCCTTCTTTTATTTTACAAAAAAATGTTTTTTCGCAATCACGATATTTTTTAGCCGAATAACAACATATTGTGGTCGCATAACTATGATAATACTTTATATAGTAAAATACAAGAAGGATAATTATTATTTTTTTCTTACAAATTCTAACCGATTATGTAGTATTCTCAGACGTTCAAGCTCTGTCTCACCTGTTATCGGTTTTCCGGAGTAAAAATAATCTGTTTTCGATTTCTCCAACATCTTGTGTATATCATTAAATTCAACCACATCATCGGGAGCTTCGGACAACTTTAGTCCGAGAACCTCCGCTAAGTGTTTCACTGTGCCGTGATTTCCGTCGATAAGAAGTGTCTCTTCCCCAAAAATCTGTCTGTACGCAGGTTTGAAATAGTTAAAGTGTGTACATCCAAGCACAAGTGCACAATATTCTTCCATATTATAAGGTTCGAACTGCTTCTTTATATAATTAAGAACTTCGTCCGAATCAAATTCTGCTCTCTCGGCAAACTCTACGAGTCTCGGCATTGGAAGAAGGTCTACTCTGTGATGTTCGTCAACTCTGTGAAGCAGATCTTTTAGCTTGTCTTCTCTGATGGTCACAGGTGTTGCGATGACCATAATGCGCTTCTTATCAGTTCCCTCGACAGCGGGTTTTACTGCAGGTTCCATTCCGAGAATCGGGATGTTGTATCTTTTTCTCAATTCTTTTATGGCAACACTGGTCGCGGTATTACAGGCAACAACTATTGCATCAACTCCCTTATCAAGCAAAAACTCCGTGATGCCGATCGAATACTCAAGGATCTGCTCCGGGGTTTTTAATCCATACGGTACGTGTTCTGTGTCTGCATAAAATATGTAATTTTGCTCCGGAAGATAATGATAAGCTTCGTGAAGTACGGAAAGCCCACCTATTCCGGAATCAAAAATACCGATCTTCATTTTTGATTTCCTCTATATATGCTATACTTTACTTATGAATGATAAAAAAATTGACGAACTTCAGAAATTGTACGACAATTCAAAAGTCGGTGCCTTAGTTCAGGAGATTTGCGAGTATTACGCAACAAGAGATGACTATGAAGACAACTCCTATCAGGAGGAAATTGAGCCTCATGAAGTAGTTGAGTCTGTTTATATTCTCTTTTGTTTACAGAGCAGAGAGCAGATACTCGATGAATTTTCTCTTATTCAGAAGAAATATCCATCGTTATATACCTGCGTCAGTGCCCTTTATAACAATCTTCTGGTAAATATGGATTATCGCCGGCTTGAGACTTGTTCTGCCCAAAAAATCGCAGAATATGCCGGGGATATATCTTCCGATGAAGTTCTCTCACAAGCTGATTCTTTTTCACGCTCGGAAAGTTCTCTTTCGGAAGCAATGGATAAATTCTATTCCTGGCTTCACTCAAGGATTAACGCTTAAATAATCCATGGATGCGTACACTGCCTTACCTTTGTAATTGATAAGTGCCCACGATCCGTCATTACTTACTGCAATTCTCTTAAGTTCATCTCCTTCTTTTGCCTTAGTAACAATATCACTGCTCGTACTCGGTGAAGATCTGAGATTCAAGAATTCATAGTTTACGACTACTTTATCATTAGTCTCATCATATCCTTCAGGGATATCAATATCACCTTTTCCTTCTTCGTCATCTTTATCATCGTCGCCATCCTTTTGGGACTCTGTTGATGTCTTTTCAGAATCAGGTGAAGCTACCTTATCAATGAACTTCGCCTTTACAATGAACACAAGAAACATAAGGATCAGTAATCCTGTGACAACAGATGCGATTCTGATCATAAGGAGCTTGGTCTGCTCATCAATTCCGTTGTCATCATCGTAATTATCATAATCCTCATCGTAATCTTCTTCGTAGTAATCTCTTCCACGACGACGATAACGATCATCGTCACGATAATCATCTCTATCATCACGGCGTCTGGGACGATCGTCTCTTCTTGGCATGTACTCATCGTCACGACGTCTGGGACGTTCATCTCTTCTTGGTGCATAATCGTCATCACGATATCTTGGACGACCTTCGTCTCTTCTAGGCGGGTACGCGTCATCTCGACGCATAGGTCTCTCGCCATCCCTTCTTGGCGGGTATCCATCATCTCGGCGCATAGAACGTTCCTCATCTCTTCTCGGCGGGTATCCATCATCACGACGCATAGGACGCTCATCGTCTCTTCTCGGTGGGTATCCATCATCACGACGCATAGGACGCTCGTCATCTCTTCTTGGCGGATATCCTTCACCACGGCGCATAGGACGCTCATCGTCTCTTCTCGGTGGATATCCATCGTCACGGCGCATAGGGCGTTCGTCGTCTCTTCTCGGGTTTCGACCGTCGCTGCGATTATCTACGCGCTCTCTTCTCTGCATATCAGGATTTACAGTTTGCCCATTCTGTTGCTCTCTCTGGCGGAAATATGCTTCACGCTCATCTTCATTGAAAAAATTATAGGGATCGGCTATTTCTATATCGCCCAGCTCCTCTTGTTCGCTATTCGAAGCTTTGTCGCTTACAGGCCTGTCCTGAGTCACGTTACGGCTCTGGTCCTGTGGTTGCGACTGTGGCTGCGACTGACTTTGTACCTGACTACTGTTACGGTCGTCATTATCCTGATGACTGTCAGGATCAGAATAATCTGCATAATCTCTCTGATCATCATAGTCATGGTGATCATCTTCCTGATCGGTATAATCGCGGTGATCATACTCATCATCAGCATAATCCTGATCGTCATAGCCATGGTCATCATAGGGATGATTGTCATAATCATGCATGTCTTCATACATATCACCCGTATCATATCTCTCATCCGGATCATATGTATCGTAGTCATCTCTCTTCCTATAATTTTCAAAGTTTGTAATCTTATTTGGCAAAACCTTAATCTCCTCTTTAAAAAGGTGCTGACTGTTAAGCCAGCACTTTATCGATTATAGACTGTAATTTTGTCTTGTTCTGAGCTCCTATTGCTGTCTCAGTCAACTCTCCATTCTTAAACACAGCGAACATCGGAATGGACATTACATTATACTTCTGAGCTATGTCGGGTGCCTGGTCAACATTTATCTTTCCGACCTTAAGCTCACCTTCGTATTCCTCTGCAAGTTCGTCGATAACAGGTGACATCATCTTACATGGTCCGCACCAGTCTGCTGCAAAATCAACAAGTACCGGCAACTTACTTTTTAGAACTTCTTCTTCAAAATTCTGACTGTTCAACGTGTAGTCCATAGGTTAGTCCCCCTTTCTGCTGATAACGTACTTAAATATTGGATTTCCGAGTGACGAAAACTTCTCTTCATATTCAGTCATTACATTTCCTTCATTCATGACTTCATCATTATGAAGGTCATATGTAATGGCATCAATATTCCATCCTGCAGGTTCGACCTCATCACGGGCAAATGTGAAAAGTCCTTCGTTGTCCGTCTTAAATTCCACAACGCCGTCTTTTTTTAATATTTTATCATATCGCTTCAGAAACTCGCGCGAAGGAAGTCGTCTCTTGGCGTGTCTGTCCTTCGGCCACGGATCTGAAAAATTCAAATATATTTTTCCTACTTCGGATTCATCAAATACTTCCGTAATATCTTCCGCATCCATTCTGATAAAGATGACGTTTGGAAGTTGGAGTTCTTCCTGCTTTTGTATCGCACGAAGAAGCACGCTTGAATATTTTTCTATTCCTACATAATTAATATCGGGATGGAGCGCTGCCATATCCATTATGAAACGTCCCTTACCCATACCTATCTCTATATGGATCTCATTATCGTTTCCAAATATCTCTTTTTTCCAAAGTCCTTTTTTCTGCTCAGGGTCCTTAACAGTGTACTTACTCTCGGCAATAACTTCTCTTGAACCCGCAATATTACGTAATCGCATTTTTTAAATTCCACCTATCCTTTATAAAGAATTTTACAACATTTGCCCTTGAATGGGAAGTATTGTATTATTTACATACTATGAACTTTTCTGCAGACATTAATCACAAAAATAGAATAAGACATCTGGCTGCTTCAATTTCCTTATTATTAGCAGCATCTTTTTTATCAGAGCTTCCTATTGAAGCCCGCCAGGTACAAGATTGGCCCGAAGGACCTTCTATATCGGCGGAAGCTGCCATTGTTATGGATGCGAATACGAAGACTATTCTCTATTCCAAAAATATGGATGAGAAACTCTATCCCGCAAGTACGACCAAAATAATGACGTGTCTTCTTGCTGTTGAAAATGCCAAGTTGGATGAGCAGATTGTTTTCTCTCACGATGCGGTCTTTAGTGTTCCAAATGACGGATCGAGTATAGGAATGGATGAAGGCGAATCTATTTCTCTTGAGCAGGCTCTTTTTGGAATAATGGTCGGAAGTGCAAACGAAGTTGCCAATGCTCTTGCGGAACATATAAGCGGAAGTGTATCCAAATATGTTGACCGTATGAACGAAAGGGCAAAAGAACTCGGATGTCAGAATACTCATTTCGTTAATACCAACGGTCTCCATGATCCGGAGCATTATACAAGCGCACATGATCTTGCTCTTATAGCTACAGAATATTTTAGCAACGATCTCTTATGTAAAGTCGGAAACACACCAACATATCATTTTACTCCGACAGCATCTCAGCCTGATGATTTTTATCTGCACAATAAGCACAAGCTGATAAACGGAGAAATAAAATATGATGGTATTGTAGGCGGTAAGACAGGTTATACCGCACAAGCAAATGAGACTCTTGTTACATGTGCGGAAAGAGACGGCATGAAACTTATCTGTGTCGTATTAAAAGATGACTCTCCCGAGCAGTTCAATGATACCGTTACACTTTTTAATTATGGCTTTAATAATTTCCGTGCGGAAAAAGTTGCAGAGAGTGACCAAAGATATATGCCGGATGATTCTCTTTTCTTTGAGTCCGATAATGATGTGTTTGGAAAGTCGGGAACGATCTTAAATCTTAATCCCAATGATTATATTGTGCTTCCCGTCAACGCATCGATTGATGATACAGAATATGAAATCTCTTATGATATTACTCCTGAGGAAAAGAGCAAAACAAGTAATGCACTTGCAAAGGTTATTTATAAGTATAACGGAACCACGATTGGAAGCGCTCTTGTATGTTACTTTGAGCAAGAAGGAACTCCTTCTCAGTTGGCCAATGCATATCATTCAATTTTTATCAACGTGAAGATACTGTTTTTGATCGCAGGAATCTTTGTTGTTCTTATGACTCTGATAGCATCTGTTTCAACAAGGATTGCAGCTAACAGAACATTCCACAGTAGGAGTGACAGGATTCGTTATAATAGAAGAAAGCGCGAATTTAATAAAGGACATATCCGTTTCAGAAAATAATTTTTTAAAGAAAAAAGGTAGATCCCAATATCATGGGCTCTGCCTCTTTTTAATCTTTCTCTGTCTTTGTTTCATTATCTCAACATCTTCAGGTGAAATGAACCTGCAAGTTTTGATAACATACAGTCTTCCATTCTCAGCTTTTTTTATCCTGACTTTTGCCTTCATAAAACCATGCTTGTCGCAACATGCAACAGCATAGTAATGTTTGCCGTTCGGAGAAAACCATTTTATCTTGCGTCTTATGTTCTTATGGCATATGTAGCACTTAGTGCTCATTATCTCCATGTTTTCAAGGATATCTTCTTTTGTATCAAACTCCCTTGAAATATATTTCTCATATGTGTCAAAGACAATCTTGATCTCCTGTTTCTTGGTCTTAGGTGTTACGTAGGTATCAAAAGATATCCTTTCAAGTACTCTTTCTCCGAACTTCTGAAATATCTTTGCAGTATACTCCGCATCACCAAGTGCTCTGTGGAAAGGATTATCCACATTAAGTCCAAGCTCTTCCACTGCCGTTGAAAGTGCCTTCCTCGTACGTCCGTCATCAAACTCAAGACTGTATAATTTTTGTACATCATAAAATGCGAGCGGTCTGTCCGATAAAAGAGGCATTCCAAAGAAGTCCAGATTCCTCTGAAATTCTGTTAGATCAAGTGGTCCCCAACTGCAGAATTTTGGATTCTCCCCGCACCACTCCAAAAACTCTTTTGCCGCATCACAAAAATCCACTCCGTTTTCGAGGTCTTCCATTGACAGATGAATAAGCTTTCCAGTTATCTTATGCATCTGCTTGTGAACCTTAGGTTTAATGAGTTTTGTAAACTCACCTATCTTAACTCTTTTTTCATTCAGTTTCACTGCGCCTATTTCAACTATCTCAAATGATAGCGTTTTGCCGTTTATGGTAACCGGCGCTTCACCCTGATTCCACTCAAGGTCAAAAACAATGTAATTACCCATACTAAAAATGCCTTCCTGTCAGGCTCTATTATACAAAAATTTTCACTTTTATAAACAGTCTGCCTTTTCTGGTCGTGTTCTCTGTTCCAAGATAGATAAATTTCCCATGTCCTCTGACCGAAACTCTGGCCCCTTCTTTGAGGTCATATCCTCCGCTGTAAGCAGTGCGCCCGTCAATGTATACAGACTCTGCCTCAATTAGTCTTTGCGCTTCCGATCGTGAGAGGTGATAAACAAAAGAAAGAATTGCATCTATTCTTTCCGATGCAACCGTTCCTCCTATTTCTTCAAATTTAGGCTCTATATTGCACTCGGAGGATTTCACCGCTTCACACTTAACAGAAGTGTGCTTTATTCTTATCAGCTCTTTGCATATCATTTCTGCAATGTCGCATGTGGCATAAAGATACGCTTCATTCTCTCCTGTAAAGATGTCTCCGATCTGATCTCTTTCTATCCCCAGATTCATTACTGCACCGAGGTAGTCTCTGTGACTTAGATTATCGGCAAATTTTGCATTCACCGGTTTTATCCTTACACAGGCAAGAACAGATGGTTCTTCCTGCTCTGCCATTATAAAGCTTTCTTCATCCATGTAATCGGGAAGGAAACATACCATTGCTCTTTCGGCATCTTTGTTTCCTCCGTAAATAACAAAATGCGCTCCCTGATATTCATGCACATTTGCAGGTATTTTTTCGCTTGCAAGGATATTATAAAAAAGTGCCTGCTCCGAAACAGACAGAAAGTCTGTGTGAGTTATAAAATTATTCATGTAAGCTCTTGTGGCAAGATCCTTTACTCTTCCCGCAAGAAAATCCCGTGTTTTTTCTTCGTTCATTTTATGTTTCTCAGATATTCCTTGTGATCCAATTTCTTTCCGTCAAGAACAGCCTCGATAAGGTTGTCTTTTCCGTCATAAACAAGCTTTAGTGAAAAGAAGTTTTTTCTTTCCTCAAGGAGTTTAAAAAATATCTTGTCTCCTTCCCAGAGATTAAGTCCGTAAACATCACTCTTTTTTATCCACTCAAGTTTCCCTTCGTCGCAGTCGCTTGGCTCCTCGCCCGGAGCAGGTGCTGTAAAGAGTGACATAAGTTCATAGTCGCCTCTTCCTGAAACAAAGGTCACAAGCCCTCTGAATTTCAGCTTATCTTTTGGTATGTTATAACCTGTCTCTTCAAGTATCTCTCTTTGCATACATTCTTCCGGACTTTCATTCGCTTCAAAACGCCCTCCGACGCCAAGCCATTTGTCCTTACTGATGTCGTTCTTTTTGGATACTCTGTGGAGCATGAGATATTTGTCGTCACGTTCTATATAGCACAATGTTGTAAGTATCTCGTACATCTAAAAACTCCTGCCTTTAAAAATGCATATATATCATGATTTTCTGTTGTTATTATTTCCCGATATGGTATGCGTAATTTTCCGCGTAAATACAAGCGGTATTTATCCTTTAAATTCAGCTTGTTTTTTATGTCTGAAAATTACTTCGTTTTTTACTAGTGTCAAAACGCTGAACTCCAGTATTTATGCGGGATTGCACACTTTTTTACAATCCCACTTTTTTACCTCAATTTTTGTCTTATTTTTTGCCCTGCTTTTTTAAGAAAAAAAGCTCCGTTTTAATCACAGTTTTTTATCCAAATGATTCAGGAAAAAATAAGTCTGCCTATGCCTGTTAATCTTTATTAGTGTTTCATTGTTTCAGTCCAATATTTTTGTCCGTAAATATCTGTGAAACAATATGTCTCAAGAACTGTTCCTTCACCTACGGAAACATTGCTGATTTCGATATCCGACATAGCCTTGTTTACTGTGTATTTTTCACCCAGTAAAAATGCGTCTTTGAAAGACTTGTCATATCCGTAATAATCGCAGACAAAATCAATCTCGTCTCCCTGCTGCAATTCTGTGAGGTTCTTTGCTATAGTCTCTGTCTCGCCTTCAACATAGTCGTAGCATACCCCTGCAACGTACCCGTCTTCATTGTCCGAATCAAATACCAGAATCAGGTTCGCTCTTTCTCCGTTTAAAAGACACGGTACTCTTCCCGTTATTGCATAGCTTTCATCACTTCCCTGAATGTCTATCACGTAGTACGCCACAACACTGCCATCAATTGCAAGCCATGTTTTGTCGTTTTGTGACTTTAAATTTCCGCTCTCATCAAACTCAAAAACATTGTCCATTCCAAGGTCTATGTATCCCTCACCGTCATCATAGAACATATTCAGGTCGAGTTCATGTACCATTTTCCACTGGTCTTCTGACAGGCTTATAACGTCTTCTCCGGCAGTATTTTTTGTCCACATAAGAGCGGACTCATCAAACCTGTTAGAAGCAATGTATTTTGCTGCCTTTTCCACATCAAGACTTTTACCGAGGAATGCTGTGTTGGAAGAATTAAGTCCCGACACGCTGCTAAAGTCACTTGAAAGGAAGGTCGTAAGAAGCTGTGTTATCATCTCCGCAGAAGCATCCGAATTTCCGCTTCCGGAAAGCTCTCCAAAGATGGATGGTAAAGGTGTCTGTGAACCACCCGCTGCAACCTGTCCCGCAACCTCCATAGAAGCAAAGTTCTGAATGCACTTTGCATACTCTTTATCCATGCCGATATCTTCATAGGTATTTACCATCGAATCTACCTTATGTGTTTTCTTATAAGGGAAGTAGATGGAAAGCCCGTACGAGTTGGTCATATTTGAGCTTGTTTTGTTGTATTTTATTGCGCTTTTTAAGGTCGCCACAAGTTCTTTTGCATCATCTGTTCCAACCCTGTTTGCAAAGTCCACAAGATCGACCTGATCTATCTTTGAAGAAGCCGCAAATTCTCTTGTATTTCCTCTGGCATTTGAAACTGTTTTATAATCATCATTTTTTATCATCTCAGAGGTGCTTTTTGAGAAGTCTGCAAGCTCTGTCGGAACTGTCTGTGAAAGCTCAGCAAGATCTGTTATTGAAAGTGTCGTTTTTTGTCCCGGGCAAGTCTGTGCGCATGTACTTGTAAAAGAGTCGATAATATTCTTTCCGATATTTATCGTCTCCATAGATGTATTTTTTCCAAGTTCCGAAAGCCAATCTGTGTAGTACCAACCGACTCCCGGTTCAGTCTCTTCGGATGCCACAAGATAATCGGCATAATTTGATACGACAAGTGCGTTCTCAACAGTCGCCATAAGGCACGTATCAAAACCGACAAAATCAAACGTAACTCCGCCATCTTTAAGTGCCTTGTTTATTCCTGCAAGAGACATGGCGCCTGCAGTCTGGAATTTTTCGTCGTATCCGTATCCTCCAGTAGAGCCTCCGCCGTGATCCCAGAAAATAAGCTCATATCTGTCCGCGGGAAAGTTCTTTGCAGACCACTTGATATAGCTCGACAAAGTCTCCGGTTTTGTCATCGGTAAGTTACCCACATTATCAACAAGCGGATTTAGCTTACCGTCTTTTACCTGATATATCTGATTTGTAGCATTGGAAATTACATTGTTCTGCCACTGCTTACAGCCGCCTGTATAAACAAGGAGATTTATCTTATCACCAATGTCTGCTTTCATCATCTCCTGAATGTCCCTTGAAGCCATTCCGTTTCGGGACTCAAGATCTGCTCCGCACATATAGACCATAATCGTGATATTATCCTGTCCGTTACCCTTAATTACAGTCCTTTTTTCACGTGCTCTGCTGTCCACACTTGTGTTAAGATTTCCTGTGTTTGGAGTGTCACTCCAAGTTGCCGAATTTACTCCCGAGCCTGTGTACGATCCGTAGCTTCCAAAAAGCTGGCTTAAAACCGAGCCTGCTGTCCCTGAATTTCCGCCTTGTGATGTCTGGGTATTCTGCGTGGTATTTGCAGGTGTCTGAGTCGTCGGCGCAGTATCGCTCTGACCACCTCCAAATATAGCCGAAAGTCCACCGCCTCCTGCCAAAAACAAAAGCACTATTATCATAAAGAGCGGATTTACCCCTCTTCCTGACCTCTTCATACCTCCGCCATTTTCAGAAGGTCCTGTCCCCGATGAATACCCGCTACTGCTTCCTACAGGACCGGTCCCGAGTCCTTCACCTCTTTTGTGTACTCCGGAGCCCCCTTCGGTGACATTCTTTTTCCTTCCAACAGGTCTGTTCTCCATTGCTTACCTCCAGACTTTTTTGCATACAGATTTTTTGTAGAAAAAATGATATGACAATATCAGAAATTACTGCCGTTCCATCCCCACTGATCTGCAGGTGTATATTTTATATAGATATGATCCGGTTTAATATCAAGTACATCACCAAAGATTTCTGTTATCTTTTCTGTGAGCTTTTCAAACGCATCCGGATTTGCTTTTCCAAATATCATTACTTCAACGAATGCTGTAGGCAGAGAATTGTCTCCTCTAAAGTACAGATGATATCCGTCTTCGAACCCTGTCATAAGCCAGTTCTCACTCTTCCCCGGGATGAGTTCTATTGCTTTTCCAAGTTCTGTCTTTAACTTGGTCTCCTGTTCCTTTGAAATTGTTATGCTTATTTTTGAATTTATAAAAGGCATATTTTGTCTCCCTTCGTCTTCTTTCTTTTCCAATTTATTATACATTATATTGAGTGTCGGTTTCATATTTGTTTATTATTATGCATGGCTTATGCTCCATCTTTGTTGCATTTTGTATTCGATTTCTTCTTTATATTTATTTACTTTAATAAAGTGCATTTTCCTCTTTGCAACACCGCGTCAAAGTGATAAAGTATATATAATCTTTATTTTCAATAAGAATTATTTACTTGTAAGGTGGCTTCAATGGTTACATCCGACGCATATTTGCAAGAACTTCTACGCCGGTATCAGGCAAATTTCGATGTCACAGAAAACTATAAATTTGGTGAAATCCTTTTCCCTGCCTATGCCTTTTTTCATTCGATGAGCGAGAAATATGTTCTTAGAAAAGAAGCTCAGCTTTGGGCTGTCAAAACTTTTGAACATGTTTTTTTTATAAAAGAAACCTCTTTTTCACCGAAAAAAATTGATGAGATAAAAGAGCTGATCATTCAAAAGATAGAACCTGAATTTGTCCGCAAGAATGAGAAGTATCCCGAGAAGGATCACATGATCTCTTATATTACTTTTGTCGTGCTGTGTGATTCTGCTCCCGATCCTCAGACAAAAAAGATGATAAAGAAATTTCATTTTGATAAAGGATATCTTCTTAACTTCAGAGGTCACAGCGAAGCTAAGCTTGTAGTTGCGACTATGGACACCCAGGAGGTTTTTACAAATTACGTTGGCAAAGAGCTAAAATCTCTGCTCTTTGATATATACAAAAAAATGGAGGAATTGTTATGAATGCAGCAGTAATACTTTTAGTAAGCATTGCGCTTCTTGCTGCCGGATATGTATTCTACGGTAGCTGGCTCGCAAAGCAGTGGGGAATTGACCCTTCACAGAAAACACCTGCGCATGAGCTCGAAGATGGTATCGACTATGTTCCTGCCAAAGCACCTGTTCTCATGGGTCACCACTTTTCATCAATCGCCGGAGCAGGCCCTATCAACGGACCTATTCAGGCAGCCGTTTTCGGATGGATTCCCGTATTGTTATGGGTAATCATCGGCGGAATTTTCTTTGGAGGAGTACATGATTTTGGTGCTCTCTTCGCTTCACTTCGTCACAAAGGTCAGTCAATAGGTGAGATCATCGATGATTCAATGGGCAAAAAAGCTAAGAGACTCTTTATCACATTTGGCTATCTTACTCTTCTTTTGGTCGTTGCTGCTTTCAGCTCAATTGTTGCAAGCACATTCGGTGTTACAACCTCAGCCGGCGCAGCAGTTGAAGGACCTACACTTGCAGCTAATCAGTCAACCGCTATGATCTCAATCCTTTTCATCCTTCTTGCGATGGTATTTGGATTCTTCGTTTACAGAAAGAATGCTCCCATCGGAGTTGCTTCTGTTTTCGGATGTCTTGGAATCGTTGCAGTTGTTGCCATCGGTCTTAACTTCCATCCTATCGCACTTTCTTACAATGCATGGATGTGGGTTATCGGTGTATATATTTTGATTGCATCCGTTACTCCTGTTTGGATCTTGTTACAGCCAAGAGATTACCTCAGCTCTTTCCTTCTTTACTTCATGATTGGAGCAGGTGTCATCGCAGTTCTTGGAGCTGTTGTTACAGGTAACGGTTCATTCCAGATTCCTGCTATGGGCGATGCAGCTCTTAAGGGAACAGGCGTATTTACAACAGGTACTGCTTTTCCTGCCCTCTTTGTTACAATCGCTTGCGGTGCTATTTCAGGTTTCCACTCACTTGTTTCATCAGGAACAACCGCTAAGCAGCTTGATAATGAAAAAGACGCTAAGCCTGTAGCTTACGGTTCAATGCTTATCGAGTGTGTAGTTGCGGTTATCTCTCTTCTTGCAGTTGGCTTTGTATGGGCAGCTGCTTCAGACGGAACATACGCAAGCCCTACTCAGGTATTTGCCGGCGGACTTTCAGCAATGATCGGATCATTCGCTCCCGGTGCAAAAGACATTATGTACCAGATGCTCATCCTTGCGGTTTCAGTTTTCTGTCTTACATCTCTTGATACCGCTACTCGTCTTGCAAGATACATGTTCCAGGAATTCTTCCTTGAGCAGGGACAGACTGCAAAAGATGCAACAGGTTACAAGAAGGTTCTTGCAAATCCTTACGTTGCTACAGCAATCACAGTTGTACTCGGTGTTGCACTTGGTATGACAGGTTACACCAAAATCTGGCCTTTATTCGGTGCAGCTAACCAGCTTCTTGCAGCTATCGGTCTCCTTGCAGTTTGCACATGGCTCGGTGCTGTAGGTAAGAACAATAAGATGTTCTACATTCCTATGGTATTCATGCTTGCAGTTACAATCTGCTCACTGATTCAGACAATCACTGCTAAGCTTACAGCTTACACATCCGGATCAGCAGATGTTTGGGCACTTATCCAGGCACTCATCGCTGTACTTCTTGTAGTACTCTCAGTTGTACTTGCAGTTATTTCTGCAAAGACTCTTCTCAAGCAGAAATCTGAGAAAAAAAACGATGAAAGCAAAGTAGCTTAATCATTTCTACATACATAAAAAAGCATAAGATTTTGCTGAAACATGGGCAAAATCTTATGCTTATTTTTTATAAAAATCTTTCCTTTAATTCTGACAGACTATTTATCTCTTCATCCGGAATTTCATTTTCTCCGGTTATATTCCAATATTTACCAAATCCTTGTTTTATCCATATCGTTTTCATTCCCAATTCTTTTGCAGGAACTATATCATTATCAATTCGGTCACCAATCATTACCGCATTTTCCGGATTGCAAGAAGCTTTAGACAATGCAATATTAAAGATTCTTTTGTCAGGTTTTTCCACACCTTCTTCTGCTGATGCTATTATCAGATCTATATATTTTTTTATACCGTATTTTTCAAGTCTTTCTGCTGTTCCTAACGATTGATTTGCTATAATACCTATCTTATATTTTGGGCTCAATGCCTTTAAGGTTTCTTCCGTATCCCCGAATAATTCCTCTTCTTCTAAATACCACTTTGAACCTGAGACTTTATATTTCCGTATTAATTCCAGATCGCCCTTCTTATTATTTTTGTATAAGTCTATTGCCATGTTATATATTTTTTCAAACGGCTCACCGGCAGCGTCCGCGATATCATGTAATCTGTGGCAATAAACCTTTTCTTCATTTACCAGCGTAGAACCCACATCAAAAAAAATCCATTCAATATTATTTCTCATTAAGCCTTTTCTCCTGCCTTAGTTATTATGTTATTTAGCTTTTATAAGATAAGAACTTATTTTTTCCATGAGCGTGTTATAGCCTTTGTTTACATATTTATTTCCTGTAACTATAAATATCATTGCAGTAATGCCAAGTGCAACTATGATCTGAAGAGGCATCTCTTCTATGGTTATACCTACGTTTGTCATTAGTCTGTGTATTGGAATGATCACAAAACTTGAAAGGACATAGATACAAAGAGTTCGCTGTCCGTATATTGTAACCGGAAATTCTTTATCTGGCATGAGGTTTACTAATGCGAATATGATGACTACGGCTATAATGTAGATTGTTCCCCTCAATATCATTCCGTGAATGTTATCAAGTTTTGTTGCGCTATACGACTGGATAAGTTCATACATTTTGACAGGCATTGTCTGTTTGATATTTAAGTATATAGTAATTGCGAAAGCTACGATGATTGCTACGATACTGTATATCTTAGGAATTTTTCTAATTTTTTCTATACTCTCTTTTTTGAATTTGTAACCGAGTATGAAATACGGGAAAAACGATACGGTTCTGGATATTGAAAAAAACCTCTCCGCTTCTCCTATGCATCCGCAATATATTCCCACAATGAATGCCAGTATTACTATTCCTTTTACCCTGTCAAAATATTTTACGGTAACTCTCCAGAAAAAAAGACTCAGCAGATACCAAAATACATATATCGGTTTAAAGAAATTTATTTTGTTGATCGCAGTTCCCTGAGTAAACATCCAGATTGTGTTAAATATAATGAACGGAATAATCGTTGTCTTCAATAATTTCTCCGGCTTTGCATCTGACTTCGAAAAATATCCGGATATAAAAATAAAGAGCGGCATGTGGAATGAATAGATCACCGCCCTTATAAGTCCCAACTTTCCTGTTGTCCCAAACTCCTCAAGTGCATGCCCAAATACTACCAAAGTTATTAGTAGTACTTTCATGTTGTCGAATGAATAATCTCGTTTCATAATACTTCTTTGTCCATTAATCCTGAAATGGAAACTATATCATTACATATGTTTAGCTGTTTAATATCAAATTTCTTAGAAATAAAAGTTTTTTCAGAATATTTTTCCTCATTATATTTCTTTTTCATAATGAGCAAAACTTTATTTTTAGGCGCAATCAGCTTTCTTACATCTTCTTTATATAGAGATACAGGAATATCCGTTTTCCTATTTTTCTTTACACCTAAGCTTAATACAAATTTTGTATCGCCAACAAAATAATCAGCTCTAATCTTTATGCCACTGTTTATAAAATCGCCAATCATACAATTATTGAACAACAACTCATGAAGATAAGGTATCACAGCCAGCTTCTGTTCAACTTTCCCCTTATTGTCTATTGTAATATCCGAATCTGAAAGTTTATTTGCAATACATGCTTTGTAAAATCTCTGTGCAGAAAGCTTAGTTGTTATTCCCGTCAGATGCAAAAAAAACATATCTCTAAAGCTGATTTCAACATATTCCTGAATTCCTAACTTTTCATAAACTATCAAAAATGTATTATTATTGAGGCATTCTTCATACTTTTTAGCCGCCTCCGTAATAATACGAATTGCATCCTTTTTGTTGATTTTCATTAAAACTCCCAAAAAAGAGGTTGTCCATAAGGACAACCTCAACATAGTCTGTACGCTGATTTTTCTGTTGTCTGCCAACTGTCTGGCCTTTAAATCCAGCTTAAATGTCGAGTTTTTCTGTTGCTCGCCAACTGTCCGCCCTTCTATATGCGGCATAAATGTCAGATTTTTAAGGTGTCAGCTCACCTAACATTTCTGTCAATTACATCTTAGCAACGCTCTAATGATTAATCAAGATATCAGCTTAATTCTTCATAAAAGTTTAAGTATTCTCCTGACAGGATCCCCTTTGTATTTGTAAAATGCATTTTTTCACCTTCCAGTTTTACATTTCTTCCGGACATTCCATACCAAGAAGTCCGCATCCTTCGAAAATTATCTTAGCCGTAATACTCACCAGTTGTAATTTTTCTTTTTTTTCTTTTCATTTTTTTCCTTTAAAATCGGGCATTCCTGGTAAAACTTATTAAAATCAGAGCATAAGTTTATCAAATATCTTGCAACTACGGAGGGTTCATAACTTTCAGCTGCACTACTCACGGCCTTTTCATACTTACGAAGTACACTCTTAGCGCGGGCATAAGTATATTGAACATAAGGACCTGTCGTACCGTCAAAGCTAAGCACTTCCTTCCATGAGAAGTTGATATTCTTTATTCGCTGATTGAACAGATCATGGAATATAACAGCTCCGATTCCTACCTGCTTTGCAACTTCTTCCTTGTTATCAAGTGCCGGATTCTTTTCTTCTATTAAATCTTCTGCTCGTTTGATTGCTTCTTTAAGTATATCTTCTGCATAAATGATATTGCCTGTACGAGTTGAAAGTTTCTCACCATCAAGACTTACCAGACCATAAGGAACATGAACAAGTTCCTTATAAAAATCATATCCCATAAGTTCTATTGCCTTAAACACCTGCTTAAAGTGAAGCGACTGCTCAAGTCCTGTCACATAGAGGCATTTATCAAAGTTATACTTTTCCTTACGGTAAAGAACAGCGGCAATATCGCGAGAATGATAGATTGAGCTTCCATCTTTTTTAGTGATCATGCATGGTGGTATATTATAATCAGAAAGATCTATTACGTTTGCCCCCTGACTTTCTATAAGAAGCTTTTTCTCTTTTAACAGTTCTACAAGTGCCGGAACCTTTTCGCGATAGAAGCTTTCTCCTGTATATGAGTCAAAAGAAATTCCAAGCATATCATAGACGCGCTCGAATTCCACTATACTGATATCTTTAAACCACTCCCATATTGATAAAGCCTCTTCATCACCATGTTCCATCTTTACAAACCAATCTCGCGCTTCATCCATAAGCTCCGGATGTTCTTCTCTCTCATTGTTGAATTTCACATAGATATCAAGAAGCTCCTGTATTCCTTTTTTCTCAACCTCTTCCTTGCTACTCCATTTTTTATATGCCACTATCAGTTTTCCAAACTGCGTGCCCCAGTCTCCGAGATGATTAATCCGGACAACTTTATATCCAAGTTTTTCATGGATTTTATATAATGCATTTCCAATAACTGTAGTTCGCAAATGTCCTACATGAAAGTTCTTGGCGATGTTTGGTGAAGAGTAATCCATGCAGACAGTTTTATTATTTCCGATTTTCTCAAAACCAAGATTCTCCTTTGCTACTTGTTTTAGTACTTTTTCCGTAAAGAGCATTCGATTCACAAATATGTTGCAGTATCCATTAACTGAAAGTACTTCATCCAATCCAAGTTGATTCTTCTTTTGGTCTAATCCTTTTTTAATCTCAGTAGCTATCAGTGCCGGATTTTTATGTAACAGATTGGCAAAACCAAAACACGGAATTGCCATGTCACCCATTTTACTATCCGGCGGCGTTTCTATGAGAATAGTAATCTCCGAATCTGATAATCCCAAAATTTCTGCAACGACTTTACAAATTTCTTCTTTCATGTTTCAATTCCTTTCTTGATATTTTTTGATAAAAAAAGAACCGCAATAGATTTACAGCAATCTGCTAAATCAATTACGGTTCTGCTTTATATTACTTATTAACAGCACCGCACGGCAACAAGACATACGTTCTTGCAACCATGCGAATTATCTGCGATAGTTACAAGAACTTATGTCTCCTCTGTCTGCTCCTTAAGCTGTTTGTCAGTAATAAAATCATACGAATCATCCTTTATAATAATATTGAATTCAATATACAATATTCAAAATAATCTGTCAATTTACCCTTCTAATTTTATCCACATAATTGTTATTATCTTTTAAATTCTTCAATGAACTGTTGAGAACGTACCGACTTATTTAATTTTTCATCATATTCATCCCATATCTCCATAAGTCACTCCAATTGCTAATCCTTTTTTTAAACCATCTATTCTTTTGCTAATTGTGTATT
>JAEEGH010008254.1_pt1 | contig 24689 bp, 15 predicted proteins | sample 9134181 | NCBI WGS metagenome assembly JAEEGH01 (sample SAMN16246544, study PRJNA631951) | gut metagenome | biome: gut microbiome; feature: rumen; material: DP-attached | host: Bos | place: Iran: Karaj | collected 2018-10
AAGGAGAAGGTTGATCCGACTAGCTCTAACGGTAACGCTCAGGCTGAGGGGCTGGACGTGGCCCCTAATGGTTGGCGCTATCATGGTGGTAAGGTACACAAGTTCGTACCTGTTGAGCGCGCTGAAGTACTGAAATTCCTGGAGGTTGACCAGACTCCCGAGCAGCAGAAGGTTTATGCCTACTATAATCTTCCCAGCAACGAGACCATTAATGCACCTGCTAAGAGTGACTACGAGAGTGTTGCCGGTGAACTGATTTCAATGCTTTGGGACATTCACGATGTAGAAGGTCATCTGAGCGGCATGACTCCGGAGGGTTGGATGAAGAAGGCGAACGAAGAGTTGCCCAAGAAGATTGACAACGCTGCGTCATACGGAACCGAGCCCGCTGAGATTGCCGACCTGTTTGATGCCGAGTTGGAGCGCGTGAAGGCTTTGTTCCACGACAAAAACCTGCCCAACGAGCCGAAGATGGTTGGTAAAGATGTTTCTGCCTATCTGACTCAGCGTCAGGCTGGACGTGCTGCTTTCAAGTATGGTTTGAACAATCTGGCCGACAAGGGTCCAAACGCCAACAAGTACAAGCCCCAGTTCGAAGCAAAGGTGAAGGCTCAGCTGAAGCCGACTAAAATGATTGCCGTTTATTTGGTGAATGGTTTCTGGCAGGGACTCTACAAGCCGAACTATCCTCAGTACAAGGACTACGGCAACGTACAGGAGATTCCTATGAAGGCTTACTACATGAAAGGCAACAAATACTACTATGTGAAGGGTGGTTTCCGTAAGGGTTATCTCCAGAGCGACCCCGGTATGTCTTCAAAGCCTATTGCCGACTACAACCCTGGTCTCGAAGAGCCTATCGAGATTCCTGCTGACATTGCGAAGAAATACTTCAAGTAATGCTCACAAGGAGAGAGTGCCGTCCTAACAGGGTTTTTGTGCCGATGTAGGAGGGAGCAAGCTACGGAGTAGTAAGAGTCGGCCTCCCGCCCGAATTAATTCGGGCGGGAGGCCTTATTCATGCGGGCGGCCGTGCTTATTATTGCGGGCGGGCGCCCGAATCCGAAAATTGTGTCGGAGTAACGCCGAACATCTTCTTGAAGGCGCGGGTGAAGTTGGGCGTGTCGTTGTAGGCACAGAGCGTAGCAATCTCAGAGACGGTCATCTCCGGATGGGTTTCCAGCAGATGACGAGCGCGTTGCATTCGAATGGATTGTATAAACGACTGCGGTGTTTCGTCAATCAGCGCACCCAGCCGCTGACGGAGTTGGAAGAGACTCATGCCCATCTCTTCAGCCACATGTTGTGCATCTATTTGACCCTTCATGATAAGTTCGTTGATGGTGTTGATGGTCCGCTCCAGGAATTCGCGATCGCCCTGCGTCAATTTTTCGTTGTCGACAGCGGTACTCTCAGTGGTGTTGATGCTGTCACTGAGTTGGTTGTATTTCTCAAGCAACTCCTGTATGCGCTGCTGCAGTTCCTGGTTCTGGCGCTGCTGCTGACGCTGGCGGTAACGCATGAACAACCAGATGCCAACGGCTAATAGCAGCGCGACTATAGCAATGGCAATGGCCCACATCTTAGCCTTACGTTGCGCGTGATTCTCAATTTGAAGCCAGTCGTTGCCGAATTCTGCACTGTATTTCGCCAATTTGTCGGCCGACGTGTGGGTGTAGATGGAGTCTTTCAAGTCGTTGAAACGATCCAAATGCTTCTTGGCCTCGTCGGGGTTCGATTTCCACAGGCTCTCATAGAGTCCGCGTCGTGCGTGTACCTCATTATAAATGTCGCCCAGTTCGACAAAAATGTCACAAGCCTGCTGATAGTAAGAGATGGCATCCTGCTCGCGCTTCTGCGATAACAGCGCCATTCCCAACTTGTTGCAAGCAATACCCAGCGACTGGCGGTCACCCATCTGTTGCAGGATGGGGATAACCTTTTTCAGCGTCTGTTCAGCCTCTGCGTAGCGGTGCAGTCCGATGAGCACAGAGCCTTTCTGCGCCAAGCGAATCATGGCGCGCGGCTCATTGCCCGACGTGCTGTCAATGCGGTAAGCCTCATCGATGTGCGTCAGCGCCTTTTGGTCGTTGCCCTGGGCATGATATACCTCAGAAGCCATTGCCTGCAACACAGCCATGCGTCCGGGATTGTTTGCCTTCTTAGCCTGCTCAATGCCGCGCAGAACATACTCCTCAGCCTCCTTCAGACGGTTGGCACCCATATAGATAGCTGCCAGCGTATTCAGACTCGACGACATCACGTCAGGGTCACCGGTCTTTTCGTCCAACAGGTAACACTCCTTGGCATACTTCGCCGCCTCGTCGTAGTCGGAGAGTCGGATGTTGATAATAGCCAGCAGGTTCAGACAGTCGGCTTCTATCTCCAGCCCTTTCGTCAGTGGCAGAGCCTGCTTGGCCGTCTGCAACGCCTCCTGATACTGTTGTACGCCATAGAGGCTGTCAGCACGGTTCACCAATGCCTCAGCCTCTATGTTCTGTCCCTTCACGTTGCCCGTCCAGACCAGTCCGCACAACAGATAACAGGCAATCCGTTTGTATCTTCTTGTCATACCATGCAGCATGTTCAAAAGCGGTAGAAGCCGAAGAAATAGATGACGGCGATTTTGCGTTTGTCGGTCATGTTGTCGACCTTGCCGACGACACTACCGCCTCTCCAGACTTTGCCGTTGTCCTCTATCTTTCCGACGATAGAACCACCGAGACGGATATTGCCGTTGTCTTCTACCTTACCAACAATGGAACCACCCTTGCGGATGCTGCCATTACTCTCGATTTTACCTTCAATGCTGCCACCGACCCAGATGTTGCCATTCTGAATCTTACCCTGCGAGGAACCATGGATGATGAGGTTACCGTCTGGACGCAGCTCACCGAAAACGCTGCCACCCCACCACAGGTTCTGCTTTGTATTACGGCTGGTATTGGTCTGCTGAGCCGGACGGGCGGTCGACACCGTCGTACGGGTTGTCGTCGTAGTAACAGGACGAGTAGTCGCAGTTGCTGGCTTCTCAGTAGTTTCCGGCGCGGCCTTCACCGTTGCCGATGTCGTCTGATCCACCTCGGTCTGCTTCACTTGCTCTGGAGCCTTCTGCTCAGGCTGTTCGTTGCCATTCAACACCTCGTCAGCCTTTTCTTGCACTACCTGCTCAGCCTTCTGTGTGACTTTCGACTTTGCACGATTCAGCAAGCTGCTGAACTGTGCCTGTGCTTCACTCTGTGCAGCTACCAGCAACATGGCGGCAACTGCCATTCTCAGGAAAAAGGTGTTAGTCTTCATATTACTTCAGCTTTTTGAAGAGTTTGTTGGACTCGAGGGTCCAATCCTTGCGCTGGAGGAGCTGAGGATTCTTGCCGATGAACATCTTGGCGGCCTCTTTGTTGCCCTGCAACTGCCACTGGAGCCAGGCAAGGGCAGGAATGGTGAACTCGCCACCATGAGGCTGACGATAGGTGCCGCCGTGACCCACTGGGAAGTTGATGGCACAGCAGGGAACATGCTGGATGCGCTTGAAGTCGTCCATACCGTTGCCGTAGGCGATATCCTCCTTACCACCGAGCATATACATGATGGGCGTGTGGATGTCGTTGAGCTTCTCCTTTTTCGGCATAGGCATACCACCGACAGCCTGACCGGCATTCTGTTCGTTGAAGAGTCCGCTGTTGCAAATCATGAGCGCCTTGATACGTGGGTCAGCACAATTGAAGAGCGTCTGCAAGCCACCGCACGACATGCCAGCAACACAGATAGCCTTGGTGTCAATCTTCTGATAGTAGGGCGACTTGGGGTCGGCATTCTGGGCAATGATCCAATCGATGGACTCTATCTGCTGTTCGGAACGCGACATGGGGCCCTTGTACCATTCGTCAGTCATAGGGATATCACCTGTAGCAAGAACGATGAAGCCATTGGAGGCAATCTCGTTGAGGAAGTTCATGTGTTCGAAAGGAGAGTTGGCGCAGGCACCATTACCCCATACGAGCACGGGCAGCAACTTGGCAGGACCAAATGCAGAGAGGTCCTGAGGCACGAAAATAGTGTGCTCGGGCAGTGTGGGCTCTTCACGCATGATAGCCTTGTAAGCACCCGTACCACCTTCTTCGAGAATACGCGTCTTGGCCTCCTTCTTGCAGCAAGGCTTGTCGCAGCAGCTCATATTGCCGCCATTGCGCATGCAGTCGAGGAAGCAAACCATCTTCTTAAGGTTCTCCTCAGTGTACATCTGAGGACCACCGTGACCGCCCTCAGCGGGGAACGTGGCCTCGGTCTTGACGCCCGCAGCCTTCAACAGCTCATAGAACTCCTTACCCTGACAATTAGGGACGACATTATCCTTATCACCGTGGAAGATGATGACAGGAGGATTGTTTTTGTTGACATAATAGGTAGCACTGAGACTACGATATTTGTCGGGCTCTTTGGCCAGCTTCGAGTTGAGCAGCACGTCTTCAGGACTGTTCTCGCCCATCTTCATACCTTCGCCGCAGTCCATATTGGTAAGGTCCACAGGACCAGACCAGTCGCAAGCAGCATTGACACTACTGCTCTCGCCGAGGAAATTGCCGAGGTTGCCTTCGAGGTCGATATCATAATCGCCGACCTTCGTCTGCTTCAGACCGGTAGTGGTAGCAGCGATAGAGGCCAGATGGCCACCGCTGGAAAAGCCGCTGGTAGCGATGAACGACGTGTCGAACTTGTACTTTGCAGCCTCACCACGCACGAAACGGATGACGGCACGGATGTCGTGAATCTGTGCTGGCCACTTGGCATCCATACTGCTACGGTGGTTAGGACAAACGACGGCATAACCTGCTTCGAGCAGCGACTTACCGATGGTGCCGAGGTCGGCCATGCCCTTGCTGTTGTTGCTGAACCACGCACTGCCATAGACATGGATAACGACGGGATAGCTGGCAGCCTCCTTCTTAGGCAGATAGATGTCGCAGGTGTGATAAGCCTTGTCATCGCCAGCATAATTGACATCCTTCCACTCCTGAGAGGTGGGAAGATCTACTTTCGGAGCCTGGAAGCCGCCAAAGCCTCCAGCGGGTTGTGCCTGTGACAGCAATTGACAGCACAGCGCACATACTACGATAAGAATTTTCTTCATAGTGTTTAATAATTGATACTTTAAGTTGTTAGTTGTTTATTTGTTATCTAATTGAATCGTTTGAACATCGCCACGGACGAAGACGGGGATGTGGGCCTTATCGACGGGGGTGGTGACATATTGTCCACCATGATAGTGACGACCCGTACGGTAGTCGGTCCAGCCTTGCTTGTTCTTAGGCAGATAGGTTCGCCACTCGGTGACATTGGGTTCCGTCACAGGACTGATGAGCAGCGATGGTCCGAACATGTATTCATACTTCTGTTGCAGGGCTTCCGCGTCGTCGGCAAAGTCGAAAACGAGAGGACGCATCATCGTATAGCCCTCCTTGGCAATGCGATGGGCACACTGCTCGATATAGGGACGGAGCTGTTCGCGCTCCTTCAGACATTCGGCGATGATCTGCTTGGCCTCGTCACCGTAGTTCCACGGCTCGGTATTGCTCATATATCCGTGAACACGCATCAGGGGCAGATAGACGCTGAGTTCTATCCAACGCAGCATGCGGTCGATGTAGTCCTGATTGGTGTACTGGTCACCAGGACGGAAGAAGCCTCCTGCGTCGTACGTCCACCAAGGAATGCCTGCAGCCTGAACGCCCAAGCCTGCAGTAATCTGACGACGAAATGTCTCCCAATCGTTACCAACGTCGCCGCTCCACAGGGCAGAGCCGTAACGCTGGATGCCTGGGAAACCGCAACGAGTAAGGATCATGGCTTCACGACCAGCCTCACGGAGACCTTCGTAAACGGTCTTGTTGGCGAGCAAGGGATAGACATTTCGTACCTGTTCCCCACTCCACCGTCCGGTGTTGACACGACGACCTACAAGGTCATCGTTCTCAGGTTCAGTAGCATCCTGCCACCAAGCATCGATGCCGAGCGGGAGGAGGCGTTCGCGGAAGTTATGCCAATACGATGCAGCGGCCTGTGGATTGAAGAAATCTATCCAATCAGTACCAGGAATGTAATACTGGTCACGCACCATCTGACGACCAACATCGGAATTCTTGTCAATCTTCGACCACACGCTGAGCATCAGTCGGACACCCATCTGATGGAGACTGTCGGTAAGCGCTTTGGGGTCTGGATAAAAGTCCTCGTCGAACTTCATGGAGTTCCAACCATACTTGCCCCAGTACTGCCAGTCCTGAACGATGAGACTCAACGGCATATCCTCCTTGCGGAAGCGGTTGGCCGTCTCTAGAATTTCCTGCGAGCTATGGAAACGTTCGCGGCAATGGATATAGCCCAGCGCCCATTTCGGCATCTCAGGACATTCGCCCGTCAACGAACGGTAGGTGGCGATGATTTCATCTGGAGAACCCACGAACACAGTATAATCGACGGCAGTAGCGACAGGCGAACGGAACGTCGTCTGGTCCTGCACACGGTCATAATACAATACGGGCTTGTCGTCCTTCGTCAGTTCGGCCGTCAACGTGTGACGACCTTTTTCCAAATGGACAATCTTCGAGGCCGTAGGAGGCAACCACAAGTTCTGCATCTCGATGACATTCTCACCATCAATGGCAAGGTTATGACGACGGGCCATCTTCTGACCAACATCCAACAGCAGGGAATAATCGCCCGTTTCAGGGATATCGACAGTCGCTTCGAAGACGTGACGCTGACGCACCTCACGCTTGTTTCCCTTGGTGGTAGTGACGTCGACGACATCGGAAGCTGAGGATGTTTCTGACTGACGAACCGTCAGACGCACGCTGTTGTGACACGGGTTGTATTCCGTCATGCCATAGTTGTTCCACAGAATGCCGTAGCCCTTGCTCGAAATGAGCATGGGGATGGAAATCTGCGTATTGACCTGCGTCAGACGACGCGAGAGACCACGCACATTACTATAGCCGTCCTGAAACTGTCCTAAACCAAACAGGCACTCGTCCTTAGGCGAAGAAAAGGTCAGCATGGCTTCACCATTCTTCAACTGATGCCGCGTGGCGGTAAAGACGGTCTTCCCCTTTCGGTCCTTGATGACCAGCTGTTGTTTCTTAGCATCCACCGTCACCTTCAGGGCGCAGTTGTCTACCGTTTCGTGCTTCACATAGAGCCAGTCCGGCAAATCGCTTTTGGCATTTCCCTCTGTGTATTGGATGCGTACGGCATTGTCAGCAACTGCCTGTACCGTCATTTGTCCGTCGCCAAAAGCTTCCTGCGCCATCATGACGACGGCACAAAAGCATAAAGAAATAACACTTACTATCCGATTCATTGACACTTATGATTATGATTATTCTACTTTCACATCTGCAAGATAATGCTCGCGAATAGGCTTGCGGACTGGTTCACCCGACAGCGTCAGCGGGCCTTCCAAACGGATATCAGCCGACGAGGCACCAATCTTCACGACATACTTACCAGGCTGGACGTTCCATGAACGCTCGCCGTTTTCACGACTGTAAAAGCCCAACTGCTCCATATACAGACGGACCTTAACAGTCTTGCTCTGACGCGGGTCAACTTCCGCACGGGCAAAAGCCTGGAGCTTGAGAGGACTGATGTTGATGGCACTATCGGCAGGCGAGATATACAGCTGTGCGATTTCCGTCGCACTGACCTTTCCCGTATTCTTCACCTCAAACGACAGGTCAATGAATTCGTCGGTGGTCTTCGCCTCCTCATCCAGCGCCATGTGCTTATACTCGAAGGTAGTGTATGTCAGACCATAGCCAAAAGGCCATTGAATCTTCGAGAGCGACACAGAATCCTGAGGATAGCTGTAACACACGGGCTCGTAAAGTTCCGTATTGGGATAGCTGACAGCGAGTTTTGCCGATGGTGATACATTACCATAGAGAATATCTGCCACCGCATGACCACCCTCCTCACCAGGATACCACGCCTGGATGACGGCAGCACAACGCTCGGCCAGTCCGGCAATGACCTGTGCACGGCCTCCGAAGACCACCAAAACAACGGGCTTTCCTGTTGCCAGCAACGCTTCTACATATTCCTCCTGCTTGCCTGGCAGTCGCAATCCCTGACGGTCGCGATTTTCGCCACACAGCATCACATTCTCGCCTACAGCAGCAATGATGACGTCAGCAGAATCAGCCATTGCCAGCGCTTCCTCGCGATTAGCCTCTTCACCGGCATCCACCTTGCGATGGAGGATAGGATACTCCCACGAACGCTGATCGCCCACATGCGAGAATTTGGTCTCAATCTCCTCCGTCCAGTCACAACCACGACTATACATCAATGTATCGCCTTCAGGCAGACGGTCACGCATGCCCTCCAACAGCGTTATCACATGAGGGTGATCGAGGTCTTCCTCCACGCGTTTCCAGAAGAACGTCATAGCAGGGAACGAATAGTCGCCACACATCGCCCACATCGTATGGGCATTAGGACCCGTCAACAGGATGCGCAGCGAGTCGCCCTTCAGCGGCAGCAAATTACTGTCATTCTGCAACAAGACGATGCTCTGGGTAGCTATCTCGTAGGACGTCTGACGCTCCTCAGGAGTATCGAGCTTGATATCGCCCTTGGCATACAGGTTGGGCTTGCTGTCGAACATTCCGGCACGGACCTTATAGCGCAGCACGTCCTTCACAGCACGCTCCAGCGTCGCTGGCGCCACGAGACCGCTATCGATGGCTTCCTGCAGGAAACGGTAGTTGGCACCAAACGGGAAATCAACGTCATTACCGCCATTGATAGCTGAGGCTGCTTTCTCGACAGTCGACCACTCCTTATCCTTAGGGAAGTCTGAGGGCGCTACCAGCTGGTCGATAGCCGTATAGTCGCTGACGACCATGCCGTCGAAACCAAGATAGCCACGTAGGATGTTGTTCAGTATCATGCTGTCAGCCACACACTGTTGCTGCTGTCCTGCCATCGCATGATAGCCAGGCATCACAGCCTTGCTGCCTGCCAGACGGATCATAGCCTCGTGAGGCATCAGGATGTCTTCCATCAACACCTTCTCGTCGGCATCACCACCTCCGCCATAACCGAGGTAGTGTTTCGAACAGGCTCCCACGCCCTCGCGCAGATCGCCCTGCTGCAAGCCACGCACGAAAGCCACACCCATCGCTGCAGACAGATATCCGTCCTCGCCGTACGACTCCTCCAGACGATTGAAACTCGGCGTGCGACAAACATCCACCATAGGCGACAATGACAGCAAACCACCCATCTTTCTCAGGGCAGTACTCGTCTGGCGGGTTTTCAGTTCTGCCAGTTCGGTATTAAACGAACACGCCTGACCAATCTGCTGAGGGTATATCGTTGCACCACGGGTATTGATACCCGACAGCACCTCCTCGTGGAACAATGCCGGGATGCCGTTCGGCGTCTTCGTCATCAGCCACTCCTGCACGGCAGCTACACGGTCGCGCAACTCATTGGGGTCGCGAGGTTTCTGCATACAGAACTGCGAGAAATGGCCGATGCCATAAGGTATCAGTTCCTTACATTTGACGGTATCCAATTTTCCCTGTTCGTCGAACAGTTCGTCCATATACATGCTATGCAATTGAGCTATACGCTCCTCTTGCGGCATGCGCTGGTACAACTCGTCAACCATCTGTTCCAACTCCTGCTCGCTGACTGTCGTCTGACATGCTGTCAGCATTGCCGTTGCTCCCATCATCATCATCGTTTTTATTTTCATAAACTTTACATTATAAGCCACGTGCAAAATTACAAAATATTCCGCACCTACCCTTCCATAAAATGTAACAAAAAATATAGGCTGTGTTACATAGAAATGAAAACCCCCGTTCTGAACGCTCAGAACGGGAGCTTTTATCGGATAATTGGGGATTTTTACTTCTTTTCCTCAGCCTCAGGAGCAGGAGCAGCTTCTGCCTTGGGAGCAGGAGCGGCCTTGGGAGCCGGAGCAGCCTTGGGAGCAGCAGGCTTCTTCGCGGGAGCCTTCTTGGCCGCTGGTTTCTTGGCAGCAGGCTTCTTCGCCTCCTTGGGTTCCAACTTCTCCAGGCGAGCCTTCAGACGGGTAATCTCCTTGTCCTTCATCTCAATCTCATCACCCTGATTACGGATGGTGGTGAGCAGGGCGTTCAGCTCGTCGTTCTCGATTTCAGGAGGATAGAGGGCGTTCACCCTGTTGATGAAGTCACCAAGAATATTCATATAGTTGGTGAAGGCATCGAACGGTCCGCTGTAGATACCACGGTCGAGACCAACGTTAGAGGCCTTGGTGGTCATAAAGCGGAAGTTGTTGGAAGCCTGCAGATAGTCCCAGTCCTGATTGATGCGTGGATCGTCGGCAATGCGCAGACGGTCTGCAACGCTATACAACTTGTTGAAGGCCTCGCGCTGCATGGCGTTACCCAGCCAGCACGAGCAGTCGCGCTCTTCGTCAACCCACGAGAGGGTATCAGGCACGTCGATAGCACCTACGCTCTTGGTCTTCATGCAAATCTCGGTAGGCGTAGCGAAGGTGATGCCCTTCTCCTTGGCGCATGCGGGCAGCGCCTTCAGGAAGTCGAGGATATTGGAGCTCAGCGGCTGTGCGATTCCCAGTGCCGAGAGTTCCATGAAGATACCGACAATCTGCTCTTCCTCCGGCAGGCGTGCAATACGGTCGATGTACGAGTCTGCAAACAAGGGATAGCCCTCCCAGTCAGGATTGTTGAAGCGCAGCGAGATATCGTCAGACAGCTCTACGTCGCGCAGCAACAGCTTCAGGTTCGGAGCGATGTTACAGTTATAGACGTAGTGTGGCGACTTCCAGCCCAGCACGTGCTTGGCACCCTCAGTCAACATGCCCTTGAAGCCCATAGCGGCAATCTGTCCGCCGATGTCGTCAGAGTAGATCAGCGACGAGTTGCGGGCTACGGTAGGCTTCTTGCCAAACAGCTCCTCAATCTTCGCACACTGCTTCTTCACGTCGAGGGCGAAGGTCTCTTCGTTGGCCAGCGAGCTCAAACCGTGAGAGTAAGGCTCTGCCAGGAACTCTACGCAACCGGTCTGGTTCAGTTCCTGCAACTTGGCAATGACCTGCGGAGCGTGGAACTCCAGCTGTTCAATACCTGTTCCCGACAGCGAGAATGCTACCTTGAAGTAATCGCCGTGCTCCTTGATCATATCGCCGATAGCGGTCAGGGCAGGCATGTAGCTTCGGTTGGCAATGTCGGTAATGCTACGCTCGTTCTCGTAGTCATCATAGTAATAATGATCGGTACCGATATCGAAGAAACGGTAGCGCTTCAGATGGATAATCTGATGTATCTCGAAATATAAACAAATTGTTTTCATAATTTTTTAAGTGAAGAGTGAAGAGTGAAGAGTGAAGAATTTGCTACCGCATTTTCTTTCTTTGCTTCAATCGTTCACTCGGTTATTAATTAAATAAATTATCTCTCTATTGGAAGAACTCTGACTGAAGATGAAAACTTAAATCTACCTTTGCGGTAGCAAATTCTTCACTCTTCACTCTTCATTCTTCACTATATTACTGCTCCCATCCTAAAGTACGTTTATAGAGCGTTGCAATCCAGGCACCGACCTTCTCCCACGTAATCTGGTCAACCTCGTTCTTGCCCTCCTCCTTGAGGTACTTGAAGAGCGACTCGTTGGCACAGATGGAGTAGATGGCGTCAGCCAATGCGTGGATGTCCCAATAGTCCACCTTGATACAGTTGGTCAGAATCTCAGCACAGCCCGACTGCTTCGAGATGATAGAGGGCGTGCCGCACTGCATAGCCTCCAACGGCGAGATGCCGAAGGGCTCAGAGACGGAAGGCATCACATAGACGTCAGAGTCTTTCAAGCACTCGTACACCTGCTTTCCTCGCATAAAGCCTGGGAAGTGGAAACGGTCAGCAATGCCACGCTCTGCAGCCAGATGAATCATGGCGTCCATCATGTCGCCAGAACCAGCCATACAGAAACGAACGTTACGTGTACGGCGAATCACCATATTAGCAGCCTCAACGAAATACTCAGGACCCTTCTGCATGGTGATACGTCCGAGGAACGTCACCACCTTGTCCTTACCCGTATGGTCTGGACGCGGAATAGCCTGATACTCGTCGGGCAATGGATACACGGCATTATGTACCGTATAGCACTTGCGCGGATCCTGATGATACTGATGGATAACGGTCTGACGCGTCAGCTCCGACACACACATAATGCAGTCGGCATTGTCCATACCGTTCTTCTCGATAGAGTAAACCGTGGGGTTCACCTTACCACGCGAACGGTCGAAATCCGTAGCATGCACATGGATGCATAACGGCTTGCCACTCACCTGTTTAGCATGAATGCCTGCAGGATAGGTCAGCCAGTCGTGAGCATGGATGATGTCGTAGTCCAACGTGCGTGCAACGACACCAGCGATAATCGAATAGTTGTTGATTTCCTCGTGCAGATTGCCTGGATAACCGCCCGCAAACTCCATCGCACCCAGGTCGTTGACGTGCATGTAGTTGAAGTCGGCATACAGGTGGTCGCGCAGACGGAAATAGAGGTCAGGATCCATGATGTTGCCCACACGTTCGCGAACGTAGTCAGCCGACACGTCGCGATAGGCAATGGGCACAGCATTCATAGCCACAATCTGACAAGCGGAACGGTCTTCATCGCCAAAGGGATGAGGCAGACACAGTGTGATATCCATATCGCCCTGAGCATGCAAGCCCTGTGAGATACCGTAGTTAGCAGTGGCAAGTCCGCCGAATACGTGAGGAGGATACTCCCATCCAAACATTAAAACTTTCATAGTGCGTCCTCCTTATTTATTTTTGATACGAATACTTCTCAAGCAACTTCAGCGCACGCAGGATTTCAGCGACGTTCATGGCGAAAGCCATGGCACCGCGTCCGTGGAAGGGCGGGTTACCGTCAAACAGTTCGCTGATGGTTCCCAGTGCGTGGTAGTCCATCTCTTCCTCATAGCCCACCATCTGACGCTCGATGAACGAGAGGCGGGTGCGCTTATAGAGTTTCAGGCTGGCCTCCATATAGAAACCGCCCAGCCAAGGCCACGCCGTACCCTGATGGTAGGCATAGTCGCGCTGCGTCTGCGGACCGACATACATCGGATTGTAACCGCCGCTCTTTGGCGACAGCGAACGCAGGCCCTTGGGTGTCAACAACTCGCGCGTACATATATCTAATACGCTCTTCTTCTGCTCCTGATTCAGTGGCGAATAGTCGAAGGCCACGGGGAATATCATGTTGGGACGAACGCTCCAGTCCATCATCGAGCCGTCCACGTAGTCCAACAGATATCCGTACTCGTTCATGAAGGTGTCGATGAACGACGTCTTGCACACCTCGGCCTGAGCCTCTAACTTTTCAGCGAGTTTCTTTTCGCCGAATTCGGCCTCCAGCGAAGCGCAGAACTTCAGGGCATTATACCACAGGGCGTTGAACTCAACGATATAGCCCGAACGCGGTACGACGGGACGTCCGTTAGCCGTCGAGTTCATCCACGTAATGGCCTTGTCGCGACCGTTGGCATACAGCAGGCCGTTGTCGTCAAGACGCAGGTTAGGATGTCCACCGCCAAGAATATACTTCACGATGTCCTTCACCAGCTTGCCGTACATCTTGTAACCCTGTTCCTTGCCAACCTCCTTGACATACTGCTGAACGGCCCAGATGGCCCACAGCGGTACGTCGGGATGCTCTATCTCGTATATCTTGCCCGATATGGGTTTGTCGGCCATGAACTCGCGCAGTGCTTTCTCCGCGGTCTTCATCACCATCTCGAAATAGTCTATCTCACCGATGCCAAGGGTCAGACCCGGCAGAGCGATGAACGTATCGCGGGCACGGACCTTGAACCAAGGATAGCCAGCCAGCAGATAACGGTCGTCCTTCTTGTCAATCTTCTCCATAGTGCCACTGCGGCGGTCACGGAAGTGGAACTGGTGGGCAGCTGTCACCAGACAGTGATAGAAATTGTCGCGAGGCACGCGGTCGTCAACCTCTTCGTCGAACATCTTCTTCAACGTAGAAGGCTTGGCGGCCGACGTAGAACCGGCGAAGACGATGCTCTCGCCCTTCTTGATGCTCATCTCGAAGTAGCCGGGTACGTAGAGGTCCTCGTTCGAGGCATAGCCGCGCTCCTGTTCCTTCGGATACTCCACGCCACGATACCAGTCGGGCTGGAAGATGAATTCGTTCTTCTTCGAGAACTGCATGTAGAGGTCGGGGTATCCGGCATACATACACGTCTTGATACCGTTGTCCACGGGATGGTACTCGCGCGAGGCCGTCGAGTTCTCGTGCGTAAACTGACGGACTGAACGGAAGGCGAGGAAGGGACGGAACCGCAGCGTTGTTGCCGAGTGGGCGTCAACGAGCGTGTAGCGGATGAGGATGCGGTCCTCATAGTGCTGGAACACCACTTCCTTCTTCAATACTACGCCACCCACGCGGTAAATCGTGGTAGGCACTACGTCGCAGTCAAACTCACGGATGTACTTGTGACCTTTAGGGCTGAAATTGTTGCCCTGGTACTTGTGGAGTCCGAGGTTGAACTCTGCGCCGTGTTGTATCACCGTACAGTCGAGCGATGACAACAGCACATGGTTGTCGTCATCGAGCTCTGGCACGGGAACAACGAGCAGACCGTGGTACTTGCGCGTATTGCAATCCACCAACGTAGATGCACTATAGGCGCCAGAACGGTTAGTACGCAGCAATTCACGACGGAGGGACTCCTCCAAGTTGGTCATGACAGCTTTTTCTAATCGTAGATAACTCATAGTTCCTATTTTAAGGTGTTTAATATTGTTTTAATATTGTTTTAGATTTAAAATTTCCCTCAAAAGTACGCAATTTCAGCGTGACTACAAAATAAAAAAGGCTTTTTTTTTCAAAAAGGCCTTTTTTTACACTTCTTTTACATTTTTCAGTCGGGAATAAGGAAGTTTATGGCTTCTTGTTCGATGCTGATGTGGTAAGAACCCACGGGTGTTCCCAGCAGTCGTCCGTCTACACCTACCAGTGCATGTTTGGCTTCTATGACCTCTATCTCACGGGTGCGGTAGGGGTGTACGCTGCGGTGGTTGAGGAATCGTCCCGTCACTAATAGCCACAGGCCTGCAAACACCTGCATGATTTCCGTATGGTAGATGACCGACACGTCCAGCATGCCGTTGTAGGGGACGGCACTCGGAGTCTGTCCGTAGCCCGGACCGCTGCCGATGCACATCGTCATGACCTTCCGGTTGATGACGTCGCTGTTGATTCTGACATGCATTTTATAGTCCATGCGGTGGAAAATCATCAGGAAGATGGAGGCAATGAATGACAAGGTCCGCGACCCTAACAGCGAGCGTGCCTGCCGGCGCAGGTTCATCACGTCGGCAATGAGTCCGATGTTGACGCAGTTCAGGAAGTAGCGGCGGCATTGTTCCTCCTTCTTGTTGACATAGCGGATGCAGCCGATGTCGATGCGGCGTACCCGATGCTTGGCGAGCCAGGCAACGGTCTGTTCCAGATTGCCCTCCTTGAAGTCCCAATAGCGGGCGAAGTCGTTGACGAGGCCATTGGGGATGACACCTAAGGCAATCTCTTCGCGGACCTGTCTCTCTTCACGCATCAGACAGTTGACAGCGTCGTTCAGTGCCGAGTCGCCGCCGACGATGACAATGGTTTTGTAGCCATTGTGGATGAGCATTGTCATCAGGCGCTCCACGCTGTCCAGCGACTCGCTTTGCACGAAGTCATACTCTATCTTGTGCTCGTCCAGCACGCGCTGAATCTTCTCCCGCTGCTTCGTTGCACGTCCTTTCGGGCAATATAGGATGCCCCAACGATTATTTAGTTCATAGTTCATAGTTCACAGTTCATAGTTCATAGTTTTTTCGCATATTTCAAGTATTCTTGCCACTTTTTCGTCCGTCGGTAGCAGGGCGTCAATCCAGTGTATGGTGAAACCGCGGCGCTCCATGCCTCTGAACCATGTCATCTGGCGCTTGGCAAACTGGTGGATGGCAATCTCCAGTCGCGTAAACATTTCGTCATAGGTAGTCTTGCCAATCAGGTATTCCGTGACGAACTTATATTCCAAGCCGTAGTAGATGAGGTCTTCAGCGGGGATGCCTTCGTCCAGTAGCGCCTTGACTTCCTCTATCATGCCGTTTTCAAGACGAGCCTTCAGGCGGCTGGTAATCTTTCTCCGACGCTCCTCCCTGTCGATGTCGACACCGATGATGATGGAGTCTGTAGGGGGGACGGTGGTGCGGTGGTACTCCCGATTCTCTGCGACTGCCGTCTCTATCTCGATGGCTCGGATGGCACGCTGGCAGGAGTCCACGTCCGTCTTGTTGTGCATGTTGGAACCGTTCTTCGCCTTCAGCGCTATCAGCATCTGTGTCAGTTCCTCCAGCGACTTGCCCTCTAACTGCGCCCGCAGCTCGGGGTTCTGTGGTACAGGCGACAGCTGGTAGCCCTTCAGTACAGCTTCGATATACAGCCCCGTGCCTCCGCAGAGTATGGGTCTGTGTCCTGCTTCCGTGATGGCGCAGAAGGCTTTGTAAAAGTCATGCTGGTATTTGAAGAGGTTATACTTCGTGCCGGGTTCCGCAATGTCTATGAGGTGGTATTTCACGTCCCCATAGTCTTCCAGGTCCTTGCCCGTACCGATGTCCATGCGCCGGTACACCTGCCGCGAGTCGGCCGAGATGATTTCTCCGCCGATTTCCTTCGCCAGAGCAGCCGCCAACGGTGTCTTCCCGCTGGCTGTCGGACCGAGTATGGTAATCATGGGCTTCATGCTTGATTGTTTTCGCTTGCGAAGTTACGAATAATATTCTGAATATCCAAGAAAAAGCTTTTCCATTTTAGGATTTGGCCCGATTTCGGTCATACTATCATGAGCTCTGCCATGATCATGTCGCTGACAAAGAGCCCTTTGCGAGTCAGCACAAGGTGCTGGCCGTCAAGTCGCAGCAGACCGTCATTCAGGAAGCGCTGTGCTGCCTGTAGGCAGTAGGTGCGCTGCCGTTCTGATAGCGTGGTGAGGTCAAGACCCTCACAGGTTCTCAGGGCTACGGTGATGCGGTCGTTGTAGCGTGTGTCGCCGTCCAGCAGTTCTCCGTCAAAGGGTATCTCGCCCCGCTCTATGGCCTCGATGTACTGGTGAATATCGGCCACGTTCCAGTAGCGGCGCTTGCCGTCATAGCTGTGTGCGGCGGCACCCAGTCCGGTGTAAGGCACGTCGTGCCAGTAGCTGCTGTTATGACGCGAGCGGTAACCTGGCTTGGCGAAGTTGGAAATCTCGTAGTGCTCATAGCCGCTGTCCGTCAGCCGGTCCGTCAGCACCTCGTACATCATCCGCTCCAGCTCCTCGTCCATCTTTAATTTTTCATTTTTAATCTTTAATCTCCATAATGCCGTCCCTTCCTCTATGGTGAGGCAGTAGGCCGACAGGTGCTCCACGTCCAGGTCAAGGGCGGCATCCATGTCGTGCTGCCAGTCGCCTAAGGTCTCGCCGGGGAAACCGTACATCAGGTCGATGCTGATGTTCCGGATGCCGGCGTCGCGCAAGCGTCCGACAGCCTGCGGCACTTGTGCCGCGCTATGGCGACGGCGCAAGAATTTCAGGCGGTTGTCGTCAAACGTCTGGGCACCCATGGAGACACGGTTTACGGGAAGTTCCGACAGCAATTGCGCAAAGTCCGTCGTCACGTCGTCCGGATTCACCTCGATGGTGACTTCGGCATCGGGCGCGACGTCATATACCTTATATATATATAAGTATAGCTGGCGCAGTTGTGCCGGTGACAGTTGGCTGGGCGTGCCGCCACCGAAATAAATGGTTTCTATGCACTCCCTCATTGGGGAAGGGGCAGGCCGGGAGTTTCTCAGCTCCATCTCGCGACACACGGCATCCACATAGCGCTGGCGCAGTGCCATCCCCGTGGTGGAGTAGAAGCCGCAGTAGATGCAGCGGCTTTTGCAGAAAGGAATATGGATATAGAGTCCTGCCAATGCTGTTTGCCTTATTTTGTCGTTCGACGTTTGACGTTTTCTCTGCAAAATTACTAATAAAGTTTAATATTTGAAAGTATTCGTTGGTTTTTTGCTTGAAAATGCCTACCTTTAGCGTCGCTTTTGAAACAATAAACCTAAAAATATGAGTTATTATGAAAGTTTATCAGACTAACGAGATTAAAAACATTGCACTCATTGGCAGTGCGGGTAGCGGCAAGACTACTCTTGCCGAAGCAATGGTTTACGAGGCTGGCATCATCAAGCGCCGCGGCACCGTAGAGGGTAAGAACACCATGAGCGACTACTTCCCTGTAGAACAGGAGTATGGCTATTCGGTGTTCTCTACTGTTTTTCATGTGGAGTGGAACAACAAGAAACTGAACATCATTGACTGTCCGGGTTCTGACGACTTCGTGGGTGGCTCGATAACGGCCATGAACGTCACCGACCAGGCTGTTATTCTGGTTAATGGACAGTATGGTCCCGAGGTGGGCACGATGAATGCTTTCCGTAACACCGAGAAGCTGAAGAAGCCTGTCATCTTCCTCGTTAACCAGCTTGACCGCGACAACTGTGACTATGACCAGATTCTGAGTCAGCTGAAGGAAGTGTACGGCAACAACTGCGTACCCGTGCAGTATCCCATAGCCACCGGTGCCGGCTTCAACAGCGTCATCGACGTGCTGCTGATGAAGAAATACTCATGGAAGCCTGAAGGAGGAGCACCCATTATTGAGGACATTCCCGCTGACCAGATAGAAAAGGCTAAGGAGTGGAAGGCTGCTCTCGTTGAGGCTGCCGCTGCCGGTGACGACACGCTGATGGAGAAGTTCTTCGAGAGCGAAGACCTCAGCGAGGACGAGATGCGTGAGGGCATCCGCAAGGGGCTCGTGACGCGCTCAATCTTCCCCGTATTCTGCGTCTGTGCAGGCCGTGACATGGGTGTGCGCCGTCTTATGGAATTCCTCGGCAACGTCGTGCCTTTCGTTAGCGAGATGCCCGTCATCAAGAATGCTGCCGGTCAGGAGGTTCCTGCCGACGCCAGCGCTCCCACATCGCTCTATTTCTTCAAGACTGGTGTTGAGCCCCACATCGGTGAGGTGCAGTACTTCAAGGTGATGAGTGGCGTCGTCAAGAGCGGCGACGACCTGACCAATGCCGACCGCGGCTCCAAGGAGCGCATGGGTACCCTCTATGCCTGTGCCGGTGCTAACCGCATTCAGGTCGACCAGCTGGTAGCCGGCGACATCGGCTGCACCGTGAAGCTGAAGGACGTCAAGACCGGCAATACGCTGAACGCCAAGGATGCCGACAACAGGTTCGACTTCATCAAATATCCTAACTCCAAGTTCTCGCGTGCCATCAAGGCCGTCAACGAGGCCGAGACCGAGAAGATGATGGCAGCCCTGCAGAAGATGCGCCAGGAAGACCCGACATGGGTGGTCGAGCAATCTAAGGAGTTGCGCCAGATTATCGTACACGGTCAGGGCGAGTTCCACCTGCGTACGTTGAAGTGGCGCATGGAGAACAACGAGAAGATTCAGGTCAACTACGAGGAGCCGAAGATTCCGTACCGTGAGACCATCACCAAGATGGCCCGTGCCGACTACCGTCACAAGAAGCAGTCAGGCGGTGCCGGTCAGTTCGGTGAGGTACACCTGATTGTCGAGCCTTACACCGACGGTATGCCCGATCCTACGAGCTTCACCATCAACGGTCAGGAGTTCAAGATGAACATCAAGTCGAAGGAAGAGAAAGACCTGGAGTGGGGCGGCAAGCTCGTCTTCATCAACAGTGTCGTCGGTGGTGCCATCGATATGCGTTTCATGCCCGCTATTCTGAAGGGTGTCATGGAGCGCATGGAGCAGGGCCCGCTCACTGGCTCTTATGCCCGCGACGTCCGCGTCATTGTCTACGACGGCAAGATGCACCCCGTTGACTCTAACGAACTCTCGTTCATGCTGGCAGCCCGCAACGCCTTCAGCGCCGCCTTCAAGGAGGCCGGTCCTAAGGTGCTGGAACCCATCTACGACCTCGAAGTACTCGTGCCTGCCGACTACATGGGTGATGTGATGAGTGACCTGCAGGGTCGCCGTGCCATCATCATGGGTATGGACTCTGAGGCTGGCTACCAGAAGCTGTCGGCCAAGATTCCTTTGAAGGAGCTGGCCAGCTACTCCATCGCTCTGAGCTCGCTGACTGGCGGACGCGCATCGTTCACCACCAGCTTCAGCAGCTACGAGCTTGTGCCGAACGACATCCAGCAGGCACTCATCAAGCAGCACGAGGAAGAGATGAAGGACGAAGACTGATTCAGTCTCCTTCCCCCTATACACGACACCGCCCCGACCTCATACAGGCCGGGGCGGATTGTTGAGAGCTGTTTATCGGACAGTCAGCCATACGGCCTCGCCGTTGTCTTTGGCTTCGACTATTTTCTGTTTCAGGCGGTGAACCCAGATGCGCGAGTCTACGACCTGCCCTACAAGCTTGTTCTTGCCCACCAGGATGCAGCCTTCGGTGTCTTCCGAGCAGTTGCCCGCATGGATGCGGATACCTTCGAACTTCGGTACGCCGAGCAGAATGGGCAGCCATTGCTTGAACTTTGGTGAGTATGTGATAACCACTGCGTAACGACCTTCGGGGATGGCCGAGCGGCCTTTCACTTTGTAGGCACCATGCTTATAGTCACGCCAAGTGGGTTCCAGCGTGTCGCAAAAATAATCATCGGCTGTGCCTGCCAGATACTCGTCATCTACACGTCGCCGAATATACAGCCTACCTATCGTGTAGGTCTTGCGTTTTGCTATACGTTCTAATATCAGTTCCATATCGATACCTCCTTAATGTCACGATGTCACTTTGTCATTGTCACGCTTTAACTCAGGCGACTTCGACACTTTACTCCAGCGCTTAGTGTCCACCTTCTCAACCCATCCATCACGATTCCAACGAGAGATGATCTTGATGATAGAGTTACGTGGAACTGAACTGCGCTTCAACGCTGCCAGGTCATCGGCCGTGAAGGTTGGTGGCAACTGGTCAAAGATACTGTTATTCTCACCATAGCGTTGGCATTCTGTCTGGGCATCTACATACTGATTCTGTAGTGCCTGGCCAAACACTTTTATTTGTTGGCTCAAACAATACTCGGCCATCATCAGCGCAAAGTCAAGACAAGCCTTGGACTCCTTGGAACATCCACTCAGAAGATGGAATATAACCCCACAACGGAAACCAATGACAGCAGCTCGACGGCGATAAATGTCCTTCACATGGTCGATGTCCTTCAGTGCAATCACACGTTGCTGCTCAACCCATTGATCGATGGCTTTACGCAGACGAGGGGTGTCAACATAACCGCTGTATGCACGCAGACGAGTCACAGCCTCCTGAATCCTTGCTTCGTCTTCTGCTGAGCGACGCCCGTATCTGGGCATCTTGGCAAATGAGGTGTCGGGCATCTCGGCCAAGAGAATACGGCTTGAAAGACCGTTTTCTACATTATCCCCCTTAAAGCACTTCTTGACAGCCCCGCTGGTCCCAAGCATAGACCAATTATACGCAACTTTCACGACTCCCGATTCAGCCTGGTCAGAATTGTAATCCTGTCCCCATTCAGAGTCTATGGGGTCAAAGGCAAGGCGGTAAATGTCGTACTTCGAGCTCCAGGAGCCGGCACCGTTGGTCTTGCGTAACGTGTCAAGTTCCTCTCCAAAGGAGAACAAGGTATGACCGTTGGCATTCTTCATACGCTTCAACAGAGTTGAGCAGGAAACCGTTACAGGTACTACACGAATCAACACTTTCGGGTCTTCAGGAGCCTTCTCGTTGGCCTTGCGGCTTTTCTTACGGTCTTTCCATTCATCCTCACGCTTACGAGCCAAAGCATCCTCTTCATCGAACTGACGCTTCCAGATGTTCACGGCATGCTTGCAAACAGACTTACCTGATGCCTGTTCACCGTAGATAATCGACATCATACCCAACTTCTGCATTTCACCATCGCAATAGCGCACCTCTACTTGGTCTGCATATGCAGCGGCCAAAGGCATCAAAGAACAGAGCACAGGCATGTGCATCGAGACAGGCACACCAGCCAGCGATTCACGAAGCCCCATAGGCAGGGCTTTGACATTCACCTTCACGCCAGTCTCTTTTTCCACCGCCTCGGCATCCTCGGCCTCATCAGAGGAGATGCCGATTTCGAGCGCGCCTACTATCTGATCCATCATGCGCGACCCCTTGGTGGGTTCCTTGCAGGCCGAGTGGATGATGCTTTTCATCTCAGCGACCGACAACCCGAACTTAGGCATCACCTCCAGCAACCACTCCTCGTTATTATCACAGATGGCACGAAGATTAGCAGCCAACTGATGCAGTCGCTTGTTGCGTTCACCTTCTGAGGGTTCACCACCCGTCCTGCGCCAGTACTCGCTGATAATAGAGGTATAAGGCACACCCTTGAACTCTTGCGGATACCTCGTTTCAACCTTTTCTGCTGGAACTTCAGGTACATTAGATGGGGTTACATTTGCAGGTGCATCTTCATCGCCTGGATCATAATAAGAGCCATCTTCAGTACGACCATCAATTGAAAGCCCTCTATCAGTATAGGCCTTGCGACGCTGAGTAATCTCTTCCTCTGAAAGCTGAGCATACCAACCATCGGCACGATAGATTTCAAAATCAGCAGGCGAGATATAGATAAACCTCTCTGGCGTGAAGCATGTGGTGTCGCAAGCCTCAGGCATACCCAAAGCCTTACAATAGGCTCGCTGTGCCTCAGGCACCGTCATACCTAACGGCAACCGAATATCTATGTGCAGCTTCCTGCGGATGGAATACTCCTTGTGCAGCATCAGCCCCTGCCACTGGCCGCCAGCCTCGATATCGAGTTTCTCAGACATCATGTTGGCTTGTTCAACCTTCTCCGGGTCGTCTATATCAATACAGGTCTGCCAGGTGAACGACTCGGCCACGATATGCTCACGATCCCGATAATCATCACGGAACCGGGTGTAGTGCGGACAGCGGAAAGGCAGCCACGACTTCAGCCTCCGCTGCTCCTCTTCATCCAGCGTCTGGTTGATGCGCTCGGCCTGCTGAGCCAAGCGGGGCTTGCGTGTCAGCGCATCGTAGTCCTGGAGCGGGCATTCCTTGATGAATGCCCTTGTCTGCTCCTTGGTTAGTCTCGTGTTGAGTGCTATCAGTCTCTCCAGAATCATTTCCATATCGTTTCCTCCTTGCGTGTTTTAAAGTAAGACATAATCTCGTCGGCCTCCTCCTCATAGAGCGCCTTGGTCAGTGCCAGCCCATATTTCTTAGGGAACTTGAAGGTGACATAGACATACTCCTCATCCATTCGGCGGCGCAGGCCTGCTTTGTGATAACCGTCGGCCTTACGGCGGTATTGTGGTCGTGTCATCTTCACCGCTCCATGAGGGGTCTCGTAGAGGGTTTCCAACTTAGGTCCGTTCTTGCCCACATTGTAACGCTTCACTCTGGTGCGGCCGTCGGCATCCACCTCGATACCACCACGATAACGTACACGCTCACCGTTAGTCACCTCCTTGTCATCCTCCCACGGGCACGGCACTATCAGTATGTTGCCGTTCAACTGGAAGTTCACACTGGCGTCCATCTGGACTGCGTTGTTCAAAATCTGTTCTTGAAATTTCTGTGGATTCATTGTTTTCTGAATTTTGGTTGAGCGAAGCTTCAGAAGGGTGGCCACCTTTCGATTGTGATTGAAATCTCGCGAGACTCCGTTCACCTCAACTCAGAGTTAAACTTGAAATTTGTTAGCGGTTAAGAAATGTTACGTAGAAAGGCTGGTTAACCACTCCTTTGCCCCTCCGGCTGTGCATGCGGCTACGATTGATTACCCCCATCTGCCGACGGATCTTGTTGGTCATCACGTCGTAGTCTTGCTTGAACACTTGCTTCTTAGTTGCCATTGTTTCCTACGTCTAATCACAGGTATAAACTTCGGCAGACATTTGCCTCGGTTCCCCGCTTTCGACACTGCAAAATTACGCCATGATTTTCGCCTTTCAAAAGTTTCAGAGCGGTTACAGACGGCTTGTCCGACGTGTCCGACGAATAAGCCGCAAAGTGTCCGACAAGTCCGATTGCCTGTCCGACGATAGGGCATAAAAAAAGGCCTCATGCACCTGATGGCACATGAGGCAAACTTCATATCTTATAAAAATGGAACCTACTCGCTCAGTTTCTTTTCAAGGTCATCGATTGATGGCAGCGACGATTTCAAATTCTCCATCAACTGACTTGTTTGGTACTCGGCAACACCCAAAGGCTGTGTCATGCCTCGGAGAGCATATTCCACCTTCGTGTTGTTCTTAGTGCGACAAAGCAACAGTCCTATAGTGGGATTGTCTTCAGGAGTTTTCACTAAATCATCGATGGCTGAAATATAGTAGTTCAGTTTGCTGATGAATTCAGGCTTGAAATCCACCACTTTCAGTTCGATGGCTACATAGCAGTGCAGTCGGGTGTGATACATCATCAGGTCCACCTTGCTCTCTTCCCCCGCAATATTCAATGGATATTGCCGTCCCAGATATGAGAAACCCTTACCCAGCTCCAGAAGGAAT
>JAEEGH010008258.1_pt1 | contig 24687 bp, 18 predicted proteins | sample 9134181 | NCBI WGS metagenome assembly JAEEGH01 (sample SAMN16246544, study PRJNA631951) | gut metagenome | biome: gut microbiome; feature: rumen; material: DP-attached | host: Bos | place: Iran: Karaj | collected 2018-10
TGCAGCAAGCGATTCGCTGTCGTCGTTGCATACAGCGCGAACGCTGAAGCAGTGTTCACCAACAGAAAGGTTTGTTGCAGTGTAGGTTCCGCCAGTAACATTCGATGCTACGAGAACGCCATTGTCGTAGATGTTTACAGCAGCAACACCTGAGATTGCATTTCCGCTGATTGTTATATCGTCAAGGCAGAACAGGTACTGGTCGTTTGAATTGCAATGTATTGCAACATATTTAGCGGAAGCAGGTACAGTGTAAGACTTCAATGTCCAAGAAATATTTGCAGAAGTTCCACCAGTTGCAGTTCCACTGTCTAATGAGTTTGTGAAACTTGAAGCATCGTTTGTAGTGGTAGAGTAAAGCACTTCATATGATTCTGTTCCAGAATGTCCGCCACGGTAGTAGAATGAGAATGTGAAAGCCTCACCGAAGTTTAGTTCAGGACTAATGATCCAGTCATCATTTGCCACATTTCGCGAACATACTGCTGCAATGAATTGTGTTCCAGAGTGTGCATTAATATTTGTTCTAGAAGCAAACGTTCCTCCACCATTTCCAGTATATGTAACTTGAGTTGGGTCGAATACTATGTATGCCATAGGTTGGTTTGCATTTGTCCAAGAAGAATAATTCCTGAACGTGTATGTATTTGCTCCATCTCCATCGATGTATGTCCAGCCAACAGTACCTGGTGAGTTGATTGTAAATGCCTCGTGACCTTCAAAATCGTCGCTTATAGTTATAGCTTCAATAGTTTGAGTATCCCAAGTGATTGTTGCATCTGTATTGTTAACAGCAACCTGCAATCCAGTTGGGGCGTCGCAAGCGGGACCGACAGCGGTGATTGTAATTGTTTCGTTCCAAGTACTGCTTCCGTCGGTAATTTCAACATTGATTGTTGCAACGTGACCATCGGGAACATTTTCGGCAAGCGAGAAGTTGAATGTTCCGGTTGCTGTAGCGTTGCTAGCAATTGCGCCGAGTATTGCCGATGTGCTGTTGAGTGTAAGGTATTCGTCTGTTGTAGAGATAGTTGCTGTTGTATTTGCACTGGTTGAACCCACACCCGTATTGGTGAATGTCACATTGAGGTCGTTGGTGGTGTTGTATTGTGCTGTTGTTGGAGTGTAGCTTTGAACTTCAACTTCTGGACCTGGTACATAGCAACTAATTTCTGCTACCCATCCAGAAGAAGCAACAGACTGGTCGGATGTAAACATTATCGTCAACGCTCCTGATGCATTAGTTGCTGTTATTGTGCCAGGATTGTCGGTTCCACATACGCCGTTGACAATTGCAGTTGTTGATGTAGTTACACCGTCATAGATGTATAACTTGTCGTAGCAAGTTCCAGAACCTCCCCAACCTGAACTACTAGCTGCTTCAAGCGAGAATTCAGTGAATGTCAATCTAACCTTTGCGCCACTGGTAGCTGGATATATTGTCTGTGTATAAGATAAGCTATTTCCATAATCGTCATCGCCACCCGGATCCTTATAAGTTCCACCACAGACATAAACATTCTGGTTGCTCATTACAATGTCGGGATAGAAGACGGTAATGTAGCCGGTCTTGGTTTCGGTATCTTCGCCGTAGGCGTTGTGTGCGACCAAAGTAACAGTGTACTCGCCAGGTTCGCTATATGTAACGCTCGGGTTCTGTTCGGTAGATGTTGCGGGATTACCGCCTTCAAAAGTCCATTCCCACGAAGTAGGAATATTTTCGGTAAGGTCGGTGAAGTTTACTGTGCCGCCAATTGAAACTTCGGTTTCCGAAGCAGCAAAGTCGGCAACAGGAGGATTGGTATTTGCATTTACCGTAATGTAGTTTGTGCGGGTCTTGGTGTCGTTGCCAAGAGTGTTTTCAACGCGCAATGTAACCGTGTAGGTACCAGGAGTCATATAGGTATGAACTGGATTTATTTCGGTAGAAGTCTGGCCGTCGCCAAAATTCCACTGGCAAGTTGCAGCGTACTGCGAAGTATTTGTGAAAGTTACCGATTCTCTTTCGAGGATAGTGGTAGGAGTACCGGTGAAGTCGGCTGTTGGAGGATTTGGAGCGATTACCGAAACAGTACCGAAGTAAGGCTGATACTGCTGACGGGTAACTACTACATAAAGAGTTCCCGAACCGGGTATTGCCTCGGTGAAGTTAACCGTTGCTACGCCCGAAGCGTTTGCCACTGCCACGCCGTAGATTGTCGATTCGTTGTCGGTAACTGCGACATACGAACCAGCAATTGCATTTACGGTCATCGAAGTTGCACCAGCCATTACTGATTCTGGAAGAGTAACATTGTTAGCTTCTGGTTTTGTAACGTATGGCATCACAGAACCGTCGCCAAAAACATGGTAGTACAACCAGTAGTAATTTGCATCAGCAGATGTTTGATAATTAGTCTCATGTGCCGAAGCAACTGCAATGTCACCAATATTCAACAATGAAGAAGCCGAATTCCAATATTCATCGACAAACATAGCATCGTAAACACCCATTGTTGTATTTGCAGTAGTCGGGGTGCCAGTAAGCTGATAGTTACTAAAATTAACACCAGTACCAATTGCCCAGTAGAAATCCTCGTACCAGTAGCTTACGGGTGAGTTGCCGATGTATGCAATAGCACCTGCCTTGGGCACACGGATCATAGTTTCGGCAAAGCAAGCGTTAGTACCTATGGCAGAACCTGGAGAATAGGTTGTTGAAGTATTGTTGAAATTACCTGTAAGACAGCAGTTTCCAACAGCAAAGAAATATTTGTCGGTATTTGTTAGAGTTGCAACTTGTGTTGCGGATAATTTAGGTTGATACCATTCCTGTTTGTCACCATGTGCAGTGTAATTGAGGAAGCAAAAACCATCATTGATTCCACTATAAACACCATTGTTTGAGCCTGAATACCCAGCAGAACTCGAAGTTGATATTATTGTACTGATCGTTCCATTTTCAAATCCACCATATGTAGTATTACTTGTGTTGAAATAATAGGTAGATGCATAATTTACAGTCGGTGCGGCAACCCTACTTGTCCAGTTGCTATCCCAACCACCTATAATTTTCACATTATTAAGATAGTTTCCACCATCGGGGAACTGATACTTTTCGTATGTAAGAACTTTATCGAGGTAATTCTGAAGATGAGTTGTATTTTCTACAGAAATACGACTGTAAAGCATTTCAGGATAGTAGTCGTTGCTGGATGAATAGTCGATTGATGCATAGCCAATATCGGTTGCACAGTTTCCACTTGAAGAGTCAACATTAATAGTTGTGTACTGTGGCACCTGACCAGTATCGCCAATTACAAGCAAGTACGAATAAGCATTGCCCGACGATACCGAAGCATTGTACTTTGTCTTGATAAAATTTGCGATGTTAGCAGAAGTTGTTCCTGTTTCGTCGGTGTAGAAAATGTCAACATAGTAACCCTTCTGTAATTTCCATGTGAGCCACTGGTTGAGAACCGAATTGTTCTTGAACCCTGAATAGCAGATGACGAGCATCCTTACAGGAGTATGATGCATGTCGGTATGAGTGTCGTAAACGCCTCTGACAGACGACTGTCCGAAGATGCTCTTGTTGAACAACTGGTCGTAGATGCTGTTGAAAGCAGGGCTGTATGTGCTTGCAAACATGCTCTGCGTAAGTCCAGCGTCGGCATTTTCGAAACTAACGGTTACATTGATGTCATTGCAAACCTTGATGGTCTTTGCTGCTGCATTGTATGCAACCGGACGAATTGTCAGTTTTCCTAAACGTAAACCGCACATTGTTCCAAGATATTCTACCGAAGCAATCTCATCGGTAGTGTAGGTGTCGCGTGCGTAAGCGGCTTCGTTGACAACATATTCCACGGTCGTAGGATCGATGTTCTTTGCAACAGGAGCCTGTTTTGCCGTTAAGGTATTGATGTCGTAGTCTGCCAACGCGTATTCCGATTCGGAATATCCATTTACGGTTACAACTGGCGTTGCACCCTGCGGGATTGCAATCATCCTTGTAATCATCGGAAGTGTTGGAGAACCCAAATCGCCGTATGGGAACGAACCGTCGATGTAGATTTCGGAGAAATCGCCTTTTTCGTTTGAAATAGCATTACTCTCAATAGAATTGAATGAAAATGTGGTGCTAAATCCCGACATGCTGTTGGATTGAAGCAGAGCACTTCTTTGGGTTGTTGGGGTCAGCGGGATACGCCCGTTCTGCGAAAATGCAAAGCTGCACATCGCACATAAGACCACTAAAAATAACAGTCGTTTCATAAAAATGAAAAATTTAAAATTAGCCTTGCAAGATAGGCTTTTTTTTTGAATTACTTTTGTGTGAATATGTAAAATTATATTTATGCATGAATTTTTTTGCACAAAACTGCATAAAGAACTCTTTTTTCAGAATCCATTTTCATAAAATAAACTCTATTTTATAATTCATTTATTTTGACGATTAATACAAGTCCGATGGTTTAGCGCTTCCAAACTTGAGACGCTCTATTGTTGGGTCGTTGATGAAATCGTCGCGCTTGATTTTTGCTCCGCGCACAATATAGTTCTCGATGAACCACATCGACTTGTCAAAATCGTCGTACATGCGGGCTGCCACTTCGTGGCCGAGGTCGTCGTAACGCACAATGTAGTACGGATAGCCAAATTTTTCGAAACGCGGAGCTATCTTGCTACTGCCTATAAATCCCACATTAAACAATTTTATCTGCTTGTAGGTTACTAGTCGGTCCGATGTGCCATGAAGCATCATTGTTGGGGCGGGAGCGTGCTCGCGATATTTTACTTTGCCCTTTTTCGAATATATTGCACCAGCAAACGACATTACGCCGGCATAGTGGAAGTCGTCGGGCAGTATTTGTCCTATCTTGGTTTTGTTGCACAGCTCATAGTCGGCCTGCAGTACGGTAATTGCACCTGCACTCGAACCCGAGGTTATAATTTTGCGGCTGTCAATCTGCAATTCCTTCTCGTGGTCGATTAGGTATTTTGTAGCTGTTATCAGATCTTCGGCAGCCATGGCAATTGCATTTTCGAGAGGTTTGCGGTTAAAAGCTCCGATGTTTTTTGCACCTTTCAAACCGAGCCTGTAATCGATTGCCACGACGTTGAAGTTGTTTTCGACCAGTTTGGCATAGTATGGGGAATAATATTCGTCGTTGCGGTTTCCACCTATGAATCCGCCTCCAAAAACGAATATAACAGTGTAGTTGCCTGCCGAATTTGCCGACTTATAAAAGTCGAGATATAGCGAACTGTCGCGCTTTACATATTCGTATGTTGCGGTGGGTTTTATTTGTGCATTTGCGCATAGCGATGCTATTATTGCAAAAAAGCTTAACATTAATGTTTTTGCTGTCTTATACATATATTTTAGGGTTTTATTATGGTATGAATACGTTTTCTATATGTTCCAGCTTGTACTCGTTGCCGGTTACAAAAATGGCGATCTCGTCGAATCTGATTTCACAGTCTAGGCCCGATTGTCTTGCATACGCATCGGCTGCTGCTGTAAGGAATTTTATTTTGTTTGGGGTTATGAAGTCCGATGCGCTGCCATATTGCTCCGAACTGCGGGTTTTTACTTCAACTATTGCAAGTATGTTGCCCTTCTGTGCAATAATGTCTATTTCCTTATGCATGAATCGCCATTGGCGCTCGAGTATTTGGTAGCCTTCCGATGCGAGACGTTTTGCGGCGATATTTTCACCGAGAATTCCGAGTTCGTTGTGAGCTGCCATGTTAGTTTTCGGGTTTGGCTTCGGCTGGTTGTTCGTTGCTTTTGCCTGTGCAATAAATTTCAATTGCAACTATCATGGCGGCAAAACCCCAGAATGGCACTGCTATTTTGTCGATGTCGAGGAAGTTGTTGAGTGCACCATGTATGAAATATGTAACAAGTCCGCACAATGCTGCTGCTACAATCATCTTCAATTTCTTGTCGGTAAGTTTATGGTAGGTCCGGGTTCCAGTAATGTAGATGATTATGCAGATTAGTATGTAGTTAAGCATTCCCAGTAATCCCGATTCGGCTAGTGATCCTAGATACTCGCTGTGGGCGTTGCCACCGTCGCCTGCGTTGGTGCTTATGATTGTCTTTTCGTCGGAATGCTGGAATGGTGCATATTTGAATTGATATGTTCCTGGTCCCCATCCAAATATCGGTTTTTCCTTGAACATTCGGATTGCGCAGTTCCATCTGTTGATACGTTCGAGGTTAGATGCGTCGGATGTGATGTTGCTTATCGACTTTATGTGTTTCGAGAAATCGGTTGACGACTCAACCTTGTTGCTTTCCATCTTGACGAAAATCTGAGTCTGGAAAAGTGTAATTCCAACGATTCCAACAATTGCTACGGCAAACACCAGCTTGTTGCTGATTTTAAACCTAAGTATAAAGTACATGGCCAAAGCTCCAACAAGGCTTATCCATGCGGCGCGTGTGTATGAGAATATAAGTCCAACCACAAATATTGCCAGCAATACAATTGATAATATTTTTTGTTTCTGGCTTAGATCTTTCGAGAATATGCTTCCAATAAGGAAAGGTATGAACATTGCTATTGCTGCGCCATATGATGTGTGGTCGTTGAAAAACGGGGTCATTATTCCGTTTGCTATGTGCTGGTCGAAATTATATGCAGAATGTTTTATCAGTGTATATATTATAAGTATGGCAAACGGCAATATATATAGGTACATGAACCGGTACATGTTTTTGGGTTCCTTGAACATCACTATGCCTAGGAAGAAAAACGGTCCAATGAACCATAGCGAAGCTATAAAGCATTTAAGCGAGACAAGCGGCATTGTGCTTGTGCATACAGTAACAAGGTGCCATAGCAGATATATGAATATCATTATCGAAAGCGGGTGTTTCAGCACCTGTTTGTCGTACTTGTGTTCGAGCAGCAATTTCAGTAGGAAAATGAGTAAAATTGCAACGAACAATGGCTCTGTGGGAATGTCGATGTTGAAAGGTAGGTGCGGATAGAATATTTTCAGTGGCACCGAAAGAGGAATGCACAGAACCGAAAAGAGCAAAGCTTTGTCAAGAGAGAAGAATATTCCCGCAACTACTATAAGTGCAAGGGGAAGAAGGTTGAACATATAGCTCTGGAATTTCACTATCATGAAGCAGTCGATGATAATGAAAATGGCAGCAATTGCGTAGAATAGTATTATTTTAGTTTTGCGTGTCAATTTCTTCCTTGGGTTTTCTGCAGCCTTCTATTATTGCAATTGCTATTATTCCAATAAGGCAACCGCCTAGACCCGCCAGAAGGGTGATAATCCAGCGTACGGGATAAAATTTCTTGTCGGCTACATAAGGCTTCGATATTATGTGTGAATACGACTGCTCCTTGTTGATGTCGCGGCGAGCATCCTCACAAATTTTCAGGTCCTTGTTGTAGCGTTGTATTGTGTTGGTTAACAGCGAGTCGGTCTTGGCATATTCGGCTCCATATATTTGCCAGTTTTTTAAGATTGCGTCGTTGTTCAAACGTCCCAGAGCAGCACCCTCGCTGTAAGCTTTTGTTTGCGATTCTTGATCGATAAGGCCATATTCGGTTCTGTATTTCTTAATTACTTCCGAGAGGCTGTCGATTATATGCTCTTTTTCTTTTGCAGATTTGCTGTATATATCCAAAACTTCTTCCGATTTTAATGCATTTAATTTTAGAACAAATTTATCATAAAATTCAATAATCGAGTTTACCATATTGGCAGCAATCTGAGGATCTTCATCACATACTGTTATCGTTATGGCATCGTTAGAAGTTTTTTCGAAAAATACATTGCTGTTGTATTGCGACATAATCTTAGCCAACGAATTATTTTCGGTAGAATCAATGCCGTAGTGTGAATATAATTCGTATTTTTCTATCATTTGGAATTTTATGTCATCGGAGCCTAATATTTCGAGCATTTGTTCCGATTCCGATTCGTCGGACATACAAATAATGTTGGCAGGGTATAGTGTTGCCGCCGACTTATATTTTGGATGTATGAAATATGGTCCTGAAAATACTAGTCCAAGAATAGCCGATGCTACGGTAATTATCAGCAAATGCCATTTCCATCTTGCAATAAGTCCGAAAATGCTTTTTGTTTTGAAATAACTTTCCATGGTTTCGTAATTTGGTAATAGTATTTTATTAAAAATCTTTCTGCTACATCCTTTCCGTTCTTGTGCCGGAGTATTATTTATTAAAGTTATTTTTTTTTTAACGGTTCAATTATTGCAAGTACAATCAATGCTAAGAAGAATGATGCCAATACGGTCGACAGGACTATGAGCCAGCGTATCGGATATGATTTCTTTTCGGCTTTTTCCGCCTTGTTCACAATGAATGCGTTTGGCAGATCCTGCTCGAGTTCGATCATTGCTTCGCGATACTTGTTCTTGCGCAAGGTTAGTGTCTGTACTTCCTCGGTCAGGCGTTCCTTAAGTATTGAATGTGCGCTACCATACTTTGCAAGGGTGTCGAGTTTTGCCTCTATTTCCTTGATGTTGCGGGCGTTGCCGCTTGCCAAAGCAATAGCATACTGTTCGCTGTACATTTCGGTCTGTGATCTTACGTCAATCACGCCAAGCATGCTCAGGTATTGCAGTGAGTCCTTGATGTTCTTTACTGTAGCATCCTGTTCGCGGTACTCACGTTCTACAATCTTCAAAGCTTTGTAAGCCCTTTCGCGCTGCATGCGTGCGTATACGGTATCAAGCAGGTATGAAATGTCGTTGGCTATCATGGCTGCAGTATCAGGACTTTCATCGAGCACCTCTATTTTAACCGACGTGTATTCTGTACGCGAAATCTTAACGTTTTCGTCGTACTTGCCGTAAAGCTTGGTATAAAGGTATTTTGTGTCTGGCTTCAGTCCGTAATGTTCGATTAGGTTGTACTTCTCGATGATGCGGTTTCTGATGTCGTTAGACTGAAGCACTTGCATCAGCTGTTCCACTTCCTCGTTTTCGCCAAACTGCAACAGACCCTTCTGTGTGGTGCCGTCGGCAGCTAGTGTCTGTGATACCGAAGTAGAGTTTGCTGGATACAACACAACCGTCGACTTGTACCGTTCGGGTATGGTGTAGCTTATTATTACCGAAGCAACAAAGGCTACGACGCAAACAACAAGCAGATGTTTCCACTTCTTAATTATTAGAAGCAGAACATCTGATGCGTTGAATGTGCTTTTATTGTCGTTTTCGTTCATGTCAAAAACACGTAATGACATTATTTTGCTCTTTCGGCGTATTCCTTTGTACGGGTATCAACCTTAATCTTTTCACCTATTTCGATGAACAGAGGAACCATAATCTGAGCGCCGGTGTCGATAGTTGCAGGCTTCAGTGCGTTGGTTGTGGTATCGCCCTTGAGACCTGGTTCGGTGTAGGTAACTGTTGCCTCGATGAATGGAGGAAGTTCGCATGAGAGTGGAGTTTCGGTTTCGGCATGAACCACTACTTCTACATCCTGACCTTCCTTGAGGAATTCAACTCCGTCGATAACATCTTCGGGAATAGCGATCTGCTCGAAAGTCTCCATGTGCATGAAGTTGTAGCCCATATCGTCCTTATATACAAATTGGTACGGACGGCGTTCGATTCTTACCGGGTTTATCGATGCACCCGAGTTGAAAGTCTTGTCGATGGTCTTTCCGTTTTCGAGGCTCTTGAGCTTTGTACGGACGAATGCTCCGCCTTTGCCTGGTTTTACATGCTGAAAATCAACCACAAGGTAAAGCTTTCCTTCGAGTTCCATTGCTAAACCTTTTCTAATGTCTGCTGTTGTTGCCATATAATATATTTCTAAAATTAGGGCGCAAAGATAATCATTTTATTTTTTTATTGAAATTTTTTATTCGATATCGTAAAAAACGATGTGAAATCTTTTTTATTGCCAGTGCCCTAAAAATAAAATGTATTTTTGCAGCCGACAAATGTGCAAAGGAATGGAATGTAGTTTTTGTCCGCGAAATTGTAAGATAAACCGTGCTCAACAGGCGGGTTTCTGCCGTGTGAAAGGACTGACAATCGCCCGTGTTGGCATACACGAGTGGGAAGAGCCTTGCATTTCTGGAACGCACGGAAGCGGAACAATTTTCTTTTCGGGATGCAACCTGCATTGCATATTTTGCCAAAACGACACAATATCGCGTTCGAGCTACGGACGGGAAATTTCGGTTGACACACTTGGCAAATTGATGCTTTATCAACAAAAAGTCGGAGCCGAAAATGTAAACCTTGTAAGTCCAACGCAATTTACAGGACAAATAGCCGAGGCTCTTGAAAAATACAAACCCCAAATTAAAATTCCGATAGTATACAACAGCAACGGATACGAATCGGTGGAGCAGCTACGCCGTCTCGAAGGGCTTGTAGATGTGTATCTGCCCGACCTTAAATATGCCGATGATCCGCTAGCGGTTGAGTATTCATCTGCTCCGCACTATTTCGAGGTGGCCACGGCAGCCATTGCCGAGATGAAGCGCCAGCGACCAAAGAATGTCTTTGTAAACGGAATGCTTCGTCGCGGTGTAATTGTGCGACACCTTGTATTGCCTGGCAATCTCGACAACAGCAAAAAGGTGCTCGACTACCTTGCTTCGTTCGACCGCAACATATATGTAAGCCTTATGGCTCAATATTTTCCGACGGCAGATGTCAAGGGTCATCCGCTGCTTGGACGAACTCTCAAGCAAAGCGAATATGATGAAATATGTTCTCATTTCAAGCAATGCGGTCTGCACAACGGATATTTTCAAGAACTGAGCAGCAATTCAGAAGATTATGTTCCCGATTGGTCGTTGGAAAAATTGGATGGAATAATAAACAATCTGTAGAGATGTTGCGCGCAACATCTCTACAATCAACATCGATTTCATATAAAAACATTTTGCCGATTTAAAAGTTTCTATGCCTGCGGCGTTTGAGGATTTGTGGTTTTGCAGATTTGAAAATTCGATAATTCATGTAGAATCGCGCCATGGCACGATTGTACATGAATTAAGAGAAAATGTGCAATTTGTAGCGGCACAATGATTTGTGCCGAATTAATTTCAAAATCTGTGGCGGCATTGCGTGCAACGTCCGCCATCAGCACCATGTCTACAAAAAATTTTGCCAATTAAACAGAGAGAATTATTTTTGTTGACACTAATATTAATAAGTATGAATATGAGAAAGAATTTTTTATTTGTAGCTACAATGCTGTTTTCGATGGCATTGTTAAGCGGCTGTAATTTTTCTAGTGGTGTAAATATCAACAATAATGATTCACAGGAAAATCAGGAGGCAACCGAAGAAGAAAAATCAGATGTAGAAAAGGCTATCGAAGCATCCGATTTCCCTTGGTATTTCCCCGAAGATGCCAAGAATGAAGGACTAGCCGAAGGACAGACCGTTTTATCAATCCACTCGTTCTATCCCGACAAACTAAAGGAGTCCAACGACCCAGCAGAGGAAACCTACATATTTTACAATGCAACCCTCAAAAGTATTGGCGAAAAGTCGTCTGTAGTAACAAGCATGGGACAAGACATAGAAATGCCAAATGCATTGATAATTCCGCTTCCACAAGGACAGACAGCAAAGAAAGGTGACATTGTGCTCACATGGTGGCAAAGTGGTTCGGGAATGGAGCGTGCAATCGTTACCGACGACTCAAATCCCTCATCGCCAAAAGTTTGCTACTTGGATATGGACTGGACTGACGATGGCAAGGGCTTTGCAAACGACCACAACAACGAACAGTTGAGACCAAACACTTTCACCGTACTAAAGAACAATGAATGGCAGCCAGGCGCACAGGTTACCGTCAATGCTGATGGAAGCTACAAGATTTTCACCCTTATAAATGCAGCCGACAAGTATTTGCTTTTGTCGGGCTGGGCAGGAAAAATAACCGTATACAAGAAGGAATTCTGCAAGGTTGTTCCTCTCGAGCAGGACATAAATGTAGGTGATGAAATTATGGCTAACTTTGTTGGCAGTTTCAGGACTGGCTACAAGGTTACAAAGATTGACAAGAAGATTGGTCGCGTTTGGGCAACCGACTCGTACGGCGAAACCAAGATTTTCAGCATTCTGGATGTGCTGAAGGAAGAATAAGCGGATATAATATCCTTATACTCTTGTCTTTGGGAAGGACATAGTTACAAAAAAGCCCCTAACCAGGGCTTCTTTTATTTCTTAGAGTTCATCTTGAACTTCATGTATTCATCAGTGAGAACCTTCTTGGTATAAAGCGGAAACTCGCCCTTCATCATCCAGTCGTAGTATGCCGAATCCTTGCGGAACACATCAGTCAAAAGCATACCCTTGTACTTGCCAAAGTTAATGACAACATTGTGGTCGGCATCGTAAACCAACCTACCCATAAAGTCGGCATTACTGTTGTATGACGAGAACTTTGAAATTTCCTGTATGTCGTTGCCGATGTCGGTATAGCGTTCCACCTGCGCCTTGAAAACCTCGTAGGTTGCATCGGTGTCGGCATTTGCCGAATGTGCATTCTCGAGGTCGCCGTTGCAGTAAAACTTATATGCAGCCGACAGATTGCGCGGTTCCTTCTTCATGAATATGCTCATCACATCCACAAAATTGCGTTTCTTCAGGTCGAAATCGACTCCTGCACGGATAAATTCCTCGGCCAGCAGAGGCACATCGAACTTGTTGGAGTTGTAGCCAGCAATGTCGGCATCTGCAAAAATCTGCACAAGTTCCTTAGCAAGTTGCTTGAATGTAGGGCAATCGGCAACATCGGCATCGGTAATCTTATGTACGGCAGTAGCCTGCGGAGGGATTGGCATTTCGGGGTTTACACGAAAAGTCTTGCGCAGCTCGTTGCCGTTGGGATAAACCTTTATTATGGAAATTTCCACGACCCTATCGGATGCAATGTTAACTCCGGTGGTTTCAAGGTCGAAAAATACTATAGGCTTGTGAAGTTGTATTCTCATTGGCATAAAAAAAAGATTACCCGAAAATTCGGGCAATCTGTTAGTATTAATTACATTCTGTTAATCATCATTGGCATGAGGAGCATCAGTACTTCCTCTTCTGGATTCTCATTGTCCTTTGGCAGTATTATTCCAGCACGAGTTGGATCTGAAAGTTCAATAGAAACTTCGGTAGTTGAAATATTGTTGAGTATTTCGCAAAGGAAATTCGACTTGAAGCCAATTTCCATGTCATCGCCTTGGTACTGGCACGACAATGTCTCTCTACCCGAAATCGAAAAGTCCATATCCTGCGCTGATATTTCAAGGCTATTACCTGAGAGCTTTAACCCAACAAGATTACTTGCCTGACTTGCGAACATACCAACACGACGCAAAGAGTTTGCAAGTTCAACCCTGTCAATGACAAGGTTATTTGGATTATCGCGAGGAATAACCGAGTTGTAGTTCGGATATACACCTTCGAGAAGCCTGCAGGTCAACTTAATGGAGCCAAATGAGAATACAGCATTCTTTTCATCGAATTCGAGAATTACATCGTCGGCAGCCTTCGGCAATATGGTTTTCAGTATGCTAGCCGGTTTCTTAGGAAGAATAAACGAGCTTTCGGTCTGTGCTTTCACTTCTTTGCGGGTATATTTTACAAGCTTGTGAGCATCGGTTGCCACAAAGTTGATACCGCTCTCCTGCAATTCGATGAATATACCGTTCATTATCGGGCGCAACTCATCGTCACCAGTTGCAAATATTGCAGAGTTGATGCCACAATATAGAATATCAGGACTAATGCTTACGCTAATAGCCTTGTCGGACTTCAATTGTGCAGTCTGCGGAAAATCGGAAGCATCCACACCTACGATGGTGTACTTTCCGTATCCGGATGTAATATCTATCCTGTTGTCTTCTGTACTTATGCTGAATGTAAGCGGCTGCTCTGAAAATTCCTTGATAACCTCAAGTATCTTTTTCATATCTGTCGCTATGACTCCTGTACCGCTGTAGTTTTCAAGCGGAATTGTCGTAGTGATTGTGCTTTCGAGATCACTTGCTGTGATTCTTAAAAAACCATCCTCGATTGACAACAATACGTTGTCGAGAATTGGAAGTGCATTCTTGGAGTTTACAACCCTGCTTACTATCTGCAGGTGCGAAAGAAGCTGAGAGCTTGAAATTACGAAATCCATATATGTTATTTTTTAGTTTTTGAATTAAAAATTGGGCGTAAAATTACAAATTATATTGATATGTTTACCTTTTTATTTGCGTTTTTTTATGTACCGAATTGCTATAAATTTATGCCGTACAACTAAAATTCTGATAACTAACATTTTATAATGTACCACTATTTATATTCAACAAAACACATGATAATCAGCTAGTTGTATTATCAAATCATCGTTTATACTATATTAGTAGCAAATTCTAAGAATTTTATCAAATGCACATAAAAAAGTTGCACCATCATGATGTGGTGCAACTTTTAAAAACGTTATTTTGATTATAATCTATTTCGTTGAATCCAAAATCAAAGCCTGAGGATATTTGTCCTTAATGCTCGACAATGCCTTATTAGCTTCTGACCAGCTGTTGAAATCACCTATATAATACTTGTATACACCGTTTACTTCTCTTACCTTAAGGTTTGGAATATTAAACGATTCAACATCCTTTGCCTTCGACAAAGCGAAAAGCTGTACCCTATATGTCTTTCCAGTTGCACTCTCTGAGCTCTTGCCATTGTCTGCACTGTCGTTGCTAGCATCCGGAACTACCTTCAGGTACTTTTCAGAACCTTGTTCGAGAACCTTAAATTCAATACGGCGGTTGTACTTACGGGTTGAATTCGAATTGTTGCTTGCAATTGGTGCCGATTCTCCATATTTCTTTATCTCTACCTTATCCTGCTTTACACCACGTTCAACGAGATAATTCTTTATTGCCATAGCACGGCGACCCGACAAAACGATATTGTATTCTTCTGTTCCAACAAAATCGGTATGTCCACCTATTTCTATTTTTGCACCAGGATTATCCTTCATATATTCTGCAAGGTCATCCAAATTCTTTGTATACTGCGACTTTATGTCGTACTTGTCGAAATCGAAGTATATATTCCTGATTTCAAGTGTATCAGAATAATTCTTATTGTACGGATCGTTATTGTCGTCGCTACCATCCTTGTTGGTACCAGCATAAACATCCGAAGTAGACGATACCTTTATATTATATACATTCTTATCTGATGGCTTTTGGTTGTATGTAATGTCAGATGAGTTAACCGACTTTCCAAGATAATCGGCAACCTTACTAATCTTTGGAGAATCCTTTGAAAGTTCATTTTCATCGAATTCGAGATTAACAACCATTTGTCTCGACTCTGCCTTCATTTCATCATTTGTCTTAAGAACATCGTCGAGAACTGAAGTTACATCAGGAGTAAGATCGTTGTCATCATGTACTGCAATCGAAGCATCCTTGTTCAATAGTGGCAGAACTACATCATCGAGTGAAATTGGTTCTCCCATACGTTTGAAAGTTTCCTTTTCATCACTAGTTGGAGTTTTATCTATTTCCTTTAGAGTTTCACCGTTCTTAGAGTATGTAATGCTATAATCATCCTTAGGCTGAAGGTAGCACATATATTCACCAGTATTTTCGTCAATATTGTACGAACCCAAATCTTCACCGGTGGTCTTGTCCTTTATCCATACAGTCACGCCCTTAGGAATAGCCTGGTCGGCATACTTTACACTGCCCTTGTACACGATTAAATCCGGATCGGCAGCCCTGTCTTCCACAATATATATATCGTATTCTCCATACGAATCTTCACGGATTGCTGCAACATACGCAGTTTTTCCATCGCATGAAAGTGTATAGCAAATATCATTGTCGGGAGTATTGATTGGACTGCACATGCTTTCTGCCTTCGAATATGATCCATCATCGTTTATCCTGGAATAGAACACATCGTATCCACCTACAGATTCATGCCCCTTTGAATTGAAGTATAATATTGAACCATTGGGATGAACTAATGGACATTCCTCGTCCTTTGGTGTATTTACCTCGGCAGGAAGCAATTGCGGATCAGACCATTTTCCATTTGGAAGTTTCTTCATAACATATATGTCAAGGCCACCGAAACCACCCGGACGGTCGCTGGTGAAATACATGCTGTTGCCATCTGGAGCAATCGACACATGCGATTCCCTATACTTTGTATTAATGTCGGAACTCAAATGCTTAGGCTTTCCCCATGAACCGTTGTCGGACATTTCGGAAACATATAGGTTACCTTGAAGCGATGAACCCGAACGGAAGAAATACAACTGTTTGCCATCTGCCGATATAGAAACTACCGACTCGTTGTTTCCCTTGGAATTGATTGGAGACGGCAGCATTTCTGGAGAAGACCATTCTCCATTATCTTTCTTTCTGGTAACATATATTTTTTCGTCATCAGTCGAATTTATTGTGTTCGGACGCTTTGAAGTAAAATACAAAGTATTTCCGTCACATGTGATTACAGGTGAATGCTCTGAATATTCTGTATTTATTGCATCACCCATATTTTTCAGGTCAATCCTGTTACAAGTTTTCTGCGAAGTAATTTTCTTTGCATTATTTGTTATCTCAATCTCCTCGTCTGCACTTGCTACCAAGTCGCTACGGCCATTGGAAGATGCTACTTCCTTTGATCTCTCGAGCATAGCAAGACTCTCATCATACTTTCCCACCATACGCAATGCCACACCGAGTTCCATAAAGCAATCGATAGGACATGTACGATCTGTGTGGTCATTGGCAACATAATTAGGATTTGCATAATCGAGCGATTTTGTCAAATATTCTACCGCCAGATACCTATCCTTCGAGGAATTTTTGTAACAAACACCCATGTTGTACCAAACATTGGGATTGTCAGGATCTTTATCCTCTGCTTTTTTCCAATAATCAAGCGCAGCACCGTAGTTGTCTTCATACATATATGCCACAGCATCGTAAAAATTACTCATGAAAACCTTATTGGCTTTCTGCGAATAAAGTGTTACGCAAAATGCTACGCTTAATACTAACAATACAAGTTTTTTCATCATTTATTAAAATAAAATATAATTAACAAAATAACCTTTTTTTTATCCATCCATAAACGGAATCGGCATCATAGCCACATTCCCTAATAAGTTCCTCCTGCGTTCCGTGCATTACAAAACGATCAGGAATGCCAAAGCGTTTAACCTTTACATTGTAATCGTTGTCGGAAACAAACTCCAACACTTCGCTACCAAATCCACCAGCCAATACATTGTCTTCGATTGTAACAATATACTTGTGGGTTTCGCAAGCTTCACGTAGCAAGTTCTCGTCCAACGGCTTCACGAAAACCATATCGTAAACAGATACTGTAACGCTGTCGTCGTCATGAAGTCTGTCGGCAACCTTAACTGCTGTCTGTCCGGCGGTGCCGATACTAACTATTGCCAGGTCATCACCCTTGCGCACGCGCTTACCTTTTCCTATTTCCATTTCGGAAAATTCAATTTCCGACTTAGGATATACAGACTTTCCTCGCGGATAGCGTATTACAAATGGGAAATTGTTTTTCTCCAACTGTGCGGTATATAATAGGTTACGCATCTGGCATTCATCAGACGGTGCCGAAATCACAAGGTTAGGAATGCACCTGAGATATGATATGTCGAATGCACCATGATGAGTTGCACCATCCTTTCCTACAAGTCCAGCCCTGTCGAGGCACATAACTACATGAAGGTTTTGCAATGCTACATCGTGTACTATCTGGTCGAACGACCGCTGTGCAAAAGTACTGTAAATGCAACAATACGGAACAATTCCTTTTGTTGCCAAGCCTGCAGCAAAAGTTACAGCGTGCTGTTCGGAGATACCAACATCGAAACTCCTGTCGGGGAATTCCTCAAACATCTTCACCAAACCGCTTCCCGAAACCATAGCAGGTGATATGGCAACTATCTTTTCATTTTCGCGGGCAAGCTTAACTATTGCTTCCCCAAATATATCCTGGAATTTCTGCGGACTATTAGGATCGGCATCAGCAGAAATAACTTTTCCTGTCTCGACCTCGAATTTTCCCGGAGCAGCATGCCATTCGCGCGGATTTTCCTCTGCCGGCTTGAAGCCCCTGCCCTTCTGCGTGATAAGGTGCAACAACAACGGGCCGTTTATATTCTTCAGGTCGTTAAACAATCTTACAAGCGAAACGACATCGTGACCATCAACAGGGCCGAAATAACGGATGTTCATCGACTCGAACAAATTGCTCTGTTTCATCACGATTGACTTTATGGCATTGTCGATACGTTGTGTAAAATGGCGCACATCTGGTCCCAGCTTATTCACTTTGCCAAGGAAATGCCATACATCGTCTTTAACCTTATTGTAAGTCTTTGATGTTGAAATGTCTGTAAGATATTCGCGTAGCGAACCTGGTGTTTCGTCAATAGCAATCTTGTTGTCGTTAAGCACAATCAACAGATTGGGATTATTAATTGCCGCATTGTTCAGAGCCTCGAAAGCCTCACCGCCCGAAAGAGCACCATCGCCAATAACAGCAATTGTCCTTTCGTTGCTTCCGTGCATCTTTGCTGCCACAGCCATACCGAGAGCTGCCGAAATGCTTGTTGACGAATGTCCAACCCCAAAGCAATCATACTCGCTTTCTGCCGGTGTAGGGAATCCGCTTATTCCGCCATAAGTCCTATTGGTTGCAAATTCGCTACGACGACCTGTAAGTATTTTGTGTCCATAAGCTTGATGACCTACATCCCAGATAAGGTTGTCTTCAGGAACATCGAAGACATAATGCAAAGCAACCGTAAGTTCAACGACTCCGAGGTTAGCGCCAAAATGTGCAGGATTAACGGCTTCAGATTCAATGATGAACCTTCTAAGTTCATCACAAACCTGAGGTAAATCGACAAGGTTTACCCTTTTCAAATCTGCAGGCGAATCTATTTTATCTAAAAACCTATACGACATGCCGTTGTATATTTACACCATTTTAACGAAGCGACAAAATTACAAAAAATAAACTTATACTTGCAAGCAAATATTAACATAAAATTGTAAATAAATTTATGACATACAAAGTTCCCGCAAACTGTAAGAATAATAATTTTGCACTTTAGATTAAACATAGATGTTTTTACAATGAAAATCAACGCATTACTAAAATCATTATTGCTATTGACAGCAATATCGGGACTCCTTTTTTCGTGTGTGCCGTCACGACAATTTGAAGATGTCAAGGCCGAAAAGGAGAATTGCGAGCGTGAAAGAAGCGAATTAAAAAAGCAAAATGAAAGCCTGACAGCCGAAAACAACGAACTTAAAGCATCGATTAGCAAGAAAGACCGCGAAATTGCAGCTCTTGCCGCCGACACTGCCATAAAAAGTAATTCTTACAGGATTCTTACATTGCAGTACGACAAGATAAGCGACCTTTACAAGCAACTTCTCGAAAATCAGGAAAAACTTCGTGCTGGAGCCGATGCCGAACAACAGAAGGCTATGGCTATGCTACAACAGTCGCGCGATGAACTGCAAGCAAAAGAAGATGAACTCAGAAATCTTGAGTCGAGTCTAATGCAGGAAAAAGCAAAACTCGAAGCCATGAAGATTTTGAACGAGCAGAAAGAAAGGGAACTTAACGAAAAGAACGCTTTGCTTGAATCGCAACGCAGTGAATTGAGTAGCAAGAACAGCGAACTAGATTCAAAGAATGCAAAGGTTGCTGAACTTCAGGCAATACTGAACGCAAAGGATTCGGCAATGAACGCATTGAAGAGCAAGGTTTCGGAAGCATTGTCTGGATTTGAAGGCAAGGGCCTGACTGTAACACAGAAGGAAGGAAAAGTTTATGTCTCTCTAGACGAAAAACTGCTCTTCAAATCGGGCAAGTGGGATGTTGACCCCAAGGGACAGGACGCTTTGAAAAAATTGGCAGCCGTACTTGAAAACAATCAAGATGTCAACATTACAATTGAAGGTCACACCGACGACCTTGCATACAGCGGAAATGGAAACATTCAGGACAACTGGGACTTGAGTACAAAGAGAGCAACTTCGATAGTAAAGATAATCCTTTCTAACTCGAAGATTGATCCTGTAAGACTAATCGCATCGGGAAGAAGCTGCTACCTACCGGTTGACGATGCAAAGACTGCAGAAGCCCGTGCAAAGAACCGCAGGACAGAAATTATCCTCACTCCAAAATTGGACGTTCTGTACGAACTTACAAGATAATAACGCCATGACATAAAAAATAAAGCCCGGCAAATGTCGGGCTTTATTTTTGAACTAATTTTCATTATTCCTTTTTCTTCTTTTCCAACGGCAAAACACCAGCCATCTCACCTATTACATTAACTAAATCGGAATCCGATGGAACAACAATCTTGGCATTGTTTTTCAGAGAGTTCTCCAAAGCCTCTATCTTCCTCAATATCTGGGCGTTGCCAATGAAATACTTTTCGGCAGCCTCGTTTACCAACCTAATGGCCTCTGCCTCACCTTCGGCATTCAGAATCTTTGCCTGACGGAAACCTTCTGCCTCCTTGATCTTTGCACGCTTAACACCATCGGCCTCGGTTTCGGCAGCAGTTGCATAGTCTATAGCAGCAATCTTTTCATTTTCAGCCTTAACAACCTTGTTCATGGTTGCCTGTACATCCTGCGGCGGATCGATTTGCTTCAACTCGGCACGAACAATCGAAATTCCCCAGTCGTTGGTTTCCTCCGACAATATCTGATGAAGTTCGGTATTGATTCTACCGCGCTCGCTATTTGCCGATTTCAGTGTAAGTGTACCTATAATATTACGCAAGGTTGTACGCGCAAGGTTAACAATTTGAACCTGATAGTTGTACACATTATACAGCGAATTCTTTACGCTCTGCTCGTCCTCGCGCACGCGAAAATAAATCTGTGCATCTACAGTTGCGTTAAGGTTATCGTTGGTGATGATTTCCTGTGGATCTGCATCCACCATCTGCTCGGTAACATTCACACGATAAATATGGTCGATGAAAGGAATAATCCAGTGCAAACCCGGATTTGCAAAATGATGATACTTACCAAGCCTTTCGACCAGTGCCCTATGTGTAGGACGAACAACCTTGAAGCCTGCCAAAAACAATATGACCACTACAGCCGCTACAATAACAATGATTAATACATTCATAATGATTTGTGTTTAAAAATTCTTCGACAAAGATATGAAAAGTTTTTGTTCCAATGCAGTTTTTATAGAAAATACGGAAGGAATAATCTTTGTCTGCTTACATACTATCATTTTCAATAATTGTTTGTCATTAAAGAAAAATAAATTATCTTTGCAACTACTAAAATAATATTACTAAATGCTATTTTATGGTATTAAATAATAATATAATATTACCTAATTGTTTAAGTCCGCACGAAGTTGCAAAAGATATTGCCGCACGAGTGAAGCAACGCAGGCTGGAATTGAATCTCACGCAGGGCGGATTGGCATTGCGCTCAGACATAAAGTTGCCAACATACAGGCATTTTGAGCAGACCGGTGAAATTTCCTTGTCGGCATTGCTACGCATAGCAGTGGCATTGGACGCTCTTAGCGATTTCAACGAACTTTTTGCACAGCGCAAATACGAAACCATAGACGAAATCATAAATGATTCAAAGACAAAAAGAAAGAGAGGAAAGAAAAATGAGTAGTATGGTAAAAGTTGTTGAAGTTTGGTGGAACAAGCGCCTCGTTGGCCGTATTGCTCTGGAACCAAGTGGACTTTGTGCTTTCGAGTACGACCAGCGGTTTTTGGCGGATGGTGTTTCTGTTTCTCCTTTTGAATTGCCATTGAAATCAGGGACTTTCATTGCCCGTCGTACTCCTTTTGATGGCGGATTTGGTGTCTTTGATGATTGCCTTCCCGATGGCTGGGGACTTTTGCTACTTGACAGATACTTGCGCAAACGGAATGTAAATCCAAATTCTCTGACTTTGCTCGACAGACTTTCGCTTGTCGGCTCAACAGGGCGTGGAGCACTTGAGTTCGTCCCCGACAAAAGCGAAATGCCAGATAACACCAAAGCGGATTTTTCTGCAATTTCTACCGAAATAGAGCAGATTCTTTCGTCAGAAAACTACGGAGGTACAGGCATTGATTCCCTTTATGCGCGTGGCGGTTCCCCCGGCGGAGCAAGACCTAAAATTTTTGTCAAGGATGGCGATGGGGAATGGTTGGTAAAGTTCCCAGCGAAATACGATAGGCAAGACATTGGAAAACTGGAATACAAATGCTCTCTGCTTGCCCGCAAATGTGGAATCGAAATGCCAGAGACAAAGTTGTTCGAGGGCAAATACTTTGGCACTAAAAGATTTGACAGAACAAGTTCTGGCAAACTGCATGTCATAAGCATGGCTGGATTGGTTTGTGCCGACTACCGAAGTCCGAGCATCGACTACCTGCACATATTTCAGGCTTGCAAAATGCTAACGCACAGCATAAACGAAATGTGGAAAATTTATCGTCTAATGGTGTTCAACTATCTGATAGGCAACAAGGACGACCACGCGAAGAACTTTGCATTTATATATAGGGATGGCGACTGGCACTTTGCCCCTGCCTACGACATACTGCCGAGCGAAGGTTTCAACGGCTACCACACTACCACATTCAACGACCGCACAGAACCAATCGACAATGACTTAATCGATCTTGCCGTAAATGTCGGACTAAACAGAAAGCAAGCAAGCGAAATTCTTGGGTTCATTCGGAATGAGGTCCCAAAAAGTGGGATTGAATTAACTATGCGATAGTGCGGCGGCAAATATTTGTAACCACACAAAAAACGAATGCGCCAGTTACGATGCATTCGTTTTTTTACATGAAAGCGTTTGTGCTATTCTTTGTTACCTAAAATATTAATTTTGTTTCAATTACAACTTTCTTTCTGCTAGACATTGCCTCTGAATATTCACCTCTCAATTTGAATATATTAGCAACTTTAAGACTGAATGCAATATCCATTTTACTGTTTAATTCATCATACAATTCCATTTTCACTATCTGACTTGTCAATTGATTATTTGGCAACTTTGGATTACGATTGTTTATTAAATACCTAATATCAACACCATTGTCCATATTATACTCTTTTGCCTTTAGTTCTGCCAACGCATAACTTTCTTCGGTAAGGATACTGTTAAATTTTTCGTGCCTATAATATTTTCTTGTTCTCTCGCTATTTTTATCTATCTCAACACTTACCTCAGCACTTACCTTTGAAATTGCCATATTTCCATTAACATCTACTTTTCTTTCTCCCTTTTCTTCAATTAAATAAGTCGTTTCATATTCTTTTGCGCCAAGCAGATTTGCAATATGTCCCAAGCAATCAAGTTTTATTTTCATGAATACATCTTCGGCAGAATTAATATCAACATAGGTATTAGGCATCAAAGGGTGTCTGATAAATATTGAATCCAACTGAATATCATTTTTGCGCTTATTAAAGAAAACAATATCCTCGTTCATAATATCATCAATTGAAACTACTTGTAGCCCACGATCCAACTTATTACAATCATCTTCCCACTTATAGTTTATTGCACGTTCATTACTTGTAACATACAAAACATCTTTCATTTGAACATTTTCACTCATAATACAACAATTAAAATGATTATTAATATGTTAATTAACACAACTCCCGTAATCAACTTCGCTTTAAGAGAAAACCGATGTTTATCTATTTCAACCAAGGACTCCAATTCATTTTCGAAACAACTTCTATTTATCATAGAGGCGTACTCTTTCAATATTTTTTTTGCTTCGTTTACATCTTTGGTGTCCGTACAAAACAAAAATGGCATATTTCTTCCCAAATCATCTTTTTCTTTAAAACAAGACTTAATAAAAATACCTTTAGAATCATTGAGGTACATAAAATTCTTTGAGGAAATTTTTCCTTGTTTCTTGAATTTCTCGATACGGTTTTTACGATTGCTTCTTTCTTCAGCCCTTTTGTTTATATATCTAAATGCATCGCGTAAACTTTCGTCAACAACAGGATAAACGATGCCATCCACAATGATGGTATTGCGTTTAGTAGCAGACTCATTTTGCGTATATAGGATATTTTTCATGATTTAAATAATTTATTATTCAACAAATTCATTAATTCTTCCTTATTTTGCATATCCAATAGCAAAAAATTTTTTTTGAAAAGGTCACTGTAAGTTTTCCCATTTATTGACTTTTTTATCTTAGAATAAGCATCATTTACCGCATCATTATCTTTAAATTTATCGGCGAAAGTTCCAAATATGACAGTTTCAATGCTTTTGTCTCCTATTTTACTATGAATAAAATCCAAGCGAGCCCGAACATTATTAGCATATTCTTCTTCGTTTAGATACTTAAAACTATCAAAAAGGAAAAATACTATATCGCTACAATTGATTAAATATTTATAATAATCTTTAACATAATCATCTCCTCCAGGAATATCTATTCCCTTTTTTATCGTTACCTTCCTATTCCCTAAATGAGTGGAAAAAGAATCATATCCTTCTGGACCTAATGTTGCCTCATATTTTTTGTAATCTACATTTCTAATGTTTGCAAGAAATTGTGTTTTCCCGGCCCCCAGCATTCCTAAAACTGCTATATTTTTACCTTTTAAAGCAGTTATTACAATAGT
>JAEEGH010008259.1_pt1 | contig 24686 bp, 15 predicted proteins | sample 9134181 | NCBI WGS metagenome assembly JAEEGH01 (sample SAMN16246544, study PRJNA631951) | gut metagenome | biome: gut microbiome; feature: rumen; material: DP-attached | host: Bos | place: Iran: Karaj | collected 2018-10
CCAAGTCCCCTACCCTGTGCAGCTGTTCGTCCACACATTGGCGGAAGTCGGGCTCACGGTAGTAATACTCTACAATATCCAAGCGCTCGTTGATGGGACGCTCGTCCTTTAGCGGGAAGACCAGCCAACGGCGTAGCAGTCGACCACCCATCGGCGAGACCGTACGGTCGACAACATCCAACAACGACTTGCCGTCTTCCTGCATCGGCTGGATAAGCTCCAGCGAGCGGATGGTGAACTTGTCCAGTCGTACGTATTTCTCCTCCTCTATCCGCTGCAGCGACGTGATATGGGCTATCTGCGTATGTTGCGTCTGCTCCAGGTATTGCAGTATGGCACCTGCCGCTATCAGACCGCTCTTCAGGTGGTCTACGCCAAAGCCCTTCATGTTCTTCACCTTGAAGTGCTTCAGCAACTTCTGAATGGCACTCTGCTCCGTGAACACCCAGTCGTCGAGTTCGAAGGTGAAGAACTTAGTGCCGAAGTGCTGCTCAAAGTCCTTCTTGCGCTGACGATCCAGCAGCACCTCTTTCGGCTGCAGGTTGCCCAGCATCTTCTCAACGTAGTCTGTTGTGCCCTCGCCTGTAAGGAACTCGCCCGTCGAGATGTCGAGGAACGAGACGCCACACGAGGCCTTGCCAAAGTGGACAGCACAGAGGAAGTTGTTCTCCTTGTAGTTCAGCACGTTGTCTGACATCGCAACGCCAGGCGTCACCAGTTCTGTGATACCGCGCTTCACAAGTTTCTTCGTCAGCTTGGGGTCTTCCAGTTGGTCGCAGATGGCCACGCGCTTGCCAGCCCGTATCAGCTTCGGCAAGTACGTATCAAGGGCATGATGGGGGAAGCCCGCCATTTCGTCGCCCTTATTGTAGCCGTTGTTGCGGTGTGTCAGCGTGATACCCAGTATGCTGGCTGCCGTCACGGCATCCTCGCAATAGGTCTCGTAGAAATCGCCACAACGGAATAGCAGCACCGCATCAGGGTGCTTCGCCTTCAGGTCGAAGAACTGCTTCATCATCGGGGTCAGCTCCCCGTCTTTCTTTGCCATCGTCGTTTTCTGTTTTTCTGATTTGAGCGCAAAGTTACAACTTTTTCCCGAAAAGCGGGCGGCGTTTCCCAAAAAAACCTTATTTTTGCAGGCTTAAAGCAAGAAAGCGATGGACAACGACAGCCATATTATCCTAATTTTGCGCCCCACGGGGAAGTGGGGCATCGTGCAGGCCGAGCTGAAGCAGGTTGTCTCCACGGGGCGGTTCATGACGGTGGAACGGAGCGTCAGGAGCAGCAGGGTGGGGGAGGGCAACGAACGGCTGCGGCAGTTGGCCACGGCCTGCGAGGACCTGGAGCCGCAGAGCCTCTACGTGCGTTATGCCAACCGCAAGATGTTCCGCCAGGAAAAGGACTTCTGGGCCAGCGACGACGCCACCGTCCGACGCCATGTGAAGCGCATGGCCGACCGCAGGCTGACGGAGGCCGTCAAGCTGGCCGACGAGCTGGACATACCGACACTCTATGCCGCCAAGGACACCGCCGCACTCCACATTGACGAGCGGCTGCGGCTGCTCGTGGGCACAGAGGCAACACCGGTCATGAACTTCCGGCGCCATGACGGCGGCATCAGCTACAGCCTGCAGCTGCGCATAGGCGAAACGCTGTTGATGTCGCCATCGGAACACAAGATAACGGTGCTCACCCACGAGCCGGGGCTCTTCATTGCCGACGGCGACATCATGACGCTGTGCCCGGGCTTCAGCGCCAAGCTGCTGCTGCCCTTCACGACAAAGGCCACCGTCGAGATTCCGCCGCACATGGAGAATGAGTACTTCCGCAAGTTCATCATGCCTAACGTGACAAAGGCTGACATTCGGGCAGAAGGGTTTGAGATTGACGACATCAACGAGCAGCCCCGGCCACAGCTGACCGTCGAGAATACCATCGACGGACGGCAGCAGCTGGCATTGTCGTTCCGCTACGGCAACATGGTTTACACGCCCTATAGCACCGCCAGAGGCAAGGTGACCCTGCATGAAGACGGCAACGGGTTCAGATTCTCACGCCTCAGGCGCAACAAGCCCGAAGAACAGCGCTTCTTCAACCTGCTACAGCTGGCAGAGCCGCAAACATCGCCGCACGGAGAAATACGCTTCGCCGGCCTGCACTCGCTCATCGACTGGCTCCGCCAGCACGGTGAGGCACTTAGGGCGCAAGGGTTCGATGTCGTTCAGCCTTCCGACCGTATCTACTATATCGGAAAACTCAGCGTGGAACAGCACGAAAACTGGCACAGCGACTGGCTACAGACGGAGGTGACCATCGTACTCGACAACGGGCGCTTGCGCATTCCCTTCGCCGATCTTCGCGATACCATTCTTCGCGGGGAGCAAGACTATATGCTTCCTACCGGCGAACGCCTGCTCATTCCTCAGGAATGGCTGAGCCGCTACAGCACCCTGCTACTGATGGGCCGCCGCAAAGGTACAGCCCTGTTGCTGCATAGCAGCCAGCTCCCCGCCGCCGCACCCGGCACTTCTCCGACGGGTACTGCCTCCACGCCTCCATTTCCCTCGGACTGCCACGAGGCTCCTCCCGCCTCCCTCCGCGCCACACTCCGCCCCTACCAGCTGACGGGCTATGAGTGGCTTTGGCAGAACCTGACCAACCAGACGGGCTGCTGCCTCAGCGACGAGATGGGACTGGGCAAGACGCTGCAGACCATTGCCCTGCTGCTGAATTACAAGGAAACGGCCAAGCAACAGAACCGGGCGGTTCCCACGCCCGGCTGCCTCTTCAGCGACGAGGAGATGCGAGGCGTCGCCCCAACAGGGAAACCGTTGGGAACACTGGAATACCGCACGTCGCTGGTCGTGGCACCGGCCTCAGTGGTCCATAACTGGCAGAACGAGCTGAATCGCTTCGCACCGTCGCTTCTGGTCTGTAACTACACCGGCGACCCCGACCGCCGCCGCGACAAGCGCAAGGCACTGATGCAGTGGGACGTGGTGCTGACCACCTACCGCACCCTGCAGAACGACATCGGCCATTTGTCGCGCTACGGCTTCGGCATCGTCGTCTTCGACGAGAGCCAGGCCTTCAAGACCGCCACGTCGCAGATTCACGAAGCCGTCTGCCAGCTCAACGCCCTCCACCGCCTGGCCCTCAGCGGAACGCCTGTAGAAAACAATCTCGGCGAGCTGTGGAGCCTGATGAACGTGCTGAACCCCTGCCTGCTGGGCGACTGGCAGACGTACCAGCGGTCGTTTGCCCTGCCTATTGCCCACACCCTGGAGGAAGAGCGCACACAGCTGCTGCGCCGCCTGATAGCCCCCTACTTCCTGAAGCGCACCAAGGAGGAGGTGCTCACCGACCTGCCGGAGCGCCAGGACGAAATCGTGGTCTGCCCCATGACCGAGCAGCAGGAGCATGAATATGCCGAGGAACTGTCGAAGGCCCGCAACGAATGGCTCGATACGGAGACGCGCTCCACCGTCAGCATGCTGGCCGCCATCACGCGGCTACGGATGATTGCCAACGGCGAGGGAAAAATGCAGACCGTCTTCGAGCAACTGGAACAGCTGCGCGGCACACGCCACAAGGTGCTCATCTTCAGTGAGTACGTCACACTGCTTGATAACGTTGCCGGCAAGATGAAAGAGCGCGGCTGGCAGTATGAGATGCTGACGGGAAAGACGCAACGGCGCGAGCAGGTGATAGCCCGCTTCCAGCAGACTGCCGACTGCCAGTTCTTCCTCATCTCGCTGAAGGCCGGCGGCGTAGGGCTGAACTTGACGGCTGCCGACTACGTGCTGCTGCTCGACCCGTGGTGGAACCAGGCCGCCGAGGAGCAGGCCATAGCCCGCGCCCACCGCATAGGCCAGCACCACCCGGTCTTCGTCTACCGCTATGTCTCAGAAAAAACGCTCGAGGAGCAGATTCTCACCCTGCAGCAGCGCAAGCAGACACTCATCGACAGCGTCATGCCCTTCATCTGCCGCGAGGAGTAATGCCTACACCTCACACGGCGCAAAGCTTGATGCCCGCCTCCTCGGCAAAGGCAATTGCGCCGTAGATGCGGTTATGCGCCTCCTCGTAGCTGCACTCACGGAACTCAATGAGGTCGGTGGGCAGTTCGAGCAGCTCTTCCAGCTCATCATCTTCGAGCCAGAGCCTATAGAACGACTCCTTGACACCCAGACAATAGACATCGACCATAAACAACGCCGCACTCACACGCCCGCCGGTGTGACGGCGGGTAACCACTACGTAGATGATGCCACTGTGGGGTATCTCCTCAGTCGCGTAGCACGTACCAATGGGCACCGTGCGCATACGTTGTCTGAGATACTGTTCGGGCGAGAGCTCCTGCTGGCTCCCTCCTGTCTGCTTTTTCTGTTTCTTCTTTGCCATAGCAACTGATAATGTTCTTTTTGAAGACAAAGGTAAGAAGATAATATCATATCTCCAAAAAATTTGGCAAAAAGACAGTTGTTTCAAGAAAAAAATGAGTCAGCGGCAATTGGCTGAAAGTATGGGACTGACTTATTCTGTTGTCAACGAAGGGGAAACCCACCATCTCTTCGCCTTCAGGTCGAAGAACTGCTTCATCATCGGGGTCAGCTCCCCGTCTTTCTTTGCCATCTCTTTTCTATTTTTCCGCAAAGTTAGCTATTTTTCATGACTATCGTGATTATTTCCGCCAAAAACTTGCAAAACATTGGCATTATTTGTATTTTTGCACCAACAAAAACGTAATAGCTATGAGTTTGTTGAAATCTATTCTAAACACGGTGTTCAAGACTGCCGTTGAGAGTTTTACCCAGCAAGAGGAGCGGCCTGTCAGGTCGGCTAACGTCACTCCTAAGTACAAACCCGAAGGCGAGGATATCATAGATTTCCCCGAGTATTTTGCTGAGATTCTCAGCTCGGAGTTCCCGCAGTACAGCACGAAGCGCGATGTGCCCGTGACCGACCTTGCCGGCTTTGCCACCGACAAGTTCAAACTCTACGAGACACGCCCGCTACAGTCGTACAAGGCCGAATGGGGCCAACCTTACACCTTTGTCCTTTACAAGGGCGACACACCCGTGGGCGTCGTGATGCTTGGCTCGGGCAACAGCCACAGCAAGAAGGTGAAGTTCCTGATTTCCAGAATGTATGCCAAGAAGATGGGGCTGCCGTACATCAACTTCTACACGCAGCTCCCGAACGAAAGGGCTTACGTCATCAACCGCATCAAGGAATTTATGAACGCCTGACGCTTCAGGGAAAAGGGGATGCAACTATTTGCGCCTGCGAAGGACGAAGCGGTGCCAACGGTTATCAAGGTCTTGCAGGCGGCCCGGCTCCGTACCGTCCCGTGATCGCCAACTTGGCGATTCAAACCAATTCCCCTTTTCCCTTTTACCAACACCTGTCACCCAACACCCATCACCCCAATGCAGAGCATCATCGACCTTCTTGGCGAACAGCAGACCTGGGAAGAGTTCCTGACCTACCGCCTACTGAAAGGCCGCTTCAACTGGTACGAATTCGACGAGGCCGACACTTACGTCTCTGAGGCACAGTACCGCGACGTCGTGGGACGGCTGCAGCGCGGTGAACCGCTGTCGGTGCCTACGCGCCACCTGGTCAACAAGATGGGCAGCGAGAAGAAGCGGGTGGTCTACAGCTTTCCGTCCGACGAGATGATCGTTCTGAAGGCGATGACTTTTCTGCTCTACCGTTACGACTCACAGCTCGCGCCCAACTGCTACTCGTTCCGGCGCGGACAGACGGCACACGGGGCCATCAGCCATCTGGTCCGCACCATCAACAACCGGCCGATGTGGGCCTACAAACTCGACATCCACAACTATTTCAACTCCATCTCCATTCCGCTGCTGCTGCCAATACTCAGCGAGGTGCTGGCCGACGACCCGCCGCTATACGCCTTTTTTGAACGGATGCTCACCGACGGCCGGGCACGCGTCGGCGACGAAATAATCAGCGAGGAGCGCGGCGTCATGGCGGGCACGCCCACGTCGCCGTTCCTCGCCAACATCTACCTGCGCGAGGTGGACCACCACTTTGCCGAGACCGGTGTGCTCTACGCCCGCTATTCTGACGACATCATCCTCTTTGCGCCCAACCGAGAGACGCTCGACCGGCACATCGGTGACCTAAACGCCTTTCTCGAAAAATACCGCCTCGAGGTGAATTCAGACAAGGTGAGAATCTACCAACCCGACGAGGCGTTCGACTTCTTAGGCTTCAAGTGCAAGGGGCGCAACATCGACATAGCCGACGCAACAAGACGCAAGATGAAGGAGAAAATCAGGCGAAAGGCCCGCTCACTGCAGCGCTGGCGCAGTAAGAAGGGCATTGCTGCCGAAAAGGCCATGAAAGTGCTGATCCGTTATTTCAACAGGAAGTTCTTCGAGAGCGACGACCCCTCAGAACTGACCTGGTCAAGATGGTTCTTCCCCATCATCAACCAGACAGAGGGCCTTCGCGAGATTGACCATTACCTGCAGTATAACCTGCGCTATGTGGCGACAGGCCGGCACAACAATGCCAACTACCGCACGCGCTATGACCAGCTAAAGCAGCTGGGCTATCGGAGTCTGGTTTACGAGTTCTATAGGTAATATAGGTAAAAGGAAGCGAATTAAAAACAAATTGTTCGCGCAATAATTTGCGAATATCGCAGAAAAGTATTACCTTTGCGGCAAATATTGTAATGTATGGAAGAGAATAGCTATCCTGTATTTGAAGAAGAGGAAAGCATTGGTATGTGCTGTGAACCTTCAGCTGGCTACGCCGCAACGGGTAGTGGCTATACCAACACATTAGTTAATCAAGACGACGAATTGTCCCAAATACCAACAGGAAGGCTTGGCTTCTATTCAGAAGACCCCGATGTGTTTGAAGCACGAATAGCAGAGATTGAGGCTGATGTGGAATGTGCCGAGCAGGGAGAAGAAAGTGACTGGTTAACTGCCGAAGAGTTTGACGCAGAGCTGAAAAAGGAATTTCCATGGTTACGATAAAGTGGAGCAAGAAAGCCATCTTTATCGTTCTGCTATCATTATGAAAAGGTTCAAAATAGTTCATTTTTACATTCCCGGCTCTAACACTGTACGGATAGTAGATATATGGGATATGCGTATGAATCCTGAGAATTTGCGCCAAAGAATCAAATAGGCGAACTGAGATAGAAGGTCTCAATACTTTTTCAGCAGACGGCCTATAGCCTTGTCGAGCGACTCCGTCGGCTCAATGATGTTGTAGTCCTGCCAGAACGCGGGGTCGCGGAAATAGTCGACCTTGTCGAAGAAGGCGTCGCGCTGGTCGAAGGAGTCGCGGCCACGGATGGGCTGCACGTCGCGGTCGGTGGTGCTGGTGACGGCCATCTCACACGTAGCCGTAAACGACGTGGCAAAGAGCCGCCGCTTCCAGTCGCAGTTGAAGCGGAACGTCGTGCGCATATAGCTCAGCCGCATCACGCCGTCACTGCCCTGACGATAGTCCACCAGCAGCGACAGCTCACGGGGCCTGAAGCGCACGCCGAGGGGCTTCCTGACGAGCATCGCCTCGGTCGCCTTCTGGCGGTCATTCATGTCGAGCGACAGCTCCACGCGGGTAAAGGCCAGCGTCTCCTGATCGATGTACAGCTTGCCGTTGTAGAGGGCGTAGGGCATCGTCACGCTCGGAGTGAGGCTGACCACATACTGCGAACGGTCGGCAATGGTGGTCGGCGTCTCCATCTTCAGCTCGTAGCAGGCCAGGTCGTCGTCGTTGAGCAGGAAGTCGCGGTTCTTCACGATGTCGAGCTGCACGGCCGCCACGGGGCCACCCAGCACCTTCACGCCGAGGGTGTCGCTCTGCTTCGGACTGAGCAGCCGCCGGCCCTTGTTGATGGCCACGCGGTCGCGCCCCAGTCCTGTTCTGGCACCGCTCTTGTACATCGACACCACGCCCTCGGCCACGGTGATATAGTGCTGCCGCTTCATCGCCGTCTCGCGGTAGAAACAGTTGTAGAGTTCAGGCTGGCGGCTGTAGTTCTGCGGTATCTTCGCTATGGCCGCCTGCACCAGTTCACGCGGATTGTCGGCCATCACCAGCACCTCGTGCAGCTGAATGACCGTCGGCTGCAGGCGGACGGTCAGCTGCCCGTCTGTCACGGCCACCCGACGCGAGCGGTAGCCCACGTGCGTCACCACCACAGCCTCCGTCGTCTGCTCGCTCTTCAGCGTGAAGAAACCGTCGGCATTGGTCACTACCGACAGGCCGTCAGCCGTCACGCTGGCTCCCATCACCGGCTCGCCTGTAGAAGCATCTACGACGGTGCCGCTGACTGCCGTCTTCTGCGCCATGATGGTCATTGCCATCAGCAACGCCACGATTAACATTGTTCCTCTTTTCATGCTGCAAAGTTAAGAAAAGAATTGGAAAGAAACAAAAAAAGATGCTGCAAAATTTGGAGTTTTCTTTGAAATGCGTTATCTTTGCAGTCGTAATAATAAAACCTGACAGCAATGACAGCAACGAGATTAAAACAGTCGTCGGTAAATTTGATTAACCAGATTGACGACAAGGACACAGCCTTGCTGAATAAGGTTTACTTATTCCTGACAGCAAATGTGCCCGCAAAGAAAGAAGAAAAGGGAGAAGAGGAACTGACCCCCAACCAGAAACGCCGACTGGCTATTGTGGAGAAATTTGCAGGAGCTTTCTCCGCTTGCCAAACCGTTGACTGGAAGAAAGACAAAGAGGAATATTTGCTTGAGAAATATGAGCAATAAAATGACCGTATTTATTGATACAAACATTTTCCTTGACTACATTCAGCATCGCTCCGTTGGCTTTAATGAGGCAAGGAAGATTTTTGAATTGTCTGCCAAAGACCATATCAACTTACTTGTCTCCGATTTGTCAATAGCAAATATAAAATACAGTACGCGGAAAGTTATTCCGCAAAAAGACTTCTATGAAACAATTAAAGGGCTTCGCGAACTGTTCACTATTGTACCAGTTGGTGAGCAGGCAGTCGACCGTACCCTTCACTTGGAACCTCGCGACTTTGAGGATGCCCTGCAATACTTTTCTGCCGAACAAGTTGGAGCAGACTGTATAGTCACCCGCAACATCAAGGACTTTGATTTTAATGGTTCCGTAGAGACGTTAGAGCCAGGGAACTTCCTAGCAAAATACTTTCCAAAATAAAAGTCCTGAGTGAGACTACCATCAGACAAAAACCCGGTGCCTTTTGCCCAAAACCCGGCGGTTTATGGAAAAAAGGCGGCGCCTTTTGAAAATTCACTGGCGGTGAACAAAACTCATCTGGCCAATCTCATGGTGTAGGTTCGGGTGTAGGTTCAAGTGTTGGTTCGCGGCCAGGGTCGGGCTGACGAGCCCGCTTTTCGCCCTGCATCCCCGCCACCGCTCCCTTATATATAGTTGTCATTTGCACTTTTTATCTTACACTTCCGACACTTCCTACACCTAAAAAAGTTCAACAGGTGTAGGAAGTGTCGGAAGTGCAGGATGTTTGTAGTGATCGGCAATTATATAAGCGCGCGATGCCGTGTCATCACTTCTTTCATTAGCGAAGCACCTTCACTGTGCTGCCGTCTGTGCGCTTCACAATGTTCACGCCCTTCCTGAGGCGGTTCTGCTTTACACCGCCCGTCGAATAGTAGGAGTCGGCAGCAGCGGGCTGAAGTTCTGCAGACTCGACGGCCACGGGGTCGTAGACACCGTATGTGAACGTCACGACGCGGCTGGCCTCACCGTCCTTGACGGCGTAGGCCCTGATGGTGACGGTCTGCTCGACCGGCAGCGGCGCAGTGTACTGCTTGCGCGAACCGTTCTCGTCGCACGGGCAGGAGCCGTCGGTGGTGTACCAGATGGTGGCACCCTCCGTGTCGGTGTGCAGCGTCACCGCCTCTCCCTTGGCAACGAAGGTGCCGCTGATGTGCGATGCCGTCGGGGCATACACAGGCAGCGTCGACGGGTCGTCGACCTGAATCACCGACTGCGCTTTTACCTTAGCGTTCTCCAAGGTCAGCAGCAGGGCCGTCTGTCCGCCCACCTTGCCGGTCACAGTGAGGCGGGCCTCGCCGTTGGCATCGAATGTCGCCTCCTCCGTCACGGTGGCGATGGTGCTTATCATGCTCTTGGCCGTCAGCTTCATGCCTGCCGCAGCCTGCGCCGGGAAGGCGTGTACGATGACGGTGCGCTCGCCGCCGCGAGCCACCTCGACGATGGAGTCGGTGCCGACGGCATAGACCTCGCGCACGACGGTGAACTCCTGCTGGTAGTCCTTCTGCATCTGCAGGCCGTTGTAGGCCTCCACCTGCCGGCGCACGGTCAGCTGCACCTTGCTACCGCTGGCGAGCGGACTATCCGTCCGCACTTTCACACGCGAGACGTATGCATCCTTCTTGTCGTACGACAGGCTCAGGTTCTGCTGCTCGATGCGGCATGGCAGCAGCCGTCCGTCCTGAACGAGTGTCAGCCGCTCAGCCGTCAGCGACTGCGGACGCATATACTCGCTGAAGGTCACCTCGACGCCATCCTCGTAGGCACGGGCAGCCTGCACCAGGGGCAGGGTGTTGCGCACCAGCGGGATGTTGATGTCCAGCTGCGGCGGTGGCACGGGCAGCCAGTCGGAGTAGGCCGTCTCGTAGCCAGCCTTCTCAATCTTCACCTGCCAGAGGCCCTGCGGCACATCCCAGGCATACTTACCCTGGGCATCGGTCAGCAGCGGGTTCTCCTGACGGAACTCCTCAGCGCGCCACTTCACCACCTCGTCGTGCAGGTCGCCATACTCGTCCTCGCCCGTCTGCTTGAAGTAGATGGTGGCAGTGGCGTTCTCCACGCGGTTGTCGGCCACGGCCTCATAGACGTAGCCGGAGGGGTCGATGACTGCACGGACGTTACGGTTGGCGCGATGGCGTTTCTCCATTAGATACTGTGCGCGGATGCGCTTCTTATACATCTCATAATCTCCCTGACAAGCCAGCTGGTCAAGTCGGCTGCGATATTCCTTCAGTCGTCGCTCGTAATCCTTGTCGAAGTGATACTGTCCTATCATCTTAACCACTTCCACGCCGATGGCAGCTATTCCGCTCACAATACCTGCGGGCAGTGTTGCAGGCACGGAAGCTTCATCGGCGGCGACAGCGACATCCACAGCCTGTACGCCAGTATAGTAGATGATGGCCCAGAGTCCGTAGATGAGGATGTCGTTCTTCAGTTGCTTGGCCTTGAAGGCATCCTCGGAACAGGGGTCTGGGATGTCGACATAGACCTGCCCCAAGTGAACGAGGTGAGCTATACAGTCGACGACATTGGTGACGACACCTAACCATGAGGCTTTTTCGATAACACCTTCGAGCTGTTTGACCGCAGGCTCCATCTTCTGTGCAATCTTGCCGATTTTCGTACTGCTCAAGTCCTTGAAGCTCTCGACGATGACCTTGCCGTTCGGTCCGACCGAAATCTTCGTAAAGCAGAGTTCCAGTGCCTTGCTCACCAGCATCTCCGTTGAGAGCTTGGCCACCTTTGCGGTAGCTTTGACCACTTCTCCCTTATCGGCACACTTCAGCATCGTTTTTGCGATACTCAGTTCAATCTCCAATGCCTGACGACGGGGAAGGATGAACGTATTCACCACTCCCTGTACCAGTTTGGTTGACAACATAGAGAATGCTGAATTAAGGTTGCCTGCCCATGCGCCGACCGTCTCAACCAGTTCGCTCAACTTCTTGAGCATTTCTTCGCCGGAAATCCGGTGCTGGTTCTTGATGATGTAGGCTATCGTTCTGGCCTCATTGCTATTGAAGCGGATTTCCTCCACTTTGTCATTGTCGAAATCCACCGTTATCATATAATCCTCTTCCACAAGGAGGTAGAGCGGGCTGCCCTCGGTCATCTCTATCTTCATATAGCCCTCAGCCTCCAACTGTTCTGGTGTGAGACCAGTAGCGTGGCGCCAAGTGACACCGTCGGGAGCATAGTTGTTTTCTCCATAGATGTCCCAAGAGCCCAGCAAGTCGGTCAGATTAACATCCTGCATCAGGGAGTCGGCACGATTCATCCAGGCCTGCACATCTTTGGCGGTCATGGCAATATCGCGTTGCTCGACACCCAAATTGCTGAAGAACTCGTCGAGGGCGTGCTCCCTTTCATTGACGTTGCTGATGGCCATGATGGCAGCCAACTTCTCTTCCATCTCCTGTGCGCCGTTTTTCACGCTCTCGCTTACGAACTCCGGCATCAGGGCAGCACGGTCATACTGCAGACGGTCCATCTTCAACGCTCGCATGTCGAGGAAGTCCACATCGACATTGACCACAGCATCGGCCCCCACTTTAACGCTGCACATCCAGTGCCCCGTATTGCCGTCATACTCAGCGTTGAGGTAGTCTATGTCGCCACGGAGCGTCTCATACATAAGGACGACGTTATGCACCTTCGACGAGTCAGTTGTGTTGAAGATAATCTCAAAGAGGTACGGAGGGCCTGATGGGTCGACTGATGTCACATACCACTGGTCGTCAATCTTTTCAGGATGGTCAAAGTCGAAGTCAATGAACGGTGTCTCGGCATTGTAGATCATATCTCTTATATCGTGAAACTTTGGCAACCGTGGGTACATCAGCACGTGCAAGGGTCGAATCATGTCCTTGTCGTAAGTCACGTTCACCGTCTCGGTTTTCACCTCTCGGCCCTGCTTTGTCGTGACGACGGCATAGAGTGGAATGGTTGCCAAGTTGGCACAGTCGGGCAAATCGACATGAAGCTGCCAGCTACCGTCAGCAAATGCCTGGGTCTGGCCCACCAGCACGTCATCGCCAGCATAGAGCCGGATGGGGCTGTTGGCGGGTGCGTTTCCCCGGACGGGGAATGACAACTTGCTAACCGTCTCTGGTGCTACTATCGTCATATATTTCACGTCGCAGGTGGCGAAGCCGATGGGCTGTGTCACAGTGCGGCCGTCGATGTCGAACTGCAGCTGTGCCGCCGCTGTCAGCGTGCCTTGGTCGATGGCGGTCAGGATGAAGCGGGTCGGCTCGTCCAGGTAGTCAGTCTCTACAGGGATGGTCAGTCTGCCGTCCTCGACGGTGGCTCGCACCATCTTCGTGCCCGTCATCGACGAGCCTTCCACGTATTCAGCCTTGTCAGCCGGATAGTTGACCAGCAGGCGCACGTTGCTCACGCGGTCGCGGATGCTCTCCTTGAAACCGATTTCTGCCCGCAGGGTGACGTTGCAGCTGGTGCTGACCTCCGTCTTGTTCGACATGAAGAGGGTCTTCGTCCCATCCGTATAGTAGAACGGTTCGGCATAGAGCGTGGGGATGCGGTCGATGGTCAATTCAGTAATGATGCCGCTCTCCACCGTCACCTTATTGCTCACGTAGTCCTTGCCGGCTTCCATGCCCACGGCGGCATAGTCGCTGAGGTAGAGCATCTTGCTGAGCAGCGGGTCGCTGCCCATCGTGACAATGGTGTAGTTGCCGTCCTTCAGTCCGTCAAGGGTCAAGGTCGCCTCATTGAAGGTTTCCTGCCGGCACAGCAGTCCGTCGGCATCGTAGAGGGCTGCTATCACCTCCTGGTTGTCCGACCGCTGGAACGACACCTCAACGCCTCCCAGCTCTTTCAGAGCGAAGGTGACGGAGTCGTTTCCTTCTACACCAAGGGTCAGCGTCGCCTCCACTGGCATAAAGGCATCTTTCAGGCTCGTTGCCGTCAGGCGGATGCGGTCGCCAGCCTTGGCACCGCTGAGCAGTTGCACCTCGGGGTACTGCACCACAATGCTGTCCAGTAACCTGCCTGTCGTCTCGTTGTAGGCGGCGATGGCGACATTGGCATAGTCGCTGTAGCCGGGAAGCGTCGTGGCCTGCTCATCGTTGGCTGCGCTCTCTGTGTAGGTGAAGTCGTAGGCTATGGTGGGGCCGCCGAGTGGCGCGAGCTGGACGGGGGCGATGTCGGTGGGTGAACCACCGACCACACTGACAGCAGTTCGCGCTGCCACATATCCCGTTGCACTGGCGCTCAGGGTCAGGTCGCCCGTCAGCGCGGCCAGTTCGTAGCGTCCCAGCATATCGGTGGTGGCCGTGAATACCTTGCCCACGGTGCCGTTCATCATCAGCGACGCGGTGACGGTCGCCATCGCAATGGGCTGCCCTGCGGTATCGGTCACCTTGCCACACAGCCGACAGGAGTCAGGAGCTGAGAGGGTGATGGTGGTTTGTGCCGTTGCTTCGCTCACCACCAGCTCCGAGCGTGGCGGCACACCATAGTGGGCAGCCAGTTCGGGAGGCAGGGTGATGCCATAGAGCAGCCGCGCCCCCTCTGTCTGTCGGGGGAGCGTGCTGCCCGTGCCTATGCGGTTGCCCATAGCGTCTGTCCAGACGATGGTGGTCTGGTCGGTCACGTCGGCAGGCGTGCCGTCCTCCTGCTCAGCCGGGGTTTGCACTTGCAGACTCAGGTCGTAGAGCTGTTTCACGTTCTTGAAGGTCATCTCCATAGGCTTGTTGGCGAGTGTCACTGTGTCAGTGGCTGCCATCAGCACGCCCTGTCCGTTGTGCAGGTGAGCGGTGTAAGGCTCGCCGCAGGTCTGGGCATAGAAGATGTAGGAGGGGCGCTCGTCGACGATGTACTTCGTCTCCTCACCCGTCTGTGTATTGAAGAGTGAGAGCGACATGCCCACATACCGCCCGTCGGTGAAGTTGTCGGGCAGGTCGACGGTGATGTCCTCAGCCTCGCCTTCGGGTATGGGTAGAACGTCGGCGAAGCGGCTGCCCCAGACCTTATCTGCTTTATAGGCTGCAACTGACTGCTCGGGCACATAGAGAACGCAGGACTGTGGGATACGGTCGAAACCATAGAGCATGTAGCCCGCATATTCGTACTCACTGATACAGATGGCTGGCGGCACTGTGGCATAAAGCGTGACAGCCTCCAAGACGGAATTTGGAGGCAGTTGCCACCATCCCATGTATTTGATGTTCGACGGAAGAATCAGCTGCTTCAGCTTGGGCATGCCGTCGACATGAATCTCCAGCACATCTTCATGTTTGTTGACTCCATCATCCCAGACACCTTGATAAGAGGTATGCCCGAACGTGTGACGAAGGTCTAATTTCTCTGCATTGGGCAAAGCGTTGTATGAGCCTAAACTGCTGAAACACTCACTGCTCCTGCCTACTTCGCCTGAAACGGTCAGGGTTTTCACATCGGCGGGTTTGATGCCGAACTGAGTCAGATAGGTGTACAGATGGAAGCCGCCGATGGAGTTGCCACCAGGAGCCTGCCCTGCTTTCTGGAAATAGTTGACGAACAACTCGCCTGTAGTGGCATTCCAGCTGTTGGTGCCGGGGCTGTCCGGATTCTGCATCTGTCCGTCTCCATATTCCCATCCTCCTTCCGGCACTTCGGGGTCGAACTCTGCACAGGCGTTGATGGTTACATCGTGACTGGGCATCGTGAAGACAGGCCAGACATCAGAACTGACCATGACTTCTCTCCCCTCAAACATCTTCTTTCCCTCACATTCCATGTGGGTATATACCCAGCCCAAGTTGGCCAATCCCATGACTTCGATTTTCACGCTGTCGCCAGCCGCCAGCTCGCAGCTGACACTGTAATCGGCCGTGTTGTTTGTCAGATTGTTGTAAAAATCCCAGCTACCATCGCTGTGGTGGTTATATATATTGATGCTCAGGCTGCGCCCGACGGTGGAGACGACGGTCAGCTTGTGTTTCTGCGCCTGTGCCGATACTGCTGCAAGCATCAACAGCAGCATGACGAAATAGCTCTGTATCTTTTTCATAGTATGTCGTTATTTGATGATGATTTTCTTTCCGTTCTTGATATAGATGCCAGGACGCAGGATGCCAGTGACGGGGCGGCCCTGGAGGTCGTAGAGAAGGGAAGGCTGCTGTTGCGAATACGCAACACACTTGACACCCGTGGGTGTGCCGTAGGCAAGGGCGAAGCGGGTGGTCGTTTCGCCGGCCTGGGCAGTGAAGGTGTAAGGCTCGGTGGCTGGCTGCATGGTGCCTGTCTCGTGGTCGATGAGCATCAGTCTGCCCTCCAGGTCAGGATAAGGTGTCTTGAAGTCGGCTGATAACGTATATTCGCCGGCTTCGGGGAACTTGGCACCCACACTCACCTCGTCGCCCTCGGCAAAAGGCTGTTCGCTGATGGCATAGTGGGTGTTGTCGGCACCAATTACATATAGTAGGGTGGAGGTGCCGGTCAGGTCGGGGAACTTGGTGGCATCGCAGGCTGCTTCGTAATCAGCGCTGGCATCGGGATTGCCTACCAGTCGGGTACGGTCAAGCTCCATGCCCTCAGCATTCCGCACGTGCAGGTTGATGACACGGCGGTTCTCCATCGTGCCCACAGGCGGACGGGGAGCGGCAGCACGCCGCTGTCTTGCCTGAGCGGGACGGATGTCGGAGGTCAGTTCGGCATAGAAGTCCTCGTAGTCGCTGACGGTGGCGAAACGTCCGTATTCCGGGAAGTTCAGGGCCTCGCAGCCCAACGGGCGCTGCACGAAGAACCCTTGGAAGGGGTGCAGCACATAGTTGTCGTCGACAGGACTGTAAGTGACGTAGCCCTCGGGCCAGGTCGTCACGCTCGCTCCCCAAGGCAAAGGATAGGAGAACGGTTCTTTCCTGCCATAGACCACGAAGGGCATGGACGGCTCGAAGTATTTGGTGCTGTAGAAGCAGGGGTAGGGGTTGCCGATGAAGTTCCACGAGCGGTCAGAAGCAGCCGAGGCGGTGAATTGTTGAAGTGGGATGGCAACGTCCTCAGTGGTGAAGATGTTGTTCTTGTTGGCATTGTTGATGGCGTGCAGCTCGATGGTGACAGACGGAGTTACCACCTCGTTCCATCCGCAGGTGAAGATAAAGCCCTCGCCCGCATGGAGGATGCTGTCGGCTGTCTGCCTCACCCACACCTCGTCGAACTTGGCATCGGCGCGCATCTGTCCGGAGTACTTCCTGACGGCCCACTGGAAGTTGTTACCAGTCTCTAAGACGTGTAAATCGCCCAGGCGACAGTCAAAGGGCAGCGACATAAACAGCCAGCTGCCGCTCCAGAAGGTCGATGCATTCAGCCGCAGCGTCGTTTTCACCGCATCGGCGCGCATCGGCGATTTGGCATAGAGCGTCGGCCAGCAGTTGTCGAGCGTGGTGGTCGTCATCGTGTTCTTCTTGAGTATGCGGATGGCGTTCTCGTAGGCGTCCTGCTCCATGTTGAACGTGCCGACAGACAGCGTTCCCTCAGCCTCATGGGTGAGGTGGCCGGCATAGTAGAGACTGTTTTCGTTGTCCGTGCTGACGGCAAGAGTCAGATTCGACTTCCCCTTGGGCAGGCTGCGGCTGAGCGTGAACTCCTTGCACACGCGCAGGTCGCCGGGCCAGCTGATGTCGAGCGGACTGAACTCGGGGAAATGGTTCCAGCCCGTCTCCAGTTCGTAAGGCGTGCAGGCCGGGTGCGAGAGCCTGTGGCCACGCATCATGTAGTTCAGATAGATCACGTCGTCATAGGGATAGGTCTTCTCCCTGACCGTGAGGTCTTTGCTGTCATCGTAGTTGTAGAGACCGTAATACCTATAGGGCACCTTGCGGTTGTAGAGGTCGCCATAATAGACATACCCCGGCTGCTCGGTGCCGTAGTATGACTGGTTCTTCCCATAATAGGAGGGAGGAGCCACGAGCGAGGGCGGCACAATGCCCAGACAGGTGACGTCCTTCAGACTGTCGCAGTGGTCGAAGGCGCCGTTCGCACGGATCAGCGTGGAAGGAAGCGTCACCCGCCTTAGGTTCCTGCAACCCCTGAAGGCGAATTCCTCTATCACCTCCACACCCTCCGGAATAACAACCTCTACAAGGTCACTTCGGTTCTGAAACGCATTAGCAGGAATAATCTTCGTCCCGGCAGGCAACTGGCTCGGGTCCATGTTGCCGTAGTCCGTCGTCTGTGCCCATACCGGCAGGGCCAGACTCAATAGCAATAGAATAGCAATATCTTTCATAAGCCTTTTATTCTTTGCCGCAAAAATATAAAAAATTGGGCAAACACCCAAATACCAAGCCCCGGTTTTGGACGAAGCCCCCGCTTTTTTGGACGAAGCAAAGAAACGGCAGCCAAAAAGACGCCCGATTCCTGTTTGTCACGGAATCGGGCGTCTATCATCCTTTGTTCATTCTGCGTCAACCCGCACAAACGCCGAGCGGGCGTCAGGATTGTCGGTCGCCACCCCGACGTTCTGGAAGCTGACGTGGCGGGCGTGGCGAACATAAAAGCCCTTGGCAGGCAGGTTACCCCACATCGTGGCCTCGGGGTATTCCCGCTCCTTCTCGTCCTTGAGGGCCTCGTCAATCTTCGGCAAGTCGGCCTGAGTGATGCCTCCCTTGTGGTGGATGGTGATGTCCGTCAGCGTGACGTCCTCAACGGGGTGGCCCGGCAAGCCCGTGATGCTGCACCCAACCGGGCCGGCATTGCGCACGCTGATACGGCTCAGGTGCAGGCCGCGCATCGTTCCCACGTGGTCGATGGGAATGAGTTCGCTAATCGTGTCGTCGTTGCCCGTGCCGCTCAGTGTTCCGTCGCCGCCGCGCAGCTTGTAGCCGCGCCCACGGTTGGCCAGGCGGATGAAGATGGGCGACTCGGTGCCCTCGACGGTGAAGTCGCTGAGGCTGACGTTCTCCATCGTGCCGCCATCGACAATCTCCAACGAAATGGCCGACGTGCCTATTTTCGACGGGGCACCGAAGAACTGGGTTGACTGGTCGCTGCTGGGCTTGATGACAATGCCGCTGATGCTGATGTTGCGAAAGCCGCCGTTGGTCTCGGTGCCCAGCTTCACGCCATTGCAGTGGCTCGACACGACGCAGTCGCTGATGCGGATGTTCTCGCAGAGCCGGGGCGACGTCGACTTCAGCGTGATGGCGTCGTCGTCGCTGTCGGCTATCATGCCCGTCACCACCACATCGTGGCAGCCGTCCAGGTCGAGGGCGTCGTTGTTGTAGTTGTTGCGGTTGATGACCTTGATGCCGCGTATCTGCAGGCGGTCGCAGGCCAGATAGTGCTGCATCCAACAGCCCGAGTTGCGCAGCGTGACGTCCTCGATGCGGATGTCGCGGCTCTGGACGAAGCGGAGCAGGTGGGGCCGCGTAATGCCCTCGTCGTTCCAGGTCTGTTTCTTAAACGCCCGCCCGCGCCCATCGATGGTGCCGTAGCCGCTGATGGTCACGTCCTCAACACGGTCGGCGTAAATGAGCTGCACCGTCGCCGTCTGCGTGCGTAGCGACACGTAGTCGGTCTTCATTGGGCGGTAGTCCTCTAAGCGGGTGCTGCCGTAGAGCGTCGCCCCCTGCTCTAAATAGAGGTTGACATGGCTGCGCAGCACGAGCGTACCTATCTTATACATTCCCGCCGGCACGACGACGCGCCCGCCGCCACCCTCCGAGCAACGGTCGACGGCCCGCTGGATGGCCTCGGTGCTGAGCACCGTCGTATCGCTGACGGCCCCGAAATCGGTAATGACGTAGTCCTTCGCCCCAGCCGTCAATGACAACAGCACGGCCAGCGTCAGCGACAGCCGCCGCCAGACGAAGCGGGGAATGCGCCGCCAAAGCCATGTGACGATGCGCCAGCGCCAGTCGATGACGCGCACGTGACGCCGCTTCTCGATGGAGCTGACGATGTCGCGGGCCACGTCGGTCTTGTCAAGCAGCATAGGGTAGGGGTCGTCGCCCAGCAGGTCGGTGGCCACGAAGCCCGGACGGATGTCGGTGAAGCGGATGTTCAGCCCTTGGGCATTGGCCAGCTGCTCTAATGACTGGATATAAGTATTCTGCAGTGCCTTCGTGGCCGAATAAGCCGGGGCAGGCCCCAAGCCTTTCGTACCCGCAATCGACGAGATGACGGCGATGTGCCCGCCGCCGTGCCCGGCCATATAGCGGTAGGCCGCACCCACCATACGGGTGAAACCCAGGCCGTTGGTCTCGACGGTCTGCAATTCGATGTCCTCCTGCAGTTCGCGGTTCTGGTGGCCGATGCCCGAGGCATGGAAATAGAGGTCCATGCCGCCCAGCATCTCGGCCAGCTCCACCAGCCTATGCCCGGCCTCAGCGTCGTTCACGTCAATCTGTGCCGCGACCTCAAACTCCGCCAGCCGTTCCACCCTGCGGGCTGCCACGCCCACCGTCCAGCCCTTCTGTCTCAGTAGTCGCGCCACCTCCAGGCCGATGCCCGACGAGGCACCTACAACAATTGCTCGCTTCATAACGGCTTACTTGGCCTCGCCGTCGCCATAGATGTAAGCGAAGGCACCGCTGGTGTAGTCGAAAATCTCACCGTCGCGGAAGAAGCGCTTCAACTCTATCTCGGCGTTCGACGTAGAGTCGCTGGCATGCACGATGTTTTGCTGATTGCTCATCGAGTAGTCGCCGCGGATGGTGCCGGGAGCAGCCTCGCGTCCGTTGGTAGCTCCGGTCATTGTGCGGACCACCTGCACAGCATCCACACCCTCAAGGGCGAGTGCCACGACGGGCGAAGTCTGCATCGACGCAGCCAAGGCAGGGAAGAAAGGACGGTCGACGAGGTGGGCATAGTGCTCGCGCAGAATCTCGTCGGAGAGCTGCATCATCTTCATACCGGCGACGCGCAGTCCGCGACGCTCAAAGCGGTTCACAATCTCACCGATCAGCTGGCGCTGCACGCAGCTGGGCTTCAGTAATATAAGTGTCTTTTCCATCATTGTAATGTTTTAAATAGTTGGTAGTAAATATCTGAGCGCAAAGATACTGCTTTTTATTGAATATTCCTTGTTTTTCACAATAAAATTACTTTTGTTTGCACATTTCAATTATTATAATTACCTTTGCGGTCGCTTTTACCCACGCCGTGCCGTAATCTACAAGTAAGCGGAGCGGTGTAGAAGGGGAGGAGCACTACATTTGGGAAATGCGTCGCTGACGCTTTGTTTTTGGCCGTTAGAACCTAGGAAATTCGAACGTGCAAGCCAGAGACATTGCAGAGGTTGGTGCTACGGGTAGGTATATACCGTCCCGTTGGCGTGCAGAGGACTAACCACGTCCTCACGCACGCTTTTACGGGCGTACTATATATACCAACGGCGTGGGTGTCAATTCTGCCTTGTTCACTTGCACAGGTATTCCTAGGACCTTAACGGCGGACAGGCAGAAGCCAGATACCCCGCTTTTTCTTTTGTAGCTTTCGGCATCATTGTTTCACGTAGTCCGACTCCGGGTATTTGGCGGGCATATAGATGAAGCGACTATATGCAATACAGGAAAAAGCTGTTGTGGGGTCTTATCCTCTTCATTGTCTTGGCCTGTAAGTCTGAGGAGAAAAAGGTGATTGTATGCTGGGGCGATAGTCTGACCGCACCACATAATGGGCGAGGCATAAAAGGGAAACTGAAGCGGCTTATTATGGGAACTGACTATCCAGGGTATTTGGAAGAGATGCTTGGCAGTGGCTTTGAAGTCGTTAATGCTGGAGTGGGTGGCGAGAATACACTAACAATCATGGCACGCCAAGGGGCTTACCCAATGAAACTGGCTCACGATGTTGTCCTAACGTCTGATGACAAAACACCTATCAGCAACAACGATACAGTAACATTCGTTTCTGCATATAATGGCGTAGAAGTAGGGCCGCTTCATCAATATACTTGGAAACCCGAAGGTCCTTCACAAATAAATCCCTGCCGCATCGGAACACACGCGCTTATGTTGTCTTCTGATATTCAATCTAACGGGAAATGCAACTATTATATCTCCTTGGAAAACAAACTTACTGAGACCGATACGCTCAGAAAGGGAAGCATCGTGACAACCTATGCAATGAGCAACCTTCGGGGGAAATATGCGAACGTGTTCTTTATCGGACAGAACGGCGGCTTTAGTAACGTAGCCGACCTAATCAGACAACTCCGCGCAATGATAGCTTACAGCCAGTCAAGTCGCTACATCGTCATCAGTTTCCATAAAACCAACCACGTCATCAATACCATCCCAAGAATGATAGAGATGGAGGATTCGCTTAATATGTGTTTCGGAAAGCACTACATTAACCTTAGAAAGTATATGGTTACAAATGGCCTGACTGACGCAAAGTACATGGCAACCCAAGCCGACAAAGACTCTATAGCCAAAGGGGTAGTACCACCTCAGTTGCTGGTGGACGACTGCCACTTTACAACCACTGGCTACAACATCATAGCAAAGCTGGTCTATGAGAGAATGAAGGAATTGGGATATGCACCCTACGAGTAGATAAAAATAAAAACATTACAATATGCGTACTTCTATCAAACAATGGTTTCTTGCGCCATTCATCCACGAACTGCCCTTCTTGTGTATTTCGTATTTTCTTCTATTGCCAAATGTATTTACAGCCTACATGAAAGACGATTTGAGGCTTGGACGATTTCTACAACCATTCTCCTGCGATGGCATCGATAACTCCACGGCGTTGTTGTTTGCCTATCTGCTGACACTTGTCGTCTGCATGACCCACAACAAACTTGTCAAGTGGATACTTTACGCATTAGGCATCATCACAGCCACCATTAGGGTGTTTCTGTACATTAGCTATAAGATGTGGATTACCTCGTCGGCTTTGGCACTTTTGCAGGAAACAAATGCAAACGAGTCCCGAGAGTTCCTTCAATCGTATGTGCTCTCAACGAATGGTGCCTTTGCTTTGGGCTTTTTACTATTTGTTTCTGGCATCATTGTAATAGTCGAAAGCCAGAGGAAACGCATAGCACGCTTTATGGCAAAAAGCAGATTGAAGTATCTGCTGGCTATTGCCTGCACGGCAGCTTTGTGTCTTGCAATTTACAATCTCAAGTTCTATACATCCATATACAAGAGCAAAACCAACGAAGAAGCCTCCAACCTATTGGACAAATACGGTTATCATTACACAGCCCGTGGCCATAACACGATTTTAGACCTCTTCGTGGCTTATCGGTTGTTGCTGCTAAGCAGAGAGGAGGATGAGAGTGTATCGGAATTCGCACTGAAATTCGACAAAGAGCCTGCAGGAATTCCAATGGAAGATAGCATAACCGTTGTCTACGTGTTAGGCGAATCATACATCAAGAGCCACGCCCATCTGTATGATTATGAATTACCAACGACACCCTATCTTGACCAGGAAAAAGAGTGCGGCAATCTGTTTGTCTTTAACGATGTGATAGCTCCATTCAACCTCACTTATAAGGTGGAAAAGAACACGTTCTTCTGCAATTCGATAGCCGATGGCGAACACTGGGCTTCTTCACCTTCGTTTATGCAATTGTTCAAAAAGGCAGGGTTTTTTGTTGGTTTCTATGACAATCAGCGTGGAGGAAAAGGCTTCAAACTTGAAAACATCAATGGTAGTAGGATATACAATAAGGATGTGGCACGGTTGTCTTACTCAGACATTGCCGAACACAGTTGTCAATATGACGCTGACTTCATAGTAGATGTTATGAAAAAAGGTATTCCCGCGGCGAGCCGTTCACTGCACGTCTACCACTTGATGGGGCAGCACGGTCCAGCAAATCAACGTTATCCGCAAGAGTTCAACAAGCTCAAGGCTTCAGACATTAAGCGCCATCTTCCTTTCTTGAACAACAATAATAAAGCAGCCATTGCAGACTATGACAACGCCACTCTGTATAACGATTATGTATTACATACAATTATAGAGCAGTACAAAGACAAAAACGCAGCATTGATATATATGTCAGATCACGGAGAGGAGATGTATGATTACCGCAACAGCGCTGGGCGAGCTAAAGCTGTCAAAGGAATGGAGGCCCAGATGGCCCTTCATCAGTTTGGCGTTCCGTTCGTAATTTGGCTTTCCGACTCTTACAAGGCAAAGCATCCAGACAAAGTTGAAGCTGTCTGTGCAGCCCTTGACCGTCCGTTTATGACAGACAACATCGCACAGGTGCTCTTCGACTTAGCTGGTTTGAAGACTCAATACTACAAAGCAGACCGCGACCTTATTAGTCCGCAATTCAAGCCACGCAAGAGAATCATCGATGATTCTGGTTCCATGGTGTGCGACTACGACCAGATGTGACTTATTCATTTCGGTAAGGTTGGAATCTACGAGAAGCAGGTATAGTTAGATTTCATCACTCGAAGGATGCTTGTTTTTTCCTTATTTTGTCCAGCAATGGTAACAGATACAGGAATTACACACATTGGAATACGAAAAAGCCAAACGAATCAATTTTTAAATAAAGAATCCGTCAATCCGTCACTTTCGTCCTATCACATTCGTAATCAGAAGGTTACGAGGTGACGTATTGAGGTGACGGATGACGGATGGAGGAATGAGCGGTGACGAACTGGCCGATTATCTTTACTGTCCGCAGTGATTCACCGCCCGTGAAAAAACATTCACCGGCTGTGAACATCGGCTTCGTGCAGCGGGTGCTCACGTGCTGGTGGCGCATTTCACGGAAACATCCGTCACCCGTCACCATTATCCTTCACCTCGTATCTTCCTGACTATCAGACGTTTTCGAAGCGGTGACGGATGTGACGGATTTTTTCTGAATCAACGTCTTGGGAGACATTGCTGCCGCTTTTCTGCTACTGCAACGAGGCGAGCACAATGCGTATCTCCTCCCACTGCACGTCGGG
>JAEEGH010008261.1_pt1 | contig 24680 bp, 25 predicted proteins | sample 9134181 | NCBI WGS metagenome assembly JAEEGH01 (sample SAMN16246544, study PRJNA631951) | gut metagenome | biome: gut microbiome; feature: rumen; material: DP-attached | host: Bos | place: Iran: Karaj | collected 2018-10
ATCATCTAACATAATGATTCTATCGATAAGCTCCGATTTCATATCCATGTTTCTCTCCAAATCATCCGGAGATGTATTTGGATCCTGTAGAATGGCGGCCTGCTCCTTATTTCTAATAAGAAGAACATTTAAAATGTCCGCCTTTTTTTCTAGCGATTCCCTAAGCATTACAACATAGTCCATATTTTCCATAATCCCCTCCATAAAAAATGGCCCCTTACGTAGGGGCCATTTACGTTACGGTTTATCCTGCTATGTTGGTCTGGCCATCCAACTTCTTTCCATTGGCGGTCAGCTTCATAACATCCTTCCATGCATCGCGCATTGTACGAAGGTGTTTTAATACCTCCTGCAATGTCTCTGGATCCTTATCTATCATAGCATGTCTTAAACAGCTCCTAAGATAAGAATATACTGCATGGAAGTCCTTTGCAACTGGATATTTGTCATCAAGAGTAATTTCGAACTCCTCGATGATTCTATCAGTCTTTCTTATATTAATGTGAGCCTTTTCAATATCATGGTTCTCACAAGCTACAATTGCTATATTACAAAACTTTATCGCTCCCTCGTACAGCATCAATGTAAGCTCTGCTGGGCTAGCTGTGAGTATTCTATTCTTTGCGTAAGCATCATATCCATTCATTGGTGTCATATAAATCGCCTCCTGAAAAATCCTTTTATCCACGCCCAATACTTACTCTTTTTATCCATCATCCGCCTAACATTGACGTAATTGAAGAAGAGTTGCTTTGTAATTGCGCAAGTGCTTTCTCCATTTGAGAGAACTTCTTATAATATGAGTCTTCCATTTCGGTAACTCTGTCTGCCCATGTTTGGATGAGCTTGTTGTAGTTAGAGTACTCCGAAGCCATTTCCTTATCGTTGTAAACGGTGTAAACAGATTTAACTGATGTTGACTTCATCTTTTTGTCTAAGTCAGTGTAAAGACCAGTTGTCATCTGCTTTAAGAATTCGATAACTGTCTCTGGATTCTCGGCAAGAGCTGCACGTAATTTTTCCTCATTGCCGGAAGTTTTCGAATCCTCAGAATCGCCGTCAATGTGATAAGCGTAGTTCTCATATTTTGCAGAATTAAGTGTTCCAAGTGTATGAATTCCAAAGGTTGACCATGAATAATCAGTACCATTAATATTGTAGGTCTTCATCATTCCCATGGTCATGGTGGAGATAATACTGCTAAGGCTGGAATCACGTCTCAAAAGTGAATCCTTGATTTTCTGCTCCCACTTTTCAATCTCTGACTCGGACATCTCAGCCTTTTCATCATCAGTAAGAGGCTCGTAGTCCTTTGCAGAATCAGCATTGTAAAGCTTTTGCATTTCATTAATCAGATTGTTGTAGCTAGTAAGGAAATCCTTTACCTTGTCATACAAACTATCTGTATCTGACTGAACAGTAATACTAATTGGAGAATTCTCCGCAGTAACAGCCATAGCTTCAATAGTAAGACCATTTACAGTGATTGAATTAGTACTTCCTGAGTATTTAACACCATTAAGGTAAATCTCAGAGTCCTGACCATCAATTTTTTTAGCAGCATTATTTGTACTCAAATCCACATTGTTATCTGCTACATTTGTTGCCAAATCAACTCGATAGAAAACGCTATTTGCAAGCTCTAGGTTGTCACTTTGAACCCAGAAATCGCTATATTTATATTTGTCAGAATCAAGGGCGCCATCATTTTTAGCACCGAAGTTTTCTTCGATGTACGAAGCCCATTTGCTATTAGTTTCATCTGTCAAAACAGTGTCTATATCCGCTTTTGCTGCTGCAATAGCATTTTCTTTGGCAGCCTTTTCCTCATCTGTGTCCTCTGACATAGCCTGTGCTTTTGCAAGTACTACATATTTATCTCTGACTGCATTTATAGCTGAGGTTAATTCCTGTTTCGTTGCATCAGCAGCGGCTTCTGTATATTCAGCCTTGCCAAAAATTTCTTTGGCGTAGGTTGTGATATCCTCATCTGTAAGGGATGACCAATCAACACTCTTGGCATCCATGTATTCTGCTATTTCTTTATAAGCAGGTTCGCTATCAATTGCGTTTTGTGCAGTCGCCTTTGCATCGTCAGAAGAATCCTCGTCGTTAATAATATCCTTATATTCCTTGACCTTTTTAAGGATATTCTCAAATCCATCAAGATTAGAAATCACACTACCGTACTGCCTTTTAACCAAATTGGTACTAGTAGATGTGTTCTTTATAGATTCAACCTCTGAATCTGACAGAAGTCCCAGCTTCATAAGGTCTGTAAGCCCCTGGGTATTTGCTGCAGAAATAGAGAAATCTCCTGCTTTACCAGATTGTTTTGCGCTAATGTAGAAACGGTGATTTTTCTCATCAAAATTAGCTTCAACCCCTGCATCCTTAAGCTTTCCTACAAACTGGTTGACGGTCATAGTCATATCCAAGTCGATATTTGTGACCTTTGTGCCAGTGCGGACTGTGATTGTTCCATGCTTTGCAGAACCTGATACGATTCCAAGAGCTGAAAGATTTGTTTCACCGGTAATATTGTCAGCAAGCTGTCCACCTGTGACATAAGCTGTTGTAGACAACTTTTTAATCTCAAGGGACTGTGTTCCGTTTATGGCTGTACCACTGGCTGTTGCTGTAGCCTTTGTAGAATCGCTAACTGTAGCCTTTTTCAAAGCATAGTTTGAAGAGTAACGCATGTTACCGATTTCGGTGTACATGCCGTATACCTTGCTATTCAAAGTAGACCAAGCCTCCTGTTTCCAAGAAAGCTTTGTCTGAGCCTTTGTATACTTTTCCTTTTTATAGCTATAAGCTGATACTAGCGCTCCTACGATAGCCTCAGTATCCAAGCCTGAAGACAAACCTGAAAGTCTAATAGGCATAAACTACCTCCTATTACTATCTCTTCTCATCAACCATTATTCCAGCAAGCTCCCATGCCTTTGCGATAAGATCAAGGGTTTCCTCTGCTGGAAATTCCTTAATGACTTTTCTGGTTGTTTTATCAACCATTTTAATCATTACACGATTTGTGCCTTCGTGAATTCCGAATACTGCCTCAGCATTTCCCTGTGCAGAATTAATTTTGCTGATGGCTTCCTTTAGTGAAGAGGTTGCCTGAGCGCCGCTGCCTTCCTCTTCTTCACCTTGCTGCTCAACTGTAGGGTTCTTATATTCAGACTCGCTGGCGCGAATTTCTTTTGCTGCAGTTGTAAAATCAACTGGTTTACTTTCCGTTACCTGCTGTGCTGGCGCCGTCTTTACTGAACTTCCCTGTCCCTGGTAGTTGCTTACTGCACTACTTACTTCGCCTATTTTCATTTTCTTTCCTCCTTACGCCCTAGGGATTTGGTCCCATTCCGTTATCCCGTCGGACAATTTACATCCTTGTAATATGGGAAATTTTTCAAGTACTCAGCTGTTGTACTTGAGAGTTGTGGTCAGTGTCGCTTCTTATATTTACCTTAAAAATACACATAGAAAACCTACACCTATACACTTCTATTTTGTTTATCGGATGATTGGTTTAAAAGTTTATAGGGGATTTAAAAAAATTTTTCATATTTAGTCCCAACGAAAAAAAGAGGCTGCTAATAGCAACCTCTTAGAATATTTTCAACATCCTCTTCTGTTAATTTTACATAAGCTCTTGATGATATGCCGCTGGTTCTGACAGCTTCCTTTGCCATTAGGTGAAAATTACTGTCGTCGATTCCTACTTGTGACAGCCTTGATGGCATCTCCAAATCTCCAAGGAACATTCTAAGGTTTTCTATACCCTGTTTGGCGGCTAGCATATCATCCTGCTCAGCTACACCAAAGACTTCTCTAGCATATCTTGCGAAACGATGTTTATTGTTTTCATCTAATACGTATTCCATCCAAGCTGGCGTTAATATTGCAAGACCTATTCCATGGGTAATGTCATAAAATCCGCTGAGGACATGCTCTATTGGATGGACGGACCAGGCGCCGCCTTTTCCAACTGTTAATATATGGTTTAGTGCTATAGTACTAGCCCACATGAGGTTGGACCTAGCCTCATAGTTTTCAGGATCATCCATAGCCACTACCGCATATTTTACAACAGTTCTCATGACTGCCTCACTGAGTGCGTCTGTAATAAATGCTTCATCGTTAGGCTGGAAATATTGCTCCATCACATGAGACATTATGTCTACCGCTCCTGCTGCTGTCTGAATCTTTGGCAGTGAATATAAATATGTAGGGTCGCAAATGGAAAGCCTTGGGTATAAGAGAGGCGTATTTATTTCTAGTTTTTCGTTGGTTGCTTCATTTGTAATAACAGCACCAGAATTCATTTCTGACCCTGTTGCACAAATTGTAAGCACCACCGCAAATGGTAAAGCTGCCTTGACCTTGCTTCTATCTAATACCAAGTCCCAAGGGTCTCCATCGTAGCAGGCGGATGCGGCAATATGTTTTGTTGCATCGATTGTGCTTCCACCGCCTACAGCTAAAATAACATCTATATTATGGTCCTTGCAGAGCTTGGCTCCTTCTCTTACCGCAGATACCCTTGGATTTGGTGTAATGCCAGATAGCTCAAAAACTTCAAATCCAGTAAGCTGCTTCATAACATCATCATATATTCCGTTTCTTTTTATGCTACCACCGCCATATACCAACAACACTCTGTTGCCATATTTATGTAGCTCTTCAGCCAGACATTCTATCTGTCCTTTTCCGAAACGTATGTCGGTAGGTATTTTAAAAGTAAAATTATTCATAATGTATCCTCGCCAATTAAATCTTAGCTTTATATCTATCGTATCTTAATTCGTCCAGACTCACGTCAGTAACACCTGTTGTGATTAGCTTTGCTAGCTGTTCACCTACTGCAGGAGCAATTCCAAATCCGTGTCCGTTAAAGGCGCAGGCTACATATAAGCCTGGGATTTCATCTACTTTTCCTATAGATGGGACACCGTCTGATGAAGCGTCCATCCAGCCGGCCCAAGTTCTAACTATTTTTGCATTAGCTAAATCTGGGAAATATTTCATGATACCTCGACAAATACAAGGTGCTGTCTTTGAGCTGTTTGAAACCATTCCATTATCCTTGTTATATCGCTCAAGACCCGATGAACCACCGAAAACAAATGAACCATGCTTTGTCTGATGACCATAGAAATCTGCTTCTGCTGTGCCTAACATCTGATCAAACATATGAGGCTGGGCTTCAGTAACTAAACATTCAAGCAGTGAATTCGTCATTGGTATATCGATTCCAACACTTGTCAAAATATCTCTAGAATCAAGTCCTGCTGCAACCAGAACATTTTCGCCCTCATATACATTGTTTGGAGTGATTACCTTTCTAATCTTTCCTCTAACTACAGCTAAGCCTCTAACAGGCTCTCCTGAAATAAATGTGACTCCCATTCGTCTAGCCATTTTGTAATAGCCAAGGGTTGTGGTCAGAGGATTGGCATGACCGTCGGTTGGACACCAGCTAGCACAAATCACCTCATCGCTAAGGTATGGGTTAATCTGCCTCACTTCATCTCCGTCAATCATCCTTACATCAAGACCTACGCCTCGTGCATTGTTTGCCAGCTTAGTCAGAATGTCTCTGTGTTTTTCTGTTTTTCCTAATCTAAGATTGCCATCCTGATGATATTCGCAGTCTACCTCAAGTTCCTCAGATAGGGTTGGCCATAGATTCTTGATTCCATACATAACAAGTGGTAGCTCTCTTACATCTCTTCCAGACTGTCTAACGCCACCGCCATTTCTTGACGAACCACCATTTCCAATATGATCAGAACCTTCAAGTACAATTACATCTCGACCCTGCTTAGCAAGATAATATGCTGTTGCACAGCCAATGATTCCGCCACCGATGATAATTACTTCTGCTGTCTTTTTCATATTAATTCGCCTCCTTCTCTTCACTTGCCTCACAGGCGAATACTTTCATTTCAATTGGTCTCATTGGGACTCTGCTTGTTGCTGGTTCAAGCTCTGCAGGACTAATTCCAAGCTCCCTTGCCACAATACCTTTGACTAATCTGCTGCATGTCTGGCCCTGACATAGTCCCATGCCAGTTCTTAAATATCTTCTAATTTCTGTCATTGTCCACATTCCATCATGAACTGCTTTTCTAATCTCACCCTTTGTGATTTCCTCACATCTGCAAATGAGCATATCATCGTCTTCCATTGGAACAAATGGACCAATCTCTCTTGATCTATCGTTTACTGAATTCATAGCCATTCTCCTTTCAACCTTATGCAAATTTAATGAATCTTGCCTTCATGGCATATTCCTTAGGAACTCTAATTGTCAAAAGGTTTGTCTTATCAAAGGCTTTGCTAGTTTTAATTGAAACAACCTCAGCATCACATACTGGTTTACCATCTCTGCCAAGTGCTGTTCCTTTTTTGCCTTCCTCTGGAAGTGGCAAAAATTCGTATGGCAATGTGACAGTTGCTGTTCCATCTCCACAATCCTCATCCACAAGGAAAATTGCCTGACCTGAACAAGATGCAACGCACATGCCACAGTTAATACACTGGCTTCCGTCCACTACAATAGGAAGAGAAGTTATATTACTTCCAATTGAAATGCAGCCCTTCTTGCAAGCATCCTGACAAGGGTTGCAAGGAATATTCTGTGTGCATTCCATAACAGGATGAACGCCAACTTTATGGGTTACTCCTGGAAATCTTTCTATTTCATCATCAGAAACATATCCCTTTTTAAGAAGTGTGCTTGAAATATCAATTCCCTCTTCTGTTTTTTCAATAGCTTTGCCTCTATTCTTTGGAGCGAACATTCCCTGGCGAAGACCATCTAAAGCCGCTGTCAATTCGGTTAGTTCTTTGTCTCTTGAGGCCTCGTCAGTGTATCCTAAATACTCTGCAGCAACTACTCCAGCCATTCTGCCTTCGATCATTGCTGAACTGGCTTCCTCAATTCCGCTGACATCTCCAGCTACAAAGATTCCAGGAATTGATGTACGTCCAAATTCATCACATATAGGAACTTGTCCTCCGCGTTTTGGATTATCCTCCATTTCACAGCCAGCCATTTTAAGCAACTGACTCATTGGAGAAAGACCAACTGCCAAGCAAATTGTATCCACATCAAAGTGCTTTTCCGTACCTGGAATAAACTGGAACTTTTCATCTACCTCAGCAATTGTTACTCCAGTAACACATTCATCTCCCTCGGCCTCCACAATTGTGTGTGAAAGATAAAATGGGACTCCGCATCTAGCCACCTTCGAAGCATGAACACCATAGCCACCAACTCTAGGTGCTGCATCTACAAGCGCAACAACCTCACATCCACACTGCATAAGCTGGAATGAAACAACAAGACCTACATTTCCCGAGCCAAGCATTAAAATCTTTTTTCCTGGCTGAATTCCATGAAGGTTCATCATTGTCTGGGCTGCGCCAGCTCCAATTACACCTGGAAGAGTCCAGCCTTTAAAGGTAACCATGTTTTCCGCCGCTCCTGTTGCAATGATTATTGAATCACCCTTGAAATGATTTACCTCTTCACCAATCTTTACAACAACTTCCTTGTCCTGATAAAGGCCAATTACTGTAGCATTTAAAACTACCTGAACTCCAACTTTGTCCGCTTCATCTAAGAGCTGCTGTCCAATCACAAATCCTCTTACCTTAGCTCTGTGCTCCTTTGAACCAAAAAATTTATGTATCTGTTTAAAAAGCTGACCGCCTGGTTTCTCATTCTCATCAAAAACAACTACCTTAAGTCCTCTCTTTGCTGCTTCAATTGCTGCTGATAATCCTGAAGGACCTGCTCCAACTACTATCAAATCGTATCTTCTCATAGCCTATCTCCTTTTACATTTACATTTTAAAAAGGCTTATCACTTACACCGTACTGAGTTTTAACATCCATACCTGCCTTTAAAGGAGTTATGCAAGTTCTAACATTTGGAACTCCATCTACAACCATTACACAGTCTGTGCATCTGCCAATAGCACAAAAGATTCCTCTAGGCTTATGCTCCTTTGCCGTGTATCTATGAACCATCAAGCCTGCCGCCTTAAGAGCTGCTGCAATTGGTTCCCCCTCATATCCTTCAACCTTTTTTCCATCAAATGAAAAGCTAACTAACTTTCCTTTTTCCTGAACACCTAAAATTGGATGCTCTTTAATTCTCTCTGCCATATTTACGCCTCCATTAACTATGCTAAATTAGGTTTTTCCCAAAGATTAAGGGTTGTTCCAATTCCTAGCTTTATTGCCTTCTCATAACATTTCTTTCCCCATGCCACATCTTCAACTGGCATTCCACCTACCGAAAATACGATAATATCCTCATCACTTTCTCGGCCTTTTCTCTTACCGTAAATAATATCTCCCAAGTCAATCATCTCATCTTTATCAATAATTCCATCGTGAATCATATCTGTGAACTTGGAACCAATGATATTGTTTGCTCCAAATGATGGATAGGGGAACTCCTCAGCCCAGGCCTCATAAAGCATTGTGTTATCAACTACCAGCTTGCAATCCTTCATTTCATCTGAATCCATATCAAAGCAGCTAAGTCCAATAATTAAAGCACCGGGCTTTACCCACTCCTTTTTTACAAATGGATAAGTTGAAGGATCTGTATTTCCTGAATTTGCAAATGAGATAACATCAGTATCTCTTACTAATTCTTCAACAGTATCAACAGCCTCAACCTTTTTCACATCTGGATACTCCGCCTTTACGTATTCGACAAATTTATCTAACGAAGCTCTTCCTCTTCCTTTAACCTTAATTTCTCCAATATCCTTGCAAACTGCCATGATAGCTGCTAAGGAAGTCTTTCCCATTACTCCAGGCCCGCAGATACCACAAACCTTTGCATCCTTTCTAGCTAAGTATTTAGCTCCTACACCAGGTATTGCACCAGTTCTATATGCACTAAGTAGGTTTGCTGACATGAGAGCAAGTGGAGCTCCGGTATCTTTGTCATTTAACATTAAAGTAAGAATTGATCTAGGAAGTCCTTTTTGTCTATTTGCTGTATTACTTCCGTACCACTTCATTCCCATTAAATCTATAGAACCACCAATGTATGCTGGCATAGCCATGAATCTTCTGTCATCTCCCTCATCTAGGGGCATATTAGGAAAAGGTGACTCCTTTGGAAATGAAACCTGGCTACCATGGGAATTGTGATTCTCTCCTCCCATCACATAATCCCCAACAGATAAGCACTTCACTACCTCTTCCATTGTGTCGATACAGCTAGGCATGTCCTTTACGCCAGCCTTAATCATGTCCTCCTCAGATAAATATAAAAAATCGATTCTTGGATAATCCATCTCTATCACCTCCACCAATAAAAAAAGCAACGGGACCGATAATTAATATCAGCTCCATTGCTTTGTTGTACTAACTATACCTCCATAGCACTACTTCTACAATTACTCCTATTTACCTTTTTTCTACTTATGATTCACCATTTATAATCCAAAAGGAGTAGGTATCTGTTGCGTGATACAGTGAATATTTCCTCCTCCAAATACTATTTCTTTAGTATCAACACCTACCACTTTTTTGTTAGGGAAAACTGAACTTATTTGTTCCAATGCTAATTTATCATTTTCGTCTCCATACTGAGGAACAATCACACCCTTGTTAGTGATAAGAAAATTAAGATAAGACGCGATACATATATCTCCATTGTTTCTTGGAATTGTGCCTTCGACTTTTTCTATTGTTTCATCCCCTTCTAAAAGGACCGATTTATTTGGCAAACATATTTTATGAACCTTTAACTTTCTTCCACTGCTATCAGTCATTGCGCTAAGGGCCTCAAAATTTTCTACCGCTATTTTATAAAAAGGATTGGTCTCATCGTCAGTGTATATGCAGGCCACCTCTCCAGGAGCTACAAAACATGCCACATCATCTATGTGCCCATTTGTCTCATTTGGATCTATGCCATCCTTTAGCCATAAAACCTTTTCACATCCTAAGTACTCAAGTAGTCTTGCCTCAATCTGTTTTTTATTTAAATGACTATTTCTTCCCTCGGACAACAAACACATTTCCGTTGTTAAAACTGTGCCCTGTCCATCTACATGAATACTTCCGCCTTCTAAAACAAAATCATCAAATCTATAACTATCGAATCCTTCTATTTCGCATATTTTGCTGGCTATAGCATCATCATCCTCCCAAGGATAATACAATCCATCTACCAATCCGCCCCAAGCATTAAAATGCCAATCGCAACCTCTTCTTTCACCTTTATTATTAATAAGAACTGTAGGCCCCGTGTCCCTACACCATGCATCATTTGATGGCAGCTCAATTATTTTTATTTCTGTGCTTAAAAGTGCTTTGGCATTTGTATACTGCTCATGACTCACTAACATAGTAACAGGCGTAAACTCACTTATTGCTTCTGCAACTTTTGCGTAGCTTTCCTGTGCAGGCCTTGCTCCCTTACGCCAATTGTCCGTCCTATATGGCCATATCATGTATATTCTATCCTGAGGCTCGAATTCTGCTGGCATCCAAAAACCATCACTTTTAGGGGAGCCGTTCATTATTCTTTTTGTCATATAAACCTCTCTACACTCCATGAGTTAGTAATGTACCGTACATTTCAGGTCTACGGTCTCTGTAAATCCCCCACTCTCTTCTTTCCTTAGCTAACTCATCTAAATCAAACTCATGCACTAGAATACATTCCGTACAAAAATCGGCCTGCTTGACTATCTCTCCATAATCATCTGTTATAAAACTATTTCCATAAAAAGACATCTCTGAATCTTCTTCAACCTCAGTCCCTATTCTATTGCTGGCAATAACAGGAAGCATATTGGCCGCTGCATGTCCTTTCATGACATTTTTCCAATGTCTTCTTGAATCCTTATTTAAGGTTGGCTCGGAGCCAATGGCTGTAGGGTATAACAACATTTCTGCACCCATTAAAGCCATGCTTCTAGCAGCCTCAGGAAACCATTGATCCCAACATATACCCACACCTATAGTTCCATATTTTGTTTCCCAAACCTTAAACCCTGTATCACCTGGTGTGAAATAAAACTTTTCGGCGTAAGGTAGTCCGTCTGGAATATGTGTTTTTCGATACACACCGAGTATCTCTCCTGTGGCATCAATAACAGCTACAGAATTAAACTGTGTGTTTCCCACCTTTTCATAAAAGCTAATAGGCAAGACAACATCCAATTCTTTTGCAATAGGTAAAAAATGGGCAATGGCTCTATTTTCCTCTACCGTATTTGCGATATGCATGTATTCAAATTTTTGCTTTTGGCAAAAGTATGGTGTTTCAAACAGTTCTTGCAGCAATATAATATTTGCGCCCTCTTCGGCTGCTTTACGCACCAGGCTTTCTGCTCTTTTTAGTGTTTCTTCTGCATTCCAGCTACATGACATTTGGGTTGCCGCTACCTTCACTTTTCTCATTTTCATTCCCTCGTATATATTATCTTTCCGCCTAGCATTGTTAGTTCTACATTTGTTCCAAGAATATCACTGTTCGAAACCTTAAATAAATTTCTATCGAGAATAACTAAATCTGCTAACATGCCTTTCTTTAAGGTTCCTAATTCATTATCTCTACCATATGCTTTAGCCGCCCATTTTGTGTAACCAAGCAATGTCTCTCCCACAGTCAAACATTCTGTTGGGTTATGACTAGCCTGACTTCCATCGAAAAAGCAACGTGTTACCGCAGCGTAAATGTTTTCAAATGGATTAATTGAAACCACCGGATAATCAGTTCCAATTGCAAGTATTCCTGTAGAATCCAACAATGTTTGATAGAGCAAATGTAGCAACCAGTGCAAGTCCCATAATTTTCCTAAGACGTTTTTTCATAATATTATTCCTCCTTTATAAAAAATATGACGCAGTAACCAAATTGGTAACTGCGCCTTTGCAATTATAATTAATTTCTATTTCATATAGGGCTCATGCCACAAATTTAAACTTTGTCCTACCCCCTTTGATAATGCTTTTTGGTAGCAATCATATCCCCAGGATAAATCCTCTAATGCCATGCCACCGATTGAACACATTACTATCTCGTCTTTATCCTTTCGGCCTTCCACCTTATTCATAACGATATCGCTGAGATTTAATACCTTTTCACGAGGAACCGCTCCTGTTTCCACAAGGTGTACAAAATGGATTCCCATTATCACCCATTCTCGTTTGTTACCAAACTCATCAACAGGTCCTCTTGCCTTGAAATTGCTTAGATATTTTTCATACATTCCATAGTTATCTACCACCATGGTTGTATTTAAAAAATCATCGTATTTACGATATAAGAATGAGCCCATGCTAAAAACTGTGGCCCCCTTTTTGAACCATTCTAGCTTGAACTCTTCCATATTTTCTTTTGTAACAGACATGGCCTCTGAAACCACATCTGCATCTCGACATGCCTCTTCTAAGCTACTACAGATTTCCACTTCCTCTATTTGAGGATATGTTTCTTCTATAAATTCCTTCATTGCCAAGGCTGTTTTAGAATGAACAGAGCTTCCTCTAAGCTTTATCTTTTTTAGCTTTGGCAGAACCTCCATGTAACACATAAGTGCGCATTTGTTGATAACCCCTGGACCGATTAAAGAAAGCACTTCTGAATCCTTATTGGCTAAATAAGTAGCTGCCATTGCTGGCATTGCACCTGTTCTCATGGCGGAAAGCAAATTTGCCGACATAATAGCTTTTGGTGCTCCTGTATCTACATCAGATAAAGTAACTGTCAAAATTGATCTAGGCAATCCAAGAGACGAATTGTGACTATTTGAACCATAGTATTTCTGTCCTGCAATGTGAAATCGTCCACCTAGGTACGCTGGCATTGCCATAAATCGTCTATCAGGACCATCATCTAGCGGAAAGCCTTCTATGTCAGATTTCTGGGGAAAATTCATTTGAAGCCCATGCTCATTTGCTTTAGGTCCACCCAACAAATAATCGTGAATTCCAAATAGATACATAGTATCCCGCATTGTTTCAATGCATCTAGACGCATCCAAAACCCCTGAGGCAATCATGTCCTCTTCATTTAAATATAAAAAATCTATATTAGGGTAACTCATAGCCTGCCTCCCTATTCCTTTAGCTTTGTCCACATGTCATCATAGATAGCCAGAGTATCTGTATCTAAGTAGGAAACAAATTCTCCGCTGGCAATGACCTCAGCAGGAACATTTTTTGCTTCATTTGCAATATAATCGTCCCCCATCAGCTCAACTGCCGCTGTGTTTGGACATAGATATGGGAAATCCTGAATGTTGAGCATTGCTGCATCGGTAGACAACATATAATTGATAAATTTCATTGCATTATCGTAGTTCTTTGCCCCCTTTGGAACACACCAGTTGTCCAAGAATACATAGGCTCCTTCGGAAGGATAAACAATTTCGATATCAGGATTTTCATCCATTGAAAGCGCTACCTCGGCTGACCAAATCATACCTACTGTGCAGTCACCTGAAATCAATGCTGACTTTGGTGAATCTGAGTCATACAGTTTAATATTGTCTTTTAAGGATAGTAGCTTTTCCTCAACCTGGGAAAGGGTTTCTGGATCGGTCTCATTCATGGAAAGTCCCATGGCTCTTTCTGTCATTCCAATAACTGCTCGGTAATCATCCAAAACAACAATCTGGTCCTTTAGGCTCTCATCAAACAAATCCGCATATGAAGTTATTTCTTTATCAACTTTTGAGGTGTTTACTGCTATGCAGGCAACACCACCTTCGTATGGCACAGAATATACATTTCCTGGGTCAAATGCTTCGTCCAAATAAGCCTCATCTATATTAGATAGATTTGTCAGCGAGTCTTTATCAAGTGCCTCTAATTTATCCTGTGCAATCAAGTATTCCACTGCATAATCACTAGGAAGGACTATGTCGTAGGTTCCTTCAGATTCTGATTTAAGCTTTGCAAGCATGTCTTCATTTGAAGAATATGTTGAAACATTTACCTTGATACCATATTCTTCCTCGAAGCTTTCAATAGCTGATTCAGAAACGTATTCAGTCCAGATAAAAATATTCAACTCCCCATTTTCTGCTGTTTCCTTCCCTCCGCAGCCTACAAATGAAGTAATACACATTGCCGCTGTTAATAATAATGCAAGCTTTCTTTTCATACGCCGTATCCTCCTTTTCTTCTTTTGAAAATGTTCCCCTGAGTTAACACAACAAATGCTATGGTCGCAAGTAAGATTAATGTTGATAGCGCATTAACGTCCGGAGAAACACCGCTTTTTACACTTTCCATAACCTTGAGTGGGTATGTCTTGGTTTGTCCATAAACAAAATAGCTTATGATTACATCATCTATTGATAATGTAAAAGCAAGAAGGGCACCTCCTAGGATTCCTGGTGCGAGAATTGGCAAAGTGATTTCAAAAAATGTTTTGAATCGATTTGCCCCAAGATCTAATGATGCCTCCTCGATGGAATTGTCATATCCAGCAAGTCTTGCTCTTACATTAAATATTACAAAGGGAATGCAAAAGGTTACATGAGCGAGAATAAGCGTAAGCATTCCCCTTGGAATATTTACATTGGAAAATATGGTAAGTAATGAAATACCAAGTACTATTTCCGGGATCACAACCGGGATATATAAAAGGCCATCAATCAAGCCTTTTCCCTTGAATTTGTATCTATACATTCCGATAGCTCCCAATGTGCCAATGATTGTTGCCAAGATTGTGCTTGTTATAGCAATTACCATGGTGTTGGAAATAGCTTCTAAAAGTGAACTGTTGTCCCAGAGCTTTACATACCAGTCAAAGGTAAAACCTTTCCAGCTCATATAGGGCTTTGATGTTGTTGCGTTAAAGGAATTCACAACAATAACTGATATAGGCAGGAACAAAAACAGATATACTAATGTACAAAACCCAATTCTAAAGTTCTTTAATCTCTTCTTTTTTTTCTTCATACAAAACTCCCTTTAAACTCCAAGCGCATCCATGTCACCGCCAAGTTTTTGATAGATTTTTACAAGCACCAGAGTGACAATAATCAGAATAATTGATAGGGCTGCCCCCAGTGGCCAGTTGTTGCCACTTTGGAACTGTCTCTCAATCAGATTTCCAATTACGTCTGAGTTTCCACCTCCGAGAATATCGGCGACGAAGAAATATCCGAGGCATGGTATAAACACCATCAGACTTCCTGAAAAAATTCCGCTTGATGTGAGAGGTAGTATTACTTTAAAAAATGTACTAATAGGTCGTGCCCCCAAATCTGCAGAAGCCTCTAATAGTGTTCCATCTAGTTTTTCTATTGCTGTATATAGTGGCAGAATCATAAATGGAATCAAGCAATAGACCATACCAAGTACAGTGGTTCCGTTTTTATATAAAAGGTCCAATGGCTCAGAAATGATATTTAGTGCCATAAGAGCCGAGTTGAGCCATCCACTTGTTCCAAGAAAGGATCTCCATCCATAAATTCTAATAAGTGAGTTGGTCCAAAAGGGAATAATGACAAGCATATACAGAATCTTTTTCCTCTTACTTTTTGTTCTTGCTATGAAATATGAAAATGGATAGCCAATCAAAATACACATTACAGTTGTCAGGAATGCAATCAATAAGGATTGACCATAGATTCTAATATAATCAGAATTTGCTAACCTACCATAATTAGATAGGGTAAAATCTGTAGTGAGATTATAAAATTCATCAATAGAGCAAAAACTCATAACTGCTACATATATCAGGGGAACAGCCACAAGTAGCAACATTATTACTGCAACAGGACCAACCATAATCATGGCCGGTAATGCATTTGCCCTAAATTTATGCTTTGTCTTTCCTGCCATAATCTTCCCCCTTTTAAGCCAACTGAATATTATTTAACGCCTCAAAAATGTAATAGCTTTCGTTATGGATAAGCACAGCATCCTCTAAGTTCCAATATGGATAGCATTTGCTACCAATTTCCGGCAAATCCTGTCCTGCCAATCGCTCTATTTTTAGCTCATTGCCATTAGGTAAAACTACGATGCATTTCAGCACCGAGCCTACATATACGTAATCCTTTACCTGAGCCACCAGCTCAAAGCCGTCAACCTTTTCCTTTGAAAACTTCATTTTCTCTGGTCTTACTGAAATTGTTGCATACTCTAATAATTTGAAATCCGAAGGACAGCTAACAGATACTGCTCCATTTTCCAATGTTATAGTTGCTACACCATCATTTATGCTTGTGATGCAGCCATCATATATATTTGTCTCACCAATAAATGTGGCAACAAACTTGGTTGTTGGATGCTCATATATTTCTGTTGGAGTGGCCAATTGATCAATTACACCATCATGCATTACTGCGATTCTGTCACTCATCGTCAATGCTTCTTCCTGGTCATGGGTTACGTAAATGAATGTAATGTTAAGCTTTTTCTGCAATCGCTTTAGCTCCAACTGCATTTGTTTTCTAAGCTTTAAATCCAGCGCTCCCAGTGGCTCGTCTAAAAGAAGCACCTTAGGTCTATTAATCAAGGCTCTTGCTATTGCAACCCTTTGTTTTTGTCCGCCTGATAATTGAGAAGGATATCTTTTTTCAAAACCATTAAGCTGCACCAGCTCCATCATTTTAAGGACTCTTTCTTTGATTTCTGCCTTAGGTACTTTTTTCATTTTTAATCCATAGGCAATGTTGTCGAAAATGGTCATATGTGGAAACAATGCATATGATTGAAATACCGTATTTACGTTTCTTTCAAATGGCTCTTTATCCTCTACCTTTTCTCCTTCTACAGTTATAGTTCCTGTAGTTGGTTCCTCAAATCCAGCAATCATCCTAAGGGTGGTAGTTTTGCCACAACCAGATGAGCCAAGCAGTGTTAAGAATTCTCCTTCATCAACTGTCAGGTTCAAATCTCTTACTACCTTATTGGAACCATATATTTTATTAACTCCCTCTATCTCAACAATTTTTCCCATAAAGCTACCTCGGTCGTTATAATGCTTTCAATCCACGTTCTCCAGTACGAATTCTTACAACGTCTACTACGTCTTTAATAAAAATCTTTCCATCTCCCACATGATCTGTCGCGCAGGTTTCTCTAACCTTTTCAATAATGGTTTCCATCTCAGTGTCTTCAACCACAACCTCTACTTTTACTTTTGGCAAAAGATTGATTGTTGTTTTAAAACCCTTAAACTCATTAACTGCCCCATCTTCCGTTGTGATTCCCTTTTGTGTACCACAGCCCATAACAGTTGAAAGGGTCATACCGCCACAATTTACTTCATCCAAAATCTGCTTAATTTCTTCAAGCTTTTCCGGTCTAATTACTATCTCTAATTCTTTCATGTATTCGCCCTCCTTAATAAATCACAAAGGGGCCCATCCGAATGGATAAGCCCCTTTGCTTGGTTTCGTCATTTATTTGTTTGTTAGAATATACTCCAAAAGTAACTCTACTTCAATTAACATTTTTTACCATAAATATTACCCAAAAGTAGTATTTATCATTCTGGAGTTCTATTCGTATTCTTTCACAAGTTTAAATAATTGCACTCTGCTGTTGATTCCAAGCTTTCTGTAAATATTTAATATATGCTTTTTTAACGTATTTGCGGTAATCATTTTTTCATCGCATATAACCGAATTGTCCTTACCTTCCATCAGAAGCTTTAAAATTTCTCCCTCACGCTTTGTTAATTCATATTCATTTACCGCCTCTGAGACAGTGTGTTTTCTCAGGCCCGTATCATTATTTTTCGTATATTGTTCTAGTCGGTATGCCATATGCTCCTTTAGCATGTCCAGCACAAAAATGTCGTCATAGTGAAAGTTTTCTTTGCCGATAGTTCTATAAAAGGTAATAGCCCCAAGAAATTTTTTATGCCTTGCTATTACCATCTGCAGGGCATAATGCCAATTATTAGGTTTATACACTTTTTTATAATAATCGGTTTCGATTCGAGCCTCGTCAGAAATGATGTCGGTTTCACGATAAATAAGTGTCTTTCCACTTGCAACAATACCTCGACTGTAATCTATGTCCTCGTATTCGGCAGACAAATCTACATCGCAATTATAGGTTACAGGATTACACAGAAGTTTGCCTTCTTCCTGGGCGGCCATATAAAAATCTGCACTATCAAAATCGATTATCATTTTCAGTTCTTCCAGTAGGCTTTCACGCATTTCGTTGAAATTGACTGTGGTATATATCTTGTAAATAATGTTGTTTAAAATAATCCAATCGTTAGTCTCTAGTTTTTTCATATGGTCACCTACCTCCCAAATTATGTGTCCTTATATCTCGTCCAACTCTTTAATCCATAGGGATACTGCTGCATCACTTGGCATTCTATAGTCTCCCCTCGGCGACAATGTAACTGTACCTACTTTTGGTCCATCAGGCATGCAGCTACGCTTAAATTGCTGAGTAAAGAATCTCCAATAAAATTTCCTGAGCCATTTCAATATTGTTTCAGGGGTGTAGTCTTCCTTAAATGTGCTTTCAGCCAAGCGATATATTTTTCTTGGCGAAAATCCAAACCTTAGCATGTAATACAGAAAATAATCATGAAGCTCATATGGTCCTACCAAGTCCTCTGTTTTTTGTGAAATACTGCCATCCTCCTCAGGTGGCAACAACTCTGGGCTCACTGGCGTATCAAGTATGTCCTTTAATGTTGTGCTTAGAATTCCATTTGTTTTATTTGCTTCATAATCTACAAGCCATCTAACCAGTGTTTTTGGAATGGACGAATTCACAGCATACATGGACATGTGGTCCCCATTGTATGTTGCCCATCCTAGGGCAAGTTCTGATAAATCTCCAGTTCCAATGACTATTCCGTCAAGCATATTTGCCTTGTCCATGAGAATCTGAGTACGTTCTCTGGCCTGACCATTTTCATATGTTACGTCATGAATGCTAATGTCTTGACCAATATCTTCATAATGCTGACTTACACTAGCTTTAATATTGATTTCTTCTAGGGATGCACAGTAGGCTTTTGCCAGACTGCAGGCATTTGTATATGTCCTGTCAGTAGTTCCAAAGCAAGGCATAGTGATGCAGTGGATACCCCTTTTTTCCAGCCCCAATTGCTCAAAAGCATGTACCGTAACTATAAGTGCCAGTGTGGAATCCAAACCGCCTGACAATCCGATAACCACATTTTTGCAGCCAATATGCCTTAGTCTTGTAACAAGACCTATCGCTTGCATTGTTAGTATTTCCTCGCAGCGCTCATTTAAATCGCTTTTTGCCAATGGTACAAAGGGCGTTTTGGATGGAATGTAATCCAGACATGTTTTTTCTATCTTTAGAGAAAAATGTGACTCAGTGGTTTTGTAATCCGTATTTACGGTAAATGTATTCATTCTTCTTCGCTCATGTGACAGTTTATCTACATCGACGTCCGCAATTATCAAATCATTTTTAAAGGCCTTTGATTCGGTTATTATTGCACCATTTTCTGCAATAATATTATGGCCCGCAAACACCATGTCCTGTGTTGATTCCCCAACACCTGCATCTGCGTATGCATATGCGCAAAGTAGACTTCCGGATTTTGCTCTTACTAAGTTTCTTCTGTAGCTTGCTTTGCCAATGACTTCGTCACTTGCTGACAGGTTAAATATTATATTGGCTCCTCTTTTTGCTAGCTCAACAGAAGGTGTATCTGGCACCCACAAGTCCTCACATATTTCTATTCCAAATTTTAAATTCTGTAATTCTTCACAAGCAAATATATGATTTAGAGCTAGTTTTGTACTTCCAGCTCTTCCAAAGCTGATTTCTTCATCCAGCTCCTCATCCGCCGGAGTGAAATGTCTCAGTTCATAGAATTCACTATAATTAGGGATATATTTTTTTGCTGTGGCTCCAATAACCTTTCCGTCCTTAATTACAGCTGCAATGTTGTATAGTTTATTTTTTACTTGGTAGGGCAGCCCTACAATGGAAACAATATCTAAAAGTGCTGTATCTTCAGCTATTTTTTCTACAGCCTCTATTGCACCGTTTAACAGAATATCCTGTAAAAATAAGTCTCCGCATGTATATCCAGTTATGGATAATTCAGGAAAGCAAATTATCTTTACACCTAGGTTGTTGGCTTGTTTAATTTGTTCAATAATTTTTTTTGCGTTAAAATCCACATCTGCCACCTTCAAATCAGGTGTTGCACATGCAATTTTTATAAATCCATCTTTCATTTTTTACTTCCTATTTTATGACTTCTTTCAAACAAAAAAGGCGCCTGCTAATAATTAGCAGACCCCTTTGTCTTTGTTAAACTTTACAACTTTTCTTTTAATAATTCAAGATTCATTAATGTAGAACTTCTTGAGTACCAAACAATGGCTTTGTCATTCTTACAGTTCAATTAATTCGTACTCAAGACTACCCACTCCCAGCTTTGCTGCAGTCTCTGGTGTGTGTTCGCCATTTCTTGTGGTAACGCGCTCTAGGAAATGGTCGCGGCCCACATCCTTTGATGCGTAAACCAAATCGAGACAAGCTCTATCAATGGCAACTGGATCTAGACTGGCAAGAATACCGATATCCTTGAGGCATGGGTCCTCTGCCACCGCACAACAATCGCAGTCAACTGACATATTTGCCATAACATTGATGAATGCAATATTTTTCCCAAAATGGTCCACAACTGCTGAAGCAGCCTCAGCCATACTTTCAAGGAAAGCGTCCTGCTCAGGCAAATCAGTCCAAACAACGTCCTGCTGGCTAGCCTGATCATATTTTCCTGCGGAATGGATTTTTACCTTGCCGGCACAGGAAGCACATCCGATTGAAAGCTGTTTTAACGCTCCGCCATAGCCTCCCATAGGGTGCCCCTTGAAATGAGAAAGCACAAGCATGGAATCATAGTTGAGGAAATTTTTTCCCATGATGTCTGCTTTTAAATGAGTACCATTTTTTACTGGAATCTCAATATCTGGACCCTCTGCATCCATAAGGTCCACGTCGAAGTATTCATTCCAACCGTGTCTCTTCAATAATTTAATATGTTTATCTGTGTAATTTCTCTCGCCTTCGTAGGCTGTATTACACTCAACAATAGTGCCATTTACATGCTCTACCATTGGTTTCCAAAATGCTGGCTTGAGGTAATTCTGATTGCCCTCCTCGCCAGAGTGAACCTTGACAGCCACCTTGCCTGGTAGAGAAATGCCCAGTTTATCGTACATTTTTACAACTGATTCTGCTGTAACATCTTTGATAAAGTAAACTTTAGAAGCCATAAATCCCCTCCTTTGCTATAGATATATTGTAATCTCTTTATTTATAAAAAATCAAATGTAGATTTTGTGAGAATCGAAGCAATAAAAAAGTGCCACGGTGGTCCCGCGGCACTTTGAGATTTTCATCTATTATTTAGTTGGTTCGAAATCTACATGAGACTGTGCAAAATGCTTTGTTGTAGCGCCCTTGTCAGAGTCACTGCAGCAAGGGTCATTTGCCTTTGGTGCAGACTGCTTTGGAGCTGTGATATCTACAGGTGTGTTGTTGCCAAAGCCAAGCATCTCTGTTTTGAATGTAAGGTCTGATGCAGCACCAGCAAGCTCTGTAGGAACAACGATTTTTGTAGCACGACCATCCCCAAGCTTCTCAAGTGCTTCAAGCTTTTTGATGAGGAGAACTCGCTCGTCCATATTTGCAGCCTTGAGCATTTCGATACCTTTTGCCTCTGCCTCATATACAAGGCGGATGGACTCAGCCTGACCTGTTGCACGTGCGATAGCCGCATCTCTCTCAGCCTCAGCCTTGAGAACGAGCGCCTGCTTGTCACCCTCTGCTCTAGTGATAGAAGCCTGCTTGTGACCTTCTGCCTCAAGAAGAGTCTCTCGACGATCACGCTCAGCCTTCATCTGTTTTTCCATTGAACGCTGAATCTCTTCTGGTGGGATAATATTTTTAAGCTCCACACGTCCTACCTTGATACCCCATGGGTCTGTGGCCTCATCGAGGATAACACGCATCTTTGAGTTGATGTTATCGCGAGATGTAAGAGTCTGATCAAGCTCCAACTCACCAACCAAGTTACGAAGTGTCGTTGCTGTGAGATTCTCAAGAGCAAGGATTGGGCGCTCAGCGCCATAAGCGTAAAGCTTTGGATCCTGTACCTTGAAGTAAACTACTGTATCGATTTTCATGATAACGTTATCCTTGGTGATAACATCCTGTGGTGGAAAATCTGCAACCTGTTCCTTCAATGAAACACGCTTTGCAACGCGATCAATAAATGGGATGATTACGTGAAAACCTGGCACTAAAGTGTTGTGATACTTTCCAAGTCTCTCAATTACAAATACGTATCCCTGAGGTACAATGCGGATACCAAATCCAATTACAACTAAAAGAATCGCTAATAAAGCAATTATAAATTCCATAAAATGTCCTCCCTTGTGTATAAAAACATCTATTACGTTTATTGTAGTCTATTAGGGATTAAGATGCATCATGTTTTTTCTTCCAAGCGTACCAACCCATTACTGGTATTCCATTAAGCTTCAACAAATAATACAAGTCTTCTTTATTAAGTATATAATACTCAACAGATATTTTTATTTTCTTTTTCGAATCTTTAAAACATAGACTCAGAATTTCTATTCTCAGACCTCGAACATGGAAATCTCTAAAAATCGCTTTATCAAATTCATGCCAGCTATATTTTTCCCTTGGGAATAATAATCCTTGCCAAATGTATTCTTCATTTATGTAAATAAAGCTTCTGTTAAACCACCAAATAGTTGCTATGGCAAGAATACTAAATATACAGTACATAATTATTTCTGAAAGCTCATATTCCGCCCTTGCCACATGATCTCTAGCGCCAAATATCACGCCAACTATAATGATAATAGCTAAAGCAAAACAGAAAAATCGAAATAGCAGCGCATACCATTTTGGTCTAACCGTAATATGCCCTTTATTTCTCATTCTTGCGAAAATAACATCATCCGAAAAATGAATGCTGTTCTCACTCAATTTTTCAAGAAATGTTCTCTTACCTGTGGGGATAATAGCCTTTTTATCATCATACTCTATTATTGTGCCGATAAAATCTACACTATAAATGCTTGTAACGGCGGATTTTTCAAATTCAGTACATCTGCCAAGCTTTTTAATTGTTATTATCTTGTCATCAGTATCCAAGCTGTAAAAGAACCATCTTACAAACTGCAGAAGCATAAGCAGGATTACTACAGATAGGATTTTCACGTATTCAATAGCGTAAAACATTCCTTTCTGGATAATATCTACACGAATATAGCTAACCACCATAGCCACCACAAATAGTGCAATTCCAAGATAAATTAAGCCAACAATTTTTCCAGTGATATGACATTTTTTATTTACTTTTTTCAAATCTAAATAACCTCTATGATTCTTTCTCTAATCATTGCTGCTACATGCTCAGAGATTGTGATTGTCTCTTCGTCCATTTTTGTTTTTACATGATTCCAGTTGCTATCAGGGGTTGTGAAATCGAATGCTTTTAGGAAGCTGTCACTTGGGAGCTTCTCTGTTATTGTTTTTGTGATAGTCATTGCAACAAGGTAATCTCCGATTGGAGATGCATGGGCGCCATCCTTGTAGTATAAATCCATTTCAAAGTCGTTTTCGATTTCCTTTTGGACCTCACTCCATATTTCACCAATTGGTGCAATTTTTACATTTTCATCTGTGGCAATTTTTCTATACCTACGATTCATTTCTGCCTGATTCTCTGGTTTCTTCTTCTCTGCCCAGGTTTCGAATATTACAGGAGCTGTACCGACTTGTTTGCAGAGTTCGATAATCTCGTGAGTATACTTGATAGTGTCCTCGATATCTGTCAGTGGGTGGGCGCATTCTTGGATGACACAATAGTCATAATGTCCATGGAGAATGTTGAATCTCTCTGAGAAGTACTCTTCTTTCATATGCCATTTCAATGATTTCCCTGAATAGGCAAGCATAAACACCTGGGTTTGCTCGCCTGTAGCGTTTTCTATCATTTGTCTAGTGAGCTCCGGCATGTCATTCATGTATGTGTGGCTGTTGCCAATAAATAGTATCTTCATTTTTCGTCTCCCTTTCCTGTTTCCCATTGAATTTTTAATTGAAAATCGTGGTGTGGACACGCGAAATCCCTGGTGTATTGTTTCTACGTGTCTTGTGTGAATACCTCGGACACGAAGTTTCACCGGCTTCTCAATTCTACGTGTCGATTTGCGATTCATCGGACACGAAGTCTCACTGACTTTTAAATTTTTCGTGTCATTTTGCAATCCTTCTGACACGTGAATGCGCTGCTCTCTCTGTTCTTCGTGTCATTTGATGCTCCGGCAGGCACGTAGATGCGCTCGTTTCTCTGTTCTTCGTGTCATTTGACGCCCCAGCTGACACGTAAATGCGCTCGTCTCTCTGTTCTTCGTGTCATTTGACGCCCCAGCTGACACGTAGATGCACTGTTCTCTCTATTCTTCGTGTCATTTGATGCCCCAGTGGACACGTAAATGCGCTAGTCTCTCTGTTCTTCGTGTCATTTGATGCTCCGACAGACACGTGAATGCGCTGCTCTCTCTGTTATTCGTGTCATTTGGCACTCCAGTGGACACGTAAAGTTGCTCGTTTCTCTATTCTTCGTGTCATGTGATGCTCCGGCGGGCAG
>JAEEGH010008262.1_pt1 | contig 24679 bp, 19 predicted proteins | sample 9134181 | NCBI WGS metagenome assembly JAEEGH01 (sample SAMN16246544, study PRJNA631951) | gut metagenome | biome: gut microbiome; feature: rumen; material: DP-attached | host: Bos | place: Iran: Karaj | collected 2018-10
CTTGCTGATGCTGTCGGTACTGTAGCAGGTGCTTGTACAGGTACTTCAACTGTTACAACATTTGTTGAGTCTGCTTCTGGTGTTGAAGCCGGCGGACGTACAGGTCTTACAGCTCTTACTACAGGCATTATCTTCCTGCTTTGTATCTTCATTTCACCAATCGCGGCAATTATTCCGTCTGCAGCAACATCAGCAGCATTGATTTATGTCGGTATCTTGATGCTCTCTAACCTCAAGAAAATCGATTTCGAAGATATTACTCAGGCTGCACCTGTATTCATCATGCTTCTTGCCATGCCTATTTCAGGCTCAATCGGTCATGGAATTGGTCTTGCTTTGATTACATATACAGTTATTAAGATTGCAACAGGCAACTCAAAGGACGTTTCTGTTCTTACATTTATCCTTTCAGCAATCTTCCTTGTAAAATTCTTCCTGGCAGTTTAATTAATATTTAGTTGAACTGATGAACGGCTGATATCCGGGTAAATCCCGCTGTCAGCCGTTTTTTTTTGGTTGTGCGGCAGTGGTAATTCTTCTTGAGAAATTCGTTTTTTGTGCTTTTCCGGCGGAAAACTTGAAGATTTAAAAAAAAACAGATTTACTCTTCTGGCGGAAGGACGCGCCTGTAATAGTCTTTATCGAGAATGAGAGCCGAGTAGTGTACTTCGTCTTGAAGCTGCTTCTTTATCTTAGCGGCTTCTTCATCACTTACGCTTCCGCCGTCTAAAGTTACGGCTTTGTTAGTGTCGCTTCTGTATTTGATTTTGTCTGTAATTACGTTGGCACTTTTCAGTACAACAAACGGCGGTGTGTCGCTGAAAATGTCATGCCCCATAAGAAGGCGCGAATCGTATTCAAGTCCGAAAAGATTGGAAATCGTCGGCACAATGTCCATGTTCGAGCAGATTTTATCAACCTGGCACGGCTCTTGCGACGGGTTGAAAAGAATCAGGCTGTTCCTGTAAAGCTCAAACGTAACGTCAACATGGCTTTTCATAAGCATTCTGTGCTGTGCAAGCTCAAGTCCGTAAGGGTAGTGGTCAGCGGCAAGCACAATCACGGTGTCCTCGGCTTTGCCCCTTTTGTTAAGTTCTTCAAGCAAAAACGCAAGCGCGCGGTCAAGCTCGATATTGCAAGCAAAAAAAGCTTTTACGGCTTCGTCTTTATACGGCAGATTTTCAACCAAATCCTTGTTTTTGATTGCCATAGCGTTTGCCCAAAAATTATAGGGCAGGTGACCGCTTATGGTCATGTAATAAACATGGAATTTATCTTCATCGATATAGTCTTTTATTGTTTCCTGCATCATCTCAAGGTCAGAATCGGGCCATTTGTCTGTCTTGCGGTAGCCATCACCCATAGAAACAAATTGATAACCGAGGTGAGGATGCGTAAGGTTACGGTCGTAGTAGCTTCCCAGATAATTGTGGTATGCCATTGTCTTGTAACCCAATTTTTTAAACTGATTGCCGAGTGCAAACGGCAGATAGTTTTTTACAGAATCTTTGAGACTGTATGTCCCGGATTTTGGAATAAGACCGAGACAGTTTACATATTCGCCGTCTGTTGTAGAGACTTCCCAATATGGCGTGTAGAAATTCGTAAAATAAAAGCCGTCATGAATCATGTGATAGAGCGTCGGCGTTATTTCAGGGTCTGCGGCAAAGGAAGCGAAGCTTTCGGCTGTAATATAGATGAGATTTTTGTCCTTAAAAAGCCCTGTGTATTCGTTCTGCGCGTCAGGCTTCCTGTTCTTAAAGTACAAGTCCATCTGGTGTGTTGTTTCGTCCGCGTCATCGGCAAGAAGCTTGTCAAAATCTATGTCGAGCATGTTGTACTTTGTCTTGTGCTCAGTTTCTGTAATAACAGGCGCTTCTATGTGAAGTTCATGGGCTTCAGATGCTTTTGCTGTGTGCGTGCTGTCGAATAAACTGCTGATTTTCCCGAGAACAATTTCTTCCGCTGTTCTTTTGTTCTGCAAAATCATGCGCTCGCCGTCTAATGCATAAGCATGAAGCGCGCCGGCAGTCAGAACTGTTACATCAACCGGCTTCTTTTCTGTCAAAACGCTGTACAGACTTCCGTTGTCCGGTAACGCTCCGCAGATAAAAACAATGAAAAAAAGCTTGAACATAACCAGAAGCCCGGCGCATATTGCAATATGCTTAAAGCTAAGTCTTTCTTCATTTATAAGATTTTTTATCTGGCGTATCTGGCTTTTCTTTGCTTTCTTAAGCTTCTGCAGCTTTGCTTTGAGAAGCTTTTTGCGCCTTTTTGTGTGGTTTGCGTCAATAAAAAGAGGAATCAGCGCAAAAAACAGTGGCAGCAGTGATAAAAGCAGAAAATACCGGTTTTTGTGGATTGTGCCAGCTACTATCTGCGGAAAATTTGTCAGCGCGTCTGTTCCGTTCAGTATTACACCGAGCGAACTGTATGTGGCAAAAACGCCGTAAAAGCATATTTGAATGCATTCCGCAAGGACAATAAGCACAAGCAGAATTGCCGCCGTTATTTTCGCCAAAGTTTTGGGCAGAAGAAAGCTGATTACGCCAAAGCTGAGCGCGCTGCTTAAAAAAAGCAGCAGCGTTTCTGGCTTATAAAGCGCAAGTTCACCATTTGAAGCGAAAAGCAGAAGCCCGTGTGCAAAGATAAGTGCAAATGCAGCAAGACTGGCTGATACACAGCTCCGCACTATCCGGGACGGACGCGGATTAAGCGTTTTCATTACATTCCGTAAAGAACTTGATTAGAAGCAGTGTATGCAAGCTTTTTGCGGGCCGCGTTGATTGCAGCCCATTCAGACTTTTCAGTTGCTTCAGAAATAATTGTTGTGGCAAAAAGCTCTTTGTTCTGAAGTATGTGCCGTGCCTTTAACTCGGCGCGCAAAACTACGTGAAAACCTGCATCAGTTTTTTCAACTGTGTCGTATTTGACTGTACCGTAGATGAGGTATGTTACGCTTTTACCGAAAAGTTCAGAAGCTGAACGCTGCACGGCGGCATCATTTTTTGAAACGACTTCATTTACAAAGTCGCAGTTTCCGATGCGTGTAAAACCTTTTTTGATAAGTTCTGTCAATACAGCAGACGAAGTTTCTGAATTTGACGTGATTGGTTTGCCCGCTTTTGTAAAGTCTACAATTGCGATTGAGCCGCCGCTTGCCTTCATGTTTGTGGCAACAAGATAGGGCAGGTCTATAGCCGGTGCATTTTCAAATTCAGTGTATACAATTTCAGGCAGGTCAACTTTGAATGTTGCTGACGAACTTATTGCGCCTTGATATGTAGGGCTTGTAAACTCGATTATTCCGTCTTCAGAAGGCTCAAGTGTCTGTGTCGCGGTTGTCTTTTTGCCTTCTGTGTCAATTATTGGGTATGTTACGGTATATTTTAATTTCTGCGGATTTACCATGCCTGTTTTTGAGACAAGCTTGACAGAAAAAACTGATTTGAATGCCTTGCCTTTAGTAGTTGCCGGTGGCACAGCTACTTTTTCAAATACAACATCATTAAGATAATCATTTATAGTGTTTTCAATAAATGTGAATGCTTCGCTGATGTCTTCTTTGTTTTGTTCTTCTTCGCTGTTTATGTAGTCTTTGGCTGTCTGCCAGATTTCAAGCCCGCTGATATAATCGCGATCTTCAACTGCTTTATTAAATGCTTTAAGCATGGTCTTTGATTTAGACGGTTTTGCTTTTTTAGGCTGTTCTGCCGTTTTTTCAGTTTCGTTCTGCGGTTCTGCTTCTGCTGCAGGAACTTCCTGTGTGGTCTCAATTGAGCCTGAAGCAAAAACAAATGCTGATGACGATATTAACAATATGGCGGTTATAAGCGGAATTATTTTCATTGTGTTCTCCATGAAAGTGCAAAAACAAGAGTTTTCACATTTTTATATATAAATACAAAATCTCTTATTATAATCGGCTAACAATATAGCAGAAATTTAATCTTTATGGAAGACAAAAGCAAAATATAACGGCTTCATCATAAAAAGCATTAGAATATGATTATGCTTGGCGGAAAGCAGTGACCAGCGGACACGGACTGCCTCATAGCTTGCCATGCGGGCAGAACGACGGACGCAGGAAACGGATTTCCGCCAGACAGAATTACAGCTGAATAGTTTTTATGCTGAAAGTCTGATTAAAACTTGACTCTGTGAGTCTGCTTCGCTACGATTGACTTATGAGAGCAACACAAGCACATATTCATCTTGATAATTTAAGAAAGAACATTGAAGTCATTAAAGGCTTTGTTCATAATAATGCGAAAATCTGTATTCCGGTAAAGGCAAATGCTTATGGCCATGGCGCGACGCGCGTGGCAATTGCTGCAATAAAAAGCGGCGCAGATTTTCTTGCAGTCGCTTCTATTCAAGAAGGAATAGAACTCCGTGAGTCGGGTATAGTTGCTCCGATTCTGTCGCTGAGCCTTCCCACACCGGACGAAATACCTTCGATTATAGTCCATTCTATTACGCCGCTCGTCTTTGACCCGGAATTTATAGCCCAGCTTGCCGAAGCTGCATCTAAAATGCACCGTACAATTCCTGTTCACTTGAAAGTTGACACCGGCATGGGGCGCATCGGCTGTTCTTACGAAGAAGCCTGCAAGGTTGCAAAACTTATTGCCTCAAAGAAGTCACTGTTTCTTGAAGGCACGTGTACACATTTTGCGGCAAGCGATTCGCTTGACCAGTCTGATATAGATTACACAAAGCTTCAGTTTTCTCGCTTTATGCAGGCTGTTGATTCAATCAAAAAAGAAGGCATTAATCCGGGCATTGTGCACTGCGCAAATTCCGGGGCAGTTCTGCTTTATCCTGAAATGCACATGGACATGGTGCGCCCGGGCATTATCGTTTACGGTTATTTTCCGGATGAAGGCTCTGAAAACGAGCAGATCCGCGCTTATCTTGAAAAGAAAAGCAAAAAAACAATCGAACTTTTCCCTGTAATGGAAGTAAAGACACAGGTTGTTACGATTAAGCGTGTAAAAAAAGGCTCTTCAATCTCTTACGGCAGAACATGGACGGCAGAAGAAGACACCGACATTGCTACTCTGCCTGTAGGCTATGCAGACGGACTTTTGCGCCGTCTTTCGCCCGGTCTTAACGTGCTTATAAACGGAAAATTATTCCCTGTTGTCGGAAGAATCTGCATGGATCAGTGCATGGTCAACCTCGGTACAAACCACAATGTAAAGCTCTGGGATTCTGTTACAGTGTTCGGACCGAATAAAGACGGACCTTCTGCCGCAGATTTGGCTTTGAATGCCGGTACAATTCCTTATGAAATTACATGTAACATCAACAAGCGTGTGCCGCGGATCTTTTTTGAATAATGCTTTTTGCTGACTCGCATTTTCATCTGACAGAAGAATTCTGCGTAAAGCCTGAAAATAAGTCTGCTTTTGCAGGAACAATAAATGTTTCAACTCTAGAAGAGCTTGAAAAAGCTGAAAAAATCAGAAGCGCGTCTGCTCCTCAGAAAATTGCGCTGGCTTTCGGTGCATTCAGTTTTTTTGACAGGCTCGATGATTCAAATGCTGTGCTTACTTTGGGCAGAAACACGCTCGATTTGCTTGAATCTGTTTTGCAGCGTAATTCAAACGCTTTTGACGCAGTAGGCGAGGCTGTGCTTGACGCAGCTTTGCCTGAACGGCGCGAAACTTTAGACGCACAGCTTGAAATCTTTAATGGCGGGCTTGAGCTTGCGGAAAAATACGGCAAAAGTCTTGTAGTTCATTGTGTGCGCGCTATGCCCTTAATTTTTGAACTTGCGCCCGTGCTTAAAAAACTTCCGGCTGTGGTTTTTCACGGTTGGGGCGGCTCTGTAAACGAAGCAGAGGCTCTATTGAAGCGCGGCATAAACTGCTTCTTTTCAATCGGAACACCGCTTTTAAACGGAAAAAAAAGCGCAGCCGCTTGTGCAGCCGCGCTTCCATTAGAGAGAATCTTGTTTGAGACAGATTTTCCATACTGTAACGTAAAAGGCGTGCGCCTCAGTCAGCTTGAAACACTCAAGAATGTGTATGCTTCTGCAGCAAAAATACGCTCTTTCAATATGGAAGATTTAGCCGTTCAAGTTTACTGCAATTTTTCAAGAGCCTTCTTCAATTCAGCTATTAATTCGTTATAGCGTCTGTCGATTTCTGGCAGAAGCGGAAGCGGATCGCCTTCGGCTTTGCCTCTGTAAATTGCCTCAGCCTGTGCGCAGATTTCCTGAAGCCGTTCGCCGCCGATTGTGGCGCTTGAACCTTTAAGACGGTGCACTTTTGAAGCAGCTGTATCAAAGTCATGGGTATTTGTAAGCTTTTTCATTTCTTCAACGTCTATTCCGCCGTTTTTCATGAATTCTTCTATAAGCTCGCGGTAAAGCTCGGCGTCACCGCCCATCATTTCGAGTCCGTTTTCGAAGTTAAGTGTCTGTTTTTCCATAAAATTGAACCTCCCGATCCGTAAAAAGTACTCTCCATGCTTTTTTATTCTAGCCTATTTTTTCTATATTTGCTATAATTTTTATATGAAGCGAATTTTTATTTTTCTTTATGCAACTGTCATAGCAGCACTTTTGTTTTCGGTTTCATTGTTTACTCTGTCTTTTGGCATTGAAATGTGTGCTTTCCCGCTGATGCTTGTTTTTACGGCAATCTTTTCATTAGTAGCTTTATTAAGTCTGAAAAAACGGCCTTCTTTGCGGCTTGTTCTTGCAACTAGAAAATTCTGCGAATATGCGCCTTTTGTTGCAATTGTTGCTTTTGTATTGCGCCGCGCCGGTGTAAGTGATACAAGCTATACGCTTGATTTTATAAGTGTAGTTTTTTGGGTAATGCTTCTTGTGTTTTCGTGCTTTTCGGTTTTCTTCTTGAAAGAAAAACGGATGCCGTTCAAATTCAAGGAAAAAAAGCAGAAGCCTTCAGTTATTAAACGTATTTTCTTTGAACTTGCAGACTGGATTGATGCTTTTGTTCAGGCTGCGTTTATCGTTTCGTTTGTGAATGTATTTGTTTTTCAGCTTTATGCCATTCCGTCTGAATCAATGGTGCCGCAGTTTTTGATAGGCGACCGCGTGGCCGTGTTCAAGACTGCATCAGGCCCGACTTTTCCGTTGTCTAAGGTTGCATTGCCGCGTATTGTGTCTTATAAACGCGGTGACATCGTAGTTTTCAGAAACCCGCACTATGCTTCTGGCAGAAAATATGAAGTAAAGACGTTTGTAAACCAGCTTGTCTACATGCTTTCGTTTACAACAGTGAACCTTGCCTATGATGAATCAGGACAGATGCTTGCTGACCCGCTTGTAAAGCGCGTTACAGGCGTGCCGGGCGAGCAGCTTGTTATGGTTGACGGCGTGCTTTATGCAAGAACCGCCTCTGATCTCGATTTTAAGCCCGTGGAACTTGACGCTAAATTCGCCAAATATAATCTTAATGAGCTTGATTCTTCTTTGAAGAGAAAAGTACATGATTTTCCTATTTCAAATAATGATTTTAAATCGCTTTGTGAAGTAGAAGAAAAACGCAAGAATCTTGATATTGAAAGCGCAAAACTTGAGTGTCTGCGTATTGCCTCTCAGTTTAATATGCTGTGTACAGAGCTGGGCAGTTTCAAGCCGTTTCTGGTTGGTGACTGGCAGACTTTTCTTAGCGGCAAAGATTTATGGGTTTATTCGCTGTTCTCTAATATCGATAATCTGACACAGCGGCTTATGACGCAGGAAGGCGGAGTAATTTGGTTTAGTACCTTTATGACAGACTGGACTAAAAACTGTCCTTCGGGCAAAACACCGGTGGCAGATGATCCCTACGAAGATTCAATGTACCGCCTGAACATTCTGATGAAGCTTACAGCCGGAAGAATTGTGGTTCATAATGTTGAGACATATCTTAAGACAGGCAGTTTCAGCAATGATGACGATGAACGCCGCAAGTTAATGACTGATGCTCAGAATCTATATAAATATTCGCTTTTTAATGACAGCAGAAATATGCCGGTTTTTCCTGAAAACAAAGACGGAAGACCTGCCTTTATTGAAAAGAACGAATACTTTATGATGGGCGACAACCGTTTCAACTCGCTTGATTTACGCCATTCTTATGACCAGACTTTGATTCCTGTCAGTGAGGCAGACGCTTATTCGCTGAAATACTATTCAAGACTTGCACCGCAGACTGTAAATGCTTCACGTATTTTAGGCACAACAACCCTGCGCTTCTATCCGTTCAACCGCTTCGGGCTGACGCAGACAAAAGTAAAATAGGCTTTTTTGCTGAATAAGATGATTGCAAAATAAAAAGCCCCACCTGAAACTTCAGACGGGGTATAAGCCAAAAACTATTCAGCTTTTACTAAAATTGCGTCACTTTAACCATTAAATCATGATATAATATCTTCATGGCAAAAGCAAAAAAACAAGTCAGCTTTGAAGACGCTCTTTGGGGAGCATGCGACAAGCTTCGCGGAACAGTTGAACCAGCAGAATATAAACACGTTGTACTCAGTCTTATCTTCTTAAAATTTGTTTTTGAAAACAGGAAAAATCGTTAAATTTTTCGAATCCGTGTGATAAAAAGAGGTTTTAAGTGGAAAAAAATCCATACGAAATAGATTTTGAAGAATACATTCGCGAAGGTGAGCCGGATAAAAAAGAAAAAAGCATCGCCTGGTCAATTGCAACTGGCTTGCAGCAGGTTGATGGACTTACACCGTCAGCATATTTGTATGAAACTGCAAAGCGGAACATTGAAGGTGAGATTTCAATTGAAGAAGCAAAAAAACTTATAGACTCTTATTATGAATCAAAACCAGCTCGTTCTGAAGATGATGATGACAAAGAAGAAGCTGATAAAGTTTCGGCAAGAATTGCAGAACTGCTTTCTGAAAAATCTTTCAGTTTCACTCCTAATCAATTATTATCGATTCACGAGCGTTTATTCAAAGGCGTATTTTATAAAGTAAAAGCTGGAAAATTTCGTGATTACAACATTACAAAAAAAGAATGGGTTTTGAACGGTGACACAGTTTTGTATGCCAATGCCGACTTGATTAAAGAAACTCTCAATTACGATTTTGAAACAGAAAAAAATTTTGACTATTCCAAACTTTCAAAGGAAGATTCTGTAAACCATATTACACGATTTGTTGCGAATATCTGGCAGATTCATCCTTTTGGTGAAGGAAATACAAGAACAACAGCAGTTTTTACAATAAAATATCTTCGTTCGCTAGGCTTTAACGTAAACAACGAACCTTTTGAAAAACACAGCTGGTACTTTCGAAATGCTTTAGTCCGCGCTAATTATACGAACATACAGAAAGGCATTTATATGAATACGGAATATCTTGAAAAGTTCTTCCGCAATATTTTACTTGGCGAAAACAACGAACTCAAAAACAGATACTGCCATATCCGTTACACTGAACAAGTAGCGATAAAATCTGAAAAAAATTGCGAAAAAGTAGCGATAAAACAAAAAAGTAGCGATATAATTCTCAATTATCTTCATCAAAATGATTCTATCGACAATCAGAAAGCTAGAGAAATTACAGGCCTTTCATCTGCTGGTGTCCGTAAGATTTTCAACAAGCTTGAATCAGCCGGCTTTATTGTAGGATTCGGCGAGAATAAAGGCAGATACTACAAATTAAAAAAGGATTAAAACCAATTGGCACAGCCATGCAGACAAGTCGGCGGTCAGGTGTAGCTGTGACACTGCGGGCTTTCAGTGTTTTTTCACTACATTCAGGCATTTGTTGAGCAGACTGTGTATCTCCGGCCCGTCTTTCTTAATAAGATGTGCGAGCGTAACGCCTTCGCCGGATTTTGCGTCTTTGGTGAGAACCGCGCCGTTTATGTCAGACCAGAACGACGGCTCAAGCCCCGGAGTAAGCACTTTTTCGGTGCGCAGAATCGCAATATCGTTGTCACAGATTTTCTCACCTGCGGTCATGTCGCGCATAAAATGAATCGAACGGTTTGTGCGTGTGTAATTTGCCTTTTCTGACGGCGCAAGCTTTTTTACGCCGCTGCCCAAAACGGCAAGCACTTTTTCTTCGCCGTAAAATCTATTTAAAGCAGTTATTGTTTCTTCTTTTGTGGAATTTTCAGCCTGCCTTACAGTTTCTACCATCTTCTTAAAGTCTTCAGGCGGCAGCGCTACAGGATCGTCAAGACCGCCGCCTTCTTTGCTAAGGCAGATATGCTTTTCTATTACGGCCGCTCCGCAAGCTGTGGCAAGCACAGGCACAAGCACAGGGTCAAGACTGTGGTCACTTACGCCCATGTCTACGCCGAAAATCCTGCTCATTGGCTCAAGCACATTCAGGTTATAGTCAGTTTCCGGGGCAGGGTAGCTTGTAACGCAGTGCAACAGCGCCACATTTGCAAGGCCGCCGTCCGTCCGGTTTTCTTCGATTGTTTCAAGCGCTGCTTCAATGTCTTTTAGCTTTGACACGCCGCTTGAGAGAATAATCGGAATGTCACCGGCTTTTGCGGCGGCCCGCGCTATTAGCGGCAGGTGGTTCAGTTCTGGCGATGCAATCTTTATGGCAAACGGCTCAAGGGCAAGCAGCTCGTCAAGGCTTTGCAGCCCGAAGGGCGAGGCGCAGAAACCCACACCGCAAGACTTGCAGTAGTCTTTGCAGCGGAAAAAAAAGTTCTTTGTTACTTCAAGCTGCTTGAATCTGTCGTAAAGGCGGATGTTGCCGCCCGGAAGCGCGACAAAGCCTGTGTCAGGGTGAAGAATCTCGTCTGCATAGACAATCTGAAATTTTACGCAATCTGCACCGGCAGCAACCGACGCTTCAATAAGCTTTTGCGCTTCTTCAAATGAACCGCCGTGAGCGGTTCCGACTTCTGCAATGATGAAAGGATGCCCTTTTTGGAAGATGTTCATGCTTTGTTTATCGGTTTTTAAGAGCGCAAAGTTTGCCATTTTATGCGTTTTTCCGCATATTGACGCTATTTTCTCTATATGATAAACTCTTGAAACAAGGTTTTTATTTGCCTTATTCTCTGATTTTCATTTTGTAATTTATTATAAGGAGACATCATGTCAGGACATAGTAAATGGGCGACTATTAAACACGCCAAGGGTGCTGCCGATGCAAAACGCGGTCAGTTGTTCACCAAATTCATCAAGGAAATTTCAATTGCTGCAAGAATGGGCGGCGGAGATCCTAACTCTAACCCACGCTTGAGAACTGCAATCCTCAAGGCACGTGCAGCAAACATGCCGAAAGACAACATCGAGCGCGCAATCAAGAAAGGTACAGGCGAACTTGGTGCTACAACATTCGAAGAATTGGTATACGAAGGATTCGGCCCGGGCGGAGTTGCTATTCTCGTTGAAGTCTTGACTGATAACAAGAACCGCGCTGCTGCTAACGTCCGCAACATCTTCAACAAGACAGGCGGAAACCTCGGTACAACAGGTTCTGTATCACGCATGTTCGAGCGCAAGGGTGTTATCGAATTCGATGCTGAAAAAGTATCAGAAGAAGAAGTAATGGACGTTGCTCTTGAAGCTGGTGCTGAAGACATCGTAACAGAAGACGGCATCATCACAGTTACAACAACACCGAATGACTTTACAGCTGTAATGGAAGCTTTTGAAGCAAAGCAGAAGCCTGCTACAGATGACAAGAAAAAGGACGAAGAAGAAGACGATCCTTGGAAGCCACTTTCAGCTGAAATCGCGATGGTTCCTTCTTCTTATCAGGCTCTCGATGCAGAAACTGCACGCAAGTGCGACAAGCTTACAGACAAGCTCGAAGAAGACGATGACGTTCAGAACGTTTATACAAACATCGAATATCCTGACGGATACGAAGCTGAATAATCAGCAGAAGGTTTCTGTCAGATAAATCTTAACTGAACTGCCCGAGACGAATTGCAGCAACTGCAATCTGAATCGGGCTGTTTGTTTTTAAACCAAAGTGCAGAATATAACTGAATCAGATATTTCTAAAAAGACAAACAAGCCTTCAACGCGGCGCATTCTCGGCATAGACCCGGGCCTTGCATCAACAGGGTGGGGCGTTATAGACATGTGCGGTTCAAGGCTTGTGCACGTTGCTCATGGCGTAATTGAAACGACAAACACAATGAAGCATCAGATTCGGCTGCTTGAAATCTACAACCGCGTTCTTGCCGTCTTGCGCGAATACAACCCGAATGAGGCAAGCATGGAAGCCCTGTATTTTGCCAAGAACGTAACCTCCGGGCTTGCTGTTGCAGAGGCAAGGGGTGTGGTTACGCTCTGCCTTACGCAGAACACAGTGCCTCTTGTTGAATATTCACCGCTTTCCATAAAGCAGTGTGTCGTCGGCTCGGCAAAGGCTGAAAAAAAGCACGTGCAGCAATATGTAAAGCTTCTTCTAGGTCTTGCGGAAATCCCGAAGCCAGACCATGCCGCAGATGCGCTTGCAGCGGCAATCACCCACACTATGAACACACCAGCCGGAATCGGCGCGCTTTAGTCAGCTGAAGCTGATGCGCCGCTAGCGCTTTAGCAACTGCCTTAAAAGCTTTTTAAAACAAAAAAGACCAAGACAGGCTGATCTTGGTCTTTGCGTCTGACACGATTCGAACGTGCGACCTGCGGATTCGAAGTCCGACGCTCTATCCAGCTGAGCTACAAACGCAGAATTTATAAAGGCACTGATTTTGTTCAGTGCCTTAAAAAAGGGTGCCTGATGGGATTTGAACCCACGACAACCAGATCCACAATCTGGCGCTCTACCCCTGAACTACAGGCACCATGCGTTAGCAATGGAAACAAGATACAGCAAAAGTTCAGTTGTGTCAAGCGGTTCTTGCTGCAGGTGCAGATTCATAACATTCGCTTATTCGGTTTGATAAAGATGTCAGCTTGTCAGATTTTTTTTTGCATTTTCATAGAAACATGTTATAATTAGCGCATGCGACTTTGGAAGTTGTACATTCCTTTTTTTGTATAGGGTAGATTATGAACGAATATTCAAATGCGGAACATCTCCGGCCCGTGGTTTATGTCGATCCAGAGAAATGCTGTAACTGCCATCGTTGCATAAGTGTCTGCCCCGTTAAGATGTGTAACAACGGATCGGGCGACCATGTTTCCGTTAACCACGACCTTTGCATCGGCTGCGGAACTTGTATTGATGCCTGTGTGCATGGTGCAAGAACGGGCATAGACGACATGCATGCTTTCTTTTCCGACCTTAAGGCCGGTACTCCGATGGTCGCTATTGTTGCTCCTGCTGTTGCCGTCAATTTTGCAGGCAAAGATTTGGAACTGAACGGCTGGCTCAAGTCTCTCGGCGTTAAGGCTGTATTTGATGTAGCTTTCGGTGCTGAGCTTACGACCAAGAGCTACGTTGAACAGATAAAAAAAGAAAATCCTGATATCATGATTTCACAGCCATGTCCTGCGCTTGTCAGCTATATAGAGGTTTACCGGCCGCAGCTGATACAGTATCTGGCTAAAGCAGACAGCCCCATGGCACATACCGTAGAATGCATACGTAATTTCTATACTGCATACAAAGACTACAAAATTGCAGTTATTTCACCTTGCTTTGCCAAGCGGCGTGAGTTTGATGAGAACGGCCGCGGTGACTATAACGTTACGATGAAAAATCTCAGCATCTATTTCGATGAAAAAGGAATAGATCTGTCAAAGTTTCCAAAGATTCAGTACGACAACCCTCCGGCGGAACGCGCTGTATTGTACTCTACGCCGGGCGGCCTTATGCGTACTGCAGAGCGTTTTGTTCCCGGCATTTCCTCTAAGACGCGAAAGATTGAAGGTCAGCCGGCTGTGTTCGAATATCTTTCGGGCTTAGACCATCTGCTTTCGTCAGGGGGCAAGTCTTATTATCAGCTGGTGGATTGCCTGAACTGTGATAAGGGCTGTAATAGGGGCGGCGGTACGACAAACAACAGAATGCCTCTTGATGAGCTTGAAGAGCTTGTGGAGCACCGCGCCACCGAAAGGCAGAAGCACTGGAAGACAAACAGCATAAAGAAGAACAAGTTTGCGCTAAAGAAGCTTGAAAAGACTGTCAGCGCATACTGGAAACCAGGCATTTATGAGCGTAAGTACAACGACCGAAGCTCGGTAATGCGGAAGTTTATAAAGACACCTTCGGCAGAGGAGCTGCAGCAGATTTATTACAGCATGGGCAAACATTCAAAATCAGATCTCTATGACTGCTGTGCCTGCGGTTATAGTGGCTGTGAACAGATGGCCATTGCTATCTTCAACGGACTCAACCGGAGAGAAAACTGCCATCACTATGTGCTTAACCTGGCTAATCAAGACCACGAAAAGGAGATTCGCGAAGCCGTCAACAGCATTACCGAAGCAGTGCATTCCGGAAGCGAAGCTCTACGGAGCAATGTACATGATCTGCAGGAAATCAGAAACATGAACACGCTTACAATAGAAGGAATAAAGGATCTGAGCACTAAGATAGACGGCATCTGGGATATAGTCGGTATCATCAACAATGTTGCAGATCAGACTAAAATCATCGCATTCAATGCAGAACTTGAAGCTTCCAGTTCCGGCGAGGCTGGCAAGAATTTTCACATTGTTGCCACCGAAATCCGCCGTCTGTCTGACACAATTATTGACAGCATTAAAGAAATCAAAAGCGTTATCGACGAAATACAGCAGGCATCTGACCGCCTGATTCTTGACAGCGAAAAGGGAACACGCAAGATAGATGCAAGCTGCGAGAATGCGAAGTCGCTCGAAAGCGGATTCGGTAGCATCATGGTTTCTTCGCAAAATGCTGCAGGTGATGCAGACGGAATCAAGAATTACGTAGGGCAGGTTGCTTCATCTGGCGATCAGATTTTCAACACTCTTCAGCAGATTGCCCAAGGTATCGAAAAATTCTCGCAGAATACAGCCGGCATTTCGCGTTAGCTCAAGCATCTTTTCCGCTTTATCTTGAGATTTCGCATAGCGAAATCGGCACTTTTCGCCAAATAAGCTTTGTCTGTAGATTAAGCTGCCGCGAAAGAATTATCTTGTTGCAAGCTTGTAGTATTCGCCTTTGAGTGCCATCAGTTCAGCGTGGTTACCGCGCTCTTTGATTTCGCCGTCATTCACATAAAAGATTATGTCGCTCTCCCTGATAGTTGAAAGTCTGTGCGCAATGATGAACGATGTGCGGTTCTTTAAAAGCTCAGCAAGCCCTTTTTGGAGAAGCCTTTCAGTTTCTGAGTCTACGGAAGACGTCGCTTCGTCTAGAATAAGAATGCGCGGGTCAGACAAAAGTACACGCGCAAAGCTTATAAGCTGCTTCTGGCCTGTCGAAAGCCCGCCACCGTTTTCATGCAGCACAGTGTTGTAGCCGTCTTTGAAAGCGCTTATAAACTCATGAGCCTGAACAGTCTTGGCGGCTCTGATTACTTCTTCGTCTGTGGCGTCAAGCTTGCCGTAGCGGATGTTCTCTATGATTGTGCCCGAAAACAAGAAGCTGTCTTGCAGCATTACGCCGACCTGCTTTCTTATCGACTTAATCTTAAGCTGCTGCGTGTCAATTCCGTCTATAAGAATCTGCCCGTCGTCAGGGTTATAAAAGCGCGAAAGCAGGTTGACAATCGTTGTCTTGCCTGCGCCTGTAGGGCCGACGATTGCAACTTGTGTTCCTGGCACAATCTCAAAATTGATGTTCTTCAGAATCGGGTTGCCTTTCTCATAAGAGAAATTCACATTTCTAAAAGACACATGGCCGCGTATCGGCGGCAAATCTGTAACGCCGGGCTTGTCTGTAATGTCCTCGTTTTCGTCAAGCAGCTCAAAAATGCGCTCCATGTATGCGCCGGTCGTTACCATGGAATTATAGAAATTGCCGAGATTCTGAATCGGGTTCCAGAAACGCCAGATGTAGCCCGAAAAAGCGACGAGCGTTCCGATTGAAACAGCCGCACCGAGCCACTGAATTCCGGCCATATAAACAAGCGTTACGCCGAAAGTTGAAAGATTATCGATAACAGGCCAGATTATGTTGTTGATGTTTACGGCCTTCATCCAAGTTTTTTTCCATTCGTTGCAGAGACCGCGGAAAATGTTCATGTTTATGCTTTCGCGCGAAAAGCTCTGCGTAATTTTCATGCCGTTCAAGCTTTCGCTAAGATATGCGTTGAGGTTAGACTGCTTGTAGCTTACCATCTGCCAAGCCTTGTGCTGCACCTTTTTGAGCGAAAGCAGCGTAATCAAAAGCAGCGGCAGCACGGCCATGCAGATTAGCGTAAGGCGCGTGTCTATGGCAAACATAAAGCAGAGAATCACTATTATATTGAAAAGGTCGCTTACAAGCTGTATTATTCCGTTTGAAAGCAAATCTGAAAGTGAATTGACGTAGTTTACAACCCTTATCTGAATCTTGCCGTGCGGACGCGAATCAAAATAAGTGAAAGGCAGTGCCTGAAGCTTCGCGAAAATGTCGCGCCTGATTTCAACTATTATTTTTTGAGCTGCCCTCGTCATAAGCTTAAGCTTTACGACGAGCAGCCGCCAAACAATAACCGAATTGCACAGCAGCAGTGCGGCAAGACCGAAAAGCATGTGCATGTTCTTTTGCGGAATCGCCTTGTCTATGGCAAGCTTTATTAGAAGCGGGCTTATGAGCGAAACGCCCGAAGCTGCAAGCATGGCAAGGCATGAGAGGATCATCTGCTTTTTATACGGCTTTATCCAATGGAAAAGCCGTGCAATTATGTGAACGTCAATTTTTCTGTCGTCAAGTTCGTCTTCGTCAAATCTATTCCGTGCCATATTTGTTCCTTATAGGTGTCAAAGTTCGTTCTGGTTCTTGTAGACATGGCTGTAATAGCCGTCTTGTTTTATAAGCTCTTCGTGCGTTCCGCTCTGCGTTATTTCGCCGTTTTCAATTACCAGAATTATGTCTGCATTTTCGAATGACGAAATGCGGTGGCTGATAATAAAGCTCGTATGTCCTTTTGACTGTTCTTTGATTGATTTTCTGATGCGCTCTTCAGTTTCTGTGTCTACGGCTGATGTAGTGTCGTCAAGAATCATCACTTTGGGATTTGCAAGGAAAAGCCTTGCAAGCGCAATGCGCTGTTTCTGACCGCCCGAAAGACCGACGCCGCGCTCGCCGACAACTGTGTCATAGCCTTCGGTCAAGTCTGCAATAAAGTCTTTTACGCGCGCAAGCTTGGCGGCTCTTTCAACTTCGTCAAAGCCTGCTTCCGGATTCGCAAAGCGTATGTTCTCTATAACTGAATCTGAAAACAGGAAAACGTCCTGCATCGTAATGCCGATGTTCCGTCTTAGATATTGCAAGTCATATTTGCGCACGTCTATGCCGTCAACAAGAATTTCTCCGTCAGTCACGTCGTAGTAGCGGCACAAAAGCTTTGCGATTGTAGATTTGCCGCTGCCTGTCGGGCCTAGAATTCCGACTGTCATGCCGGGCTCTATGCAGAACGAAACATTGTCAAGCACTTTTGCTGAATCATAAGCAAAGCTCACGTTCCTGAATTCGATTTTGCCTTCAATTGGTTTTATCATGCCGTTTTCGGTTTTGCTTATCGCGCCCGGGGTGTTTACGATTTTCGGCTTTGTGCAGTGAAGCTCGTAAAGACGCTGGGCGCATGCAGAGAAGCGCTGCATGTTGTCCACAAGAATGCCGAACATGTTTATCGGCTGCGTAAAAGCCCACATCAAGCCGTTGAAAGTTACAATCTGGCCGAGCGTCATTTCGCCGTTCATCACAAGATAGCCGCCAAAAAGAATAAGGATTACTGGAAGCGTGCCGCAGATGGCTTCAATTGCCGGCGTATACTTTATGCGTATGTCCGCGTTTTCAATGTTCCTGTCCATATAAGCGGTGTTTTCCACATCGAATTTGTCTTTTTCGTATTCTTCGCGTACAAAAGCCTTGACGACTCTATTTCCGGCTATGTTCTCGCCGGCACGCGTGTTGAGCACAGCAAACTGGTCGCGCACTTTAAGGTGCGAAGGTCTTATCTGAATTTTGAATTTCCAAATAAGAAAAGCGACGAAGGGCGCAACTACCATAAAAGCGAGCGTAAGTTTTATATTTATCTGCATTGATACGGCAATCGAAAAAATGTAGATGAGGCTGTTTTCTATAATCTGATAGAACGACCAGGCTACAAAGTGACGCACCATATCGAGGTCGCTTGTAAGAAGCGTCATCACGTTGCCGGTCGGTGATTTGTCGAACCACGAAAAGTCAAGTGTCTGAATGTGCGCGTACAAATCCTGGCGCATGGTGCGCATTACGTTTTGCGAACAATGCTCAAATATCAGCTGATAAAGATAGCGCAGCACAGCCTTGGCAAATGTGCAGCAAATCATTATAAGCACAAATTTTATAAGCAGATTATGTTCTCCGCCGGTTATAACGCGGTCAACAATTCTTCCACTGACAGAAGGGTTCACCATGTTCAGCGCCGAAACGGTAATTGTCAGCATGACGGCAAGCGCCATCCAAAAGCGGTAGCGGCGGATATAAGACCAAATCCACTTAAACATAAAGACCACCAGAAACAGAGATAATAGCTACAAACTAACATATAGTTGTAATAATACAATCCATGATTTTCCCTACAGTACAGGCGTTCCTGTAAGGTTCATACAAAATTAGCGGCGGTTCAGTTTTTATAAAGTTTTATACAGCTTTTACTTGTTGAGTTTTACGAGATAGTTTATACTGAATCTATGAAGTGGTTAATTGTTGCTCCGAAAGCTGAAAGTCCTGCTGTTGATGCAGTTCAATGCTTTCTGCATGAGAACATGGTAAAGTCTACAGTATATGCTATAGATAATCAAAAAAGTGTAACGATTCTTGAAAAGGCTGATGCGGCTTTTAAGAAAATTAAGAAAAGTTTTTCTGATGCTACGCACTGCATATTTTTAGATGCGCAGAATTATGCTGCCGATGCGTCTATGCCTTATCTGTGCGGTCTTTTATCAGGCCGCGGAATTCCTGTGTTTGTTACAGGCTATGATTCAGCAAAAGAGCTGCCTGCCGTTTTTTCTGGCTTCAGGACTTTTGACACTGAAAAGAAGCTGCTGAAAGAGCTTGCAAAGCGTTTCGTAGTTTATATAGAAGAAGAGACAAAATCTGATGCAAGAAAAGTGCTTTACGACAAAGGCCTGCCGTTTACGCCAGACTGCTTTTCTTTTCAGATTGCAAAGGGCAATGAAGAAACATGCAGCCTCTTCCTGCAAGCCGGTATGGATGTGAACGATGTAGATTCAGCCGGCACACCGATGCTTTGCAATGCTGCAAGGTCAGAGCACAAGGAAATTGTTCAGCTGCTTTTGAAAAGCGGCGCAGACGTCAACGCAATTTCTAAAGACCGCGGTTATTCGCCTTTAATGGACGCAATCTGGCGTGAAAATGTTGAGATTGCAGAAATCTTTATAAAAGCCGGTGCAAACCTCAACTTGATAAGCAATGACGGACAGTCTCCGCTTATTCTGGCTGTGGGCAACGGAAACGAGAAAATCTGCGAGCTTCTTGCGAAAAACGGTGCAGACGGCAAGATGAAAGACCACATGGGCATGACCGCTTACGGCTATGCAAAACTTTTTAAGAAAAATAAAATTCAGGCAATTCTGGAAAAATATGGCAAAGCAGACTAAAAAATATTGTGCAGTCTTTACAGGCGGCGGAACGGGCGGTCATATTTACCCGGGTCTTGCCGTTGTGGACGAGCTTAAAAAAAAGCATGAGTGCACTGTTTACTGGCTCGGCTCTTCAAGGGGAATGGACAGGCAGCTCGTAGAAAAGAGCGGCTCATGCGATAAGTTTGTGGGCATTCCGTCTGGCAAGCTGCGGCGTTATTTTTCGCTTAAAACTGTTACTGACATGTTCCGCATTGTTGCAGGCTGCATAAAAGCGTTTTTTGTGCTTTTAAGGCTCAAGCCTGATTTTGTGTTCTCAAAAGGCGGCTTCGTCAGTGTGCCGCCGTGCTTTGCGGCAAAATTGCTCGGCATTCCGGTTTATACACATGAATGTGATTTTTCTCCGGGGCTTGCCACAAGGCTCAACACAAGATGCGCGAAACGCATTTTTGTTTCTTACGCCGATACGATGAAGTTTTTCGCTGAATCAAAGCGCAGCTCTATAACGGTTACAGGCAACCCTGTGCGGCCGGTCTTTTATCAGGCTGATGCGTCAACCGGCGCAAAGTTTTTGGGCTTTTCTGAAACTGAAAAACCTGCAAAGCCGGTGCTTCTGGTGCTTGGCGGTTCTGGCGGTGCAAAGCAGATAAACGAGCTTGTCTGGCAGAATCTTGAGTTTTTGTGCAGCCATTTTATTGTTGTACATCAGATTGGCGCGTCTCAAAAAGTTGAAGCTTTCTCTGCCGAAGTGCAGAAGCTTATAGATGAAAGGCTTTATATGCCTTTCCAGTTCATCTATCAGGAAATGCCGCATGTGCTTGCGTTTGCAGATGCAGTCTTTTCGCGTTCAGGCGCAAACACGCTTTGGGAAGCTGCTGTGCTTAAAAAGCCGCTGCTGCTTCTTCCGCTTGAAGGCTCAGGCACGCGCGGCGACCAGGTTGAGAACGCTGATTATTTTGTCAAGCAGAATGCGGCATGCCGCCTTATCGTAAAAGACAGGGACGCTTCGGAAGCGCTAAAAGAGGCGGTGCTTCCGTTTGAAGATAAATCTTTCCGCGAAAAACTTAGTGCAAATGTGCTTGCGCTTTTGCCAGAAAAACCTTCGGCAGAAACAATTGCGGAATTGCTTGTAAATGAAAATTGGGATAATGTATGAACATGCCTGTAATAGACGTAATTTTTTGGATTATTATTCTGATAACTTCGATTCATGGAGCACTCAGAGGCTTTTTGGATGAATTTTTCTCAAAGCTTGCAGTAATTGCCGGAATTTTTTTCGGGCTTGTGCTGAACAGGTTTCTCGTTCCACATCTTCCGAAACTCGGCAACTTGATTTTGCTGACAAGAATTCTTGCGTTTTTAATTCTGTTTGTCATTGTGTATGTTTCAATCAGATTGGTGCAGAAAATTGTCGGCTTTGCCTTTCAGGGCGACATAATGAGGGGCTTGGACAAGTCGCTGGGTTTTTTCCTCGGAATTGCGGAAGGTTTTCTTGTTGTCGGACTTATCCTTTTTCTGCTTCATTCGCAGAGGTTTTTCGACATCCGGCCTGTGCTTGACGCAAGTTTTTTTGAAAAGCTGATTTCGCCGCTTTTTGTTACTGTGCCCGAAGTTGTGCCTAAGACAATTCAAGTTCAAGGAAGTATTCATGTTTGATAATGTATTGAACCAAAATGTGACAAGCCTTCTTGTTGAAGAAATACAAAAAGGCACATTGCCTCAGGCACTACTCTTTGCTGGTCCAAAAGGTTCAGGCAAACTGACATGCGCAATTGAGCTTGCGCGCGTCATTTCGTGCCAGGGCAACGGTCTTGGAGAAACAGGCAACTGGACTTGTGCATGCATCTCATGCCTCAAGCACAAAGCTCTTAACCATTCAAGCCTGATGATTGTAGGCCCGCGCGAATGTACGCTTGAAATTGAAGCAGCACGCAAGACATTTCTGCACGCCGTAGAAGCTTCTTCGCCTTATATTCAGGCTGCAAGATATCTGTTTGTAAGGGCCGTCCGCAAACTTACAATGCGCTTTAACCCGATTCTGTGGGAAGGCGAGGAAAAGCTTTCAAAGATGGCGCCTGTCGTTCAGAATATTGACGAGCTTATGGAAGAGATTGACCCGCTCAGAACGCTGCCGCCTTTTGAAGAAGTGCAGAAAATTGCGGACTGCATCGTTACGGCGTGCCAGAAGCTTGAAAACCTCTTTTTATATGATTCAATTCCTGTTGCGCAGATACGGCGTGCTTCTGCATGGGCGCACCTTACAACTTCAGACGGAAGCAAGAAAGTGCTTATCATAGAAAATGCTGATCGTATGCAGGATTCTGTGCGCAACGCATTGCTAAAAATTCTTGAAGAGCCGCCGCAGAATGTGCTGTTTATCTTGACCACAAGCAGACGCGCCGCTGTTATGCCGACAATTCTTTCGCGTGTAAGAACTTATGCTTTTGTTGATAGAACGCCTGAACAGCAGCGCGAAGTTATTACGCGCGTTTTTCACGAAGAAGCTTCTTTTGATTCAGTTTCTGCTTATCTTGAGTCTTTCCTGCCGGTTTCGCGCGAAAAACTTTCGATGCTCGCATGTTCGTTCCTGCTTACGGTGCAGAATATGCCGCCGCTCGTCAGGCGCATAATAATGCAGAAATTCAATCCGCGTGACCAGATTCCTGTTGAAATGATTATAAACGAAGCGCATAATTTTGAGCCGCGCATATTGTTTTCGCTTTTTATGAAAGAAATTCTCGATGTGCTCCGCATTGCAATTCTTGAAAAAGGCATTTCTTCGCAAGAGCAGAAAGCAGCTTTTTCTTGGATAAATGTAGTGCGCACTGCAAGCGAGAATGTTTCGCTTTATAACCAGAGTACGGCGAGTGCTTTGGAATATCTTGCCTCTGAACTGTCAAAAGCTTCTTCGTAAATCAGGCTGAAAAATGCGGCGGTATGCAAAGCGTCTGGCACAAAAAGTTGCCAAACTTTCAAATGAACAGGTTGAATCTCTTCTTGACATGGTGCTCGAAGAAAATGAGACACTCGATGCGGTAATGGAATCTTTGAACACGGGTCTTTTGATTTGTGACAAAGCCGGAAACCTGCTTTTGACGAACAAGACTGCAGAGCGTCTTTTGCCGTTCAACGCAACGCGCGTAAGCCTTGCAGAGCAGCGCGGCCAGACTACGCCGGTCTGGAACATAATTGCAGATTCAGATATTAGCGCGTTTCTGCGCTCTGTCTATGAAAAGCCGAAAAACCAGATGAGCGAAGAATTTACGCTTGAAACAGCAGGCGGCAGCGTGCGCATAATCGTTGTTACGGCGCTGCCTTTGGTGCAGAAAAAGCGCGTAACCGGCACTCTTATTCAGATTGAGGATGTGACCGACGCAAGAAACCAGCAGACGCTTTTGCGCCGCATGGAAAGCCTTGCGAGCTTGACGAACCTTGCCGCCAGCGTTGCACACGAAATAAAGAACCCGCTCGGTGCGATCAGCATTCATATTCAGCTTATTCAGAAGGCGCTCAAAAAGGCAAGGGCGGGCGACGGTATGCTGCCTGACAGAAAATTTGTAGAAAACTATCTTGATGTTGTCAACGAAGAAATTGACCGCCTTAATAAAATTATTGTTGATTTTCTTTTTGCGGTCAGACCGATTCAGGCAAAGCTTGAGCCGGTAAACCCGAATGAGATAATTATTTCTCTAATGGAATTTATGAAGCCTGAATTTGACAAAGCAAAAGTTGACCTTAAGCTTGAACTGCTTGACAAGCCGCCGAACCTTATGCTTGATGTGGCGCTTTTTAAGCAGGTAATCATGAACCTTGCGCAGAATGCCGTGGCCGCAATGAAAAACGGCGGTCTTCTCGGCATAAACACGCAGATAAAGAATGACCATTTCATAATTACGGTTGCAGACACCGGCGAAGGCATGGACGAGCAGACTTGCAGCCGCATTTTTGAGCCTTATTTTACCACAAAGGCAAACGGCACGGGCTTGGGGCTTACGATGGTCTATAAGATTATAAAAGAATCAGCCGGTGAAATCGACGTAAGATCTTTTCCGGGCGAAGGCACAATTTTTACAATTTCGCTGCCGATTCCGCAAAAGGAACGCCGCTCAATTGAATATGATGGAGATCCGCAGAAATGAAATTTAACATTCTGATTATAGACGATGAAAAAAATATACGCGAAGGGCTTGCGGCTGCGCTCGAAATGGACGGCTACAATGTCGTGCTTGCCGCTGACGGCGAGACCGGCTTGCAGCTTGTGGGGCGTGGCGACATAGACCTTGTGATTACAGACTTGCGTATGCCAGGCATTTCTGGCGAAGAAGTGCTTGCCAAAGTTACTTCAGAAAGCCCCGGACTGCCGGTTATTGTCCTGACCGGTCACGGTACGATTGACAGCGCGGTTGATGCAATGCGAGCCGGTGCTTACGACTTTTTGACGAAGCCGCTCAACCTTGACAGGCTTTCGCTTATTGTAAAACGCGCGCTTCAAAACCGCGAACTTTCGCTGCAGCACAGGCAGCTTAAAGAAGAGCTTGACTCTAACAAGTCTTTTGAATCGATTATCGGAAAAAGCGCGGAAATGCAGAAAATCTTTGAGATGGTGCGCCGCGTTGCTTCGTCAAAGGCTTCTGTGCTTATAACCGGCGAAAGCGGCGTAGGCAAGGAGCTTATCGCCAACGCCGTGCACAACCTTTCGCCGCGCAAAGACAAGCCGCTTATAAAGGTGCATTGCGCCGCACTTTCAGAGAGCCTGCTTGAAAGCGAGCTATTTGGCCATGAAAAGGGCGCGTTTACCGGCGCTGTGGCACGTAAGCGCGGCCGTTTTGAACTTGCGCACGGCGGTTCAATTTTCCTTGATGAGATTGGCGAAATTGACCAGAACGTTCAGATAAAGATTCTGCGCGTTCTTCAGGACAAGCGTTTTGAGCGCGTTGGCGGCGAAGAAACTGTTGAAACAGATGTGCGCGTTATAGCCGCAACAAACCGCGACCTTGAAAAAGAAATCGCCGAAGGGCGTTTCCGCGAAGATTTGTACTACAGGCTTAACG
>JAEEGH010008264.1_pt1 | contig 24676 bp, 18 predicted proteins | sample 9134181 | NCBI WGS metagenome assembly JAEEGH01 (sample SAMN16246544, study PRJNA631951) | gut metagenome | biome: gut microbiome; feature: rumen; material: DP-attached | host: Bos | place: Iran: Karaj | collected 2018-10
CTACGTCGGTTGCCTGATTGAACTCGTAAGTAACCATCAGTACTTCTCTCTCTTTGTAACCATCAATTGCCATTGAAACTGGAGTCTTTGCCATAATTCGTTTCCTTTCTTAATTTTAAATTGTTAAACTTATACTTTTAATTCTTTATTCTCTAATGTCGCTCAGGGGATGTTTTATCTGATTGACGATGCAAAGTTACGACGGTTTTCGCCACAAAACAAGTTTTTTCTTCAATTTCGATTGAGAAGCATGCGACACCTGGCCCATCTTGCGACAAACCTCAGAAACACCCCAAATATCTGTCGCAAAAGGGCATAAAAAAGCCAGTAAAAGGTGTATTTACTGGCTCTAATATATTAATTAGGTAGGGTATTAATCGAGTATCTCCTGAATGTGGTAGAGTGGGCGATGCTTTACCTCATTGAATATCTTGCCAATGTAGATGCCCGTGATACCGATGCAAAGGATGACGAAGCCGCCTACGAGCCAGATGGAGAGGATCATGGACGACCAACCAGGAACAGCTGTGCCCAGGATGATGGCTCGCACCACGTAGATGGCGATGCAGAAGGTGATAATGAGGAACAACACGCCCAAGTAGGTAATGGCGTACATGGGCTTCACGCTGAAGGCTGTAATACCGTTAAGGGCCAGGTTGAGCATCTTCTTCAAGGTGTACTTGGAGGTGCCGGCATAGCGCTCGCTAATCACATCGTCGACGGTGGTAGACTTAAGACCAATCTGGGGAATCAAGCCACGCAGATAGAGATTAGTTTCCTTATAGTCGGCCAACATATCGAGGGCGCGCTTGCTCATCAGACGGAAGTCGGCATGATTATACACGCTCTCAACGCCCATGGAGTTCTGCAGTTTATAGAAGGCCATGGCCGACATGCGTTTCATGAAGGGATCGGCTTGGCGCGATACCTTGACACCATAGACGATATCGTTGCCTTCCTCGAAGTTCTTCACCATCTGGGGGATGCACTCAATGTCGTCCTGAAGGTCGGCATCGATAGTTATCACAGCATCGGCCCAGTTGCGGGCTGTCATCATACCTGCAAAGATGGCATTCTGATGACCTACGTTGCGCGAGAGGTTGATGCCTCGTACGAACTTGTTCTCACGATGCAGCTCAGATATCATCTTCCAAGTATTGTCGCGACTACCGTCGTTGACAAATACCATCATACTATCGCTGGAGATGAGTCCCTCGGCTATCATGCGCTCAAAGAGGGCTGTGAGGCGTTCTACGGAGTGGCGGAGCACCTCTTCCTCGTTATAACAGGGCGATACGGTTGCAAGTTTTATCATTTCTTTATGGGATTATTTACAAATTCTGTGAAGGTGCCGAAGGTGTCGTGCAGCTTCAGCATCTTAATGAGGTTATCGAGGCGCTCCATCATCTGCTGACCGCTGTGGTTCTTAATGATAAACGGCATCTTGAACTCTGGGTGCTCCTTCAGGTCATAGAACTCCCATGGGTGGAAGTAGGTAACGAAGTAGCCATCGTGTTTCAGAGTACGACGCACGAGCCAGTGGTAGAGACCCTCTGGCAGATTGTGCAGGGCAAGCCAGAATAGCGGGAAGCGGATCAACGGGCTGACCGAAGCAGGAATCTGCATCACATCGCCTTTCATGAACCAAGTACGTGGCTCTGTGAGATGCATGTAGCGGCCAGGGATGAAGGCAGGATTCAATGAAGAGTTGTATTTATAGCCTACACGTGCTATCTCGCTGTCGCTGACGGGGAACATGCGAGGCTGACGATAACCATACACCTTGCGACCACAAACGCGCTCTACAATCTCCTTAGAACGTGCGAAGTCAGTCTCGGTGGGCTGCCAGTGGTCAACACCATGACAAGCCACCTCATGGCCTTCGTTCATAATTCGCATCATCACCTCTGGGGCATGCTCGGCAAAGTTGCCTGTGCAGAAGAACGTGGCCTTCACATTGTTCTGCTTCAGCACGTCGAGAATGCGGTTAGTACCCTCGATGGATACAGTCATTCCTTCTTCCAGCGAGAAGTCGACCCCATGCTCACGGGGCACATCGAACTCCTCAGTATCGAAACTCAATAGAATCATACTTACATTGTCATTATTCTTTTCGGGTGCAAAAGTACGAATAATCGAGCGAAATGCCAAAAAAATAGCAAAAAAAACACGGGTCGCCATCTCGGCGACCCGTGCTGAACACAGAAATTTACTAACCTAATTAATTCCGATATGCGGGGTTTTGATATTGTGTCTTCTCTTCCTCGGTCATCTCCATACCGTCGAGCTGTCCCTGTGGGATAGGACGGATGTAGTAACCATCGGGGATGTCACGCTTCACCTCCTGGAGGTCCTTATCGGTGTAACCGCTACCAGCAATGTGGTAAACGCTTGCACGCTTCTTCCAAGTCTGGGTACGAACGAGGTCGAACCAACGGTATCCCTCGCCCCAGAACTCACGGCTACGCTCGTCGAGGATGAAGTCGATTGTAATCTGATCAGGTGTAGCTGCTACCATCTCTGCGCTGTGGTCGGCTGCGAAAGGAGCACGAGCATTTACGCAGTAGGTCTGCTTACCGGCACGGGCACGGAGCACGTTCACGAGTGTCTTTGCATCCTGGTTCTTACCCAGCTTAACAGCTGCCTCAGCACCAATGAGATAGAACTCAGAGAACTTAGCGATATTCCAAGGACGTGGGCTACCACCGTTAACCTTTGAGCCGAGGCCACCAGCATTATCAGTACGATAGATACCTAACTTCCAGTTGATGGGGTACTTCTTACGGCTGATATGATTAACAGCTACAACGAAGTCAGGACGGCCGGCCATCTCGCCGAAGCCGAGCTTACCATCGGCACCAGTGTAGTTGATCTTGCTGTCATCGCTCTCAGGAACCCAGCTGAAGTAGCTCTCGCCTGGCTTGATCTGAGAACCATTGGCACCAATTACATAAGGCTCAGAGTTGCCAGACTTATCCCAGTTGGTGAAATAGCTCAGGGTGAAGGTTGCATCATAGCGAGAGTCGATAGACTTGACGGCGTCTTCCCATACACCACCCTCAATGAAGGCATCAGCTACAGGAGCCATACGAGTCCAAGGACGTCCGAGACCCTGAACAGCCTCACGCTGAACAGGATTAATCACAGCGCCAGAAGCAGCCTTAGCGGTCATCTCGGTGTAGTTCCAAGTCTCCATCCAGTAAGCGAAGTTCTCAGGAGAACCACCGTTACCCCAACCATAACCTGCACCACCGTTACCATACTTCTCGTCCTCATCGTGATCAGCATAGAGCATGATCTCAGAGTTACGGTCGTTGGTAGCTACGTTAACATCATAGAAAGTGGGCTGCAGTCCATAAGGGCCAGGATTGTCGATAGCGGCCTTAGCGGTATCGTAAGCCTTCTGGAAGTAGCTCTGAGCCTGACTGGCATCGCGAGATGTCTCAGGATAGGTAGGAATGTTGTTGGGATTCTCCAACCACCATGCATAGGTCAGATAAGCCTTTGAGAGATACAGTCGGGCCAGGTTCTTGGTGGCTGTACCTGTGAGACGGGGATTCTCGGGCAGATCGGCCACAGCCTTCTCCAGGTCAGGGAAGATACACTTAGTGTAAACCTCAGGAACAGTGTTACGTACAGAAGTACGAACTGTAGAGGTGTTGAACTTCAGTTCGCCGGCACCCAGATCCAGGGGCACACCACCATAGGTCTGCACGAGGATGAAGTAGTCGAATGCACGGAAGAAGTAAGCCTCAGCCAGCAGGGTGGGATCCATACCAGCGGCCTCACCATTCTCGATAACACCACTACAGGTGTTGATATTTGCAAACAGGGTACCCCAAGCACCACCAGCAACGGTGCTGGTAGGAGTTACAGAACCTACACCAGAGAGGTCGGCATCCTTGAAGTTACCATCGGCGCTCTGTGCGTATGTATACTCATCGGTACCTGTCTCCAGGGTATTCAGATAGTAACCATTGCCATAGAAATAGCGCAGGTGAGCGTAAAGTGAGGTCAGACCTCCCTCGATACCCGCCTTCGTAGTGAAGAACGTCGGGTCGAACTGGCTGCGCGGCTGCTCGTCGAGCACGTCGTTGCAGGATGTCATGGTCGTAGACAGACCACAGCATACAAGACCCGCAGCAAGAATATATTTGATACTTTTAGTTTTCATAACTCTTAATTCTTATTACTTAATTCTTAACTCTTAATTAGAACGTTAGGTTCAGACCGAAGATAAAGTTGCGGGTAGAAGGTGTGTTGTAACCGATGATAGGCATTCTGTGACTACCAAAGGAATAACCTACAGCCGTATTCTCGTTTGACCAAGAGTTGGTCTCAGGATCAAGTCCACACTCGTCGTTGTAGGGCGAGAAGAGTACGAATGGATTCTGTACTGAAGCATAGAGGCGCAGACGGCTGATGCCGAGATCCTTCACAGCCTTGATGTTCTCGAAGCTGTAACCAAGAGTAATGGTACGAATCTTCAGGTAGCTGGCGCTGAAGTAACCAAGAGTAGAACCGTACTTGGGGTTATCACCGCTCTGGATACCACCAGGTTTTGGATACTTAGCACCTGTGTTCTGCTCTGTCCAGTAGTCAACATCGAGATTGTTACGACGACCAGTCAGCATGTTCAGGTAACCGTTAGAAGAGTGGATAGCAGAAATCAGCTTACCACCAATCTGGAAGGCACCAATCATGGTCAGGTCGAAGCCCTTATAGCCAACAGTCGTGTTGAAACCACCAATGAGGTCGGGCTCCATGCTCATGATCTGACGATCAGAAGAGTCAATCTGACGGGTAGGCAGACCGTTAGCATCGTAGTCACCAGTATACTTAACCTTAATCATACCAGCGTTACCACCGGGCTCGAGGATGTTCATAGCAGCCTCTTCACCCTGCTGCCACAGACCGATCTTCTCCCAGTCGTAGATTACGTCGATAGGATAGCCTACGAACCAGAGGTTGCCCTCATCGCGCTTCTCACCTGATGCCAACTCAGTCAGTTCGTTACGGTTCTGATAGAGGTTGATACCAGCCTCCCAGTTCCATCCCTTATAATTATCAAGGATGATGCCGTTCAGAGTGAACTCCCAACCCTTGTTCTGAGTCTTACCGATGTTACCTGTAAAGCCACTTACACCAGAGGTGTCAGGCAGTTTCACGTTGAGCAGAATGTCGTTGGTCTTCTGGATGTAGTACTCGAATGTACCAGAGAGACGACCATTGAAGAGTGAGAAGTCGAGACCGAAGTTCCAGGTCTTAGAGTACTCCCAGCCCAGCTCGGGGTTAGGCAGTGAGTTTACATAGTAACCAGCTTTGTAGTTAGTGCCGTCGCCGAAGTTGTAGTTGCGGATACCCAGTCCACCGAGGGTAGAGTAGGGGTTGATAGCCTGGTTAGAGGTCTCACCATAACCTACGCGCAGCTTCAGGTTGTCAAGCCAATTGATGTTCTCCATGAAACTCTCACGGGCGATGTTCCAACCAGCGCTGACAGCGGGATATGTGTGCCACTGATGGCCCTTTGCCAGACGTGAAGAAGCGTCTGAACGAACGGCTGCAGAAAGCATATACTTATTATCATAAGAGTACATGACACGACCCATCCAAGAAATCAGACCGCTCTGGTTGTAGCTGTAACCGGTAAGGTTAGCCTGACCAGTAGCTTTGTCGAGTGCATAGTACTGGAAGTAGTCAGCAGGAATCTCCTGTGCAGAAGCACCAGACTGCTCGTAAGTTGACTGCTCGGCAGAGTACATGGCAACAGCATTGATGTTGTGCTTGCCAAATGCGTGATCGTAGGTAAGCAGGTTCTCAACAGCCCAGTTACGGGTCTGGTTCTCGTATACAGAACCGCTGTTAACAGCGTTGGCATCCTTGTTGTTAACACCAGTACCGGTGAAGCTACCACTCTTAGAGCTACGGAAGTTCAAACCAACGTTGATGCGATAGCTCAGACCCTCAATCCATGGGCACTTTAACTCACCGAAGAAGGTGTTGTAGGTACCGAGACCCTTATTCTCGCTCAGCCAAACATCCTTGTCGCGCTCAACGGTCTCTTTGGTAACAACTACCTGGTCGTCGGCGGGTAGAGCGTTATAACGCTTCAGGTTGCCGTTTGCATCGTATGGACTTGACAGAGGTGAAGAACACAGAACAGCGTACATGTTGTTCACACCCTGAGTCTTGCGATAGCTGGTATTGGTGCTCAAGCCGAAGCGGAAGTACTTACCAACCATCTGATCGAAATTACCACGAATAGAAACACGGTCGTAACCCTCGGTGGGAACAACTGACTCGTCGTGATAGTAACCAGCGCCGAAGCTGTAGCTACCACCATTGGTACCACCAGCAACGCTTACATCGTGGTTGTGGCTAACACCGGTCTGATAGTACAGATCCTGCCAGTCGGTATTGGTATTTTCGTTCTCATCGAGTGAGTTCTGATACAATCCAGCATACTGACGCATCTTATTGAAGGTAGGACCATCCATCATAGGATACTTCTTGAATACCTTCTTAAATGATACATAACCATTATAGGTAACCTTGGCGGGAGCGCCCTGAGAACCCTTAACAGTTGTGATGATGATGACACCGTTAGCACCACGAGAACCGTAGATGGCGGTAGCAGAAGCATCCTTCAGGATATCCATCGACTTGATGTCGGCAGGGTTGATATCAGAAAGCTGTCCCATGAAGGGGATTCCGTCGAGCACGATCAGCGGGTCGTTACTTGCAGTCAGTGAACGCTGACCACGAATACGGATCTGCATCTCAGCACCTGGCTTAGAAGAAGTCTGTGTCATGAGCACACCAGCCACACGACCCTGCAACTGCTGGGCGGCGTTGGTAGCTGCAATCTGGTTCAGTTTCTCACCACCGATGTTGGCTACAGAACCGGTAACGGCTTCACGGCGCTGGGTACCATAACCGATAACCACCACCTCGTTAACTACGTGACCATCTTCTTTAAGGTTCACGTGCACGCCATCGCCAGCCTTAATCTCCTGACTCTCATAGCCTACATAAGAGATGACGAGCGTAGCGCCCGGCTTTACATTAAGAGAGAAGTTACCTTCGAAGTCGGTAACTGTACCATTGTTGGTACCCTTCTCCATGACCGTGGCACCAATCAGCGGACCCTGAGAGTCGGAAACCTGACCAGTAGCCTGCTTCGTTTGCTGTACGGAAGCTACTGATTCGGTAGCTGCCGAAGCCTGCTGTGCAGAGATCATGCCCAAGAAGCACAATCCTACCAACATGGCTGTTTTCTTTGCTTTGAAACTCATACGTTTGGTTTTGTTAGTTAATAATAAATTAAAATTAAAAAAAAATCTGCCGCAAAGGTAGGCAGATTTCTTTTTTGGGGCTTTAACGTATGTTTCGTTTCATTTCATATTTGTTTCAACCTTGTTTTTTTAGCACTTTTTGCTCTACATACTCGGTTGGAGAGACGCCAAACTGCTTGCGGAAGACCGTTGAGAAATGGGCCAGATTGCTGAATCCAACGGTGTATGCAACCTGTGTCACATTGATTTTCTGCTCCTCCAGGAGACGTACGGCCTGCTCCAAACGGATGTTTCGGATGAACTCGCTAACGGGCAGACCTGTCATCTCTTTCATCTTGCGGTGCAACTGGGCTCGACTGATGCCAACCTCTTTCGTCAACATCTCCACATTGAAGTCGCTATCATCAAGATGTTCGTTTACCACCTTCATGATACGTTCCATAAGTGCCTCGTCGTTGCCCTTTACCTGCTTCTCTTCTACCTTGTCCTTCTGTTGCTGTACACCAGAGAACTTGCCCTTCAGACGAAGGTTCTTGCTGATGAGGTTGTTGATGACGACATGCAACTCATCCATATCGAAGGGTTTGGCCAAGAAGGCGTCAGCTCCCTTTTCCAATCCTTCAAGGCGGTTGGCCACATCCGACTTCGATGTCAGCATGACCACAGGGATGTGGCTGATGTTCATATTGGTCTTGATCATACGCAGCAAAGTGAAACCATCCATTTCGGGCATCATCACATCGCTGATTACGAGGTCGTATTGTTTCTCGGCGTCTGGACTTAACAGTTCCCGTAAGGCTTCACGGGCACTGGTCACAGCGGTAATGTGATAATACGAGCCAAGTTCCTGAGAGATGTATATGCCGATTTCTGCATCATCATCGACCACCAGAACACGATAGTTGGACTGTGATTTGGGACGTGATGCCTTTTCCTTATCATTGGTAACGAGTATTTCTTCTGCCGTCAGATGACTATTGCCTAATGGTAGACGTACCGTGAAGATACTACCCTGACTGTCGTCGCGGTTGGCAGCTTCGATGGTGCCGTGATGCATCTCTACCATCATCTTACACAGGTTCAGACCGATACCCGTGCCTTCGATATGGAGCGAGCGGGAACTGCTGCCCTGATAGAAACGGTCGAATATCTTGTGTACATCGCCACGGATACCCATACCGTTGTCAATCACCTGTAGTTCAGCTGTCTGGTTAGGACCTTCAGCTACACGGACTTCTATCTCACCACCATCATAAGTATACTTAAAGGCATTGGAGAGCAAATTATCAACCACTTTATCGAGTGAGGTACGGTCGAGCCATACCTTCAGTTGGTCTATCTCTGGCTTGTAGTGGAAAGTCATATTTCGCTCTTTAGCCGTATACTCATACGATTTCAGGATATTGCCCACATATTGAACCATATCGGTTTCCTGACACTGGAGTTTCATCTGCTGTTTGTCGATTTTACGGATATCAAGAATCTGATTGACGAGGTTCTGCACACGACGGGCATTATGCTCAATAGTTTTCAAGTCAGACTTCACATCACTGTCAAGGTCACGCTTTAATAGCTTATGAAGTGGACTCATAATCAGTGTCAGCGGTGATCGGATGTCGTGGGTGGCATTGATGAGGAACTTCATCTTTTCCTCGTCGAGTTCTTGTTTACGGCGACGCAGGTATATCCACAAAAGGAAACCGAAAACAGATAGGGCTCCTAATATATATATAAGGTACGCCCACGAGGACTTGTACCATGGTGCACGTACGATGACATGGTAGACCTGCGCATCAGTATAGGTACCACTATCATAGGCTCTAACCTCAATGGTGTATGAACCCGGCTGCAAATGAGTAAAAGGTATGCGGTTGCGGCCTGCTAATGTCCTGGTCCACTCCTTCGAGCCGTTAATACGGTATTCGTAGAACACATTCTCGGCATTGGAGTAGTTCAATAGCGAGAACTCCATGGTGAAAGTGTTATCCAGATAGGAGAGCTCTATACGGTGGCTCTCCTCTAGGGTCTGCGTTATAACAGGCTTGTCGTCGGAGAGCGTATTGCAGTTAACGGAGTTACTGCCGATATAGAGGCCTGTAAGATGAATTTCGCCAGGCTGATGCTTGCTGTTCCTGATGGCTTCGGGCTCAAATGACGTGATACCATCGCTGATGCCGAACCAAATTCGATCGTCGGGTGTACGCATAGCCACACCGAGAGCATACTCTCGTGTGACGAGTCCATTGCCGTATACATAGCCTACAAAGTGTTTTTTCTTTCGCTGGTATTGCCAAATGCCCATCGTTGTACTGCACCAGATATCGCCCGAGGCATCCTCAACGATACCACACACCATTCTATTGCTTAGGATGTCAGCTCCAGGCATGGGTACTGCCTCGCCTTTTTCTTGGTCGTAGATGTAAATGCCATAATTTGTACCGAAAAGGAACTGGTGATCGCTGGTTTCACATATAGCCTCAACACTGTTGTAATCAAGAATGACCTCCCATCCGTAGGGGTGGAAATGATCGTTCTGCGGATCATAACAGTTCACACCCGAGGCAGTGCATATCCATAGTTTTCCTTTGCTGTCCATCATCAGACGCGTTACCCAGTCGTTGTGTATACTACCTCGCTTGGTGTTCTCGTCGTGCATACTGAACTTCCTTACGGAGCCTGTCGTGGTGTTATACACCCATAATCCCTCAGAATAGACAGAGAAGTAGATATTGCCCATTCCATCGTCAATCATGGCGTTTACAAAGCCGTTATTGAAACTTACTTTTTGCTTGGCAGCACCAGTTGCAGGGTTATATTCGAACAGTCCGCTGTTCGTTCCCACCCAATAATTGCCGCGTTTGTCGCGATAGAGTATGTAAGTTCCCTGCGGCGATGCGGGATGGGCAACAAGTCTTCCTTCGGCATCGAGACCAAAGACGCCGTTATTCTGTACGGCACACCAGGTCATACCATTATCGCCAGCACAAATTGAGGTTAGCGAACCTCCGGTATTGACATGCTGGTCAGCCAATTTCCAGCTTCTGAATTGTGGCTTACGCTGAGGCAGCATCAACAGACCGCGTTTCTGACACCCCACCCAGAGGTTATCCTGATTATCTTCAAACAGGGCCCATACGGTAGAGGTACTCAGGTCGAAAGATGCACTTTGATACTCATAACGCTGCATACGGTGTTCCCCCTTGGGTATCCAACAGAGACCATTGCCCATTGTTCCGACAAACAGGTTGCCGTGGCGGTCGAGCATAGCGGTTCGCAGCAGAATATCTTTGCCAGAGAATTCTCCAAAATCAAAATAGTCGTCATACATCTTTCCATCGCGATAATAGAGTATGCCATGGATAGCAACCATCAGCACTCCGCCCTCATAACCTACAAAGCCGGTAATGGTGCCATATGGCGACATAAACTCCTCAAGTTTCCCATCAGGGGTGCGATGAATGACTGTACTGCCATGTCCTGATTTCCAGAAATGGCCCTTCTGATCGATGAAGATATAACTGAAGAAATTGTTGTCGGCTGTCGCGTATCCTTGGAGAAGATGGGTTTGCTTGGTGGCAATATCAAGACGGAAAAGACCATATCCGGCTGTTCCTATAAGCAGATGGTCTTCATTTTCCTGAAGGATATAGTTGATTCTTGGAACATCCTTTGCGCCATTCATCTTAATATGGACAAATAGATCGTTAGCATCATCATAAAAATCAAGTCCTTTCTGGGTTCCTACCCACAGGTTTCCTTTTGAATCGTTGAAAAGGAAGGTAATGATGTTACTGCTGATGCTTGAAGGATTGTTTTTGTCGTAGAGATAGTTGGTAAAACGGTAGCCATCGTATTTGTTCAGACCATACTCGGTGCCAATCCAGATGTAACCGGCCTTATTCTGGCAGATGTTCATAATCTGATTGCTCGACAACTGGTCCGAGGTGAAGAAATGCTGGGTCTGTCCCACAGCGATGAGACATTGTAGCAGCCAGATAGTTAGTAAAAGTAGTTTCCTCATTGTCTTGGTTATATTGTTAGTTATAAATAGAAGATACTTTCCGGTCCCATGTTCAGCAGCAGGTCGAGTATGGACAAATTTGGCAGGAAACCATGCTTTTGTCGATATACCTGATAATAGGGTTTAGGCTCGAATCCTGCGTTCTCATCTGGTGAGTTAGTCACATCGCTTATGTGTCGGAAGGACTCTGTATAGCTCACGTCGGGCTGGATATCTATCAACTCGCACATTTTCTGCCTGATGGCCTCGTTGAAATCGAGCAGGAAGTCCCAGCGTTGCTCAAAGAAAGGCCGCAAATCGTCTTCATAATAGTCAAAGAACGGCGACTTTCCGTAGGCGCTCTGAATAGCATTCCAGTGCAAATGTCGCCAGTTGCCATGGTCACTGATGCGGAGATCCTTTATCAGCATGGTATCACCATGTTTTACAGGCACCGTGAGCGCCTGAACACCATTGGCAGCCGCAATGAGACAACGATTTCTGAAGGTTTGCTTCTGAAAATTCTCCCATCGCTCTATCTTTACATTCTCAGCCCTATGCAGTTGCTGATACCACTGCACGGGACCGAAATATGTTGTGCTTAGCAGAATAGGCTCCACTCTTATTTAATATGGTCTACAATACGTCCGATACGACTCCAGCGAACACCACCAAAACCATGGCGATCAGGATCGCTACTCCACCAGATGAAGATGGGCTTACCTACGATATGATCCTCAGGTACGAAACCCCAATAGCGTGAGTCGGCTGAATTATGGCGGTTGTCGCCCATCATCCAATAGTAGTCCATCTTGAAGGTGTACTCTTTGGCTTCTTTACCGTTGATAAGAATCTTGCCATCTTGTATCTGGAGGTCGTTGCCTTCATACACCTTAATAGGACGTTCGTAGATGGCGATATTGTCAAGTGTAAGCGCGATGGATTCGCCCTTTTTCGGAATCCACACAGGTCCGTAGTTGTCACGTGTCCAGTGTTTGTTACCGTTAAGAGGATAGATTTCTAGGTCGTTGGCCTCAGTATTCAACTTGACGCTCTCCACAATGTCGGGATGGCTCTTCAGAACCTTTACGGCATGATTTGTCAATGGCATATATCCTGCCGTATTCAGACTAGTCAGATCCTCCATCGAGATTCCTAATTCTTCCATCATCTCTTCTGGGATGGCCTGCCTTAACTTTACATAATAGGTATACTGTACGTTTTCTGGCTCTTTGTTTGCTTTACCGTCCAGATATATGATGTGATCCTTAATTTGGAGTGTCTGTCCTGGTAGACCTACACAGCGTTTCACGTAGTTCTCCCTACGATCTGCTGGACGAGTGATGATTTCGCCGTACTCTCCCTGGTTTCGATGTAACTCTTCACGACCAGCTGCATAAATAGCATCGAAATACTTCACACGCATATCGGCTGTCAGAGAATCAGGATCAGGACGATTCGGATAAAGCTGATAACCAATACCGTAGCACATCTGATAGTAGTCGTATGCCTGATACTGAGGTGCAGCACACAATGTATCGCCTGCGGGGAAGTTGAATACCACGATGTCATTCAGTTCCACTTTGCCCAAGCCCTTTACACGACGGTAATCCCAATGAGGCCACTCGATATAGCTTTTGCACTCTACCACAGGCAGGGTGTGCTGGGTCAGTGGCATCGTCAGTGGTGTTTGTGGAATGCGTGGGCCGTAGCTTACCTTAGATACAAACAGATAGTCGCCCGTCAACAGTGATTTCTCAAGCGAACTCGATGGAATGACGTAGTTCTGGAAAAAGAACTGGTTGATGAAGTAGACAGCCACTAAGGCGAAAACCAAGGCATCGATCCACGACATGACAAACTTAACAGGCTTTTCGGCCTCTTTCCACCACTGCCACTTGATCTTCTTGGTGATATATACATCGAATATGAAAGGCACTACAAGCAGTCCCCACCAACTCTTAACCCAATAAAGGAAGAGCAGATAAAGGATCAGTACGACGATGAACTTCGCCCACTGAACCTTTGGATTGAATTCTTTCTTCTTTACCATTTTATCAAAATTACATTCACATCGGTTTGACGCAACGGTATTTAAGGAAGTTGCATCTTTTTCGGACTTTAACCTATGTTTTAGAACTTAAACATATCGCTAATTGTCAGCAGACCCTGATGATCCTTTGTATATTCAGCAGCCAGCACGGCTCCAAGAGCAAAGCCCTTACGGCTGTGGGCATCGTGAGTGATAGTTATCAAGTCGGCATCGCTGTCATAACGCACGGTATGGATACCAGGCACCTCACCACGACGGATATGGTCTACACGCAGGAACTTCTTGTCGGTAGTATCCTCTTTCCATGCCTCCTTACGGTCGATATTCTCTACGATTTCATCGGCCAAAGTGATGGCTGTACCACTGGGATGGTCGAGTTTATGTACGTGATGGGTTTCCTCCATCTCAACGTCGTACTGTGGGAACTGGTTCATAATCTTAGCTAGATAACGGTTTACAGCCGAGAAAATGGCCACACCGATGGAGAAGTTAGATGCCCAGAAGAGTGTTTTGCCTTCCTCACTGCAAGCTTTGCGTACCTCGTCGCCATGCTCTGTCATCCATCCGGTTGATCCGCTAACCACCTTCACACCAGCCTTCCAGGCTTTCAGGTAATTGCCATAGGCAGCCTGAGGGGCAGTGAACTCGATGGCGACATCGGCTGAAGCAAAAGCAGCCGAATCAAAGTCCTGTTGATTATCGATGTCGATAATACTCACAATCTCATGACCACGGCTGATGGCAATCTGCTCAATCATCTTACCCATCTTTCCGTAGCCGATTAAAGCAATTTTCATAATTAATCCGAATTAAAACGCTGCAAAGATACTGCTTTTTACTCATAATTTCATGAAATTCAACAGAAAATAACCAAAAAGGTCAGTAAAATTTGTACATTTTAAAATAAAGTCCTACTTTTGCACCCTCGAAGAGAGCAAAGATTTCTATTTCAGGATATGAGAAAATCAATTTTTGACTTACTTGAATGTAAGGGAAAGCAGCCAGTCAGTATGCTGACGGCTTACGATTATCATACGGCCTGCACCATTGATGAGGCCGGAATCGATATGATCTTGGTTGGCGACTCTCTCGGCAATGTGATGCTGGGCTATGAGAATACACTCGCCGTAACAGTAGATGACATGATTCATCATGGCAAGGCTGTGGTGCGTGGTGCCAAACAGGCTTTTGTGGTGATTGACATGCCTTTTATGTCTTACCAGATATCGGTAGAGGATGCTGTCCGTAATGCAGGACGTATCATGAAAGAGACGAACTGCCAGGCCGTGAAGTTGGAGGGTGGCGTGGAATATGCCGATCGTATCAAGGCCATCGTTGAGGCTGGTATTCCTGTTGTGGCTCATATCGGACTCACTCCACAATCCGTTAATGCCATGGGTGGTTATAAGGTACAAGGTAAATCCTTAGAACAGGCCCAAAAACTGATCAAGGATGCCCAGGCAGTGGAAGAAGCTGGTGCTTTCGCTATCACATTAGAGTGTGTGCCAGCTGCTTTAGCAAAGCTCATTACCTCACAGACCAAGGCATTGACCATTGGTATCGGAGCAGGCAATGGCTGCGACGGACAGGTGCTGGTTTATCAGGATATGTTAGGCTATAATGATGGTTTCATACCTAAGTTCGTGAAGAAATATGCAGATTTGCATAGTGTGATGCTTGAGGCTTTCAAGCAATACAAACAGGAGTGTGAACAGCGCTCCTTCCCTGCAGCAGGACAGACCTATGCTATCAGCGAGGAGGTGATGCAGGCACTTTTTGAAACGGAGTTAGAAGAAGTAAGAAGATAAGAGTATATGAAAGTTGTAAAGACAGTCAAGGAGGTAAGAGAGATTGTAGCCGGATGGCGTAAAGAGGGACTGAGCGTTGGACTTGTGCCTACGATGGGTTTTCTTCATGAGGGGCACCAAAGTTTGATTCGCAAGTCGGCCAGCCAGAACGACCGCACAGTGGTTTCTGTATTTGTAAACCCCATCCAGTTTGGACCTAACGAGGATCTGGAGGCTTATCCTCGTGACCTGAATCGCGATATGGAGAAGGTAGAAGAGGCTGGGGGAGATTTGATCTTTAATCCGGAACCTTCTGAGATGTATCCTGGTCACTTTACCTCGTTTATCGATACCACAGAGACTACAGAACTGCTTTGTGGTGCTGTTCGTCCTGTTCACTTCCGTGGTGTGTGTACCGTAGTGGGTAAGCTCTTTAATATCGTAGGTCCCGATCGTGCATACTTTGGACAGAAGGATGCCCAGCAGTTGGCTACAGTGAAGCGTTTTGTGCGCGATCTGAACTTCCCACTTGAGATTGTGCCCTGTCCTATCGTCCGTGAGGAGGATGGCTTGGCCAAGTCGAGCCGCAATACCTATCTCAACGCAGCAGAGCGTCAGGCTGCGCTGATTCTTTCTAAGAGTCTGAAGAAAGGTAAAGAAGCTATCGAGGCTGGCGAGCGCGATGCACAGAAGGTTATTTCTATCATCCGTCAGAACCTGGAGACTGAGCCAATGGCTCGTATCGACTACGTAGAAGTGGTAGACTTTGAGAACATCCAACGAACAGCCCGTATCGAAGGCGAGGTGCTGGTGGCTATCGCCGTGTATATCGGCAAGACCCGACTCATCGACAATTTCATCGTTAATATATAATATAGGTATGGATATCACGCTGCTGAAAGCTAAGATTCATCGTGCCGTGGTTACCCAGGCCGATCTGGACTATGTGGGCAGTATCACCATCGACTCAGACCTGCTGCGCGAGAGTGGCATTCTTGAGTACGAGAAGGTGGAGATTGCCGATGTTGACAATGGCAACCGCTTTGAGACCTACGCTATCGCTGGTGAGGCTGGCTCAGGTATTATCTGTCTGAATGGAGCTGCTGCCAAATGTGTGAACGTAGGTGATAAGGTAATCATCATGGCATATGCCTATATGACTCCTGAAGAGGCTAAGAGTCACAAGCCTACCGTACTCTTCGTAGACGAGAACAATCGTATTGTACGTAAGGCTAACTACGAGAAACACGGCCTACTCAAAGAGCAATAAAAAAGTCAAAAAGTCCAATAACACTATGCTGACAGGAAAAACCATCGTACTAGGCGTTACGGGCGGTATTGCTGCCTACAAGAGCGCCAATCTGACCTCGATGCTCATCAAGTTGCATGCCGATGTGCATGTGATTATGACTCAGAACGCCACCAAGTTCATCACACCGATGACGTTCGAGACACTTACCAACAATAAGTGCATCGTTGATACCTTTGATCGTAACTTCTCGTTCGATGTCAAGCATGTGTCGCTGGCCAAGCGTGGCGACCTGTTTGTGGTGGCTCCCTGTACAGCTAATGTCATCGGCAAACTGGCTCATGGTATCTGCGACGATATGCTCACTACTACCATGCTGGCCACACGCGCTCCAAAGCTGATTGCGCCTGCCATGAATACTGGCATGTGGGAGAATCCTATCCTGCAGGACAATCTGTTGAAGCTTAAGGGCTATGGCTATCATATCATCGATCCTATTGTGGGCCGATTGGCTTGTGGCGATACGGGCACTGGCAAGATGAACTCTGAGGAGGTAATCGTAGAACATATCCTCACGTTTATGGCCAAGGAACACGATCTTAAAGGCAAGCGATTCCTGATTACCGCTGGTCCAACACAAGAGGCTATCGATCCTGTGCGCTATATTACTAACCACTCTTCTGGTAAAATGGGCTACGCAATAGCCAAGATGGCCCGTTTGCGTGGCGCTGAGGTTACGCTGGTTTCTGGTCCTGTTAACAACAAGTCTTTCGAGGGTGTGGATTTAGTACCTGTTAAAAGTGCTGCTGATATGTTTGATGCCGTTACCAGTCGCAGCGCTGAGGCCGATGTGGTGATTATGTGCAGTGCAGTGGCCGACTATACACCAGCTGAATATTCTGACCAGAAGGTGAAAAAACACGATGGGGAAATGGCTATTCAGCTTAAGCGCACTCAAGACATTCTGGGTTGGCTTGGTGAGCACAAGAAAGCTGGTCAGACATTGGTAGGATTCTCGATGGAAACGGAGAATTTGATCGAGAACTCGCGAGCCAAGCTTGATAAGAAGCATGCTGATATGATCTGCGCCAACTCTATCGCAGATGGCAATACAGGCTTTGCCGTAGATACCAACAAGGTTACAATCATCACCAGCGATGCTGTAACCGAGTTGCCTCTGTGTTCTAAGGAAGAAACTGCCGACATAATTCTCTCGCACATCCTAACACTCTAGTACGATATGCATATTCTCATAGATATCGGCAATTCCACCGTTGTTATCGCTCTAGCTGATAACAAGGGTAACATCACTGCTACATGGCGTTTCAAGACTAAGAAAGAAGAGACGGCCAGTTTCTTCCGCTACGAGCTTCGCCAGGGTTTCCGCAAATATGGTGTTGAGATTGCTGATATTGAAAAAATCACCGTTTCATCGGTAGTACCTGAGGTAAATGATGACCTTGCGCAGGCCGTAGTCGACCTGACAGGCATCACACCACATTTCTTCTCGATAGCCGATGCCGAGGGTATTGTCAGCATCGATGTCGAGTCGCCTTCGCAGTTGGGCAAGGACCGATTAGCCGATGCTATCGGCGCAGCAAAGTGCTATGGTGTACCTGCTATTGTTATCGACTTTGGTACAGCAACCACATTGGGAGTTATCGATGAAAACGCGCATTTTCTTGGTGGATTGATTATTCCTGGCGTTAAGACATCGCTCAGCGCACTCAGCACTCGTGCCTCGCAACTCTCTTCTATCACCATCGAGAAACCAGCCCATTTCATCGGTCGGAACACCCTCGAGTGCATGCAAAGTGGTATCCTCTATGGCACTGCTACTATGATCGATGGACTTATTGATAAGCTCCTACCCACACTTTCTGCCGATGTCCATATCATCGCCACTGGTGGAATGGCCAAAACCATCGTCCCCCATTGTACTCATCAGATCATCATCGACCCATACCTTCTGTTTAAAGGACTCTTATGAAAATCGCTTTTATCGGCTCAGGCAATCTGGCCACGCATCTCTCTCTCGCCCTGAAAGCAGCTGGCGAGGAAATCATCCAAGTCTATAGTCGTACAGATGCTCATGCCAAGGAGTTGGCAGATAAATTGGGTTGCATCCATACGACAAATCTCGATAAAATCTACCTAAATGCTGATGTTTATATCCTGTCAGTAAAAGATGATGCCATCAGCCAAATAGCCGATTCTATCTGTCACAAATGTCCTCATGCCCTGTTTGTGCATACTGCTGGTAGTGTGCTGATGGATATCTTCAAGGGGAAAGCCAATCATTATGGTGTGCTCTATCCCATGCAGACCTTCTCAAAGGCTCGAAAGGTAGATTTCCGTCCTATCCCATGTTTCATTGAAGCTTCTAGTAAAGAGGATATTGCCATTATTCGCTCACTTGCAGAAAGCATCTCCGACCATGTGGTAGACTGCGATTCGGAGAAGCGTAAGAAACTTCATCTCGCTGCAGTCTTCGCCTGTAATCTCACAAACCATTGCTATCGCTTGGCAGAACGAGTGCTTCAGGAAGAAGAAATCGACTGGAAACTCTACCTCCCATTAATCGATGAAACGGCCAGAAAAGTGTCAGAAATGTCACCTAAGGATGCCCAGACTGGTCCCATGGTTCGCTACGATGTCAACGTTATGAATCGCCAGCTGGCCCTCATCCCCGACGAGCGCACCCGCCAGATCTATCGCCTCATGGCCGAAAGCATCCACGAGGACTCAGGCCAATAGGTGGTATGAACCGCCGGCGAGGGGTTTGAGGACGCCTTTCATCTCGAGTTGGAAGAGAATGGCAGTGAGCTTGCCGATGGGTTGGCCTGTCTTGACGCTGAGGATGTTCAGTTGCAGGTCGTTGGTCTGTTGTAGCAGGTTGACAATCTGTTCTTCTTCTGGTGTAAGCTCTGGGAAAAGACTTCGCTCTATGCCTACGTGATTGGCTCTCTGACGTATGGCTTCATCCTCCCATCCCATGGCCTTTACAAAATCATCGGCATTGGTGATGAGGGCAGCTCCATTATCGCGAATCAGATTATTACAGCCTTTTGAGAATTCTACTCCCACATTTCCTGGGAATGCGAAAACATTACGATCGTAACTCTGGGCTATCTCACAAGTGATGAGGCCGCCTCCTTTTTCTCCACTTTCCACGAGGATTGTTGCATCCGTCATACCTGCCACAATACGGTTTCTTCGTACGAAATTGGGCTTGTCGGCATTGGTCTGGGTCATAAATTCTGTGAGCAAACCACCATGTTTTACCATCTCGGCGGCTGTTCCACGATGATGGTAAGGATAAATTTGGTCGAGACCATGAGCCAGCACCCCCACTGTGTCGTAGCCATTCTTCAAGGATTCGCGATGTGCATTGATATCCACTCCATAGGCCAGTCCGCTGACTACCAATACTTGAGGACATTGTGCTTTCAAGTCTCTAATGAAGGAACGGATCAGATCCTGTCCATAGGTAGTCATGTGACGTGTGCCGATGATACTGACGATCTTAGCCTGGTTCAGATCACTGTTACCTAAATAATAGAGTACGATTGGCGCATCAGGACATTCCTTGAGTCGCTGTGGATAGTCGTTATCGGTCAATGTGAACGCCTTGATGCCATGCTCCTGCATGTATTTCAACTCATAATCTGTCCGTTTCATCGCCTCATCCCAGTCTTTGAGGGCTTCCGTCAGTCTGGGAGATGCTTCTTCTACGATGTCGCCGATTTCATTTCTGTGCTCATACAACAGCTGAGCACTGCCAACAGTTTTATACAACTCCAATGCCTGCTGATAATTAAAAAACGTGAGACGCGTCAGCGCCATTGTGTAGAATAGTTCTTCTGTATTCATCATTCTTATTTTCTTTTCAAATATTCATAACCAAAACGACAGCGAAGACAATCTTTCTTGTCGCAATATTCCTTTTTGAGTTGGATGAGGGCTTGTGAATCGCCGGCCGTTTGAACGGGCAATCCCACCTGCTGCCACATTCGGATAATGTGATTATTCTCAGCCTTCAACTGATCCAATAAATCAAAAGCGCGATCGCAAAGTACCTCTTTTGAACAATGCCGTCCGTAGGCGAAGAGCATAGGGATAGCTGTATTGATAATTAGAAGATTAAGTGAGCCGTAGGTCAGGTGCTTCTCGTTCTTGGAACTGGTGGAGCCGAAGGTATAATGCGTCTCCCAATAGGGGGTGACGTACGAAGAAAATAGCGCCTTCAGCTCCTCAACAGTCTCACACTCCACTAGTTGACTCAAACTTGCTTTTTGTTGATAGTAAAGATTGGCAAGCTGGGAAATGCGGATATGGGGGAAGTTCTGAGGACGTAATCTGAGGAATCGCCAGAGTTTATAATCTATAGGTTCCATCGAGAATTTGTGAGCTAGATAGAGGTATTCATTGCGCAATTTGCTGAAGTAGCCCTCGTTGAGGGCATCTTTTTGATAATACTCGGGAATAGCCTCCAATTCCAGAAGTCCAGCCTGTCCCATGAAGATGGCCTCAATCTGGAAGAGGTCATCACGATGATGAGCTACTGCTTGAAGTGGAATACTTTGTGCCCATTGCTCAAAAACGTCGCCATTGACACCAAAACCATAGTTGCGGGCTAGTGTCATAAAGTAGCCGTCCTCCCATGAACCACCACACAAATCCACCCTTTTGCGGATTGCCTCCGTTTTCTGTTCCAATCGTTCTGTCTGTAAGGCAGCCATCCAAGCATGTACTGTGAGTTGTGTCAGTTCTGGGATAACTTTATAGCAGGGCGGATAGCTGTCAGTCTTCAATAGCTCATCATAATGTTCCTTGACCATTGCTGGCACGTCGAGCTGCATCTGACGGATAAACTCGCCATTGGTATTCATCACTTCAGCGTCGAGTACTCCAGCAACATGGAGTATCACGTTATCATAATTACGGTCCTTGTCATGGCCATGCAGATACCAATCCGATGATTTATCGTGTATTTCCACATTGCCCACCCATAACGTCTGACCAATCCTTACTTTTGCGTTAAAGAAGTCTGGGCCAGCATTGCGGTTGTGCAAGCCGGAGTCAATCACCTCAACGGTCTGACCGTCACTTGTCCTCAGTTCTCTTAGTGGGAACAATTTATGTTTCCACACATAATGCAACAGTTGCTCCATAATACTGGTTTAATATTTTAACTCATAAGATATCCATCAGTTGGCTAAGGTTTGTAACCTCAAAGGTAACTGGTTCTGGCGCAGGATAGTCTGGAAAACGGTTGAAATAGGCTGTGTCGAAGCCAGCCTGTTTGGCGCCGAGGATGTCCGTATTGAAGTTATCGCCTATCATCAGTGTCTTTGCCTTAACGGCCCCCGACTTCTGTAAAGCATAGTCGAAGAACTGCTTGGAGGGTTTATTGGCTCCTGCATCCTCACTGAGGATGATGGTATCAAAATAGTCGAATAGTCCGCAAGCGCGCAGTTTCTTGTATTGCACCTCATGGAATCCGTTGCTGCAGATATGCATCCGATAACCTTTGTTCTTCAGGTAATCCACCAGTTCATGGGCACCTTCTACAAGTCCGGGCTTCGAGGAACAATAGTCGAGAAACAGGTCGCTGGCCTTCAGACAATATTCTTCTGTGGGGTCTAGTCCTTTGCCGAAACTCAGCGGACGCCGGAAACGCTCCACAATCAGGTAGTCGCGCGTGATCTCTTCTTTTGAATAACGCGTCCAAAGATCGATGTTGGCTTTCCAGTATTCGTCGTAGAAAACCTCGGGGTCAGCGAAATACTGTCCTAGTTGTAGGGTCTCAAAAAGTTCGTGCAAGGCAATAACGGCATTACCATGCGTATCGTAGAGTGTATCGTCGAAGTCTAGGAAAAGGTCGGTATACAGTCTCATTATTTTATTAAATGGTTATTTCTTCTTTCTGAACTCATCAAGCTGTTTAAAGCAGTGACGATTGATAATCTGTTCCAACTCACGATCAGGATTATGACGGATGTAGCATTTGTGATTGAACACCATCAGCTCGCCATTTTCAGCCGTATAGACCTGCCATGAGGGAAGTCCCTCGATGTTTGGATTGCCTGTCTTGGCAAACTGAGCCCACACGTTACTCATCGTATCGGCCAACTTCAGATCGTCTGCAGTAGGCTGAGGCAAGTCATTTTTAGCCCTATGGAGTGTATTGAAACAGAATTTGAGTTCGTGACCATGGATGGAACCATTGTTCAGTGGTGAACGCCAGGTAAACATATACATATAAGTGGGAGCCTTGCGACTCTCGGCGATAGCATCGGCTGTGATGATGGTTTTCGGACGGAAGAGCCAGTCGATACTCAGCAAGTCCTGAGGTATATAATCGGGATAAGCTTTGGCAAAGGCAGCGATATAAGCCTCCGTTTCGTCGCCGAAGGTTGGTTTCAACTCTTTCTTGGCATCCTCAAGGGTCAGTTCGCGGTTATAGTGCAGTCTCTGGAGTTCGTTGAACGTAGTGCCAATCATGATGGGGATATCATCGCTGATGCTGGCGAAGTTCGGTTGGAAGGGTTGTTGGAGCAGGGTCTCACCATCGGGTGTTGGACCAAATCCCCACATCATTGGGGTACCAGGCTTACGAGTGCCTATACTGGCTGCCATCGCCCGCTGACCAGCATCGTAGAGTTCCCGATAAGGCACATCCTTGATACGATCGATATCCTTTTCTGTGATGCCTAGTTCCTTTACAACAGCTTTGCCAAGCTCTTCAGTCATTTGTTTGGTGTTCACGTTGAGGATGGTGCCACTCATGATGATGGCCTTATGGAAAAGTCCTCTGGCAGCTGGCATACTTAACAGCGTGCCCACCTTGCCGCCTCCGCCTGATTCACCAAATACAGTCACGTTCTTAGGGTCGCCTCCGAAGTTGGCAATGTTGTCACGAATCCATTCTAAGGCCTGAACCACGTCGAGCATGCCCACATTGCCAGAATATTTGTATTTATCAGAAACAGCTGAGAGATCGAGGAAACCGAGAATGTTCAGACGATGGTTGATGCTAACAACTACCACATCTTTTTTTGCCAGTTGCATACCGGGATCCCATTCTGACGTACCAGAGTCGAAGCCACCTCCATGGAGCCACAGCATCACAGGCTTACATGCCTTGGTGTCAGTGGTCCATACGTTCAGCACACAGCAGTTCTCCGACATCTCGTCTTCTGAGAGTTGCTTGCCCCAGGTTTGTTGCATGGTCTGTGGTCCCCAGTGGTCGCAGGCTCTTACACCTTCCCACTTCTCAACGGGTAATGGGGGCATAAACCGTTCAACCTTTGCATAGGGAATACCTAACCAGGCCATCGTGCCCTCTTGCATGATGCCGCTCACCAGTCCATTAGTGGTGCTGATAACTTGGTTATTCTCTCCCTGTGCTGAGGCAGTTGTAAGAACCATCAGCCACCCTAAAAGTGCCAAAGCTGTTTTCTTCATATCTGTTATCCATTTTTTGTCAGGTGCAAAAGTACATAATATTCCTCATACAACCAAACTTTTCCGATTTTACTTGCACATATTAAAGATAATGTGTATTTTTGCAACCATATTTTACTTATCTGCTATGCGAGCATTGGAATATATTACCAATAAGAGCCAACGAAAAATATGGTTGCGGGCCTTCCATATCTGGCAGCACCGATCTTATGAATTAGCCCCGCTCTCTGAGGAGGTACACGTCTGTGCTTCCTGTGGCACGAGGTATCAGGGCAATTTCTGTCCGCGTTGTGGACAATCGGCCAAGGTGGGGCGCTTCTCCTTCAAAAAAGCTTTCATGCACTTCCTCGATGTGTGGGGCATTGGCAACCGTAGTATGTTCCGTAGTTTGCGCGATCTGATGTTCCGACCTGGCTATATGATCCGCGATTATCTCAGAGGTATGCAGTCGGCTTATTTCCCTCCTTTTAAGATGTTCTTCCTGCTAACAGCCTTCTCGCTGGTGGTAGAACATGGCCTGGGACTTACTGCCGAAGAAGAGGCGAAGGACGAGGTGAAGGAAGCAAAAAAGGAAATCGTGGAGGAGGCCAGGAAACATAGTAAACATGTTGAGATGAATAACGGCAACATTACTATTAATGATGTGGAGGTGGAGAATCCCATGTACAAAGGAGGCGTGAAAACGGCCAACTGGATGAATATGCTACGCAAGAAGTATCCGGCCATCTTTGCGCTGGTTATGCTGATGCTGGTGTCTATACCCTTGTATTACTTCTTCCGCAAGTCGCCCATCATTCCCGACCTCCGTTTCTCAGAATTCTT
>JAEEGH010008265.1_pt1 | contig 24676 bp, 23 predicted proteins | sample 9134181 | NCBI WGS metagenome assembly JAEEGH01 (sample SAMN16246544, study PRJNA631951) | gut metagenome | biome: gut microbiome; feature: rumen; material: DP-attached | host: Bos | place: Iran: Karaj | collected 2018-10
ATATTAATAATTATTATTAAATAATAGTGCTGCGCCTATGGCGGAACTGGCAGTCGCGCTAGACTTAGGATCTAGTGGGGAAACCCGTACAGGTTCGATTCCTGCTAGGCGCACCAAAAGTAGTAAATAAGTCCTCATTGAGTAAACAACAATGGGGATTTTCTTTTATTCATAGATTTTTTATAGAATACATCTCATAATATTTAAGATAGTAAAAATTCGCTAAGGGGACGTATTTTTGCGGTTTTCTTGGAGGATTTTAAATGTCTATTAATTTAGAAAAAACTGATTTATCATTCGAAGACTTAAAAAACAAACCATATTATCCAAAAGAACTTGAAAAAAGCATTGAAGAATCAAATGCTATCATTCTTCCATTTGAAAATTTTAGAGAGAATAAACCGGCTCTTTTTCCAGAAATTACCGATGATTTTTTTGCATATTTAGAATGTAATAAAAACGATCTGTTTAAACCAAACATCCTAATTTCTGAAGATAAATTTGAAAAATTGGAAATGCATTGTGATTGGTTAAATTTTGGTAGAATCATTTTGGAATTGGCCGTTTTGCCAATTTTTATAAATCTACTTTCAAATTTTATATATGACAAGATTCAAAAAAATAAGTTAAAAGAAGATTCAACGGTTGAAATTGAAATAAATGTTGTTGAGACAAAAGCTAAGAAAACAACTAAAATTACCTACAAAGGTTCGTCAAAAGACGTCAAAAAAGCCCTTAATGATATTACCAATAAATTGTGATATGAAAAAAACGCTTGAACGACAGTTAATAGAATATACGACCGAAAGCAATCTATCTTTATTTAATCAAATATTAGAATTAAAAAAGCAATCAGTTCTAAACAAAAATGAAATAGATGCAAATTATTATTGGCTTTTGGAACATATTTACAATGTTAAAAGCTTGTACCATAAATCTTTTGAACTAATAAAAGAAAATGAGTTTGAAAAAGCGTGGAATGATTTGGACCGTTGCGACATAACTATTGGAGAGTTATTAGAAAACGCTGACGAATCCTGGCTTACTGAATTTGGTATTATTTTCATAAAAGAACAAATTCATGAATTCCAGAAGCTCTTTCCCTATTTTTTATTTATTTCTAGAGAAGCCATTATTAAAAGAGAAATTTGTTCTATATGTGGTCAAGAAATAAAACTTAGAGGTAGATGCGAACACAAAATTGGCAAACTATATATGGGTGATATATGTTCAGCTATTGTAATAGATGCAAAAGTATTATCGTTTTCTATTGTTACTAATCCTTTTGATAAGTGCTGCATCTTAAAATGCCCTGATGTTGAATATAATTACAGCATATTAAAAGAAGCGATAACGAAAATTTCCAATCCTTATAGAAGAATTTCTGTAATAAAAGATTATGTTTTCAAAGAAAATCTAGACCAACAGGAATTAATTCCACACACTTTTGAATGGTTGCGGCAAATTGAAAGAATTGAATATTCTTTAATCGTCGATAATAACAAATTTGTTTTATAAGTTTTTTTAATGAAAGGAATTGATGTTAATGTGTTTAGTTTATTCTTTGTTTGCACATAAGAGAATGGGGCATAAGGGCGATTCTCCAGTTTTTAAAATGCTTTCTTCATTTGTTTCAAAAATACCATTTCAATTCTTTACGATTTCTTTGCCCGGATTTTTATCGGTAGATCAAAAAAATATTGATGATTTTTCTACTAACTTTTCACGTATTCTCCCAAATACATTTTTTACTTGTGGTATGAATGGAGAAAAAGACATTGTTATTGTAGACTCGACTGGCTCTACAAAAAAGGTAAAAAGAGTCGATTATATAAATTCAATTTTTACAAATTTAATATCTTTGTCTTTATCACCCAAAAAAGATCATAGTAAAATGATCTTTTTCTTCAAAATGCCTATGCATTTCAATAACAATATAAAAATTATTGACTATTGTTTTGCTATTTTAATTGGCTCATCGAATCAAAATAATACGTGTTATTTCAATCCGGCCAATGCTGCATATGGTGAATCTGATGTTTTGTTGATAAAAGAAGATGCTTTGAATGAGATATTTAAATGTGTTGAAAGCCAAGAATTAGAAGAAAAAATTGTTCATTATTTCGAAAAAACCAGTGAACAGCAATACTTAATTAGTTTTTCAAAGGAAATAAAAGAATCTAACATTATTGATGAAATATGTCGTGATTCATTTGAGGAAATAAAAATATGTATAGATTTAGAACAACCAGTAATCTAACTTTAAATTCACTCCTGAATGATGAAATCTATTCTTGCGTACCATCTTGTTTTAATGATCCTTTTGACAGTTGCTTTTCATTTAACATTGATGCTATTTATAAAGCTGCTTACGAAAAAAACATTTTAAAAAATATTTATATTTTTAGCTTTTTTGAAGAACATAAAAAGAAACCTTCAGATGTGGAAATAACGAAAGCAATTGAACTTCTAAAAAGCAATAAGAAGGAAGTATATGAATTACTTGAAAAGCATTGCTCAGAAGCGTTGAAGTTTTTTAGAAATCATTTTTTAATAACGTGTTTCTCAAAGCAATTATTTAATACAACTTTGTGGGCCCATTATGCTAATAGTGGAAAAGGGTTTGCAATTGAATACGACGACGAGGAAATAAAAGAGTTGGTTTTAAACTATAGAAAAAGTTTGAAATATAATCGAAAACAATTTTTGCTTAGTAAAATTGAATATAGACATAGCTTCGAGCCAAATGATGAATTAATGATTGATATTTTGAGTAGTTTTGCTGATTTTTTAATTCTTAAAATTGACACCCCATCTTTCAAGCGTTTGAGATTTGAACCGTCTGAAAAAGATTTGCAAAGCGTATTTTTAAATAAAACAAGTAATTGGGCTTATGAAGATGAATGGAGAACAATTGTTCCTAACACAAACTTAAATGACAAATATAAAATGATTGGAAAGATTAAACCGAAGGCCATTTATTTGGGCATAAATATTGAGCAACATGATAAATACTTGATTTGTATGTATTGTAAAGAAAATAATATTCCTTGCTTTCAAATGGCTTTAAATTTTAGTAATGGAGAAATGCTTTTAAAAGCAAACAAAATTTAAAACAATTATTTAATTAGCAATATTTGCTTCGATACAGCATTTGAAAGCTTAGCATTTTTTTCGAAATTTTTAATCACTCTTAATATTTTTTTCTCTGAGGTCACAAATGTGTTTTTAGTTTTCAAAGCAACCAGCAGTAAATTCATATCGACAATATCATTGAATTCTATTTTTCCTCCGCAACAAATGATATCAAAAAGGTAGGATAGATAAACAACTTCATATTCTTTGTTTGCTTTTTCAGCCTCTGCAAAAAAATGAAAGTATTCTATTAATTTTGTTAAAGTGCAAGAAACCTTATTCTTTTCTATTAAGTCAATATGATCAAAGTGTTTGATATTGATCATTTTGACTTTTTCATCCTTTATATACTTATTCCAATAATCTATCGCCACATTTGAAAATGTAATTTCGTATTTTTGACAATTTAAATTATCTTTTTGTTTATATATTTGTTTTGCCCACTCATGTCCATATTTTTTTAAAAAATCACTATGACTTTTCGAAATAATATTTATGAAACGTGCATCTTCTCCTTTATCCCTATTCGAAATCATTGATTGACTATCGTAAAGAACTATTTTGTTTTTGGAGGCAAAGATAATCATCAAAAGAATTCCAATAAACCTTATATAAAATGAAATTAAATCGCATGATATATTTATACACATTTCATCAATACGCTTATTATTTGCGCATCCATCAAACTAAAATATTTTTAAGTATCTACCTTTGCCCGCAAACATACCTATATGACATTTAGACATCATTTCTTTTGTCTCTGCATAAATACGGTTTTTTTCATCGATTGTTCGATTTTTGAATCGCTCAAAAAGACTTATGTCGGAAAGCGAAAGATTTCCTTCTAGTTTAATTAAACAATCGTTGTTTATTAGAATGTTGGTATCAATTAAAAAACCCATTTAAAAATATTATAAATACAGTTTATTTTAACTAAAATGCTTATATTATATGCTTTGTCTTTCTTTATTTTACTTTATTTATAATATTTAGATAGATATAATCTAAATAACGCAAATATGAAAAGAAAAGTTTGGATTAAATTATTATATGTTCTCGTAGATGCTATATTAGCGTTCGGTTTTGGATTATTCACTTTTAGATATTCTGGCGTTTTAGGATTTTCATCATTCACTCAACCACAACAAATTGGAATTCTTGTGTATGCTGGTGTCCTTGCTTTATTGCATATCATCATGTTCTTTGTGTTTAAGGTTTATAACATCTTATCCACAAACTTTTCTATTGGCGATGCTTTAAAAGTAATAGTTATCTCAGTTGCGATATCCGTAGTGAGCTTGCCAGTTATTATTTTCGTGCCTAATGAAATATTATTTTTCCAATGGCAATTATTAGTTAGCTGGGCTATTTCTACAACCATGATTGCCATCTTGATGGTTGCGGAAAGATTTGCTCCTAGATTATTAACACTCTTTAAAAGAATACGCGTTTCAACAAAACCAATTAGAACATTAGTGATTGGTGCGGGTTCTGTTGGCAAAGTTGCCGTTGATGAATGCAAATATAACAAAGAGAATAAACACCATGTTGTAGTAATGGTGGATGACGATCCAAATAAAATCGGTGGCATCTTCTCTGGCGTTCCAGTAAAAGGACCAATCGAAAACATAAATACAATTATCGACTACTATCAAGTTGAAGAAGTCATTATAGCTATTGCTAACCTTAAAGAAGATAGATTACATGAAATATTAGGTTTGCTATCTGCTAGTAATGTTCGTATTAAGAGAATGCCTTTATTAACAGAAATGCAAGGCCCTAATGATAGAAGAATGATTGACGTTGACTTGGATGATTTGCTTTGCAGAGATCCAATTGTTTTAGACAACTCTGAAATCAACAATATGCTTAACGGCAAGACAGTATTAGTTACTGGTGCTGGTGGTTCTATTGGTTCAGAACTCGTTAGACAAATCTTTAATACCCATCCAAAAGTTTTGGTCTTATTTGATATTTACGAGAACTCTACTTATGACATTCAAATGGAACTCGTTCGTAAGATGAGAGAAGAAAATATTAAAGACATTGAGTTAATTACTCTTATTGGGTCAACATATAATGAAGTTCGAGTTGAACAAATCTTCAAGAAATTTAAACCTGACTATGTCTATCATGCAGCAGCATATAAACATGTCCCATTAATGGAAGATAGTCCTGCAGAAGCAATTCGGACAAATGTTGTTGGCACATATAATGTCGCTAGAATGGCTGATAAGTATAAAGCCAAGAAGATGATTTTGGTTTCTACTGATAAAGCCGTTAGACCTACAAACGTTATGGGCGCAACAAAACGTTTTGCAGAAACCATTATTCAATACTTTGCTGCCGAATCTAAAAATACAGCTTATGCCGCAGTGAGATTTGGTAACGTTTTAGGCAGCAACGGTAGTGTTGTTCCATTATTCAAAAAACAAATTGAAGCTGGCGGACCAGTGACAATTACAGATAAGAAAATTATTAGATACTTTATGACAATTCCTGAAGCAGTTGGTTTAATCCTTCAATGTGGATTATTTGCTACAGGTGGAGAAATATTCATTTTAGATATGGGTAAACCAGTTAAAATCTTAGATTTGGCCGAAAAGCTTATAAGACAAGCAGGTTTAGTGCCATATGTTGATATAGACATTGTTGAGACGGGATTAAGACCTGGCGAAAAACTCTATGAAGAATTGCTTCTAGATAAATCGACTCAAAAAGAAACACCTAATAAAAAGATTTTTGTTGAACCCGCTAGTGAAGCTAATGCTCATCTCCAAGAAGATATTCAAAAAGCTAGCAAGGCTTTTGAACTCGAAGAAACAAGTGATGTTAAGAAACTCCTTGGTAGTTTGATTAACACATATCAGTGGGATCGAAAACATGAAGGGTAGATTTGGCCGTTTTCTTAACAAGATAAAATCTTTCTTGTTCCATAGACAAAAAGTTAAGCAAGTTTTAATGGCTTGCGGTTTTCTTTTTTTGGCGTTTCTTTTTTTAATACCCGCGGGCGCATTACATGACACTACGCCTATATACGAGAGCGCACAATACATGTCGCAAATCATCAAAAACAACAACGACATTAATTATATTGGTGTTATTGCTGAACAGATTGATGAAGAACATAAAATGAACAGCACAGTATCAGAATATCGTGGTTTATATGGCACCTTTGGCAATAGAAAAGTTAATTATGCAGGAACTGTTAATGCTGATAAAGAAGCGGATGTTTATTTAAGCGACTTCGAAAATTGTCCGAATCTCTCTTTCTTATACGTCACAGCTGGTTATCAAAGCAAAACATATGAAGATCATTTCATGCATGAAACCTATCCTATTGAATTAATGTTCAATGGGTATACAAATAGAATGGGTGACGATTATTCATTTGTCTATTTATCACAAAGCCAAGCAGATGCTTTGATTATGAAAAATAGCGGAATTCCAAAAGATGAAATTACAACCGCTGACTATGAAGCTCTAATCAAGCAAAGCACAATCATCAAAATCCAAGGCGTTGACTATTCCTTCACTATTGGGAATGTTTATTTAGAAACCAATTATTTTTATGATGCGCTCCATGAATGCATGGGTGATTTCTTGATGGGATATAATTTCTTTCCGGAAGGATTGCAAAAACAAGCTATGTTTTTTATGAATACCTATGAATTTCAAAACAAGACCCATCTTCAATACTCAGTTGAACAATATAGTCCTAATAGATACAAATACAAAATAGCCAAGGAAAACATAGCCATCAGTTTCAATGAAGAGAAAGCTTTGTCTTTTGCAAGAGTTAATACTGTTAAGACAGTTTTTTCCTACATTTTATTAACTATTTCAATTATTGGTTTTCTGGCTTCTTGTTTTTTCATTTATAAAACAAAACTCTTAGATCAAAAAGCGAATTATATCTATTTCATTGCTTCTCCATTAATTATTTATTTGTTTTTCTATGCGATATTCAGATTAAGTAAATTTATTTATTTGTTTTCTCCATTTGCGGTTCAAGCAATACTTTATATGATGATTGCTCTTGTTGTACTTGGCATTGTGTCATTCTTTATTAATCTTTGGCAAAGGAGTGACGCATAATGGAACGAATTAAACTATTTCTAAATAGACTTGCCGGCAATGAAAAATTAAAGAAAGCATTAACAATTTCTGTTTGTGTTTTAACTGCTTTCTATGTTTTTTCTATACCCACATTTTCTGCAAGAGTTACTTATAACATAATATCTTATTTTGCCATGGCGCTTCTAATTGGTGTCTCTTTAATACACATCATCATTTTTAGAGATATCAAATTTGATAAAAAGACTTTATTTCTTCCTGGATTTGTCTTGTTTGCTTCACTAGGAACCTTATTATTTTCACATGCCTTTAGGGACTATTTGACCTTAATATTATTAACTATAACTTTCTATGCTTTATTGTTGGCTTTTTCAATTGTAAAAGACCTTGAACTAGTCCTAAAACTCATCGCATTTGCTTTCTTAGCGTTCTCGCTATTTTTCATTTTTCATTATCGATATGACATTTTAAACGTCTCTAAGTTTTCTGGTGAATCTTTTAGATTGGGCTGGGATTTTGACAATCCAAATGCTATTGGCTCTTTTATGAATGTTTCGATTACGGTTTCTTTATATCTTGCGCTTTTTGGTAAGAAAAAAATTAACTATTTGTTTTTACTTTGTACGGTTGTTTATTTTTTGGTTGGTTTTACTACTGGTAGTAGAACTTTTATAGTTTTATCCGCATTGTCCGTTTTAATTTTGTTGATCTATAAATTTAAAAAACACTGGTGGATTTTGATAATCATTCTTGCCGGTCTAGTTACTATTTTTGTCATTCTTTTGAATACGCCTTTATTAGCTACGATGAAATATAGAATTTTAGATACAATTGCTATTTTTAATGGAACAAATAACGGTGGAACTTTTGGATCTACTGGCGAAAGAATACTTTGGCAGAAATATGGTAATTATTTTGGCTCCTATCACATGCTTGTTGGATTGGGCACAAATGGATTCGCGGTTTTCTCTGGCACGCATACATACACTCACGGTAACTTCTCAGAAGTGCTTTGCGATTTCGGCTTAACTGGATTTGTACTTTTTTACCTATCGCTTTTAATACCAGCGGTTCTTTCTGTTTTGTCCAGAAAAAAAGAACGCTTCTTTGTTGTTACGGCAATATCTGTTTTCTTGATTGAAGGATTTTTGTCGGTGTATTACTATAATAAAGTTACATTTGTATTGCTTGCGATTTGCTACTATGTAGTAAATCAAGATAGTTTTTCTGAATATATTAGAAAACATAAGAGCAACTATTATGCAAAACACAAAATAATCTACTCGGATTATTATGAATTAGAAATTTAAAAGGAGGGTTTTGGTTATGAAAATAATTCCTTTTTCTCCACCAGACATGACCCAAGACGAAGCAACAGCTGCAAGCGAAGCCATTCTCTCGGGTTGGATAACAACAGGTCCAAGAACAAAGCAATTAGAAAATGTTATTGCTACATTTGTTAATGCCAATAATTGTGTTTGCTTAAACAGCCAAACAGCATGCTCCGAAATGGCTTTAAGACTTTTAGGCGTAGGCCCTGGTGATGAAGTCATTGTGCCAGCTTATACATATACAGCATCTTGTAGTGTTATTTGTCATGTTGGGGCTACACCAGTAATAATTGACATCAAAAAAGATTCCTTAGAAATGGACTACGACAAAGTCGCAGATGCTATTAACGAAAAAACCAAAGTAATAATTCCTGTAGATTTAGCAGGGGTTCCTTGCGATTACGATAAGATTTTTGAAATCATTAATTCCAAGAAAAAACTCTTTAAACCGAATAACGAGATTCAAAAGGCTATTGGTAGAGTAATTATTCTTTCTGATACTGCGCACGCACTAGGCGCACAATACAAAGGCAAGATGGTGGGATCCGTTGCTGATTTCTCTTCGTTCAGTTTCCATGCAGTTAAGAATATGACAACTGCTGAAGGTGGCGCACTAACTTGGAATGATATCCCGGGTATTGATAGTGCAGATTTATATCACCAATTACAGCTTCTCTCATTACATGGCCAATCTAAAGATGCTTTATCCAAAACCAAGCTAGGCGCTTGGGAATATGACATCGTTGGACCATGGTATAAATGCAACATGACTGATGTGTTGGCGTCAATTGGATTATCACAAATGAAGAGATATGATGAACTCTTAAAAAGAAGACAAGTCATTGTTAGTAAATATAATGAAGGCCTTAAAGAACTAGACATCCAAGTGTTGGATCACCTAGATAAAAAGAATCCATCATCATGTCATTTGTACATTGTGAGATTAAATAGTTTTTCTGTTGAACAAAGAAACAAATTCATTGAGTTAATGGCAGAACAAGGTGTTGCCTGTAATGTTCATTACAAACCATTGCCAATGTTTACTGCATATAAACAATTGGGCTTTGATATTAAAGACTATCCAAACGCCTATGATTTCTACCATAACGAAGTTACCTTACCTCTTCATACATGTTTAAGCGATGAAGATGTTGACTATGTTATTAGTGCTTTTAAACAAGCATATAAGATTATTAAGGAGAATAAATGAAAAGTTGGAATAAATTAACATCTCCTATAAAAAATGATGCCGTAAAACCGATTTACGATATTTTGAAACGTAGATGGTTTTATAGATTCATTAAAAGAGCGTTTGATTTATTTTCATCGCTATTTTTGCTCATACTTTTATTCCTTCCATCAGTGATTATTGGAATCATTATTGTTTGTGATTCACGTGGTGGAATGTTTTTCTGCCAAACACGGGTAGGTAGATACGGAAAAGCATTCAAAATAGTTAAGTTTAGAACTATGAGAAAAGATAGTGAAGGCAACCAACACATCACTCATAAAAATGATAATAGAATTACTAAGGTTGGAAAATTTTTGAGAAAAACCCATTTAGATGAATTTCCACAATTATTAAATGTTATTGCTGGTCAAATGTCCTTCATTGGCACAAGACCAGAAGTCCAACAATTTGTGGACCAATATCAAAACGAATGGTATTCAACCTTATTAATGCGTCCAGGCATTACATCTACAGCTTCTTACTCTTGCGATGATGAAGCAAAAGTATTGGAAGAAGGTAATGCCGATGAAATATACCTCAATAAAGTATTGCCAACAAAAATGGCTATGAATATTGAGGATATAAAAAAGATGTCCGCTGGTAGAGACATCAAAATACTTTGGAAGACTGTATTTTAGGTGAATTATGGCAGCAGTAACAACAAAGAAAGTAGCAACTAGTTTTATCTGGCAACTCTTGGAACGCTTTGGCGCCGAGATTGTTACTTTTGTTGTGTCTATTATTCTCGCTAGATTACTCGATCCAGTTGTTTATGGAACAATTGCTTTAGTTACTGTCATTACTACAATCTTAAATGTATTTGTGGATTCAGGTTTCTGCAGCGCACTTATCCAAAAGAAAAATCCAGATAGTTTAGATTATTCTACCGTTTTCTACTTTAATATTCTTATTTCGCTAATTCTATATGCTGGTGTGTTTTTTGCGGCTGAACCTATTGCGGCCTTTTATGATGCTCCTGAATTGGTTTGGGTTATAAGAATTCTTTCATTAACTCTTGTGTTTTCGGCTTTTAAAAATTGTTCAAAAGCTTATGTTGCCAAGAACATGCAATTCAAAAAGTATTTCTTCTCTACATTAGGTGGCACAATTGCGGCCGCAGTTGTAGGCATAACAATGGCTTATAAAGGATTTGGTGTTTGGGCTCTTGTTGCGCAATATGTTACAAATGCTTTTATTGATGCAGTTATTTTATTCATTGCAGTTAAATGGAAACCGAGATTTGAATTCAGTTTCAAGAGACTTGGTAGTTTATTCTCTTTTGGATGGAAACTATTATTATCCAGTTTAACTGAAGCAATTTGTGATAACTTAAGACAATTTATTATTGGCAAAAAATACTCCAAAGAAGATTTGGCTTATTATAATAGAGGGCATTCATTTCCTCAAATCATTGGCACAAACGTTACAGCTTCTTTATTAGCTGTTTTGTTCCCTACATTCTCATCGATACAAGATAATCCAGATAAAGTTAAAGATACAGTTAGAAAATCAATCTCCATATCTTCTTATCTGGTATTTCCAATGATGGTTGGGTTAGCTGTTGTTGCTGAGCCAATGATTTCTTTACTACTTACAGATAAATGGTTATTCTGTGTTCCTTATTTACGTATGTTTTGCATTTTTTACGCATTAAAATGCATAGACACAACAACATGTAGTGTTTTAAAAGGAACGGGTAAAAGTGGTGTCTTATCTATTCTCCAAATTACTAAAAAGGTTGTTGACTTAGGTTTATTATTTGCCTTTATGTGGTTTGGCGTTATTTATGTTGCTATTTCAATGCTCACAGCAGCAGTTATTGGCTATATCCTCAATATGATTATTTTGAAAAAGTATTATCACTATTCATTTAAAGAACAAATTGCGGATATCTTACCAAACCTATTAATTACATTCTTTATGGGTGTGGCTGTTTTAGCATTACAAAACGTCTTTGCTAATAAGATTGCGGTCTTAGTGTTACAAGTCGGAGTTGGAATTATTCTCTACTTCATTTGGTCAAAAATGACCAACAATCCAAATTACAGACTTTTAACGGATTTCATAAAGAGTAAAAGAGAAGCTAAAAAGCAAAAAGCAAAAGAGGCGGGAGAGGCAAAATAAAATGAAGAGGTTCGTTCTCAAAATCTATCACGGAATAGCCTATATATTTTATATAGTTCTTTTTTGGCTACTTTTCCCTATCAGCAATCTATTCTTACATAAAAAGAGAATTTGGCTCATTAATGAAAGAGGCTACGATGCTAGAGATAATGGATATCACTTCTTTAAGTATGTGACTAACAATCATCCTGAAATTAAATGCTATTACGCTATTCATAAGAAGAGCAGTGATTATAAAAATGTTAAAGAATTTAAAAATGTTATTGAACAAGGCTCATTAAAACACATTTTCTTATTCGCGAGCGCGAGAGCAAAAATATCTACGCAAGTGAACGGATATGCTCCTAACAAATACTACGGAATGTATCTCCAAAAGCATCATTTGCAAGGAAAGAATGTTGGTTTAAAACATGGCATCTTTAAAAACATTCATAAGAACTATTTTAAACAAAATTCCCATTTAGATTTAATTATCGCTGGTGCGAAACCCGAATATGAATTTATCAAGACTAACTTTGGCTTTAATGAAGAAGAAGTCACTTATTGCGGACTTGCTAGATTTGATAATCTTCATAACCAAGAAGTTAAAAACCAAGTTTTGGTTATGCCAACATTTAGAACTCCACTAGGTGGTCTTTCTGATGATGAATTTAAAGAAACTGACTATTTCAAAAATTGGGATACTTTACTTTTAAAACTAGATAATGAACTCGCAGCTAAAACCAATGTTGTTTTCTATATTCACGCAATGTTCCAAAAGTATGTTCATTTATTTGAAGGAAGATATAAGAACATTGTTGTGGCGAAATTTGCTGATTATGATGTTCAACAATTATTAAAAGAATCCGCTTTATTAATAACTGATTTTTCAAGCGTGTTCTTTGACTTTGCATATATGAATAAACCTGCAATCTATTATCAGTTCGATGAAGAATTCTATTATTTGCATCACTATGAAAAAGGATACTTTGACTATCGTAAAGATGGATTTGGAAAAGTATGTGTTAATGGTGATGAATGTTTAGAAGAGGCCAAACGTTTATTCGAAAACAAATTTGCTTTAGATAATAACTATAAAGATAGAATCCAAAAGTTCTATCCTCTATGTGATAATAAAAATTGCGAAAGGATTTTTTACGAAATTTTAAGAATTGTATGAAAAAGGTTTTGTTTGTTGCAACTGATGGATTGTCAAAAACCGGTGTACCAAATGTTTTTATGAACATAATGAGAAACATGAAACCACTCGGATATATTTTCGATGTTCTTTATTTCGATAAAAGAATGTCCTATTTCGAAGATGAAATAATAAAACTTGGTGGGAAAGTGATTTATTCAGATTTGGATGAACACAAAACTAATAAGTTCAATAAACTTTTATGGAAAAAGCGTACTAGCAAAATAATTGAAAGAATTATTAAAGAACACGGTCCATATGATTCCGTTCATTCTTTTAAGGATTTGGATAGTGGTTATATTTTAAGAGCAGCACAAAAACTTGGTGTGCCTAGTCGTATTTCCCATATGGCTTTTACGTATAAAGCGAGCAAAAACCCTTTTGTAAATATGGTGGAGAACCACGAAAAAAAACTTATTGATAAGTACGCAAATTATATCATCTCAGATTCAACAAAAACCTCAAAGAACAACATTCCGTTCAGTAAGAAAAATATTGTTGTTAGAAACTTCTATGATGAAAAATTTTCTTTTAGTGAGTTAGACAATAATGCCAAAGATATTTCTTTAATACAAATTGGAACATATAGTTTCAATAAAAATCAAAAGTTCTCTCTGCTAATATTAAAAGAGTTGGTAAAACAATATCCTAATAGTGTTTTGCATTATGTAGGATTCAAAACCAACGGAAATCCAAAATACTATGATGAATTGGTCGAAGAAATAAAAACCAATGGATTAGAAAAACATATAGTTTTTCATCCACACGATGAAGATACAAATCTATTATTTAAACAGTGCCATTATTTAATCTTTCCATCATTAATGGAATCGTTTGGCATAGTTCCTGTTGAAGCTCAAGCTGCAGGCCTTTCTTGCTTTTGTTCTAACACAGTTACTAGGGAAAACAATTGTGGTGGTTGTATTTATCTTCCTCTCGAAGAACCACAAAAATGGGTTGATGCTATTATCAAAGATTTCGAAATCTCCAAAGGATTGCATAAGCACTTTGATTTGGGAGGTTTTTCAAAGGAATCTATTGTCAAACAATATGTTAAAATTTATGGAAATGAATTGGATCCGCAAAAAGGAGACCAACAATGAAAACAATTTGTTTAATTGGCAACAATGGATTTGGTGCACCAGTATTTGATGGTCAAAGAATAAAAGTTAGGACTTATAAAAATGTTTTAGAGTCCGAAGGCTTTGGCGTGCATTTAGTAGAATTAGACAAACCATTAAGAAGAATCTTCAAAATCTTTTCTCAAATCAAAAAAGAAATTAAAGAATGCGATATTATCGTTTTGATCACCTCCGATAATGGCGAGAGATTATTAATCCCTTACATCAATCGAATTAACAAAAAATACAATAAGCGCTTTGTGTTTTCTCAAATTGGAACTTCTTTCTTGTTCAAACATATCAAAGACTTGTCTGAAGAAGAAAAAAGAGCGTTTTTCCATGAGCACAATTTTGGCAAACAAAAGCCAAAGAACAAAATTGTTAAGAATTTGAAGAAGATTGACGTTATCTTAACAGAGACTGATTTAATCAATTCTACATTTGCTAAATTCTTTATTCTTGATAACTGCTATGCAGTAACAAATTTCCGTGTATATGAGCAAGATGATTCTAAACAAAGTAGAGTTTCTGAGAATAAACTTGTTTATTTATCAAGAATAACCGAAAAGAAAGGCGTTTTCGACTTACTTAGTGTCCTTAAGGACATTAAAGAAAAGCAGGCTTTAAACGCCTCCTTAGATATTTATGGAACACTTTACCTTTCCGAAGAAGAAAAGAAAGAATTTGATTCATATTTAAACGAGAGTATTAAGTATTGTGGCGAACTAAACCCAACACAAACAATTAATACTTTAAAACAATATGATTTGTTGTGTTTTCCAACTAGATGTGAAGGTGAAGGAACGCCTGGTTGTATTGTCGAATCTTTAATTGCAGGAACTCCAATTCTTAGCTCAAACTTTACTCAATCAGATGAACTCTTGAATAATGGTGTTGATTCACTTATTTATGAATTTGGCAATTTAGAAGATATGAAAGACAAGCTAGTATCTTTCTTATCTCAAAAAGTCGATTATCAAGCACTTAGAAGTGGTGCGAGTAAATCTGGTGAAAAATTTACTTATAGATATAATCGAGATAAATTCCTAAAATTAATTATCGGTGAAAGCAAATGAAAAGAAGCATTATTTATAAAATAAGAAGAAAATTACAAATAGCCTATTTCAATTGTTTTTCACATGAAAGAGTGTCTAAGACATATTTTAAGATTGTACTAAAATACAACCTTAATCTAAAAGATCCAAAGACATTTAATGAAAAGATCCAATGGTTAAAACTCTATGAATGGCCAAATAATGAATTGGCGGTTCTTTGTTCTGACAAATATAGAGTTCGTGAATATTTAGAACAAAATAATCTTCAAGAATATGAGAACAAACTTTTAGGTGTTTATGATAATGCCAAGGATATTAATTGGGATGAGCTTCCGGATAAGTTTGTTGTTAAGTGCAACCATGGTTGTGCTTATAACATTATTTGCACTGATAAATCAAAATTAGACACAAAGAAAGCAGTTAAACAGCTTAATAAATGGATAAAGGAAGACTTCGGCAAATTTAACGCCGAAATCCATTACAGTAAGATTCAACCAAAAATCATTATTGAAGAATACCTTGGCGATAGTTTAGAAGATTACAAGTTCTTCTGCTTTAATGGTAAGTTCAAACTTCTTTATATTGCTGTCGATTCCGAATCAGAAACCAATAGAGAAAGAGAAGCCTTCTATGATGAAAACGGAAATCTTCTTAAATTGCAAAATGCCGATTATGGTGAATATACTGAAGCCAAGCTTCCTGATAACTTTAAAGAACTTATTAAGATTAGCGAAATGCTTGCTAAACCTTTCCCTTTCGTTAGAGTGGATTGGTATATTAAAGATGGTAAAACCACCTTTGGTGAATTAACATTTACACCTTCTGGCGGAATGATGAAACTTAATCCAGCTGATTATGATAAAACACTTGGAGAATTCCTAGATATTTCTGAATTAATGAAAAAGAAGGAAGAAAAGCATGAGTAGTGGATTAGTATCTATTATTTGTCCAATGCATAATGGCGCGAAATTTGTTGATGAAACTATTTCGTGTGTTTTGTCACAAACATATCCTGATTTTGAACTACTCATCGTTGATGATAATTCTACTGATAATACTGTTGAACTCATTAAGAAATATGATGATAAACGAATCAAATTATTTGTGAATGAAGAGAATAAAGGTGCTGCTTATTCAAGAAACCTCGCTATAAGCAAAGCACAAGGCAAATATATTGCATTTTTAGATGGCGACGATTTGTGGATTAATAACAAACTTGAAGAGCAAATCCGCTTCATGGAAGATAATAACTATGATTTTACTTATACCGATTATGAAGTTGTTGATGAGAGCGGAAAATCTACAGGTATATATTTCACAGGTCCTAAAAAAGTCACGCACAGAATGTTCTTAAGAATTGACTACATCGGAACAACCACAGTTATGTATAAAAGAGAAGTTTATCCATGCCTTCAAATCCCAGAAAACATCTATAAGAGAAACGATGATGCAATGTGGCTTCTTTTATCAAAAAACTGCGATTGTTATTTGATGAAAGGCATCTATAGCAAATATAGAAGAAACGATGGATCAATTTCTTCTGGAAGAAAATCCAAACTCTTTAAATATCACGTTGAACTATATAAAAAGCTCTATAACTGGAGCAGTTTTAGAGCCTATATTTATTCTTTTAGAAATGTATTCTTCTATTTCTTGAAACAAATGCGCTTCCGTAAGAAATTAAAGAAGTGATTTTATAAATTCAATCCATTTATCCGCGATAAGATTAGGACTGTATTCGAGTCTTTTTTCTTTATTTTTGTTAGATAATTTGTTTCTCAATTCCTTACTATCAGCGAGTTTAACCATTTCATTTGCTAACGCTTGATGATCATTAACATTTACTAAAATGCCATCTTCCCCATTATTCAAGATTTCTCTTGGGCCACCTGAAGGACAGTTTGTGGAGATACATGGAATTTGAAGTGAACACGCTTCAAGTAGTGCATTTGGCATACCTTCAAAATCAGAAGTAAGAATAAACATTTCTGATGATGAATATTGTTCATGCCACTCATTGGATTTACCAACAAATTTTACTGAATTCTCAATCCCTAATTCTTTTAATAAATTGAGTTCGCTTTCATTGCTTTCGGAACCAACAATAACCAACTCATGTTCAGGATGATTTTGGTGAAATAAAGCAAAAGCTTTAAACGCCATTGAACGGTTCTTTTCTGGTTTGTCACTTCCAACCATTAAGATAGTTTTGTTTCTCTCATTGTTTTCATAATCGAATGTTGTTTTATTATTCAAAAACACTGGATTTGGAATAACTGAACCCTTTTTAATTTTCTTGAAGTATGATTGTGCTTCTTCGGTTTGGAAAACACATCCATCAGCTTTCTTAAAAATATGATTTCTCAATTTTCTCAACACCCAGGATTCTGGAACTGCTTTCGGATTGTTTCTTTCACTAACAACGAACTTAACGTTTCTTTTAATCTTCTTCAAAGCGAAATGTGTATAGAAAACAACATAGTTTAAGAACGAAACGACAACATCAGGTTCAAAGGATTCTATTTTCTTTGCTAATAATTTTGTTTTCTTGCTAATTGATAGTTTTCCTTCATTACCTAATAGTGGAATAACATCAATTCTTTCATCTAGTTTATAAAATGTTTCTTTACTATTAGTGGACACTAATAAAGCACCCACATCGTGGCCTTGCTTAGCAAAACTATTTGCAAGTGTCGCAACTACTTTTTCTGCGCCACCTGAGTCAAGACTGCCAATTGTGAAAAGGATTCTCATTTTATTTAATCTCACTAATGTGTTGAAATTTAGGAAGATTCTTATCTTTAAACTCTTCTAATGTGCAAATGATTTTTGCTGGATTACCAGCAATAACAACATTTGATGGAAAAGATTTTGTTACTACGCTTCCTGTTCCAATTACAACATTATCTCCAATTGTTACACCAGGTAAGAAAATGGCTCTCGCACCAACAAACACATTATTTCCTAATGTGATTTTGCCGTATTTTCTATAGCCTGGTTTTGAATAATTTAAATGCTCCAACACTGTATTGCTTCCATCGTGAGTAAAAAAACACACACCTGAAGATAAGTTGCAATTATCACCGATTTCCAAAAGAAAACCTTCGGTTACTGAGATAGGACCTTCGATAATTACGTTATTGCCTACTTTAGCACCTTGTGTTTTCAAATATTTAACAGGTTTGAAATTTCTTCTTAAGTAATTTAGTATTTTCATTTGTCTCTATTTTAGCCATATTTTATGCTTTGTTGAAATTATATCGTAATTTATTTAAAATTATTTTGCTTTGTTGAGCAGATTTTATGTCAAATTTACTAAAGAAAAGAAAATTACATCCATCAATCTGGGAAATCATCTTCAGTCTTCCAAAAACCATTTGGTTTAACCATAAGGTTCTCCCATTTAAAAAGGCTGTTAAATTACCTTTTTTTGTTTCATTACATACAAAAGTAAAAGGTGTTAATAAGAAAAACTTTATTGCCAATATTGATAAACCTTCTTTTGGTTTATGCAGAATTGGCATTGCTGGTTCCGAAACTGGTTTGTTAATTAAAAACAAAAGTGTTATCTATATTCACAATGGTGGAAAGATCATCATTAATGGCTCAGTTGCTTTATCTAGAGGCATCTATTTAGAAGTCAATGGTGGAACTATTACATTTGGCAATGGAGTCAAAGTTAACACTGGTTGCTACATTGAATCACAAAACGCCTCAATCGAAATTGGCGATGGCACATCATTTGGTTGGAATTGCACAATAAAAAATTGTGATGGTCACTTCATTGTTGAAAATGGCAAAGAATTAGAGAATAAAGGCGATATCCATATTGGAAAACATTGTTGGATTTGTTCTGAAGCATCAATTCTTAAGAATGGCTATTTAGGCGATGATTGTGTTCTTGCTTATAAATCAATTCTTACTAAAAAAGTTTCCGATAAAAACGGATGCTTATATGCCGGCGCCCCAGCAAAACTAATTAAAGAAAACATTACTTGGAAAGTGTAATCATATGGGTATTAAAGATACAAAACTTTGGAAATTATTACGCGAGCTCAAGGAACAAAAGATTTTGAGAGAACGCTACAATAAATTGAGAAAAATGCCTCAAAACGACTACGAGGATTTTGTTTGCAAATTATATGCTGAAAAATGCGATAGATTTGATTTTAGCCGCGGACAAAGAATGGATTTCGAAAATCCTGTTAATTATACGCAAAAACAGCAATGGTTAAATCTTTATGATAGAGATCCTCGCAAAAGTACATATACAGATAAATATGAAGTTCGCAAACATATTAAGGAAATGATTGGCGAAGATTATCTTGTGCCGCTAATTTCCATTAATGGAAAAGATTGTTTTGATAATGTCGATGAAATTAACTTTGATAAATTACCTAATGCATTTGCTATTAAATGTACTCACGGATCGCACATGAACATCATCGTTCCTGATAAATCTTCATTGAGCAAGAAAAATATTAAAGAAATTAAAAAGCAATTAAAGAAATGGTTAAGTCTTGACTACGCTTACGTTTCTGGTTTAGAGATTCATTATCATGACATTAAACCAAGAATTATAATTGAACAATATATCACTAGTAATGGCGATTTGCCTGATTACAAATTTTTCTGCTTTAATGGCAAATTAAAGTTTATGTGGGTTGATACATCAAGATTTCATGGACATAGAAGAACTGTTTTTGACTTAGACTTTAAACGTCTTCCATATCGTTTTGAAACATTTCCTGATGTTGGTGATATAGAAAAACCACATCACTTTGAAGAGATGAAACAACTGGCCCTTAAACTATGTGAAGATTTTATCTTTGTGAGAGTAGATTTCTATGAAGCGAATGGTAAATTATATTTTGGTGAATTGACATTCAGCAGTTTGGCTGGATTAATGCCGCCTGAGCCAATTGAGTATAACAAAATTATTGGTGATTATATGAAAATCGATGCATCTCTTAGAGATAATGATTATAAATATAGAAAGAAACAATCGGAGAAATAATAACCATTTAATGTTAAAATGATTATTAATAGGGAAGGTTTAATATGAAGATTTCAGTAGCTGGAACAGGATATGTCGGATTATCAAATGCAATCATCCTAGCACAACACAATAAGGTTTATGCCGTAGATGTAATCGCATCTAAGGTTGATTTAATTAATAACAAAAAATCTCCAATCGTCGATAAAGAGATTGAAGAATATTTAGCAACCAAACAATTAGATTTAACTGCCACATTAGATGGCAATAAAGCATATGCTGATTCCGATTTAGTTATCATTGCTACTCCAACAAATTATGATAGTGAAACTAATAAGTTTGACACATCTTCCGTTGAATCCGTCATTGAATTAGTTAAAGAAGTTAATCCAAATGCCTGGATTATTGTTAAATCTACAGTAGGCGTTGGTTTTACTAAATATGTTAGAGAAAAATATGGTTATGAACATTTAATGTTCTCCCCTGAATTCTTGAGAGAAGGCAAAGCTTTGTATGACAACCTTTACCCATCAAGAATCGTAGTGGGTGTCCCAGAAAAAGTTGAACCATATCTTTCTAAAGCAAAAGAATTTGCTGAATTATTACAACAAGGCGCCTTAAAAGAAAATATTGAAACACATATCCTTGGTTGCACAGAAGCGGAAGCGGTTAAATTATTCGCAAACACATACCTTGCATTACGCGTAGCGTATTTCAATGAGTTAGATACCTTTGCTCAAACAAAAGGTTTGGATACATTAGACATCATTCGTGGTGTTTGCGCTGATCCAAGAATTGGCGACTTCTACAACAACCCATCATTTGGCTATGGTGGATACTGCTTACCAAAAGACACCAAGGAATTAAGAGCAAACTTTGAAGATGTTCCAGAAAACTTAATCTCTGCGATTGTTGAATCGAATAAAACAAGAAAAGACTTTATTGCTGATAGAGTATTAAAGCTTGCTGGTTACAAGAATGATGGCAAGGATAATGTTACTGTTGGTATCTATAGATTAACCATGAAATCTGGTTCCGATAATTTTAGAGCATCTTCTATCCAAGGTGTTATGAAACGCTTACACGCGAAAGGCGTTAAGATCGTTATTTTTGAACCAACACTTAAGGATGAAGAATTCTTTAACTGTAAGGTTGTTAAAGACTTTGCTGAATTCAAACAAATGTCAAAAGTTATTATCGCAAATAGATATGACTCATCTCTAGATGATGTTAAAGAAAAGGTTTATACAAGAGACTTGTTAAGAAGAGATTAAATCTTCTTCAAATCAAAAATTATGAAAAAAAGTATAAAAGATAGAATTAAGGTATTGTTTCCAAATTTATATTTTTCTTATGTGCTAAGGAAAGTACACAAAAACTTTTTGTCTTTTAAAGACAAAAAGACATATTCTTCAGACAAATATAACAAAGAATTTGGAATTGATTTCGATTTAAACGAACCAAAAACATTTTATGAAAAAGTTTGTTTTTTAAAATTGTTTTGCGATGAACCCGATTCTGAAAAATACGTTGATAAAATACTCGTCAAAGACTTTTTGAAAAAAATGGGATTAGAAAAATATGTCGCTAAGAGCATCGCTTCATTTTTCACATTTAAAGATTTTCGTCAAAAAATAAAAAGTATTATTGCTGAAAACAAAGCTTTCGTAGTTAAACTTAACCACACAAGTGGTGATGTATTCTTTTTTAATAACTCTTATTGGAGGGATAAAGAGGGAAATAAAATCTCAAAAAGATATGTTTTTGCTTGTTTGAAACACAAATTAAAGCTGAATTATTACGAGATAAACTTCGAAAAGCAATATATAAACATCGTTCCTCAAATTCTCGTTGAAGAATACTTACCATCACTTGACAATAAAGGCCTTGATGAATATAAGTTCTTCCTAAATAAAGGAAAAATAAAAATGATTAATGTTGTTTATGGGAGACAAAAATCAGAAGGAATCAAAGAAGCATTCACGAATGAGAATTTGGAATTGTTGGGGGCTCATCAAAACCAGCAAACTCTTAAACAAGAAGAAATTTATAAACCCGCCTGTTTTGATGAAATGGTTGATTTTTGTAAGAAAACAGTTTCTGACAAATTACTAATAAGAGTCGACTTGATGACGAACGGAAACACTTTCTATTTTTGTGAATTTACTTATTATGATTGTGCTGGTTTTAATGTGTTCTACCCACTTGAATATAATAAAATAATTGGATCATTATTTGATATCGATGAATGAAAAAAAGGTTTGAATTTATGAAAGTTTTAGTTACTGGAGCAGCGGGATTCATAGGCGCGTTTCTTTGTAAGAAAATATTAGAAACCACAGATAATCAAATCATTGGGGTGGATAACCTTAATGATTATTATGATGTTTCTTTAAAAGAAACTCGTTTAAAGATGCTTGAAAACAAGAACTTTACTTTTATTAAAGGTGATATATCTGACAAAGCATTCATTGATAACTTATTCAAAGAATATAAGTTTGATATTGTTGTTAATTTAGCCGCTCAAGCGGGTGTTAGATATTCAATTGATCACCCAGATATTTATATACAATCCAATATCATTGGTTTCTACAACATCTTAGAAGCATGTAGATACAATCCAGTTAAGCATTTAGTTTATGCATCTAGTAGTAGTGTTTATGGCACAAATGAAAAAGTACCATATTCAGTGGAAGATAAAGTTGATAATCCAGTTAGTTTATATGCTGCGACTAAAAAGTCAGATGAACTTTTAGCGCATGCTTATAGCAAACTATATAATATTCCAACTACAGGTCTTAGATTCTTTACAGTTTATGGACCAATGGGCAGACCAGATATGGCTTACTTTAGTTTTACTAATAAGTTAATCAAAGGTGAAACCATTGAGATCTTTAACTATGGTAATTGTAAGAGAGACTTCACTTATGTTGATGATATAGTGGAAGGCATTATAAGAGTGATGAATAAAGCACCTGAAAAGAAAGATGGAGAAGACGGTTTACCAATCCCTCCATATAAGCTTTATAACATTGGTAATAATCACCCTGAGAATCTATTAGATTTCGTTAACATCTTAGCGGAAGAACTTATTAATGCTGGAGTATTACCAAAAGACTTCAATATTAAAGAACATATGAAACTTGTTCCAATGCAAAAAGGTGATGTACCAATTACATACGCAGATACAAGTGCATTAGAAAAAGATTTTGGATATAAACCATCAACAAGTTTAAGAGAAGGTCTTAGACAATTTGCTGAGTGGTATTTTAAAAATAATTAATATTTTATTTTTTGAAGATATAATCTAGTTTTTTGTATAATTAAGGCATGAGTAATTTTATCTTAGATGCAAAAAACCTTATTAAAAACGCAAATGATAATATAGAAAAAAATATAGAGGTTCTATGTCCTAATTACATCGGACTTTGCGCTCAAAATATACTAAGCCAAGCGAGAAATCTTGTTGATGGTTTTGCTCTATTAAAATATCGTTTAGATATACCGAATGGTGAATATGATAATGGTAGTCAAGCTTTGAGGGCTGCATATTCTCATTTAAATAACTCAGAAAAAGAATTTAAATCTCTTGTTATACTTCATTCTAGTTTAGAAGTAATAGCATCTCACTATACTCAAAATCTTTTTGACTCGGAATCTTTAATTTTGCAATATCGTGACATGTTGTTTTCTTTGAAAGAAATAGCAAAGAAAAGTTTTACAATTGACATCCTTTCTAATTTGGAAAAATTTCCTTTTGAAGATAATAGAGAATTAGATTATTATCAAACAATCAAGCAAATTATAGATACTGTTGGCTATCAAAAGGAAAATCCAGAAAATACATATTATATTGAAAAAAAGACTCGAAGACCATTTGGGGTTTTTGAATATGTACTTTCTCCTGCGAATGACAAAAGAACAAAGTTCGACCATTTAACAGCATTTTCTTTAATAGATATAAAATCTACTCATTCAATTAAATGTGCTTTTGAAAAGAGAGAAATATTATATAACGGAATATCAATTTTTATTTCGATTATTTCTGGATGGTCTTTTTCTATTAGACCATGCGAATTAACAAAATTGGCTTTTATTCAAGGATTAGATTTTAGATTTCAAAGATCGAACGAAGGATATTCTTTTTTAATGAATTATTTAAGAATTCATAATTGCAATCTTTACGAATTCGTTGCATCTGAACAAATGGAAGAAATGCTTGAACAAATAGGGGTGAAAAAGAATACGAACCTTTGGACATTTCTTGTAAGAACTAGGGAAAATATTTTTTCAGATAAAGTTGGTAGTAAAACCATTAGGTATTTGCTATATATTTGTCGTCACGAAATAATAAAACACCAAATCGCGGAAAAAGAAGATCGAAGACTCGGCGAAACAAAACTAGACAAAGGATGTTATGCATTTGATT